>Ga0308172_1000464_pt1 | contig 50875 bp, 70 predicted proteins | sample PhyGR2_FD_202134 | JGI IMG/M metagenome (GOLD analysis project Ga0308172, IMG submission 202134) | Phyllosphere microbial communities from UC Gill Tract Community Farm, Albany, California, United States - DLSLSG.R2 | ecosystem: Host-associated > Plants > Phyllosphere > Unclassified | place: USA... | reverse complement strand
AGGAGGAGGCCGACGCCCGCGACGCCGACGTGCCGGTCCCCGACCTCATCGGCACGACGGAGGCGGCGAGCATCCTCGGCGTATCGGAGGCCCGCGTGCGGCAGATGATCGGCGAGGGCCGCCTCGCCGCGCACCGGGTGGGCGAGCGGGGGATCGCCCTCGTCAAGTCGGCCGTCCACAATGAGGCGGCCCGGCGGGCGGCCTGACGCCCCGTAGAAACGCCGAAACGGCCCCGACCCATCCCGAGAGGGAGGGCCGGGGCCGTCGCCGTTACGCGGCGAGCATGGCGCGGTACTCGCGCCGAGTGAGGGGGCGGCCCTCCTCGTCCGCGGGGACGGTTTGCACGTTCAGCACGCCCAGGAAGGACGACACGACGGTCAGGCCGACGGTGACAAGCGACGCGACGTGCGCCACGGTGTCGGAGCCGACGAGCCCGAACGCGAGGCCGACAGCGCCGCCCGCGGCCGCGAAGCCGTAGACGAACCCGCGGCCCGTGACGTCGAACCAGCGCGCGGCCGCGGAGCCGCGCAGCAGGGCGAGCGAGAGGAGGCCCTGCGCCAGCGCGAGACCGGAGCCCGCGAGGCCCACCACGGCGGCCGACTGGCCGTCCGTGATGAGCCCCGCGGTGACGCCGAGCGTCGCGAGCGTGCCGAGCGCGGCGTGGAGCGCCTGGCGGCGAGCATCCGTGAGCCATGCCCGGAGGCGATCGAGAGTCTTCTTCATTCCGTGTCCTTTCGACGGTGGTAGGTAGGCCAGGCGGGGATATCCGCGGGATCGACGCACGGGGCCTCGAGCAGCACGCGGCGGCACGCCGAGGCGTGCTCCTCCGCCAAGCGACGCCGGTAGGCCTCCTCGTCGGCATCCCGCCGCACGCGATCAATCTCGCGGCGCTGGCGGCCCGCCCGGCCGGTGAGTGCGCCCCACAGCGCCGCCGCGATCTTCGGCACCAGTACGGTGCCTCCGACCGCGGTCAGCAGCAGCGCGGCGTCACGAGCGATGTCCATGCGTCACCTCCGGGGCTCGAAGTCGTGCCCCCGGATCAGCAGCAGACGAACGATGTAGAACAGCAGCGCGACGACGAGCACGCCGAGCTGGGTCAGGCGCGAGCCGGACGACTGGAAGTGCAGCGTCGCGACGACGACGGCATAGATGCCGATGCCGAACAGGCACGCGCCGACGGCCGCGCGCTCGAGCTGCCAGTACCCCGGCAGGACGGTGAGCGCGCCGACGGAGCCGCCGACGATCCAGAAGACCGCCCACGAGACGGAGAGGATCGGCCCGAGAGCGCCCTCGATCGTCGTCGGCGGGTTCGTAAGCGTCGCGACGCCCGTGCAGAGCGTCACGACGTAGCCGAGCAGGAAGACCACGCGCAGCACGCGCGGCTCAGCGATACGGTGCCAGGCGCGGCGCGCGGCGCGGATCAGTTCCACGGGAGGCGGAACTTCACGACGGCCCAGAGCAGGTACTTGGCCGTCTCGTATCCGCCGATGCCGTCGACCGCGAGCGTGCCGTAGCCGTTCTTGGCGGCCATACCCTGCTCGAACCGCACGATTTCCTGCGTCCGCGGGCCGTCCTGACCGTCGACCCCATCGGGGCCGAGATCATGGCCGAGCGCGGCGGCGAGCCGCTGCACGTAGCGGACCCACGTCGAGCCGTAGCGCGAGCGCGCGGGCTGGCCGGGCGTCTCGTCCGGGCGAGCCCGGTAGTTGAGGAACGCCCAGAGGAGGTAGGTCACCGTGTCGGGGCCGCCGATCCCGTCGCGAGCGATGCGCCCGAAGCCGTTCCCTTCGGCCGCGCCCTGCTCGTGGAGGACCGCCGCCTGGGTGGCGAGGCCGTCCTTGCCGTCGCGGCCGCCCGTGTTGTGGCCGAACTCACCGAGCAGGTCCTGAGTGAACAGGACGAAGCCGCCGCCGTAGCGGGCGCGGGCGGGGAAGTTCTCGCCGGAGCCGCCAGCAGCACCGCCTCCGCGGAACTCGAAGTGCACCGGGTCGGTCTTCGGATAGGGCTGCACAAAGCCGTAAGGACCGCACACAGCGGCGAAGCGGGCGGGGTCGGCCACGTCCACGGCGATGCCGCCGTTCGCGACGTGGTTGGAGCGCTCGGCGGGCCGAGCGGGCTCGTACAGGTACGGGGGCCGGTTGGCCGGGCCGCCCTGGTCCCAGCGCCGGATGAGGCCGTTCTGCGACTCGACGGAGCGGCCCGCCGAGTTGACGCCGAACACGCCGTGATCGTCCTCGAGGCGATCGAATGCGGCGGCCGCGTCATCGCGCAGCCAGTGGCCGCGGTGGTTCTTGAGGGTAGCCATTTCGTTCCTTTCGGTGGCATGACAAAGGCCCCCACCGCGGGATGCGATGGGGGCCGGGACTGCGCACTTTGCTTCGGCCGGCGCGGGGGTCGGCTGAGCAATATGCGCAGGGTTCTAGCGGACGACGGTCTTTGTCTCGGCGGACAGCTCGCCGCCGGAGAGGACGTCCCACGTCCGCATGTCCTCCTGGCCGAGCGTCCAGAGGGCGATGCCGGAGAGGCCGTAGTCGTTCACCGCGACGTCGCGCCAGTGGCGAACCGTCTCGGCGTCGGACCAGTAGACGATCGACGCGCCGTCGCGATCGAGCGCGAAGACGCGGCCCACCCAGACGTCGTGATCGAGGAGGCGCACGCGCACGGGCGTCGTCGCATCCGTCGTGAACGGGGCGTCCTTCCAGTGGTCGTAGACCCAATCGAGGGAATGCCCCTGCGATCGCGTCTCCCACTCGTCGACATCGGCGTTCGGCCGGAAGCGGTTCCGGTCGTCCCAGGTGATACCCGAGCGCTCGAGACGGCCGAGCACGCGCGACTCCCCGGCAATGTCGACGACAACGGCCTCGCGGGGCTGATACCACCAGCCGTCGCCGACGTAGACGCGATCGACCCACAGCCCGCCCTCGGAGATGATCGACGCGGTGCCGCCCTCGGGGGCGACGTTCGCGTGGATGCGCAGCGGGAGCGCGGAGGAGTCCGTGTTGCCGTAGTAGACACGCGCGGAGCCCTCGCGGACGCGGAGGCCGAGATAGAAGCGCCAGGTGCCAGCGGCCGCGCCGATCGGCCACGATGACACCGCGACCTCCTCGAACACGTATCCGCCCTTGCGGAGCCGGAGGCGGCCGGACGGATGCAGCTCGGCGGTGATCCCGCGGACGGTCACGCCCGACCAGTGGTCGCCGGAGAACTGCCCGCGCACCTCGAGATACAGGGAGCGATCGCCGAAGTCGTTTCGGAGGTCGAGCTGGCCCGATCCGCGGTACTGGTGATAGCCGTTGCCGTTCGTCCAGCGCGACCAGCCGCCGGAGGCGACGCGGTACTGGTTCGCGAGCTGTTCCGCCGTGCTTGCGTTGTCGTCCATGATCGTCGCGGCGACCGGGTGACGCTTGAGCAGCTCGACGGTGGCCGTGTAGCCGCCGCGCGGGGCGACGAGAGCGCCGTCGACATCGCGGACGCGGCGCGGCGTGAGCGAGCACGTCAGGCCGGAGTCCCAGCCGGAGTTGTCGGCGACGGACCAGATGGGCGAGCCCGCGGGCTGGCCGTAGCGGACGACATAGGGCCGCCCGTCGTAGACGTTCTTGGCGACGCCGGTCATCGAGCCGCCGTCGGCGTCGTAGCCGTGCCGCCAGTCGTGGACGCCGAGGAACCCCCACGCGCTCTTGGAGTCGGGTTCGCGGAACGCGAGCCAGCCGATCCGGGCGTGCGTCGTGTCGCCGTTGCCGCCCATCCCGTCCTTGTAACCGGTGAAGTACTGATAGGCGGCGTAGTACGTCCCGGAGTCGCCGCGATAATCGCGCCCGAGATTCCGCGGGTAGTCGTAGATCTGCCAGAAGTAGGAGTAGAGGGGGAGCCCGAGCATGACCTTGTGCGCGGGGACCTGCGACGTCACCCAGTCGTAGACATCGCGCATCCAGAAGCCGGGGGAGACGGGGCCGGGGGCCGAGCCGGACCACGCGAAGTCGTAGCTCATGATCGCGAGGTGATCGAGAATCTGGCCCAGCTCCTTGTAGCGCACCCAGTTCTCGCCCCCGACGGAGCCGTTCGCCGTCAGCGGCGGGAGGGCGGCGGAACATTCAAGCCCGCGGGCATGGCATTCGGCCGTGATCCGCCGGAACAGGTCTTCGGCCGGGACAGCGTTCGCGGACGACCCGCCGCGCTCGAGGTCGATGTCGACGCCGGAGAGCCACGGGTACTTGTCCAGCTCCTCCCCGAGCCGCCGCACGAGCCGGGAGCCGTATGCCGAGCGATCGAGGAGCGCCTGGAAGATCGCCGCGTTGCCGTCGTTGCGGAACGCGAGCCAGAACCGGAGGTGCGGCCACTTCTCGCGGTAGGGGAGCAGCAGCTCGGGGTCGAACGTCAGCGACAGCTCACCCTCGCGGTCGACGAACCAGCCGAAGATCGAGACGTCCGTCATCCGGTCGCCGTACATGTCGAGGGCGGCGCGGACGCGATCGGTCCACATGTGCCCCACCCATACCCAGTTGCGCACGGGGCCTCCTAGAGTCGATCGACCCACTCGACGATCACGTGAGTAGGGGCCGAGTTGTAGACGCGAGCGGTCAGATCAGAGCGCTCGGTGACGACGGGGACGCGGCCCCATCCCTGCGACGCGGTGCCCGCCTCGCCGTCGGCGATCGCGTGGCCGTCCACGCGGCCGAACCGGAACGATCCGACGCGCACCTCGCCGGATGCCGCGACATGGACGCGGGTAGGCGATGCGCTGTCGGGATCGCCGAGCGCGATGATCGCCTCGTAGTCCGGCAATCCGCTGCCGTAGCCGTTGGCGCGGGCGACGACGCCGTTTCGGAACTGCCGTTGCCCGAGCCGCACGGCGACGTCGGACGGATGCGGGACGGTGCCGACCGCGGCCGCGCCGGGCGTGAGCTGCACGTCGGTCACATCGACCGCGAGCCCGGCCGGGAGGTCGTCGGCGCGCACCATGACGGAGACCCCGACGACGCGGCCGCGGGCGGCGGGGATGCGCGACGTGACGCGAGTCACGACGTCACCCCCGCGGACCACGGCATCTCGGTGACATGCGGGAGGAACCCGGATGCCGCGCCGCCCGGCTGCAACATGACGTCGGTGACGGTCACGGGAGCAGCCGGGTCGGCGATTTCGATACGGACGGTGAGACGAGCGACGCGCCGGGACGCGCGGATCGTTCCCTGCATGACGGCCTCCTAGACCAGCTCGACCGGAATCGCCTCGCTCGTTCCGTCCTCGTAGTGGACGGTGACGATCGCGCGGAGGTCCGGCACCACCCCCGCGCTCGAGGAGCGCACGTCGAGGGAGAGCGTGTAGTTATCGCGGTTGTCCGGCGCGACGGTCTGCTCGATCCAGTGCGAGCCGGAGCCTGCGAACCGGACGGCGTAGTCACCCGTGCCCTCGCCGTCGACGATCGCGACGCCCGCGCCCGCCCAGTGCGCCAGGCCGTTGTCGAACCGGCCGTTCTTGAGCGCGTTGTACGGCACGAGGTCGAACGTCGATTGCGTGGAGCCCGTCGACAGCGCCCCGGCCTCGTCGGCCGAGCGGCCGCCCGTCTCGCGCAGCTTGCCCGAGAGAGTGACCTTGGTCCGCCACGGGCTGATCACATCGTGTTCGACCTTGAGCACCCGCTGGGATTCGCGGATATCAAGCTCCTGGTCGATCACGGTCACGACGTCGCCGACGTCGAACGCATCGACCGGTTGGCCGGTGATGTGCGAGAGGTCCGCAACCGTGAACTCGTAGGAGTACGACGGCTTCGACCGGTTCGCAAGCGTCGCGGATGCCATTGCGAGCATCGTGAACGGGGAGGCCCCGGCCTGGAAGTTGTAGACCGCCGAGCGCACCTCGCCCGTGTAGGTGTAGTCCTCCACCCACGGGACGCCGCCGTTCACCGTCTCGATCCCCACGCCGTCGGCGTTGCGGGGGATGATCCGCGTCACGAGCGACGTCGTGTCGACGACGCGCTTGGACTCGGACAGCCCGCGGCCGTAGAGGAATGCCACGCCCGCGTCGCGGCCGGAGCGGGAGACGAGCGAGACGGTTTGCTTGTGGCCGTCGAACAGCAGATCACCGCCATGCTGGGCCTGGATCGTGCGGAGCAGCGCGAGGGGCGACATGCTCTCGGTCGTGTAGGTGCGCCGGGTGACCACGGTGACCGCGCCGACCGTCCAGCCGGTGCCCTTGAGCGCGTCCTCCATCGCCGTTCCCGCGGCCGCTTGCAGGTACTCCTTCGCCTCGACCTGGCCGGAGTAGGCGAGGTCGTAGAACTTCGCCTCGCAGTACACCTCGAGCGACGGGGCGCGCTTCTTGCGCGACGTCGTGACGCGCCGGATGCGGTACAGCTCCCCGGCCAGCTCGACCGGCGTCTCGTTGAGCAGCAGCCCGGCGCGCGGATGCTTCACCGGCACGGAGAACTCGAGCGAGTGCTCGCCGTTGACCTCCTTGACGACCGTCGCCTCGGATGCGTCGATGATCGCCTCGGTATCGCGGCCCTCGCCGACGACGATCGGCGTCCGCGGGTACTGCGGCGCTTCGGCCGGTTCCCAATCCTCCGGGTCGACCCGAAGAGTGAACGTCCGCGAGACACGCCGATCCCAGTCGTCTCGGAGCGTGACGGTCACGCCGATGTCGCCGGACGCCCAGCCGGGGCGGAGCGTCAGCGTCGAGTCGGACACCTCTGCATCAATCCCGGGGGCCGCGACCGTCCACCGCGGAGTGCCCGTGTAGGACGCCGAGAGGGGGACGCGCAGCGTCCCGCGCTGCTTCATCTTCTGCGCGGGGATCGCGGCGAGCTCTGGCGACGGCGGGAGCAGGTCGAGCCCGGTGAATGCGTCGCCCGCGGCCAGCGGTACTTCCCAACGGAGGAGCCCGTTCAGGCCCGAGGGGACCGACGAGCCGGTCTTCCACGACGACCCGCCGTCGGTCGACCAGTACGGCGTAGCGGCCGCGATCGACGGCTCGACCCGGCCAGAGAGCGTGACCCGCTCCGCGCCCGTGAGCAGCGTCGCGCGTTCGATCGCGCGCACCGCGCCGTCGGACACGGTGAAAGCCGTGCTCTCGCCGCCGCGCGCGTAGGTGCCGCCAGCAAGGGCGGCGACGAACGCCGAGAGCGAGAAGGTCTTGTCGGGGTGAGCGACGAGCACCTCATCGACGTAGCCGCCCGCCCAGTACCCCGCGGTGCGGAGGTCGAAGACGTCGAGGTCCGCCGGCGATGCGGCCGCGGGCGGGCCGGAGAGCGCGAGCGGCGAGCTAATGAACGACTGGCCGGTGTCGCGGTTGACGGAGATGATCTGCGACGTGCGAGCGTCGTAGTCGATGAGCTGCCCGAGCCACTGGTAACCGTAGGTCGCGCCCCACGGGGTGCCGAGCGGCTGGTCGCCAATCTGCGCGCCGGAGGCCGAGTAGACGCCGTGCCGGACGTTGCCCGCGGAGTAGCCGGAGAGGTAGACGAGCGGGGACGAGCCGCCGCGCGTCGAAAGGAACGGGATAAAGCTCATCGTGTAGTTGTGCTGCATCCACAGCCCGACGAGCAGCTTCCCCGACGACGGCCAAAGGCCCTTGAAGTAGGGGAGCGTGATGCGCCCCTTCTCCGTCGCGGGGTGCACCCGGTTGAAGCCGATCTGGCGGCCCCAGCGGCCCGCGACGTGATCGCCGCCGGAGCCGAACGTGATGTTGTGCGCCTTCCACACCCGCGAGGGGTCGACCGCATCCGGGAACTCCGTCCCGTTGCGCGAGGTGAAGCGCTGCAATGCGACGGGACCGAGGCCCGGCCAGGTCAGCGGCACCTCGCCCGACCATGCGAGCCTCGTATCCCATCCCATTACTGCCTCCGAGAGTTTGCGTTCAGGGCGACGCGGGTAAGCCCGCCGCCGGTATCAGATGAGCCGAGGACCGCCACGGCGAACCGGGTCGATTCCTCCGGCCAGAGGTAGGCGCGATCGAGCGAGGACATGCTCCGCACGACGCTCGACGTCTTGCGATCGCCGACCCATCGCCCGAAGTCGAACGCCTCGTAATCGAGCCGCAGCGTCGAGCCGGGCGTCAGGTTGACGCCCGTGACCTCGGTCGCGACGTCGCCGATCACGACGCGGATCGTCTGCGAGGGCGACACCGTGCCCTCGATTTCGACGGTCGGATAGCTCCGGGCGTTGCCCTTTCCGCGCTTCACCGTTCGCGAGCCCTCCGACGTCCACTGCCACACCTCGGGAGCGACCGGGCGGCCGAACGCCGAGAGCGCGTCGAACGTGATGTCGGCGCGCAGCTTGAAGCCGACACCGGGCTGCCACGTCATCCGCTCCCACGCGATCGAGGAGGAGAGCACGGCCGCCCACTGCCAGCCCGGCACCGCGTCGAAGGTGAGCACCTGTTCGCCGCGGGCCGGGTCCAGCGCGAGGGCGATGCGATCTCGGATCGCCACCGCCTCGTCGGGCGTAGAGCCCTCAATGATCGTGTCGAACGTGAAGGTCGACCCCGATCGGGTCGTGCCGCCCAGAACCCGCCCGTCGGTGCCGACGGCCTCAAGCGTTTCCAGCTTGAGGCCGTCGACCGACGGCAGGTCGCGCAGCACGGCGATGATCCCGAGCGAATCGGTATCGAACTTGCCGAACGTGAAACTCACTCGTCCACCACCGCTCCGTCGAGATTGACCTTGCCCTGGGCGCGGGCCGCGCGTTCGCCGCGCTCGTAGAGCGCCTTGGCGACGTCCTCCACGCGGTCGTCGGAGTCGACGACCATCTCGTCCACCTGGACGAGCGGCCCCATGACGGTGAGGCCGGAGCCGCCACCGTCGCCCGCCAGGCCCTCCTCGAGCGCCCGGTTCATCAGGCCGGTGTCGACCACCGACTCGGGGCGGCCAGCTTCGGCGAGGATCGCCATAGTGCCGCCCGAGCGGGGGAGGACCGTCGCACCGTCGGCGAGCATCGGGATACGCGGGATGTTGACGCCGAACGACGACCCACCCACGCCCGGCACCCAATCCGGGATGTTGACCTTGAGGGCGTTCAGCCCGCCGATCGCCCGGTTGACGAGCCCGATGATCCCGTTGATGGGGGCCTTGACGATCCCCACCAGCCCGGAGAAGGCATTCGACACGGAGTCGCGGATCGCGGTGAACACGTTCCCGAACGCCTGTCCGGCCGAGCGCACCGCGCCGACCATGCCGTCCCAGAAGCCCCGGAAGAAGTTCCCGACGCCGGACCACAGCCCGTTCCACCAGGACGCGATGCCGTCTCCGACGCCGCGCAGCCAGTTGACATAGCCCTGGAAGGCATTTGTCGCGAACGAGACAATCCCAGACCACAGCCCAGAGAAGAAGGACGAGATGCCAGACCACAGCCCAGACCACCAGGACGCGACGCTCGCGCCGATCCCCATGAGCCACGAGACGTAGCCCTGGAAGATCGCGGTGACGAGCGCTGTCGCGTTCCGCCAGGTGTCCGCGAGGAACGACCCGACGGAGCCCCAGAGCCCGTTCCACCAGGAGAGGATCTGCGCGCCGATGCCGAACAGCCACGAGTAGTAGCCCGTGAAGATGCCGACGACGAGCGCGACCATCCCCTCCCAGAGCCCGGTGAAGAACGATCCGATCCCGGACCACAGCCCGGACCACCAGGCGCTCAGCCCGTCGAGAGCCGAGACAATCCACGCGGAGAACCCCTCCCAGACGCCGGTCACCCAAGCGACGACGTTCTCCCACGCTTCGCCGAGGAACCGGGTGAAGTTCGCCCAGATTTCGCGCCCGAGGTCCGTCTGTGTGAAGAACCAGATGAGCGCGCCGACGAGCGCGGCGATCGCGAGCACAATCAGGGCGATCGGGTTCGCGTTGAGCGCCACGTTGAGCGCCCACTGAGCAGCCGTCGCGATCCCCATAGCGGCCGCGCCCGCGAGCATCGCCACGCGAGCGGCGACCATCGCGGCCGTGTTCGCCGCCTTGGAGGCGGTGTTGACCACCCACGCGGCCGTCTGCTTCGCCAGATCAGCGAGCAGCAGCCCGCCGAGCTGCAAGTACATGAGCAGCGACGAGCCGAGGTCGACCGCCTTGTTCGCGATCTTCGCGCCCGTATTGACCGCCCACGCCGCCGTCTGCTTCGCGAGCCCGGCAACGGTCTGAGCAAGCCCGACCACGAAGTCCTTCGCGTACATACCCATGAGCGCGACGGTCACGGCCTTGTCCTTGACCTTCGCCGCCGTGGCGACAGCGAACGCCGCCGCCTTCTGGTAGAGCCCCGCGATGAGGCCCGCGAAGCTGATCGCGGCCGTGATTCCCTTGTAGGTGAGCCACGCGCCGCCAGCGACGCCGACCGCGATCGCGAGGCCCTGCAACACGCCGTCCGTCTCGGCCGCCCAGGTGATGACCCCGGCGAATACCTCGACGATCCCGGCGATGATCGGCGTCGCGACCTGGATCGCGCCGACGAGCGCCACGGAGAGCACCTGCGCCACCTCGGCGACCGTGGGCGCGAGCGTGGATGCCGCGGAGCCGACCGCCCCGAGCAGCGTGCCGAGAGCGGCTTGCAGCTCGGGTGAGACGGCGACGAGCCCGGCGAACGCCGCGACGGCGATGCCGACGGGACCGCCGAGGAACGCGAGCTTGCTCGCGAGGCCGCCAAGGCCCGGCACCATCCCCAGCAGCGGCGCGAGGCCGGACGAGCCCAGAGCCAAAAAAGCCCCCGTGAGGGGGGCGAGGATGGACGGGGCGATCTTCATCTGCCCGAGGCCGCCGGAGAGAGCGCGCTCGAGCCAGTCGAACACCGGGGCGAGCTTGGCCCCGATCACCTCCCCCAGCCCGGCGGCCCGATCCTCAAGAGGACCGAGCGCCTTGGTTACCGCCTGGAACAGCGGAGCGAGCCGGGGGAAGACGCCGCCGAGGATGCCTGCGCCGACGCGGCCGAGGGCCGCCCCGACGTTCGCCATTGCGCCGGAGAAGGTGTTCCCCGAGGACGCCGCAGCGCCGCCGAGGCTTTTCTCCATCGCGGCCTGGAACGTCTCGAAGTCGATCTCGCCCTTGGAGGCCATTTTGGAGGCCTCCTCAGCGGTGACCCCCATGTGATCGGCCAGCGCCGCGAGAGCCGGGACACCCGCGTCGTGGAGCTGGTTGATGACGTCCATCTGCACCTTGTTGGACGCCGCGACCTTGTTGAAGATCGCGCCCATAGAGCCCATGTCGGTGCCCGCGATGGTCGCGGCATCCGACACGAGCTTGAGCGTCCGTTGCAGGTCGTTGCCGGGCTTGATCCCGGCGGCGACGGCGGAGGCCGCGACCGTGGCCGCGGAGTCCATGCCGAACGCCGTGCCCTTCACGGATGCCAGCGCGTCGCCCATGATTTGCTTCACCGAGTCGGCCGAGTGACCGAGCCCGAGCAGCTTGTTGTTGGCACCGTCGAGCGCCGAGAGACGCCCGATGCCCTTTACGAGCGCGGTGCCAAGGGCGGCCGCGCCGCCAGCTACAGCGGCGGTCGCGGCCGACTTGACGCCGGAGCCGATGTTGGCCGCGAACTTCGCGCCGACGTTGGAGCCGACCTTCTTGGTGTCGACACCGCCCAGCTCTTTGACGATCTGGGACGTCGCCCCTTCCATAGAAGGGACGAGACGCACCCACGCGGTCGCCAGCTCATTGCCCTTCGGCATGAATCACCCCCGCTTCTTCTTGCGTTTCGAGTCCCACCAGTCGTTGAATGCGCTGATCGGGATTGCGCCGGAGCCGAAGCTCCGGGCCTTGGACTTCTCCCACGGGCGTTGCAAGGGCTTGGGTCTGGGGGCCGACCGCTTGTTCTGGCGTTGCCAGTTGCCGACTTGCAGCAGATCGGCGACCGCGGCGAGCAGCTGGTCGGTCGTCGTCCAGTGCTCGCCGTGGATCGCGCGAGAGGTGGCCGTCGTGGGGACGGCCTGGAAGCGGCGGACCATGACGAGCAGGTCGCGCCACGAGTAGCGCACGGCGACGTCAGCGAGCCGCCAGCCCCGGTCGAGCAGGTCGGCCTCGATCGCCTCCGCGTGCTTGTCGATCAGCTCGCGGAGGCCTCGGATTCCCCCAGCGTGATGCCGGACTCGTTCTGCCAGTCCTCGACAAGCTCCTTGACGTAGACGAGCGGGACATCGCGCAGGGCGGTGCCGAGGCCGTCGGCGAGGTCGTCGAGCACGGCGTAGATGCCGCCCTCGGTGTCGTCCGCGGCCGCGAGAGCGTCGGCCTGACGGCCGGTCAGGTACTCGGCCTTCGGGAGCTGGTAGACGACACCTTCGGGGGTCTCGATGTCGTACTTGTTCTGGTCGATCGACTTCTTCCAGTCGGGAATCTTGTAACCCATGAGGGGCTCGCTTTCGTGAGTGGTGGGGGAACGGCGGGGAACAGCAGAGGGCGGCCCGGTTCCCCCGCGGGCCGCCCTCTGGCTTTGGTGTGGTGCGCGCGGATCAGACCGCAGCGGCACCCGAGACGACACCGTCGTCCGTGTAGATGTAGATCGAGTTGCCCGCGGTGTCCGGGTAGGTCGAGAGGGTGACGGGGAGCGTCACCGCGGCAGATGCGGACAGCGGAATCTCGCCGCGCTCGGTCACCTGGCCGTGGGGGACGAAGACGACGATGCGCCGCTCGCCGTCCTTGACCTTGAAGTACCAGGCCTTGACCGGCCGCTCCTTGCCCGCGATCGCGGCGCGCGTCTGAGTACCCTTCGACGCCGTGGCCGCCTTCACCTCGACCTGGGCCTCGCCCATGTAGGTGTTGAGCGCGCCGACGGACAGCTCGAGGTGGGTCCAGTTGAGGGTTCCGTCGAACTCGGTGAGGATGCGCCGGACGACGTTCAGCGCCCAGTCGCGGATCGTCTCAGTCGTCTCCGACGGGGTGATGGTCACGCCGTCTTCGTTCACGTAGCCCGAGTCCTTGAGGCCGTCGAACACGAAGTCGTCGATCCCCTTCGGGATCGTGTTCGTGCGCGGGCCGGTGAGGATCGCGCCCGTGGTCGCCTGATCCGGCGCGCCGACGAAGACGTTCTTGCTGTTCACGCTCATGCGTGTGCCCCTTTCAGGCGTAGCGAAGCGCCGCCCCAGGTCGGGGCGGTGCGAGGAGCTACTAGGCCGATGCGCGCCGGAGAGCGGCGGCGACGGTGGCCGTGTAGCGGAAGTGAGTCGGGAGCGAGGGGAGCGGGAGGTTGCCCGGCAGCCCCTCGGCGGCGACGTCGTAGCACGTCACCCCGCCGAGGGAGCCGGAGCGGCCCGCGGCCTCGGCGTGGGCGACGGCGAGAGCGCAGAGCGCGCGCGCCCGGCCCTCGGTGTCGGCGAATGCCTCGACGGCGAGCCGGAAGGTGTCGGACACGAGGTCGCGCGGCGACCCGCCGAGCGAGACGATCCGCACGAACTCCTTCGGCACCTTGCCCGGCGGGATGCGCGTGCCAACCTGCACCCCGAGCACCGGCTTGAGCCCGGCGACGAGCGCCACCTCGTCGTCGGCGGGGATCAGTAGTTCGGCCACCTCAGCCGCCCGCGGGGATCGCGCGGGACAGCGCGCGGTTGTTCGCTTCGGCGGCCCGCGCCTCCTTGGTGGCGGTACGGACGGATGCCACGACGCGATCCCGGTTCGTGGTGACGCTCACCTCATGGCCGGGACCGGCGGCGGCCGCGACTCGACCGGCGCGGGCGGCCAGGTCGGCGGCAACGCCCGCGGATTGCAGGATCGCGACGGCCCCGGGGGAGTGAATCTTGACGCGGACGGACTTGACCATTAGCCCTCCCAGGCGATGAGTCGGACGATGGAATGCGATGTGAGGGCCGAAACGCCGGGCTGGCGGCCCACGGAGCCCTCGACGACGTAGAGGCCTCCCATGAGGCGCACGCGATCGCTCGCGAGCACGTCGGCCCCGTAGGGACCGCGCAGCGTGTACTCGATCGCGGCCCCTTCGCGGTTCTCGGTGTCGACGTCGGTCGAGCCCGAGTCAATCGCCCAGCCGTAGGAGGGCTTCTCGACCGCCGCGGACCAATCGCGCGCCTGGTTGCCGCGCCCGTCGTCGACGAGCGGGGCGCGGAGGACGCCAATCGTGTGCCGCCGGACGGCGCTCATGCGACGCGGCCGATCTGGTAGGGGATCAGGCGGCGGCCGAGCGATCCCGCGGGGTCGACGCCGCCGCCGACGCGATCGAACGTCAGCGCGACGGTGCCCGCCTGTTCGCGGGTCTGTCCGAGCGACGTGCCGAGGCCGTTGGCGGCCAGTTCGAGCGCGACGCCCACGACGTCGGCGGGCACCTCGTCGAAACCGGCGGTGAACTCGACGACGACGCGGCGGCCGTAGATGTTCGTCCAGCCCGTGAGCGGATCGAACTCGACCGCAGCGACGCGATCGGCCGACCAGGCCACGCCGTCGACCCGCACGGAGTCGATCGACGCGACCTCCATCGCGGGCAAGTAGATGTCATCGGGGCTCGCCCCCGCGCGCCGGTACGTGACCTGACGCGCGGGAGCGATGTGCCAGCGGCAGAACTCGCGGATCGCACGAGTAGCCGCCAGCAGCTCGTCCGCGAGGTGCGGATGCGAGCCGGTGGTGATCGCGCCCTGAGAACGCGACTCCATGAGCGCAGTGGACGCGAATACGTCGGGTTCTTCGGGCACGGTCACCTCACCAGTCGTCGGAGCCGTCAGCCGCCGGGTCAGCGGGCGGGTCGGAGGGGTCGACGTCGCCAGTGCCGGCCGATTCGTCGGCGGGGTCCGCGGGCGGATCGTTGGGCTTGTCGGCGACCTTCTTCGCGGGAGCCTTGGCGGCCTTGGTCGCGGGCTTCGGCGCGGCCTTGTTCGCGGGCTTCGCGGCGGCCTTCGCCTCGACGACCTCGATCGTGTGCGACTTGCCGAGGCGTTCGGCGTCCACCTCGTTGAGCTGCATTCGGTGAGGGATGCCGCCGATGTCGACGGAGTAGGTCTTGAGCGTCATGCGGGGGTGCTCCTTTCGCGCACCAGGCGCGCCCGGCCCCCGAGAGAGGGAGCCGGGCGCGCGGTGGATCACTCGGTGGTCGCAGCCTTGAGCGCGACCTTCACGAAGGCCGACGGGTACTTGACCTGAAGGCCGACGCGGCGACGCACGCGGACGGTAATGCGGGCGTGGGTGAAGTCGTCCTCATCCGAGTTGGTCGACTCGACGCGGACGCCGCCCTTGTTGAAGACCTTCGCCGCGGGGCGGTACGCGCCCACCAGGGGCTCGCCCAGCGGCGCGGCCAGCGAGACGACGGTGCGCAGACCCCAGATCGGGGGCACCTGGAGGATCGCGCCGTTGCCGTACGCGCCCTGGAAGTAGCCACCGCCGAAGTACTGCTGGTTGTCGTCCTTGCCGAGACGCAGGTTCTCGTAGTCGAGCGGGTGGATCAGGATGCCGTCGGCCGAGAAGCCCGAGGCGGTCTGCACGCGGCGGATGCCCTTGAAGATCGCGTCGGCCACGGTGTCGGTGCCCTGCTCGTGGGTCTGGACGCCCGAGCGGTTGCGGAGCCCGAGGAGCGACTGGTTGGTGCCGTCGCCGTTCAGGATCGAGAACTCGGAGCGCGACGCGAGGTCGTACAGCGCGGTCGAGTTGATCTCGCTCACGATGTAGTCGAGGTCTTCGGCCATGTCCTCGGTCATCTTGAAGAAGCCGGACACCTCCGAGAGCGCGTCGGTCTTCCAGGTCGGGTCGCCGACGTGGAGCTGGGACATCTTGCCCGTCTCCGAGCGCCAGTCGGTGCCGCCCTCAAGCGCGCCGAACACCGGGTAGGTGATCGCGTTGCCCGAGACGGTGCCGGAGCCGAGCAGATCCTCGACGACGAGACGCTCGCGCTTCTCGTGGACGAACTGCGTCTCGCGATCGAGCAGGAGCGGCGCGTAGCCGCCCGCCTGGCCGTTCACGACCTGGACGTCCGACGCGGCCTTGTACTCCGGCGTCAGGATGGTGCCCTTCTCGCGGAGCGAGCGGCCCTTGAGGTTGGCGATGAAGTGCGCGCCGACCGACTTCGCGGCCTTCTCGGCGGGCTCGTCCTGCGCGGGCTCGGCCTCGGAGGCGTTGCCGCCGATGCGCTTGAGGAGCGCGGCCGACTTCTCGGAGCGCTCGATCTTGCCCTTGAGGGTGTCGGCCTCGGCGGCCTTGGCCTCGAGGTCATCCATCTCTTCGTCGGTCAGATCGCGACCCGACGCCTTCGCGCCTTCGGCGATCGCGCGCATGGACTTCTGCAGGTCCGCGAGCTGCTTCTTGAGGTTCACAGTGATTCCGTTTCCGGCCCTCAGAGGGCCTGGGCGATGAGGTAGGCGGCACGGGCGCGACGACGGGACGGGCTGAGGCCGACGCCCTCGGACTTGACGCCGGTAGCGCCCTCGTCCTTGACGTCGGTGTGACCGCCGGTCGATGCCGGTTCCGCAGTGCCCTCGCCGGGGTCGGCGAGAGCGGCCTTGATGGATGCCGCAGCCGCCTCGAGCGCGACGACGGCCGCGCGCATGGCGTCGGCGGTCTTCGCCCCGATGACGGGTGCGGCGGTAGCGCCGTCGACCAGGGCGGCGACGGCAGACTTGACGGCGACAACGGACGTGTCGCGGTTCGCGCCGACCGGCACGAACGAGAACTCGAAGACGTCGAGGTCGCGCAGCTCGTAGGCCTTGCGGCCGTCGCCGAGGTCGACGTCGGCCCCCTCGAGCACGTCGTACGCGAACGACAGCTCGCGGATGCGGCCAGACTTCACGAGCCGGTAGACCTTCGCGGCCGTGGCGTCCTCGAGGTCAAAGACGCCCTTGACCCACCAGCCGTGCTCGTCCTCGCCCTCGTCGATCGCGGAGGCGATGAACATGTGCGGGTCGTCCATCCGGTGCCCGAACAGGCCCGGGAGCACGGTGCCCTCGGCCTTGCGCTTCGCGATTCCCTTGAGGAACGCGCCCTTGGCGACGACATCGCCGTAGGAATCGGGCGTCCGCGTGAACGTGGACGGGTACACCAGGAACTCGCCCTCTTTGAGCCCGTCCTCCACGGAGGTCTTGAACTTCACCGGCAGGGACTTGACGTGCATTGGTGGCTCCTTTCAGCCGAAAGTGACTTCCACGTCGCACTCGCACCCGGCCACGCCGTCAGCCCCGAGAGCGGGGTCACCCGGCCAGTTCGCGCCGTTCGAGAACGGCTCGTCGATGCCGACGGTCTGGCCGTTCATGGCGGCGTGCGAGGGACGCGGGTTCGAGGACGTGACGATCCAGGTCTTGGTCGCCCCGCCGTTCTGCTTGGCGGCCTCGACGGTCGCGAATGCCGCGAACGTGGTGAGCAGCGTCAGGACGATCGCCGCGGTACGGGAGCCCTCCGCCTTCTCGAAGACGTGGGCGGGGTCGGTGACGCCCTCGGGGCCGGAGCCGTCGAGGATCGCCGCGAGCTGGTCGCGGGTCGTCGAGTTGATCGCCCCGGCGCGGGCCTTCGCCATTTCGGCGAGGAACCGCTGCGTCCGGCCGACGTCGTAGGCGGACTCGTCGAGTCCGGCCTTCTCGAGCGCGGCCTTCGCGACGACGGGCGTCGTGCTGAGCGCGAGCGCGAGCAGGTCCGTCGCCAGCTCCGCATCCCAGCGATCGCCGTCCCACCAGTCGGGGTCTTTCGACCCGAGGCGAGAAAGCACAGATGCCCGCTGCCGCTTGAAGTAGGCGGTGATGACCTGTTCGGCCTTCGCGTGATGCGTCGGCGGGGCCTGGGCCTTCGCCCGCACCGTGCGGCCGCCCTTGCGGGGGAGCACGCGCAGCTCGCCGATGTCCTCGAGCGCGCGGGCGGTCTTCTCGTTCTGGCTACCCGAGTCGCGCGGCGACGCCTGGCCGCCGATGAGCACGTTGAGCGGGATGACCAGCTCGTCGCCGCCCTCGATCGCGGGCATGTTCCGCAGTCCGCGCGCCTCGTTCGCCGTCATCCACGGGCGGCCCGTGGACGTCGAGAGGATCGCGGCCTGTTCCTCGAAGTCGCCCTGCAACTTCTCCTGGATGTTGAACTCGACATAGGCGTCGACACCGGGGGAGACGCGGGGCACCAGGAAGGCGTTGATGCGGTCCTCGAACCGCGCGAGCGTAGGCCCGGGCGTTTCGGAGTAGAGCATCTTGCGGAACTCCTTGGTGTTCGAGAAGTTCGCGTTGTCGAGGATGCCGACCATGACCGGGTTGACGTGGTAGACCGCGGCGACAGTGGCGAGCGCGAGCTTCGCGACCTCGGCCCACTCGTCCTCGCGGGCGGAGAACCCGAGCCGGTTGAGCGTCATGCCGTCCTCGAGGATCGGCGTGCCGCCCGCCTTCTTGCCGTCCTTGCCGGTCCAGCGGTCCTTCCAGTCGCGGGCGAACCGTTCGCGCGCGGCATCCGACCACTGCGCCTCCTTCGGCCGCGTGATGTACGCGCCGACGCGGCCGCCGCGCTGCCAGACCTGCTCGCGGTACGACCAGGCCTGAACCTGTTCCGCGAGCACCTGCTTGAGCGTTTCGACGGGGGAGGTGCCGTGCTTCGGGCGGCCGGGGTTCCAGCCGTGGAACACGAGCATCTGCTCGGCGGGGATCGGCGTTCGCTCGCCGTTCGGCGGAACAATGACGAACTCCGCCGGGCGGAAGGCGTTCCCGCCCCGCTGCTCGGCCACCCAGTCCGGCGGGATCGGTCGGATAGACCAGCCGGACTCGCGCTCGGCGTCCTCGTGAACCCACCAGTACGCGACGTCGTAGAGGCCCATATCCGACGCGAGCGCTTCGAGCAGCTCGAACTGCGTCATCGAGTCGTTCGGGCTCTTGAGCAGCAGCGCGAGGGGATCGGAGCGCAGCCGGGTCCGCGAGCCGTCTTCGCCGCGCTCGAATGCGTGGAGCCCGAGGTGGGCGACGTTGCGAGCGACGAACGAGAGCACCGTGCGGAGGTGCGGCTGGGTCCGGTACAGCTCCTCGGGCGTGAGCCCGAGCACCATGCCGCGGAAAGTCGGCCCGAGCCAATCGACCTGTTGGCCGTGGGTACGCGAGGTGAAGATCGAGGAGAGTCCGTCGAGGAGGCCCATGCGGTCCCCTTCCTGTTCAGTCGAGGACGAGCAGGTCGCCGTCCTCGTAGGCCGAGACGAAGCTCGGCGCGGGATTCGTGAGCAGCAGACCGACGGCCGCAATGGCCGCGACCAGCGGGGAGGGATCGGCGACGGACGCCTGGCGGTCGACCACCCAGCCGTCGCCGAGGGACTTCTTGCCCGCGGAACCGGCGGCGACGTCGAGGAGCGGCTGTTCGCCGTGCGTCAGGCGCACCTCGGCGTCTTCCTCGGCTACGCCCTTCGCGATGAGGTCGAAGAACCGGCCGTGCCAGCCCGCCAGCTCAGACCCGCCCCACTCGTAGGGGGAGAGCCCGGCGTCGGTGAGCGAGCCCAGGAGGGCCGAGATAGGCGCGCCGCGAGCTTGCAGCGCCACATACTCGGGCTTCACCTTGCGGTCCTTGGACGTCAGCCACGGGACGAGCCAGTCGGGGCCGGAGCGGGATGCCGCCAGCTCGACGCGCATCCGCCCCTCGGTGTCGTAGAAGGCGATCGCGACGTGGATCATCGACCGGTCGTGCGACATGTCGATGCCGTAGGTAGCCGGACGCGACATGTCGCGCCGCACGCCGCGTTCTGCGCGGTCTTCTCGGGTGTCGAGGCTCGTGATCCACGACCCGGCCGGGAAAGGCCCTGTGCCGAGCATGGAGACGAACTGGCAGAGGACCTCTGTACGGAACACCCACTCGGGGTCGGTCCCGGCGAATGCCGCGATGTCGCGCTCCGAGATGGTGTGGCCGAGCGAGGGGTTGGCCTCCTGCCAGCCGTCGCGATCCCAGACGTCGCGCCCGGGGGCGGCCGACCACTCGAAGATGCCGAGAGCGTCGTCCGGGTTCTCCGCGTCGATCGGCGGAAGCTCGACCATGCCGTCTTCGCCGTCCGGGTAGCCGAGCGCGCGGTGCGCCAGCGACCGGAGGTGGCGCAGGACGATCGACGCGAGGTCGCCCGCGTTCGAGGCGGCCCAGATTTGCGCCTGGGGCCGCGCCATCGTCGTCTTGGTGACGGCCGACCACGCTTGCCAGTTCTGGTGCTCGCGCAGCTCGTCGAGCAGCACGAGGTCGCCGGACAGACCGCGGCCGCCCTTACGGGATGCCGCCGCGACCTTGTAGCGCTCGCCCGTCGAGAGGCGGAGCGCCTTCTTACCGTTCGTCTTGTCGACGTGTTCGATCTGCTCGGCCAGCTCGGGGATCGACTCGGCCAGCTCGACCGCGCCGCGCCACTGCTCCTCGGCGATGTCGAGCGATTGCGCCGTGCCGATGATGAGCGGCGCGGCATCCGCAAACATGCGCCAGAGCGTGAGCACCTGCATGAGCGTCGACTTGCCGTTCTGGCGGGCAACGAGCAGCAGCACGGTCTTGAACCGGTAGGTCCCGTCGAGGTTCAGCTCAAGCGCGTGGAGGAGGAGCCACCGCTGCCACGGCAGGAGGATGACCTCGAGCACGGCCTCCGCGAACTCGATCGCGGCGTAGCCGTGCGTCGTCTTGCGCGTCAGCCGCCGGAGAGGCGGCGTGTAGACGCGGGGCTTCTCATGCCCGAGCCGTTTGCGCGGTCGCGCGGAGCCTGTCGAGCGTCGCGCGCTTGCCGTTGCCCTTCCCATCGGCACCCCCCGCGCGCTTCTTGAGTTCTTCACGGGCCTCGGGGGTGGCCCCGAGCTTCCCGAGCCCGTTCCACAGGTGCGGAAGCAGGTACATCGCCTTGGTCGCCTCGACGGACGCGCCGTAGGCGACGGCGTGGTCGATCTGGCGAGCGACCTGACGGATTGACGCGACGATCGCCGCGTCTTCGGGCAGGAGGTCGAGCGCGTCGATGGTTTCCTCGACGGCGGTCGTGATCCCGTCGCGGATGCGCTCGGGTTCGCCGAGGAGGCGGGCGCGCTGCTCCTCGAGCTTGAGCACGCGGTCGATCGCCTCGGGCTCGCCCTTCACGGCCCGCGGCCAGACGCCGGTCATCATCCGGTCGATGCGGGAGAAGGACAGCGCCCGCTCCTGCTCGACGTCGGTGTGCATCGGCACCTCGGCCAGCGCGAGCGCGACAGCATCCGCGACCACGGCCTCGTCGACCTTGAGCGTCGCGGCGATCGACGCGATGGAGAGGCCGCGACGACGGCCCTCGAGCGCCTGAGCGACCTGTTCGGGCTTCATGCGTCCTGCTCCGCCTCACGGACGGCGGCGAACGACACGGGGCCGAGGCGATCCGTGGCCTTCTTGCGCGAGCCCTTCACGTAGACGAGCACTTCCTGGTGGACGCGGGCGAGCGTGCGCTGGCCGCGGAAGCCGCGAGCGGCGCGCATGGCGGCGGAGCCGACGGGTGTCAGCAGCACAGCGTCATTCACGAGCGCCATGCCCGCGGCCTCGGCGGCCTGGGACATGCAGCGGCGCATGTCGAGAATGTGGCCCTTCTTGTCGCGCACGGAGCCGACGACGAAGACCGCGAACGCATCCGGCTTGAGCACGCGCCCCACCTGGGCGATCGTGCGAGCCATAGCCGCGTCGAACTCGGCCGGGGTCATGTTCGACAGGTCGCGGGGATCGTCCGAGTACGACTCGAGGTCGTAGTACGGCGGGCATCCGAGCGCCATGTCGAACTTCTCGGCCTCGAGCGAAGCGAGCCGGACGGTCGAGTCGCCCTCGATCCACTCGGGGTCGATCCACCGCGGCCGCGAATCGGGCTCGTCGGGGATGCGGGACTCGGCGGGGAACGCCGGGGCCTCGGAGAACGCGAGATCGAACGACTCGTCCGGCAGGGAGCCGAGCGCGTCGCCGATCTGCCCGGCCACCCAGTCGGCGGACCCGTCGCCGTCGCCGAGCGCAGCGGCGGCCGCCTCGCGGACGACGGGCATCATCGCGCGATTCGCCTCGACCTGTTCGGGCCGCAGCTCCACGCCGACGTACTCGCGGCCGAGAGCGGCGGAGACGATGCCGCGGACAGCGCCGCCCGCCCACGGGTCGATGATCCGGGAGCCGGGAGCGGAGTACCAGGCGAGCAGCACCTCGGCGAGCGCGGGGTCGAAGACAGACGTTCCGCCGCCGACGTCGCGAAGCTGCTCCTTGCAGGTCGCGGCCACCTCGTCGTCGGTGAGCTTGCGACCGGCGGCGGCCTCGGCCTTGTTCTTCACGTCGTACCAGTTGATGTAGCGGGAGGCGTAGGACTCGAACACCAGCGCGGAGTCGCGCCCCTCCTCGGAGCGGAGCCCGGCACCCATCCACGCCTTCTTGCGGTCCTGCCATTCGCCGCCGCGAGCCGATAGGACCGTCAGCGGGGGAGTACCGAACTCCGACGCGAGGCTCGACTTCTCGGCGGGCGGGGCGGGCTCGTTGAACATCGCCTCGAGGTCGGCGTCGGTGTAGCCGGTGCCGGTGAGGTCGCCAGCGTCGCCGAGCACATCGCGGAGGAGGTCGTCGTCGTAGTCGCCGAGGTCGGCGATCCGGTTGTCCGCGAGGACGATCTGGGCGGCTTGCTCATCGGGGACGTCAACGGTGACGATCGCGATGCTTTCCCAGCCGAGCTGCTTCGCCGCGAGGAAGGTGTGGTTGCCCGCAAGGATCTCGTTCGGGCGGCCGGTGTAGGTGCCGACGTTGACGACGATCGGCTTGTACTGGCCGCGGACGTGGAGCGAGTCGGCGATCGCATCGACGTTTCCCTTGCGCGGGTTCTTGAAGTGCGGGGAGAGGTCAGCGAGCGGAGCGCTCGACAGTTCGAGAGTCATGGGGTAGGCCTCCGGGGGCGGTCGTCACCGCCTTTCCGGCGGCTCGGCATAGGGCTGAATGGCCGTGTGCGCCCCGCTCGCGGTTGACACCCCCGCTTGCACCCGAGCATCCCGGGCTCGCCTCGTTCGCGCGATCTGCGAGAACGGGGTCTTGTGGGGCGTCGCGGCACCGCCGAGCGACTTGACACGGGTCTGGGGGTAGAGGCCGTCATCGGCCGGCCGATCGGTCAGACGGGCGTCTGTCACTCGGGGTCGGAGCGGCGCTCTGGGGTTTGAATCGGGTTCTCTCACGCGGGCGCGCGCACGCACGCACGCGATGGGGGTCGATCGCCGGGGGGAGAGAAACAGCTGCCGGTGGAGTGGAACCGCCTCCCGGTCGCCGCGATCCGGACGCCCCTCCCCCCCCCGGCGGGGGCCTCGGGGGCCGGGTCGCGGCGACCGCGCCGGATCAGCGGTGGCCGGGCCAGTCGCAGGACAGCCCGCCCGCCTGGTAGCCGGTATAGACCAGGCACACCACAGAGCGACCATCGGCGAGGCGTTGCGTCACCTCGAACACCCGGTCGCTGGACTCACCCGGCGAGGGGCGACACCCGGCGAGAGCGAACACGGCGACGAGCAGAGCGAGGACGGATGCCAGGGAGCGGCGCTTCACTCGACCACCTCCGCGAGCAGACCGAAGTGCTCGGCCAGGTAGTCGATGAGCAGCGACGCCTCCTCGGGATCGTCGGTATGCACCATCACGCCGAGGGTCATGCGACACCCCCACGCGAGAGCACCCGTGTCAGGCCCGCAGCGGCGACGCGAGCAGCGCGCCGGGGTGCGGACAGCCCGACAGCGATCGAGCGCGCGAGAGCGACGGACACACGGTCACACGTCCAGTCGGGCATCACCCACACCGTGAACGCTTCACCCAGGAAGTGCAGATGACCGTTCATCAGCGGCACCCGGGCCGGGTCGTACTCGATCCCGTCGATGAGCGCCTCGTAATCGGAGCGCGAGACGACGACGACATGCACGAGCCGCGGGTGCGGATGCAGGGTCACCCCGTAGCGGGCCAGCACCTCATCCACCAGGCGATCGCGACGGACGCGCCACGAGAAGGCGGCGAACGATGCCTTGGCCTCCACGATCCGGCGCACCATGTCCTCGAGCGGAGCGGATGCCGCCGCCATGCGTTCCCGCACCCCGGAGAAGTCGACGTCGGCCAGGCGCACGGACGGGAGCGTGGGGCACGTCAGCCCATCCAGGAACGTCGAGCCCGGCCCGTAGACGGGAGGCATCGAGTACAGGGCCTTGAGCCGGTGGAGCGCAGCGTCGTCGAAGTGCCGCACCTCGTCGATCAGCACAGCGGACGACGAGAACCCCCGGGTCACCGGAGCCCCCCAGTCAGAGCAGCGAGCCCGAACAGGACAGCGCCGAGCCCGAGAGCGAACATGATCGGCCCCGCCCAGCGGTAGCCGAACCGGTATCCCGCGTCGCGGGCCTCATCGCGAGGATCAGACATTGGAGGCACCTCCATCGAAGGTCGCGCCCTCAGGCGGCATCGGGATCGCGTCGGCCAGCTCGTGCAGAGCGGCCCGCATCCCCTCGTGCATCGACACCGCGTCGACCTCGATAGTCGCTCCGGGGAAGGGCGACGTCGAGTCAGCGGCGTGCAGCACAGCGCGCAGCGGAATCGGGAACGTCGCGACCTCGGTCACGCGACCATCCCCGATCGAGACGTGGACGCGGCCGGTGAGAGCGTCAGGCTTCGCCACGGTCGTCCTCCTCGTGGATCACGAGCCCGACGTTCGACGCAGCGAGCGACACCATGACCGGCGCGAGCACATCGGGCTCGAGGTCAGACACCCCGGCGGCGAGGAACAGCACGTCGGCGGCCAGGCCCCGGGAGCGGAGCGAGCGAGGCGATGCGGTCGAGATGCGGCCGCCGCCCTGGAAGCGGATCAGCTCGGCACCGTTCGAGCGTGCGATCGTCTCCACGCGGTCATCGTCGGATGCCGCCTCGGCCACCTCGTCGAACAGGGCGGTCGCCTGATCGAGCGTCTTCCCGACGATCAGCACTACGCGGCCGATCCGGGCGTGCGCGATCAGGCCGGTAAGCGTCTTCGGCAGGAACTCCTCGAGCCCGCCCAGATCGGCGGCCTGTGAGGGCTCCACGTTCAGCTCAGCGGGCGTCCATGCGCCGAGGTCGCCGGAGACGACGTAGACGCCGCCGTGTGCGGCGTGGTGGACGATCGCCTCGGTGTCATCGGCGACGGTGAACGTCAGGCCGTCGAGGACGCCGCCGGAGAGGGTTACGTCACGCATCGGCGGCCTCCTCCGACAAGCTCGCCTTCCACGCCTCGAAACGGGCGACGGCCTCGGGCGTGCGGTTCTCAGCGATATCGCCGAGCACCTGGACGGCGAGGTCGGCCCCGTTCATCTCGTTCGGCCCGGTCGGCTCGGGCAGGCGGACGAGCGCGGCCTCGAGCGAGGCGTGATCCACCGGCTCGGTTTGCGACTCGTGCCCGCACACCCGGCAGATCACGACGTCCGTCGAGTGGATCGCATACGGCGGCTCGGCACCGAGGATGCCGATAGCGGCGACGTTGTGAGCCGTCGCCGGGCAGGCAGGGCACGGACCGTCGCCGAGGTCGAACTGCAACTCGGCAGTCTCGGCATTCATTGAGAGCATGACCATGAAGGGCCTCCTTGGGGTGGTGGGGAACTGCGCTCCCTCGCGAGGACTCGAACCTCGACCAGCCGGTCCAGAACCGGCCGTCCTGCCGTTAGACGACGAGGGAATGAGAGCGGCCCCGCCCTCGAGATGAGGACGGGGCCGTTCGGTGTGGGGCGTCAGGAGCGGACGTGGAACTTCGCCCCCATCCACGGGCTGTAGCTGTCGACCCGGTTGCTCTCGTTGCCGTTGATGCGCCAACGGTTGAGCTGCGTGACGATGCTGTACGAGGCACCCGTGCCGACGGAGCCGAGGTTGACCCAGCCGGAGTCACTGCCCCAGTACTTGCGGATGTAGCCCGCGCCGCGCGTCATCCCCTGGACAGGCTGCGAGCGTCCGTAGAGGGCGAAGTACAGCTCCACCCACTCGAACCGGTGCTCGATGCGGCCGCCCACCATGTCGGAGTAGGTGATGGTGATGTCGTAGAAGTAGACCCCGAGCCTGCCCCCGTCGTACCACCGCTGCGTGCCATAGGTCGTCCGGTTGTTGGGGTTCTGGTCGAGGTTGAGGTTGTTGTACTGCGTCATTCGGTGGTTCCTTTCGGGGAGCCCCGGGGAGGCCGCAACCGGATGCCACGGCCGACGTGCCCCAGGGGCAAGCGGAGCGCCCTGGGGCGGGCACGAAAAAGGCCCGCCCCCCGAGGTGGGGAGCGGGCCGAAGCGGTGTGGATGCGTTACGGGCGCAGAGCGAGCACGTCGCCGGGGTGAATCTCGCGGAACGACTCGGCGTCCGCGCCGAGGGTCATCTCGGCGATCGTGGCGTAGTCGATGCAGAAGCGCTCGCCGATCGAGGGAAGGCTGTCGTTGTCCGCGACGACATAGGACGTCGGCACGCCGTCGACCACCTCGACCTCGCCCATAGCGCCCTTCTGCGGCCCCTGGTCGTACGGGGTCGTCCCGATCTTCGGCGCGGCGCTGGTGTTGCACCAGACGGGGGCAGTGTCGGCGGCACCGGCGACCGGCTCGGCCTGGGCAGCCTCGTCGACCGGTTCAGGTGACAGGGTGGCGGATGCGGTCTGGGTCGCCTCAGCGACGGGAGCGGGCTCGGAAGTCGGGGCGCACGCTGTGATGCCCGCGAGGAGCGCGAGCGAGGCGAGGCTGACCGTGATCTTGGCTACAGGGGTCATCCCAACAGCTTTACAGGCGTTCACGGTGCTCACCAATCCTCGGTCGGCTCGCCGATCGAGACGGGAGCGCCGCCCGCACCCTTGACGCGGTTGCAGCGATGGTGCGATGGGCGGCAGTTGCCACGATCGAGCAGCAGCCACGGGTGCGTCTTGCGCGGCTTGACGTGATCCAGCTCGAGCGCATCCGGCGTGTTCGCCTCGGCGTCGTAGTCGATCGCTTGCTGGCACAGCCAACAGGGCGCGTTGATCGAGCGCCACAGATCGCGCATCTCGCGGCGGAGCGCCTGGTAGGCGGCGGAGCTAAGCGACACCGGCACCTCCTCGGGGGTGAAAGGGCGGGCCGGGTGCCGTAAGAAAGCACCCGGCCCGCAGACCGCGCGAGGGAGTCACCTCCGGCCCACCCCTGTACCGGCCCTCCACCTCGCGCGGAGCATGACAAAACCCCCCGCCGGAGCTACCGAGCGGGGGGTTTCAGTGTGGATAGATCACTCCATCCGACATATAGAACTATGCCAGTTACGACAGATACTTGCAAATCATGCAGGCTATGACTTCGCGCGAGCCTCGCGGTGCCGGGGGTTCCCCCGCTTCTGCGACATCGCGACCGGAGCCACGAGGTCCCAGTCGATCAGCGTCTTGGTCAGGCCCTCCATCCGGTAGGTGACCATCGCGCCGGTCGCCTCGATCTTCTCGACGTAGCGCCAGATCGACCGCTCCGACTTCTTCGCCTTCTCGGCGGCCGTCTCGACCGTGACGAGCGTGACCATCAGAGCCCCATCTCGGCAATCAGCGCATCCCGCTCGGCCTGGCGATCCGCGGCGGCCGCTTCGGCCTTGTGCGCGTCACCGAGCTTGCACGAGTGCTCGTGGCTCACGGCCGGGGCGGAGAGGCCGCCGCACGGACAGACGGCGACGATCACCCCGCCCGGCCGGAACTCGGTGTGCGTGAAGTGCGGGGCCGGGGCGGTCTGCACCTGGCCGGTCACCGGGTCTTCTTCCCGAGCAGAGCCCGCCGCAGCTCCGCGGCCCGGCGGCCGGTGCGGAACCGCGCCCAGTCGGTCGACCCCTCGATGTCGCGCCAGTAGGCCTCGGCGAGCACGGTGTCGGTCATCACGCGGTGGCGGAGCGGCGCGGGCTGCTTGCGGAGCCATGCCGCGCGGTCGGCGAGCTTCTGCAAGCGGAGCCGGGCCTCCTTCGGCGTCTCGGCGGTCACGCGGTCGCCGCCTTGAGGCTCGGACGCTCGCGGGGCGTCCACGGGGTGCGGGGGCCGCCGGAGACGTGCTCGATCGCTTCGTGGTGGCCGCGGGCGACGGAATCGACCGAGCGGGCCGGGATCGGCCGGGTGGGGTTCGGGAGCTTCGGGAGACGGATCACGGGGTCACTTCCTCGGTGTCGGGGTGGGTGTCGTGGCGGAGCGAATGGCGCTTCGGGTCGTGGCGATCGGAGTACAGGTGCATCGCCCACGCGGCCGCGGAGACAAACGCGAGGCCACAGGAGCAGCCGTAGGTGTGGGGCAGGAGGTGGACGAGCTGCCAGCGCCCGGGCATCGGGAGCTTCCCGTCGAACCCCGGCGCGGACGGATCGAGCGGGCCATACCCGAGAGCGCCGCAGATCGCGCACTCGATCCGCGCGCCGGACGGGGCCGGGCGGAACCGATCGGCCGGGACGGGGAGCACCCCGCGCCGGATGAGCGAGCGGATCGCCTCGTCCTGCCGCTGGCCGGGCATCAGGCGGTCACCGTGTGCCAGCGGAGAATCCGGCGGATGCCGCGGTGGCACGGCACGTCGTGAACCATTGCGTCGTCCGGGATCGCGAGGCGTTCGCGGGTGAGCCGCTCGTGATCCGCGTTCGAGTCGGGGAACTCGTCGAACAGCTCGAGGTTCGTCTGGTGCCGCTTGACGTCCGGCTCGGACGTCAGGACGTGGAGCGCGAGCACCGTGCCCTCGGGATGAGCCACGGAAGCCTCGGGCGTCTTGAGCCGGACGATCCACACCTCGGTCCCGCCCGCGTGCGGGATCGGGAGGTTGAGGTCGCCGCCCGAGAGATAGGTCGACAGCAGCGCGGGCCGGTTCGGGATCGCGCGGTGCTCGACCGCGGGGAGGAGGCCGGTGGAGAGCTTCACGAGAGACGTCCAATCAGCGGGAGGAGCGGGAGGGCGAGGAGCACGCCGAGGCCGATCGACGCGGCGGCCCAAAGGAGCGCGAGCGTGAACAGGGCGACGTACTCGCCGACGGTGCGGCGGGCCGCGGGGGCGGCGTGGCGGGGGTGGTGAGTCATGGGTGGCTCCGTGGTCAGGCCGCGTCGGCGGCTTCGAGAGATTCGCGGTAGGTGGCGAGGTCGAACTCGACGAGCGCCGGGTGGAAGACCGCGCCGCATCCGGGGAAGACGCAGCGGACGGTGACGGGCTCGAGGTGATCGAGCGGCGGGCGACGCTCGAGCGTCCGGTTCCCGCAGTCGCGACAGACGGCGTAGGTCATCGGCTGCGCGGACTCCTCGAAGGGGTACATGCGGAGCGCGACCTGGATCGCCCGGTAGAACCGCACGGCGAGCTGAGCGATATTCGCCCGGCCGACGTCGGCGGCGCGCGCCAGGTCGACGGCGAGGGCGACGCGATCGCGAACGTGCTCGATCGAGTCGCGCGAGCCGAACCCGTAGGCCGTCGTCCCGCCCTCGCCGACGGTGAGGAAGTCGAGCGGGTCGCACCGGTAGGCCAGCTCGCGGAGAGCGGCCCACGTGTCGTCGGCGGCGATCCACGAGACGGGCAGGATCACCTTCGAACCGGGCTTCGACGTCTGCACGCTCGGGCCGTCCGGCACCGGGCCGCGCTCGATCGAGCGCATGTGGGTGATCGAGTCGACCGCGACGTCCAGGGCGGCGGTGAAGCGCTCGGAGCATGAGCCGCAGAGGAGGCCGTGGGTGGCGGGCTGGGGGAGGCACCCCGCGCAAGCGACTGCGCGGGGGCCTTCCAGCCGGATGCCACGGCAGGACGACAGGTGCTCACCGAGAACGCGGCATCCGCCGCCTTCCGTGGCCCACGTCGTGATGCAGGGCAGTCCGATCATTCGAGTGCTTCCTTCCGGGGGTGACAGGCGCAGATGCGGCGGGTAGCGCAGCCGAACGGGGTCCAGCAGCAGGAGCGGGCGCAGCGGGTGAGGGGTTCCGGCCGCGCCACGGTCGGGGGAATGAACAGCATCAGAACGGCGTGTCGTCGCCGTACTGGCCGGGCGTCGACCAGGCGTCCTCCTGGGGGGCCTGAGCCGCGCCGCCGCCGCCCGCGTAGCCGACGCCGGAGCGCTGGCCGCCGCCGGACTGCGAGCGCGTGATCTGCGCCGTCGCGTAGCGGAGCGAGGGACCGATCTCATCGACTTCGAGCTCGATCGACGTGCGGTTGTTGCCCTCGCGGTCCTGGTAGGAGCGCTGCTTGAGGCGGCCGGTCGCGATGACGCGGGAGCCCTTCGTCAGCGAGCCCGCGACGTGCTCGGCGAACTCGCGCCACACGGACGCGCGGAGGAACAGGGCCTCGCCGTCCTTCCACTCGTTCGCCTGGCGGTCAAACGTCCGCGGCGTGGAGGCGATCGTGAAGTTCGCGACGGGGAGCCCGGCCTGGGTGTAGCGAATCTCGGGGTCAGCGGTCAGGTTGCCGATGACAGTGATGACGGTTTCTCCGGCCATGAGGTCGGTCCTTTCGGGTTACGCCGCGCGGAGCGACGGGGATGCGAACAGCGGTGCGCTTTCGCGGTGGAGCTTCCGCCGGTAGTCCGGTGAAGCGAGGTAGGCGGCTCGGGAGGCGGTCAGGAACTCCCCGAGCCACCGGTCAGCGGGCGAGGAGTAGGCCGCGGGCTCATCCATCCGGCCGTTCCCGGTCGATGCAGCGGAGGCACGTTCCGTCCGCGAGGCGGCGGTGCTGGCCGGGAGCGCACGACTCGAGCGCGGCGGCCGACATCGTGAACGGCTCGAGCGCCAGGGCCGAGGCCCGGACCCGCTGGGTGATGTGCGCGGGCTTGAGGTATTCCGTCGACTCCCGGAAGTGGGCGTTGACGGCCTCGACAGCGGCCTCGTAGCTGATCCCCGCCATGAGCGGTTCCCACGCCTCGAGCGTGAGCTTGTCGACCTGGCGGTTGTCGAGCACCTGGATACGGGCGAGGAGCACGGTCAGCTCGGGGACGTTCACGCGGCATCCCCCGCCGGGAGAGCGAGCGAGGTCACGTTGCCGACGAGCGAGCGACCGGCGGCGATCGTCGCGGCCGCGCGCTGAGTCGGCGTCGCCCTCTGCCGAGAGGCCCGATCCTCGTTGTCCCGGATGAGCCAGTTGCGCCAGGTGGCGATCCAGTCGAGCTTCGTCGCGTCCCGGCCAGCCTTCGACCGCCAGTGATTGACGAACCGCTCGGTCGCGGAGTCGACGTCGGCGAGCGGTGTGCGATCCGCGGCCCATGCCCGCATCTCGGCCGTCACGACGAACGTGTCAGGGATGCGAGTGCCGCGCTTGCGCGCACCATCACCGTTAGGTGATGAGGGGCCGGGCTGGGACGGGCTGGGCTGGGTCGGGGTAACGCGAACTTCCGCCGAACCGGACTCGAACGATTCGGAAGTGTTCGGCCGAACACCCTCGGAACGTTCGTCGGCATTCTCACGAACCGCGTCGGAACTTCCGCCGTCATCAGCCTGGGCGTTCGGCAGAACGCCCTTCTTCTTCGCCCGGTTACGCGACATGCAGACACGAGCGGCCTCGCGCTCGGCCTCGACCTCGGCCTTGGTCGGCTGGTACTTCTCCCACTCGTGGAACTCGTACCCGTCGTCGGTCGCGTGCCACAGGCCCTCGGCCACCAGTTCGTCGGCATCCGCGGGGGAGCCGCCGAGGCGGCGGATCGTGCCGGATGCCACGCGGCCGTCGGTGAGGTACTGCGCGCTCCACGTACCGGCGAGGAGCCACAGACCGACGGCCGACGTCGAGAGGTTCACGACCTTGGGGTGGCCGTGGAACCCGTCGTCCACCTTGAACCAGGGCATCAGCGGGGCCTCCAATCGGGGCCGTAGACGGCGAGCATCATCGAGACGGCCTCGCCGAACGTCACCTCGCGCCGCGTAGGCGCGTCGTCGTTGAGCACGTACCAGCGGTCGGTCGCGGCGTGGTGGTAGGGAATGCGGGCGGGATCGACCACCCACGAACGGACCTTCCAGCCGTAGGCGAGCGCGTCGTCCTGCAAGTCGGACTCGAAGCGCATGTTGCAGACCACGCACGCCGTGAGGCCGTCAGAGAGGACGGGAGCGCCGCCGCCACGCATCCCGGTCGCCCGGCGGTGCTGGAACGACAGCCCGTCCTCGCGGCCGCACGAGACGCACGAGAACCCGTCGCGCTCGTAGACGCCCGCGCGGACTGCCTTCGTGGGCCTTGCCATTACCGGACCTCCCGATCCACGGTCTTGCCGACGTTCATCAGCTCGTAGTGACGGCGGTTGACCGCCGCCTGGGTGCGCTTCGCGTAGTCGACGAGAAGCTCGGCCTGCTCGGCCGCGCGGCGGTCTTCCTTCGCCTGATATGTCGCGCGATCACGGGCGCGGGTGAGGGTCGCGCCGCCTTCCTGCGCCTGGTCGATGAGCTGAGCCCGGCGGGCCTCGTAGTCGACGCGGAGGTCAGCGGCGCGGGAGCCGAGGTCGAGGATCGTCTGGTTCATCTCGCGCGAGAGCATCGACAGGTGGTGCAGCGTCCGGGCGATCGTCAGCGGATCGGCGGCGGACTGATCGACCAGGGCCTCGGCGCGGTCGCGCTGGCCGGAGAACGTCTCGAGAACGTCAGGCGCGGTCATGCGGATGCCGCCGCGACGTCCTCGGCCGACGGGATCGAGTCGGCGGGATCGGCCGGGGCCGTCTCATCGGCGGGCGCGTCGGCAACCGACGGGGCGGCATCCGCGGCCGGGACAGCGGCGGCAGCGGCGGCCGCCCCGAGCTTCGCGATCGCGTCGAGCACGGCGACGGCGGCACCCGCAGCGCGGGCGGCCTGCCAGATGTTCGTGAGGGCGGTGTGATCACCCTCGTACTGCGCCGCCTCGGCCGCCCAGTCGCGCTCGGCCGGAGCCGGGGGAGCGGCGGGACGGGATGCCGCGGGGCGAGCGGCGGGGCGGTCGCCGTACTGGTGCTGAGCGAGCGCGCCCGCGTCGTCGTCGTCGCCGCCGGGGGCGATGCCGGTCACCGCGCAGAGCACGTAGCGACGCGCGTAGGTGATCGCGCCGCCCATCGTCTGCGCGGGAGTGTTGGCGTTCGGGAGCGGGTAGACGCCCTCGATCGACTCGCCGGACTCGTGCCGCAGCTCGTAGGCGAGCGCGAACGCCTGGCCCTCGCCCATCGTCGGCCGGGTGACGAACGCGAGCCCGTGCTTGCCGAGCAGCGGGAGCGCCTTCTCGGTCACGTCCGACAGATCGGCGTAGTCGTAGGAGTAGGAGGAGCCGCCGTCGCGGGCGGTGACCTTCGCCGTCTGGCCCTTGCGGATCGTCGGCACCTCGCGCTGGAACGCGGCGAGGGCGTGGGAGAGGGTGGCGTGCTCGACGACGGCGGGAGCATCGGCGGCGGCGGTCTTCTTGGCAGTGGAGCTGGTCATTCGGGTTACTTCCGTCCGGTGATCGTGAGGCGGGGCGTGGAGGGGGTGGAGGTGGTGAAGCGGGCGAGGGCGTGGGGGTACTTGGCGGCGAACGCGGCCTTGTCGAACCCCTTCTTGGTGCCGGGGGCGGAGAGCGTCACGTTCGCGTCGGTGCCCTCGAACCGCACGGCCTCGCCGGTCGTCTTCTGGTGGGCGGCCGCGATAGCGCGAATCTCGGCGGCGATCGCCTCGACCTCGGCGTTCGCGACGTCGGCGAACTCGGAGGCCCGGGCGTGGGCCGACAGCAGCGCCTCGAGAGGCACAAGCGCATCCGGCACCTCGACGGCGTTCTCGCCGCCGCGCCATTCGGCGACGCGAGCGAGGGCGGTCTGCATGTCGTCCTCGACGTCGGCGCGCTCGATCGTGAAAACGCGCGGCACCATGTGAACGGGGCGGCCGTTCTCGTGGGGCTCGAAGACGAACCGGCAGCGGGCCGCTCCGGTCACCACGAACTGCCAGACGACCTGCCAGTGGTAGCGCTTCGGCACATCGGCCCACGTCGGCCAGTCCTTGACCGTCGTCTTGTACTCCCCGAACTCGTCGACCCGGTAGCTGAGCCCTTCCATGAGCCCGTTCAGTTCGGGGATATCGAGCAGCCCGGCGACGAACGGCTGGGAGAGGCCGTCGGGGGTGGCGACGTCGGCGAGGCGGTCGACGCGGCCGATCAAGGCCTTGGAGGGAGCGAGGCCGAACTCCTTCTCGGCCCACGCGGCGATGACCGGCTCGCGGTCGTTGCCGTGGCGGGTCGCGGCGTTCCCGTGAAAGGACTTGCCGATCCCGGCCTTCTCCTTGCGGAGCGACGCCCAACCCTGCGCGGTGCCGGTGACGATGCGGGCGGCATCCGTCGCTGACACCTTCACGAGCCCGTCGTGCTCACCCGCGCGAGCGGCGAGCCATGAGGCGCGATCGGTGCCGTCGTTGACGAGCGTGAACGTCATGCGTCCACCCCCAACTTGACGGCGAGAGCGTCGAGAGCGCGCTCCTGCTCGGGCGTGGGGCCGTCCTGCTCCCAGAGCACGAGGAACAGTCCGGGGGCCTTGTGGTGGCCGCGGGCGTAGGCGATATGCGGCATCGGCTTGTGCATGTGCGCGGGGGTGTCGTCGGCAGCGACCCCGGCGTCCACGAGCCCGTCGCACGCGGCCTTGAGCGTGGCGACGATGTTGTCCTCGTCGCGGGCGTGGCGCGTCTCGACGAGCCACACGAGCATGACGGCCGGGCGCGTCATCGGCTCGAGGCCGAGCGATTCGGCGAGGGCGGCGACGCGGCCGCGGACCTCGGCGGTGATGTTCGCTTTGACGCGGTGGTGGAGCCGCTGGTTGAGAGTGAGCGGGGGCGTGGTGATCCCCAGCTCGAGGACGGTGACACCGGAGCGGGTGTCGATCAGATGAGTCACGGGTGAGCCTTCGGGTAGAGCGATGCGACGAACGCGAGGGATACGAGCAGGGCGAGGAGGGTCAGGCCGTTCCATACGCCGAGAGGGAGCGCGAGGGCGCAGAGGATGGCGGCGGCGACGAGCAGCGCGAGCCGCAGCGTGCCGAGGTGGCGGGCGGTCACGGGGCGATCGCCCACACGGTCGACGGCCGCGATCCGGCGAACCCGGAGACGCGACCGGTGTCGATGACGCGGCCCTCGTTCTTGAGTTCGGCGCGGCGTTTGCGCACGGAGTCGAGCTGGGTAGCGGGCCAGTCGCGCCGGAGGCGCTGGGCCTTGTACTGCCAGGTGAGTTCGTGATCCGTCATCGGGCCGCACTCGGCGAACAGGGCGAGGATCGCGCGCTTCTGTTCTTCGCGCTTTTCGGCCGACGGAACGGCGAGGTCGGAGGTGAGGGGATCGGACGGACGTGCGAGAGGGGTGGACACGTTGGGCTCCTCGGGTCAGGCGGCGGCGGGGAGGGCCGGGGCTTCGGCTTCGTCGGCGGCGATCCACGCGCGGGCGGCGGCGGCGACGCATTCCTCGAAGGTCGGCCGGTTCATGCGGCGACCGGCTCGAGCTGCTCGTGGCGGGCGAGGAGTTCGTCGAGCGATGCGTCGGGGAAGGCCCGGGCGATCGCCGAGATTGCGGACCAGGACGCGGCCCCGCGGCGGGCGCGGTGGATGGTCGAGGGGGAGGTGTGACCGGCGATCGCGAGGGCGAAGTCGTGGGGGATATCGGCTTCGACCATGAGGCGGTCGACGGCCTCCCAGTTGATCGTCAGGGGGTGAACCTTGCGAAAGTTGGAGGCTGGCATGACCACGAAGTTACGTGGATGGAAACGGCTTCTGCAAAGTATTTGCAGGATCACAAACTGGCAAGATTCACTGTCCCGCTTGCACGGCGCGCCTTGCCCGAGCTGGCCGTTTTTGGCGTAGTCGCGCGCCTACCAAAAGTTGCAGGTTTGCAAAACGTCCTCCATGCTCAGGAGCTATGACGAACAACTGGGGTTCCTACTTGCGGACCATCACGGCCAATGCGACGGGGGCCGAGATTGCGCGCGCACTGGGCGTATCAGAGTCCAAGGTGAGCTATTGGAAGCGCGGCGAACGGCCGCCGACGATCGCGGAATGCATCAAGGTGTCCCGCCACTACGGACGGCCGCCGCTCGAGGGCCTGATCGCTGCCGGATACCTCGACGCCGACGACCTCGGCGACGCAAACGTGACGATCGCCCCGACCAGCCTCGGCGCATTCAGCGACGCCGATCTGGCAGACGAATTGCTCCGACGCGCGAGGCAGCGCACGGACTGAGCACCTCATCGGCGGTCGCTGCCTCGACCGGGGTGGGGGAGGCCCAGGGGGGCCGGACTGATATACGAAACCGAAGAGATTGCGATCACCCCAAGAAATGCACAGCACTACCATCCGGGCCGGGGAGGTCTACGGCCCGAACTATGACCCGTCGCCCGAGGCCGCGAAGCACGGCATCCAGGTCGTGCACGACCTCGACGCCGACGACGCGGGCGAATGGCACCCTGAATCTCGGACCATCCGCGTTCGCGCCGTGGATCGCTCGCACTTCCGCAGCACCGTCACCTATCAACTCGCCTACGCGCTCGACCCCGGCGCGACGCGGGAGAGCGCGGTGGCGTTCGCCATGAGCCGCTTGGTCGACAGCGAAGACCTCGCGGAGCTGGTTACCGTGACGAACGACCCCGCCCTGTTGGCGAAGATCCTTCGCGTCACCCCGGGCCTCCTGCGCACGCACCTCGAAATCAACGTCGGACCGAGGGTGGCGGTCGGATGAGCGCCCGGATCACACGCCTTCCGGCTCCGGCCGTAGAGCGCGCCGTGATCTACCTACGGCAGTCGACCTATAAAGAGGAGTCGATCAGCCTCGAAGTGCAGGAACAGGCCGCCCGCCAGCACGCCGAGAAACAGGGATACACCGTCGTCGGAGTCGAGTCCGATCCCGGCATCACCGGGCGGTCCTGGAAACGCCGTGCGGGCGTGCAGCGGGCGATGAGCGCGCTCGAGGCGGGGACGGCCGAGGTCGTCATCGTTTGGCGCTGGTCCCGCCTCAGCCGCAGCCGCCGGGACTGGGCCGTCGCCGCCGATATGGCTGATGTCGTCGGGGGACGCATCGAGTCGGCAACCGAGCCGAATGACCGGACGGCGGCCGGACGGTTCGCCCGCGGCGTGATGACCGAACTCGCCGCGTTCGAATCGGAGCGGATCGGGGAGCAGTGGGCGGAGGCCCGGGCGCATCGGATCGCCCGCGGCCTCCCCGCCACGGGCGGCCCCCGGTTCGGCTACCAGCAGGTCGACGGGGCCTACGTGCCCGATCCCGTCACCGGCCCCGTGGTGGCCGAGATGTATCGGCTCTACCTCGGGGGATGGGGCTGCGCGCAGATCGCACGGTGGCTCCAAGAGCGCGGGATCATGCGCGGCCGCCACGGCGACAAGCCGTGGGCGTACCAGGACGTCTTTCAGATGATGGATGCCGGGTTCGCCGCCGGGCTCCTCGTGAAGAACGGCACGCCCCGGCCGGGCTTGAACACGAGCACGCCGAAGATGGGCGTCTGGCTCAAGGAGTTCCGGCCGGGCGCGCACGAGCCCCTCGTCGATCGCGCGACGTGGGACGCCTACGTGGCCGCCCGGCGCGCGCGAACCAAGACCCGAGCGCGATCGGACTCGCCGCTTCTGTCCGGCCTCCTGTGGTGCGGCGAATGCGGCGCGCGGATGCACGGGGCGAAGGTCACCGGCCAGCGCGGCTTCTACCGGTGCGCGCGCGGCGGGACGCTCCCGAGCGCACGCGGCATTCAGATCTACCAGGACATCGTGGATGCCGCGGTGGAGGCCTGGGTGCTCGACTTCGCCGACAGCATCAGCGCGCAGCGCGAGGCGCAGCAGCAGACCGCAGAGCACGGGGAGCGCGTCGAAATGACCGCCCGCCGAGCGCAGCAGCAGCTCAAGCGCATCGAGGAACGGCTGGTGAGCCTGACGCTCAAGTTCGTCGATGACGCGATCCCGGCCGACGTCTACCAGCGCACGCGCGAGACGCTCGAGGCCGAGAGGTTGGATGCCGAGCGCCGGGTCGAGTCCGCGACGCGGAACCCGGTACAGGATGCCGCCCCGGCGGCCGTGTCGCCCGATCTGCGCCGCCAGTGGCCGAGCATGACGACGACGGCGCGGAACGCCGTTCTCCGGCCGCTGATCGCCCGCGTGATCGTCGACCCGACGCGGCCCGCCGGGCAGCGCCATATCCCGCGCTGGACGATCATCCCGGCGTGGGAGGACGACGCCGAGCCCGGGGCCTGACCCCGGAAACACAAGAGGCCCGCGGCTTGGTAGCCGCGGGCCTTTCGTAACCCAGGATATCGTTGAGCTATGTCCGGACACTCCAAATGGGCCACGACCAAGCACAAGAAGGCGGTCGTCGATGCCCGCCGCGCCAAGTCGTGGGCCAAGCTCATCAAGAACATCGAGGTCGCGGCCAAGCTCGGCGGCGCCGACCTCCAGGGCAACCCGACCCTCTTCGACGCCGTCCTTAAGGCCAAGAAGACCTCGGTCCCCAAAGACAACATCGACCGCGCCATCAAGCGCGGCGCCGGCATCGGCGGCGAGGCCGTCGAGTACCTCTCGATCATGTACGAGGGCTACGGCCCCAACGGCGTCGCCTTCCTCATCGAGTGTCTGACCGACAACAAGAACCGCGCCGCGGCCGAGGTGCGCACCGCCCTCAGCCGTAACGGCGGCACGCTCGCCGACCCCGGCAGCGTCGCCTACAACTTCAGCCGCAAGGGCGTCATCGTCGTGCCGAGCGAAGGTACGACCGAAGACGACGTCATGCTCGCCGTCCTCGAGGCCGGAGCCGAAGAGGTCGAGCCGCACGGCGAGGGCTTCGGCATCATCACCGAGGCGAGCGATCTCGTCACCGTGCGCTCCGCCCTACAGGACGCCGGCATCGAGTACGACTCGGCCGACGTCGAGTTCGTGCCGTCGCTGAAGATCGAGGTTGACGCCGACACCGCCCGCAAGGTGTTCCGTCTCATCGACGCCCTCGAAGACAGCGACGACGTGCAGAACGTCTACACGAACTTCGACCTCACCCCCGAGGTGCAGGCCGAGCTCGAGAACGACGAGTAAGGGCGCGCCCTGCCGTCCGACACCCCCCCTGCGCCTAGCGTGGGGGGCGTGTCCCGTTCTCTGCGCGTCCTCGGCATCGACCCCGGGCTGACGCGCTGCGGCATCGGGATCGTGGACGTGTCCGCCAACCGCACGGCATCCCTCGTCCACGTGGGCGTGGTCCGTTCGGCGACCACCGACCCGATCGAGAAGCGATTGGCGACGATCGCCGCCGGCATCCGCTCCGTGCTGCGGGAGCACGACCCCGCGGTGGTCGCCGTCGAGCGCGTGTTCGCGCAGAACAACCGGCACTCCGTGATGGGCACCGCCCAGGCGAGCGGCATCGCGCTGCTCCTGGCGGCCGAGCATGGCATCCCCGCCGCGACGCACACACCGAGCGAGGTGAAGGCGGCGATCACCGGTTACGGTTCCGCCGACAAGCTCCAGGTGCAGACCATGGTCGCGCGGGTGCTGCGACTCGACGCGCTGCCGCAGCCCGCGGACGCGGCGGACGCGCTCGCGATCGCCCTCTGTCACGCGTGGCGCGGGGGACCGCCCTCGACGACGCAGCAGGCTTCCCTGACCCCGGCCCAGCGCGCGTGGAGGGATGCCGAGAAGCGCCGTTCTCCCCAGCCCCGTGTCGCTCGAACGAATGTACGAACGGGCGCGTAGGCTGTCGGCATGATCTCTTCGCTGCATGGGACGACAGCCCACGTCGCCGACGATTCGCTCGTGGTCGTGGTAGGCGGCGTCGGGTTCTCGGTCGCCGTGACCGCGCAGTTCGCGAGGACGATGCACGTCGGCGACGACGTCCACCTGCACACGAACCTCATCGTGCGTGAAGACGCGCTCTCGCTCTACGGCTTCGAGACGCGCGAGGAGCTCACCGTCTTCACGCAGCTCATCAGCGTGACCGGCGTCGGGCCGAAGTCGGCGCTCGGCGTCCTGTCGTCGCTGACGGTCCCGCAGATCGCGCAGGCCGTCGCCGACGACGACGACGCGCCGTTCCGTCGCGTGTCGGGCATCGGTCCCAAGACCGCGAAACTCATCGTCGTGCAGCTCGCGGGCAAGCTCGCCGTCGCGCCGGTCTCCGCGCCCACCGCGGTTGCCGCGCAGGGTCAGGTGCCTCTGCAGGTGACCCAGGCCCTGGTCGGCCTCGGCTGGACCGAGCGCACGGCGGCCGAGGCCGTGGCGTCCGTCGCCGAGAACGCCTCCGAGAACGACCGCGCCTCGGTCCAGACGCTCCTCCGTCTCACGCTGGCCTTGCTCGGGCCCGCGCGGAAGGAGAGCGTGGGTGGCTGACGTCCGCGACGTCGGCGCTCCCGACGACGAGACCGAACTCGCGATCGAGGGGGCGCTCCGCCCCACCTCCCTCGCCGAGTTCGTCGGTCAACAGAAGGTGCGGGGGCAGCTGCAGCTGCTCCTGGATGCCGCGCGGATCCAACAGCGCTCGCCCGACCACATCCTGCTCTCGGGCCCTCCGGGGCTCGGAAAGACGACGCTCGCGATGATCGTCGCGCACGAAAGCGGGCGTCCGCTTCGGCTCTCGAGCGGCCCGGCGATCCAGCACGCGGGCGACCTGGCCGCTCTGTTGTCGTCCCTCACCCCGGGTGAAGTGTTGTTCATCGACGAGATCCACCGCATGGCCCGCTCGGCCGAGGAGATGCTGTACCTGGCGATGGAGGATTTCCGCATCGACATCATGGTCGGCAAGGGTGCGGGAGCCACGAGCATCCCTCTCGATCTGTCTCCGTTCACGCTCGTCGGCGCCACGACCCGCGCGGGACTGCTCCCCAACCCGCTGCGGGACCGCTTCGGTTTCACGGCGCACCTGGAGTACTACGAACCCGAGGAGCTCGAGCGGGTGGTGTCGCGATCGGCGTCCATGCTCGACGTCGGACTACCGGGTACGGCGCGGTCCGAGATCGCGCGCCGGTCGCGGGGCACACCCCGCATCGCCAACCGCCTCCTCCGGCGTGTGCGCGACTACCTGGTGGTGCACGGCCCGTCGGCGGGCGCCGAGGACGGCGACGCCGACGTGCGGACCGTGGGTGCCGCCCTCGACCTCTACGACGTCGACGCGATCGGACTCGACCGCCTCGACCGAGCCGTGCTCGACGCGCTCGTCCGACGGTTCCGCGGGGGCCCGGTGGGTCTCAACACGCTCGCGGTCGCGGTGGGGGAGGAACCCGAGACCATCGAATCCGTGGTCGAGCCCTACCTCGTACGGATCGGTTTCATGGGCCGCACGCCCCGCGGCCGGGTCGCGACCCCCGAGGCGTACGAGCACCTCGGCGCCCCGCACCCCGACGGGCTGCTCCGGTTCAGCCAGGGGTCATGACCTATACTCGGCGAGGGATTCCCCGACCCCCGCTAGGCAGTGCCGCACGGCGCGCCTGATCTGAAAGGTGCACCGCCTCCATGGATTTCGCGAGCTTCTTCGCCAACTACGGCCTCATCATCCTCCTGATCGGTCTGCTGATCTTCATGTTCTGGAGCTCGCGCCGCCGCATGCAGAAGCAGAAGCTCGAGCTCGAGGAGAAGGCCCGTCAGACGGTCCCGGGCGCCGAGGTCCTGCTGCAGGGCGGCCTCTACGGCACCATCGTCGACTACGACGGCGAAGACCTCGACAAGCCCGCGCACGTCGAGATTGCGCCCGGCGTGGTCATCAAGGTTCACAGCCAGGCCGTGCTGCGCATCGTCGACCCCGCATCCGGCACCGTCACCGAAGACGAGTTCATCGAGGCGGAAGAGACCGAGGCGGAGTACGTCGCGGGGGTCGCGGATGGCGACATCACCTCGATCAGCGACGACCACCGGACCGCCCGCCAGAGTCCCGAGGCAGACGCCGACCGCACCGACAAGGACCGTCCCCAGGCCTGACGCCTCGACCGTTCGTCCTCTCGTTCCGCCGCATAGAAAGCCGACTCCGTGGCGTCCTCACCTCCCGTGCGCCATGCCTGGCGCGTTCTGACCGGTCTGCTCGCCCTCACGGGTGTGCTCTTCGGGATCAATGCCCTGGGCGTGTACGCCTTCCAGTCCAGCTCCTGGACCCCCGATCTCGCGCTCGACCTCCAGGGCGGAACGCAGATCATCCTCCAGGCGCAGACCACGGACGGCGCAGCCCCCGACTCGGAGCAGCTCCAGCAGGCGGTGTCGATCATCCGCCAGCGCGTCGACGCGTCCGGCGTGGGCGAGACCGACATCGCCACCGAGGGCAGCGACAAGATCGTCGTGCAGATCCCCGGCGAGGCGGACGAGGCGACGCGTCAGCGCATCCAGAGCTCGGCACAGCTTCAGCTCCGGCCCGTGCTGTTCACCGGCTCGCCGGCTACGACCTTCGTGGGCGAGGACGGCAATTCCACGCCCTACCCCACGCCCGACCCGAGCCTGCCGTCCACGCCCACCGCGGCCCCCACCGACGGCAGCGACCCGGCATACATCACCCCGGCGCTGCAGGCCCAGTTCTTGGCGTACGACTGCGCGAACCCGCCGAGCAACCCCGCCGAGGCCCCCGCGGATCAGCCCATGATCACGTGTGGCCTGGAGGACGGCACGAAGTACATCCTCGGTCCGGTCGAGATCGACGGCAACGACATCTCCGACGCCACGAACGGGCAGGAGCAGAACACCGGCCGCTGGGCGGTGAACCTCGTGTTCAACGACCAGGGCACGGAGAAGTTCGGTCAGATCAGCCAGCGCCTCTACGGCAAGCAGGCGCCCTTCAACCAGTTCGCCTTCGTGCTCGACGGATCGGTGCTGTCGGCACCATCGATGAACGGGATCATCCTCGACGGTCGCCCGAGCATCACCGGAAGCTTCACACAGGAGTCCTCCAAGGCTCTCGCCGACCAGCTGAAGTACGGTGCTCTGCCGCTGAGCTTCGACGTCGTCAGCTCCGACACCGTGTCGGCCACGCTGGGATCGCAGCAGCTGCAGGTCGGTTTCATCGCGGGCCTGATCGGTCTCGCCCTGGTCGCGATCTACTCGCTCGTCGTCTACCGCGCGCTGGGGACGGTGATCATCGCCTCGTTGGGCGTGATGGCGGTGCTGACCTACGTGATGCTCTGCATCCTCGCCTGGCGCATGGGCTTCCGCCTCTCGCTCGCCGGCGTCGCGGGACTCATCATCACCATCGGCTTCACGGCCGACTCGTTCATCGTCTACTTCGAACGAATCCGCGATGAGCTGCGCGACGGCAAGTCGATCACCGCCGCCGTCGAAGACGGCTGGTCACGCGCGAAGCGGACGATCTACATCTCGAAGTCGATCAACATCCTGGCCGCCGTCGTGCTGTACATCCTGGCGGACGCCACGGTGAAGGGGTTCGCGTTCACCCTGGGCCTCACGACCGCGATCGACATCCTGATCTTCATCCTCTTCACCCACCCGGTGATGCAGCTGCTCGCGCGCACGAAGTTCTTCGGATCGGGCCACCCGCTGTCGGGGATGGATCCGGAGGCCCTCGGAGCCGTCTACCGCGGCCGTGCGCAGTTCCGCGCCCCGATCGCCGACGGCGGCCGCACCAAGCGTTCGCGCGGGGAAGCGCAGCGGCGCCAGACGATCGCCGAACGCAAGCAGGCCGAGCTCGCGGCCGCCCGCGGCGATAAGAGCCCCACGAAGGAGGGAGACGACTGATGCGCTCCATGACGCAGCTCGGTAACGACCTCTATTCGGGCAAGACCTCCTTCCCGTTCGTGCAGCGCCGTCGCGTGTGGTTCTTCATCGCCGCGCTCCTCGTCGTCGGGGCGGCTCTGGTTCCGCTCTTCCGGCCGATCCAGTTCTCGATCGAGTTCACCGGCGGCTCCCAGTTCACCGTGTCCAATCCCGCCTCGTTCGACCAGTCGCTCGCCACGGAGGCGGTCACCTCGGTCGTTCCCGGGGCGACGACGCGCGTCACCGTGATCAGCGGTCAGGCCGTGCGCGTGCAGACCGACCAGATGAGCAACGACGACACCCAGGCGGTGTCGGCCGCCCTCGCGACCGCCTACGAGGTGCCGAGTTCCGAGGTCACGAACTCCTTCATCGGCGCGACCTGGGGAGCCGATGTGACGCGTCAGTCCCTGTGGGGCCTGGCGATCTTCCTCGCGCTGACGTTCATCATCCTCGCGCTGTACTTCCGTACCTGGAAGATGTCGGTCGCGGCCATCATTGGCCTGGTCGACGTGCTCGTCATAACCGTCGGTATCTACGCGCTGTTCGGATTCGAGATCTCGCCCGCGGCCGTCATCGGCTTCCTGACGATCCTGTCCTATGCGCTGTACGACACCACCGTGGTGTTCGACAAGGTGAGGGAGAACACGAGAGAGGACGGGGAGATCTCCGGGCGCACCTTCGCCGAATCGGTCAACCTCGCGGCGAACCAGACGCTCATCCGCTCGATCAACACCACCGTCGTGGCGGTTCTGCCGATCGGAGCGATCCTCTTCATCGGCGTGCCACTCGGCGCGCGGACCCTCAGCGACATCTCGCTGTCGATCTTCGTGGGAACCCTCGTGGCCGCGTATTCGACCCTGTTCGTCGCAGTGCCGCTGTATGCGCTGCTGCGCGAACGCGAAACGGCCATCGCCCAGCGTGACGCGCGCGTCCGCGCCGCCCGGGAGAAGGCGGGCGTCCCGGCGTGACGGAGGGAGCCCGCCGCACCGGGCGTAGGATTGATCGACTGACGTCATGACGGGGGAGGGGCACCGATGACCGAGACAGCGGCCTCCGCGCCCGCGCCGTCCTCCCTGCGTCGCCTCGTGCCGCGGATCTTCTCCCGCGCGGCACGGCGCGACGACGTCGACAAGCTCCTGCGCACGGTCCGGACGCATCACCCCAAGGGTGATCTCGGGATTGTCGAACGCGCTTATGCGGTCGCCGACAAAGCGCACGACGGCCAGAAGCGGCAGAGCGGCGAGCCGTACATCACGCACCCGCTCGCGGTGGCGCAGATCCTCGCCGAGCTCGGTCTCGGCCCCAAGGCCATCGCCGCCGCACTGTTGCACGACACCGTCGAAGATACCGGGTACCCTCTGGACGAGCTTGCGGCCGACTTCGGGGACGAGGTCGCGATGCTCGTCGACGGCGTCACCAAGCTCGACAAGGTCAAGTACGGCGACAGCGCGCAGGCGGAAACCGTCCGCAAGATGATCGTCGCGATGTCGAAAGACATCCGCGTGCTGCTCATCAAGCTGGCCGACCGTCTTCACAATGCCCGGACGTGGGGATTCGTTCCCCCGCACAAGGCCGCGAAGAAGGCGACCGAGACGCTCGAGATCTACGCACCGCTCGCACACCGCCTCGGCATCCAGGCCATCAAGAGCGAGCTCGAGGATCTCTCGTTCGCCGTGATGCATCCCAAGCTGTACGCGGAGATCGAGAGCCTCGTCAAGCAGCGCACCCCGCAGCGCGAGCAGTACGTGCAGAACGTCATCGACGCAGTCGACGCCGACCTGCGCGAGCTCCGCGTGCGTGGACGCGTAATGGGCCGCCCCAAGCAGCTCTACTCCGTGTACCAGAAGATGGTCGTGCGCGGCCGCGAGTTCGACGACATCTACGACCTCATCGGCATCCGCATCCTCGTGGGGACGGTGCGTGACTGCTACGCCGTCCTCGGCGCGATCCATGCCCGGTGGACGCCGCTGCCCGGCCGGTTCAAGGACTACATCGCCACACCCAAGTTCAATCTCTATCAGTCGCTGCATACGACGGTCATCGGACCGGGTGGGCGCACGGTCGAGATCCAGATCCGTACGCACGAGATGCACCAACAGGCCGAGTTCGGTGTCGCCGCGCACTGGAAGTACAAGGAGCGTATGGCGGGGGGCAAGGCGGATGCCAAGGCCGTCGACGCCGACATGGCCTGGATCGCGCACATCTCGGACTGGCAGGCCGAGACCGCCGACCCAAGTGAGTTCCTCGACTCACTGCGATTCGAGATCGGCGCGAAAGAGGTCTACGTCTTCACGCCGAAGGGTCGGGTCATCGGGCTGCCCGCGGGCGCCACCCCGGTCGACTTCGCCTACGCCGTGCACACCGAGATCGGCCACCGCACGATGGGCGCCAAGGTCAACGGTCGCCTGGTCCCCCTGGAGACGGGTCTGCAGAGCGGCGATGTCGTGGAGGTCTTCACCTCGAAGAACCCCGACGCCGGGCCCAGCCAGGACTGGTTGGGCTTCGTCAAGAGCACCCGTGCACGTAACAAGATCCGCGGGTGGTTCACCAAGGAGCGCCGCGAAGAGGCGATCGAGCAGGGCAAGGACTCCATTGCACGGGCGATGAGGCGCCAGAACCTCCCGTTGCAGCGCCTGATGAGCCAGGACTCGTTCACCGAGGTCGCGCGCCAGTTCCACTACGAAGACGTGTCCGCGCTGTACGCCGCTGTCGGCGAGGGGCACGTTTCGACGCAGTCCGTCATCGAGAAGGTCACCGCGCTCGTCAGTGCCGAAGACACCTCGACCGGCCCGATCGACCTTCCGCAGGTGGGTCGTCGGCGTGCGCCGCGCAACAGCGACTCGGGGGTGCTCGTTCGCGGTGCCCCCGACATCCTCGTGAAGTTGGCGAAGTGCTGCACACCGGTCCCGGGCGACGAGATCGTCGGGTTCGTCACCCGGGGGAGCGGCGTCTCGGTGCACCGCGGCGACTGCACGAACGTCAAGGCGCTCAAAGAGGACCCCGACCGCCTGATCGACGTCGAGTGGGCTCCCACGACGAAGAGCCTGTTCCTCGTGCAGATCCAGGTCGAAGCGCTCGATCGTTCGGGTCTCCTCAGTGACGTGACCCGGGTGCTGAGCGAGCATCACGTGAACATCCTGTCGGCGACGGTGTCGACCTCGAACGACCGCCTCGCGTTGAGCAAGTTCGTGTTCGAGATGGGCGACACCGTGCACCTCGATCGTGTCTTGAACGCCGTCCGTCGCATCGACGCCGTGTACGACGTCTATCGCGTCACTTCGTCGTAAGAGTCACCCCGGCGCGAGCGTCGCCGTCGCGAGCACTTCGGCGGCGCGGCGCCCGTAGGGGATCCGCGGGTGCAGCGCGATCCAGTCCCGGGCACGTCGGGCGAGGTCGGAGTCGGCGCACGCCCACGCACGTGCCGCGGCATCGTGGCCGAGACGCGCGAGATCGGCGAGCGTCCGGACCGGGTCCGCCACGCGCACCCCCGCGATCTCGACGACGTCCCGAGAATCGAGCAGAGTCTCGTGATAGACGACGCGCGGGTCGCGCCGCACGCGCGCCCGCCGTTCATCGATCCGCTGGACGTGGTGCCGCGACGGTTCGTCGAGGATTCCGCCATGGATCCAGGCCGCGGTGAGCTGAACAGCGGCGACACGTTCTCCCACGAGTGGTGCGAGGCTGCGCGCGCGCATCCAACTCGTCTCCGCCGCGTCTGCGGGCATGTACCCGCCCCCGATGCCGACGAGGACACCGTCGAGGCACGCGGCGGTCAGCTCGGCGAGCGAGAGACGCTCTCCCGGGAAGAACAAGAAGGGCGACACCATGACGTCAGTCTGACGTGATGGTGTCGCCCTCGCCCGTGGTGCCGGGAATCTGTGGAGAGACGATCAGCCGCCGAGTGCGCGCAGCCACCCGCGCCGCGCCTCGAGCGCCTCCGCCGCCTGGGCCGCCGCGCGCTTGTCGCCGCGAGCCTCCGCGTCGGCGAGCTCGCTCTCGAGCTTCGCGATCGCGTCGGTGATCTGACGCGTCATGTCGTTCGCACGCGCCTTCTGCTCGGGGTCGTTGCGCTTCCAGTCCGCGTCCTCACGGGTGCGCACGCTCTGCTCGACCTTGCGCAGTTCGTCGTCGAGACCGCGCTCGACGTCGCGGGGGAAGACACGTCCGATCTCATCCCACTGCCGCTGGATGGCCGTCAGTCGCTGGCGGGCGGTCGCGAGGTTCTTCTCATCGACGATGGGCGCAGCCTGCTCGAGGAGCGCGCGCTTCTGCTCGATCTTCTCCCGAGACGCCTCGATGTCCGCGGCCTCGCGCTCGACACGGGCACCGTACAGCGCGTCGCCGGCAGCCTTGAAGCGAGCCCAGAGCGCGTCGTCGACCTTGCGGCCGGCCCGCCCGGAGGCCTTCCACTCGTCGAGGAGGTCTCGGTAGGCCCCGATCCCGTCCTCTCCGCGCGGCGCCAGCGCCTCGGCGCGCTCGACGAGCCGAGTCTTCACGTCGCGCGCAGCCTTGTGGGTCTCGTCGAGCGCCGAGAAGAACTCGCGGCGGTGGCGGTCGAAGCTCGCGCGGGCATCGCGGAAACGGCGCCACAGCTGCTGCGCGGTCGACTTGGGCAGACGGGGTCCGTTCTGCTGGTGCGCCTGCCACCGGTCGAACAACGCCGACATCTCCGCCGTGCTCTGCTTCCACTGCACGGTCTGGGGGTCACGGGCGGCCAGGGCCTCCGCCTGCTCGACGATGACCGTGCGCTCACGCACGGCCTCCGCGACAGCCTCCTTCGCGGCTGCGGCTTCGGTCTCGCTCGCCTCGGAAAGCTCCGCGGTCAGGGCGTCGATGCGCGCGACGAGAGCGGCGAGATCACCGACGGCGGCCGCGCCGTTGAGCTTGGCACGCACGGTCAGCGCGGTGGAACGCAGATCCGAGGCGGACGCGCCTCCGCGACGGTGACGCACCTCGAGGAGCGTCACCTCGCTGGCGAGATCAGCGAACTTCCGCTGGAAGTAGGCCAGCGCTTCCTCGGGGGTCCCGTCGGGGTACTGACCCACGACGCGCCATCCGCCGGCCTCTCGGACCGAGACGGTTCCCTCCTCGTCGACGCGTCCCCACGGCTCCGTCGGAGCAGCGACTCGGGCGCCCGGCCGAGGCCCGGGGCGGACCGCCAGCGCCGGGGACGGTGCGGGGGCGGCGGGGGCGGGAGCCTCCGCGGTCGCGGGCTCGGTCTCCGTGGCATCCGGTTCCGCGGCGGCTGTCTCGCCGCCATCGGCCGTGGCCGGCTCCTGGGGAGCAGGTTCGGTCGACTCACCGACGACGTCGGCGGGCACGTCAGCCGAATCGGTGGCGGCGGCGGACTCGTCGGGAGCGGAAACAAGCTCGTCGGCCGTGTCGCTCGCGGGGTCGCGGGGGCCGTCGGTGTCGGGGGAGGGAGCGGAAGTCACGGGAGTAGCACCTCATCGCGGCAGAGCCGCCTGGGGGAGAAGGACGTTCCCGAGCCTAGTACGACCGACGCCGCCGTGACGGGTTCAGGGTGTCGGCGCCGACGTCGTCTCCGGCTCGGGCAGCGGAGCCTCGGGCGAAAGCGACGGGGAGGGCGTTCCGGTCACGCCGGGCGTCGGGGCCGGGGCACCGGGACCCGCCAGGAAGTAGGCGGTCTGCGCACCGACGGCTCCGGCGATGACGACGAAACCGACGACGACACCGAGCACATTGTCCCGCGTCCGGCGACGCCCCTGACGGCGGTGCAGCTCCTGCCGCGCCTGATACGCGCGGGCGCGCTCGCGCTGCTCGCGGCTCTGCCGGTCTTTCCCGCCCGTCGCCACATCGACCTCCTCCGGCCGATTCCGACCGTCCCCGATCCTACGCAGCCGCAGCGGAGGGGCTCAAAAGCGAGGCGACGGTGTCCGTGGTGCCGGTTAGCCTGGTGCGGTGTCCGCCTCCTCCGCCCTGTTCCAGGGACAGACCCCGCTTGCGGTGCGCATGCGGCCCACGAGTCTCGACGAGGTCGCCGGCCAGAGCCACCTCTTGCGCCCCGGCTCTCCGCTGGTCACGCTCGCGAGCACCGACTCGTCGGCATCCGGGTCGGCGGTGTCGGTCATCCTGTGGGGCCCGCCTGGGACGGGCAAGACCACTCTGGCCCAGGCGATCGCCCGATCGTCGGGTCGTCGATTCGTCGAGCTCTCCGCCATCACCGCCGGGGTGAAGGACGTCCGCGAGGTCATGCAGGAAGCCCTCACCCAGCGCGACCTGTACGGGCAATCGACCATCCTGTTCCTCGACGAGATCCACCGCTTCACCAAAGCCCAGCAGGACGCCCTCCTCCCGGGTGTCGAGAACGGGTGGGTCGTGCTGATCGCCGCCACGACCGAGAATCCCTCGTTCTCGGTCATCTCCCCGCTCCTCTCCCGGTCGCTGCTGCTGACGTTGCGGCCCCTCGGCGACGACGATCTCGCCGCCCTCGTCGACCGCGCGGTGAGCGATCCCCGCGGCCTCGCGGGGCGGGTCGTGCTCGACGACGACGCTCGGTCGGCTCTCGTGCGCCTGGCGTCGGGCGATGCACGCCGCGCCCTGACCGCGCTCGAAGCGGCCGCCTCGGTCGCGGGCGACGAAGCCGGGCCCCGCGCGGGCGACGACACCGACGACGAGACGGAGGCAGACGACCTGGCCGAGCCGCCCGTCATCAGCGCCGACCACATCGCCCAGGCCGTCGACCGCGCGCTGCTGCGCTACGACCGGCAGGGCGACGAGCACTACGACGTCATCAGCGCCTTCATCAAGTCGGTGCGCGGCTCCGACCCGGATGCCGCCATCCACTACCTCGCGCGGATGATCGAGGCGGGGGAGGACCCGCGCTTCATCGCGCGGCGCCTGGTGATCTCGGCCGCCGAGGACATCGGCATGGCCGACCCGCAGGCGCTCCAGATCGCCGTCGCGGCCGCCGACGCGGTGGCGTTCATCGGGATGCCGGAGGGGCGGATCCCGCTCGCCGAGGCGACGGTCTACCTCGCCACGACGGCCAAATCGAATGCCGCGTACAACGCGATCAACGCCGCGATCGCCGACGTGCGCGCGGGCGGCTTCGGGCGCGTCCCGATGCATCTTCGCGATGCGCATTACCCGGGCGCCAAGCGCCTCGGGCATGGCAAGGGCTACAAGTACGCGCACGACAGCGACATCGGCATCGTGACGCAGCAATACCTTCCCGATGAGTTGCGCGGACGCCGGTACTACGAACCCACCAACCACGGCGCCGAGCGCGACGTGTCGGCCCGGTTGGAGAAGATCCGCCGCATCCTCGACGGCACGTGAGCCCCCACGGGGGACGTCCGGCCGACTCTGATACCATGAACCGGCTCGAAACAGGGTTTTCGGGCATCCCCTCCTTTCTGTGATCACCTTCCGGTGCGCCCCGGCGTGCGCTTCGGATCGGGCGGAAGGGGGCGATACGCCCGTGAGCCGTGAAAGGCGCGGCCACGTCATCGGAAGGAGAACTTCGTGACCACGAAGTCTCAG
>Ga0308172_1000463_pt1 | contig 50923 bp, 33 predicted proteins | sample PhyGR2_FD_202134 | JGI IMG/M metagenome (GOLD analysis project Ga0308172, IMG submission 202134) | Phyllosphere microbial communities from UC Gill Tract Community Farm, Albany, California, United States - DLSLSG.R2 | ecosystem: Host-associated > Plants > Phyllosphere > Unclassified | place: USA... | reverse complement strand
CCTTCAACAAGGTCTTGAGCGCCTGGCCGATACGGACCGGGCCGGGGAAATAGGCCCATTCCAGGCTGTGCGGATAGGGCGTGTCGAAGCCGGTCACGCGCGCGATCGGCGCTTCGAGGTGATAGAAGCAGCGTTCCTGGACCAGAGCGGACAGCTCCGCGCCGTAACCGCCGGTCCGCGTCGCCTCATGCACGATCATACAGCGGCCGGTCTTCTTCACCGATTCCTCGATCGCCGCGATGTCGAGTGGGATCAGCGTGCGCAGGTCAAGGATCTCGGCATCGACGCCCATCTCCGCGACCACGGCGGCACAGACATGGACCATCGTGCCGTAGCAGAGAATCGTCACAGCCTCGCCCGCACGCACCGTCGCCGCCTTGCCCAGCGGGATGCGGTAATAGCCGGTCGGCACTTCGCCGCCGGGATGCTTCGACCAGTTTTCGGCGGGGCGATCCCAATGGCCGTTGAACGGGCCGTTATAGATGCGCTTGGGCTCGAAGAAGAGGACGGGGTCATTGTCCTCGATCGCGGCGATCAACAGGCCCTTGGCGTCATAGGGGGTCGCCGGGATCACCGTCTTGATGCCGGAGACATGGGTGAAGATGCCCTCCGGCGACTGGCTGTGCGTCTGCCCGCCGAAAATGCCGCCGCCAAAGGGGGAGCGGACCGTGATCGGCGCCGTGAACTCGCCCGCCGAGCGATAGCGCAGCCGCGCCGCCTCCGACACGAGCTGGTCGAGCGCAGGGTAGATATAGTCGGCGAACTGAATCTCGGGCACCGGGCGCAGGCCATAGGCGCCCATGCCGACCGCGACGCCGATGATGCCGCATTCGGTGATCGGCGTGTCGAACACGCGGGTCTTGCCGTACTTCTTCTGGAGACCCGCCGTCGCGCGGAAGACGCCGCCGAAATAGCCGACATCCTCGCCCATCACGACCACATCCGGATCGCGCGCCATGACCACGTCCATGGCGGAGTTGATCGCCTGGATCATATTCATGCGGGTGGTTTCGCCCGCCTGTTCGAAAGTCTCGGTCATGGTGTCGCTCACTGTCCCTCTCCCTTTGGGAGAGGGAAGGAGGCGCATAGCGCCGGGAGGGTGAGGGTGGGACGTAAGGCGAGGATACCCTCACCCTCCCACTCGGCGGTGCCGAGCGGGCCCCTCCCTCTCCCGATGGGAGAGGGGAAATTCACTTGCGAGCCCATGGCCGTCCGCTCGCTTCTTCCTCGTCGAGCATCTGCTGGCGCTGCTCGCGCAAATGCCAGGGCATCTCCTCGAACACGCCGTCGAACAGGCTGTCGAGCGGCTGGTGCAGGCCGTGGCCGAGAATCCCGTTCGCCTCGGCCGCCTTTTGCGCGGCGCGGACTTCCTCGGCGACCTCGCGGTCCTGGGTTGCGTGGCGCTCCTCGTCCCACTCCCCCAGCGCGATCAGGTGGTCCTTCAACCGCCGGATCGGATCGCCCAACGGCCAGGCGGTCGGCTCGCCCGCCGAGCGATATTGCGTGGGGTCGTCCGAGGTCGAATGCCCCTCGGTGCGATAGGTGAAATGCTCGATCAGCGTCGCGCCCTGGTTGGTTCGCGCGCGCTCGGCGGCCCATTGGGTGGCGGCATAGACCGCCAGCGCGTCATTGCCGTCGACCCTCAGACCCGCAATGCCATAGCCGATCGCGCGCGCGGCAAAGGTCGTCGCCTCCGAACCCGCGAACCCGGAAAAGCTGGAAATCGCCCACTGGTTGTTGACGACGTTCATGACGACCGGCGCGCGATAGACAGCGGCGAAGGTGCAGGCCGAGTGGAAGTCCCCTTCCGCCGTCGAGCCCTCACCGCACCACACGGCGGCGATCCGGGTATCGCCCTTGGCGGCCGAGGCCATCGCCCAGCCCACCGCCTGCGGGTACTGCGTCGTCAGATTGCCCGAGATCGAGAAGAAACCCGCTTCCTTGGCCGAATACATGATGGGCAGCTGCTTGCCGCCCAGCCGGTCCGCGCTGTTGGAATAGATCTGGTTCATCATGTCGACCAGCGGCCAGTCGCGCGCGATCAACAGCCCCTGCTGGCGATAGGAGGGGAAGCACATATCCTCATAGTCCAGCGCATGGGCGGCGGCGACCGCGACCGCCTCCTCGCCCAGCGCCTTCATATAGAAGCTGGTCTTGCCCTGGCGCTGTGCGCGGAACATGCGCTCGTCGAAGGCGCGGAGCAGCACCATGTGGCGCAGCATCCGGCGCAAGGCATCGGGGGAAAGCCGGGGGTCCCAGGGACCAACCGCGCGGCCCTCGTCATCCAGCACGCGGACCAGCGTATAGGCAAGTTCGTGGAAGCTGTCGGCGGGCGCCGCGGTGTCCGGGCGGCGTTGCGCACCGGCGGGGGGAACCTCGACACCGGCGAAGTCGACTGCGTCGCCCGGCCGGAATTTCGGTTCGGGGACATGCAGTCGCAACGGGGCCAGGTTGGCGCGCGAAATGCCTTCTGGCGGCACGGCCATGCTCTCTCCTCAACGCTTCGCCCGATTCCATCGGGTCGTTGCTATCTTTCAACCCGATGGAATTTTATTTCAAGCGCCTTTTGTGGCGGCTCAACGGGTTGCAGGCAGGACATGGCGACGGTCTCGGCCACAAGCACCGCCATCCCAGCGCAGGCTGGGATCTTTGGCAAGGATCGTCATCATCGGCAAAAGGCCCCAGCCTGCGCTGGGGCGACGGGTTGCTCTACTGGTCGGTGATCGCCGCCTCGAACGGGACCACCGGATGCGGGGCTTCGTCATAGAGATTGACCACCGGCGCATCCGCCCAGGCATAGCGGACGCGGACATCGCCGGGCCTGGCATCGGCCAGCCGCACCTCCGACCCGTTCACCGTCGCGTCGGCATAGCGACAGGCGGTGGCGTCACACAACTCGAACCCGATCGGCGCCGCCGCGCTCCAGGCGTGGAGCGCGCCCTGCACGCCGGTAAAGCGCAGCACCACCTCGCTTTGGCCCCGCGTTGCCGAGGCGATCATCGGCCCGGAGGCCTTGGCGCGGTCGCCCGCCTCCAGATGCGTCTGCGCAAAGACCAGCCGCTTGGCCAGCTCGTTCTTGTCGGCGGGGTGGATGTCGTTGCGCACGCCGATATCGACCGTCGTGGCCAGCGCACTATGCGGATCGCGCAGCACCGCCAGACGCTGCGTCTCGCGCAGCGCCGCCCAGCCGCTATCCTCGATCCGGACCGGCGGCGCACCGTAATTGGCGAGCTGCACGATCAGGAAGGGCAGCGCCGGATCGCCGAACTGCCGCCGCCAGCCCGCCATCAGGAGCGCCAGCCGGTCGCCATAATCGGCGCGCCCGACATCCGATTCGCCCTGATACCAGGCGACGCCCTTCAGCCCGATCGGCCCCAGCGGCGCGATCATACCGTTATAGAGCGTGCCGATCCCCGCATGGCTTTCCCAGGGGCTGCGCGGATAGCTCTGGTCGTCGCGCTTATAGACCGAATAGCGCCAGCCGGTGCCGAGCGGGATCGGCGCTCCTCCGGCGGGGGTGAAGCGGATCTGGTCGGCCGGGCCGAACATGCCGCCCGGCCCATAGCCGTCGCCCAGCCCCACGACGATCTCGTTGCGCCCCTTTCGAAGCGCCGCGCGGGGCACGGTGTAGCGGCGCCAGTCGCCCCAGCCGAAGGTCGCGCCCACGACCACCCCGTTGACCCACACCGTGTCCATCTCGTCGATCCCGGCCAGCTCGACCACGCCGTCGCCGGTCGGGGCCTGGGCCAGGTCGAAGCCCTGCCGGAACCAGACCAGCCCGTTATAATCGGCCAGCGCGGGCACGCCCCATTCCTCCCACGGGCCGAATTTGGGCACCGGGGTCCAGTTCAGGCGGTCGGGCGCGTTCCAGGGCTCCTGCCCCGCCCTGACCCCGCTGGCCTTGCGCCACCACTCGCCCCAGCGGCCACCGAAGGCGCGGAGCCCGGCGGCATGGTCGCGCGCATAGAGCGCCAGAAGGTCGACATCGGCGGCCAGCCCCGGCAGCTTGCGCGCATCGACGCCGGGGATCCATGGAATGATCTTGGTCCCGCCCCAGCTCGAATCGATCGCGCCCATCGGCACCTGGGACTTCGCCGCGAGATCCTTGACCATCAGATAGCAGGCGGCGGAAAAATCGGCGACGCTGGCGGGCGCGGCGGCGGCCCAGACCGGACGCTTCTCCAGCGTCTCCTCGGGCGACAGGCCGACATGATGCGCGATGTCGAGCAGGCGGATGCGGTCGTCGGCCGCGCCCTTGACCAGCATCTCGCCGTTCAGCGCCTGCTTGGTCGGATATTCCATGTTCGACTGGCCCGAGCACAGCCAGACATCGCCGATCAGCAGATCGTCCATCGCATCGGTCGCGCCGTCCTGGCCGGTCGCGGTCAGGGTCAGCGCCGCGCCGCCCGCCGCCATTGCGGGCAGGGTCGCGCGCCAGCGGCCCTGGCGGTCGGCGGTGGCATCGGCGCTGTTGCCGCCGAGCGTGACCTTCACCCGCTCGCCCGCGTCCGCCGTCCCCTCGACGATGATCGGGCGGTCGCGTTGCAGGACGGCATGTGCGCTCATCGGGGTCAGGATGCGCGGCCGTGCCTCGGCCATGACTGGCCAGGCGGTTGCCGCCCCCAGAGCCAGCGCCAGAATCGCCCGCCGCCCGGCGCCAGACCGTGATTGCCCTTCGCGCATCGTCATCCCTCTCCTGTCCCGTCGGGCCGCCGGTTCGCGGCCATCGGATTTCGGCGGGAGCATAGGAACGAGCAAATGATAACGCTATCGCAAAAGACGTTACCGGCCGTGCCCCGCCGTGAAGGACAGGGTGGCGCGGACCGGGAAATGATCCGACGGATAGGTCGCGCCCCGGTGCCAGCGGTCGGTCGCGATATGGTCGGCGCGAAAGCCGCGCAGGAACAGATAGTCGATCCGCCGGTCGGGCGTGCCGGTAAAGTCGTGGAAGGTCATCTCCGGCCCTTCGCGCCCGGCGGCGCTGGTCCAGGCATCGGTCATCGCCCCCGCCAGCGTGCGATAGGCCGCGCTGTCGGGCCGGGCGTTCATGTCGCCCGCCAGCACCACCGGCAACCCCTGCGCCAGTGCGGGCAGGCGCGACAGGATCAGCCTGGCGGCACGGTCGCGCGCCTCGGCATCCTCGTCGCGGTGCGGCAGATGCGTGTCGACGAACAGGAAGCGGCGGCGCTCCGCCCCCTTCGTCTCGAACACGCCCCAATTCGCCATGCGCGGCAGGTCGGTGCCCCAGCTCCGGCTGCCCACCATGTCGGGCGTGTCCGACAGCCAGAAGTCGCCATGCCGGATCAGGGTCAGCCGGTCGGGGCGATACAAGATGCCCATATGCTCGTCGTGATGCCCCCCGCGCCGGTCGCGCCCGAACCAGCGATAGCCGGGCAGCGCGCGGGTCAGGTCGTCGCCCTGCCGCTGGAGCAGTTCCTGCGTCCCGATCAGGTCGGGCGCGGCGCGGCGGATGAGTTCGACCATCACCGGCCGCCGCACCGCCCAGCGCTCCGCCCCCTCGTCCGAGGCATAGCGGACGTTGAACGTCATGACCTTGAGCGGCCGTGCCCAGCCGCTCAGCGGGGCGAGCACTGCGGCCAGCGCCGCCGCATGGGAGATGATTCGCCAGAATCCGGTCATTTGATGATCCTCAATCGCCATGGCCGCCCGGAAGTTGCCCGAGTCCCGACCGTCATGCCCCAGGCGCATGACAGCGCGCCATGTCAGCGGCGTGACAGGTAGCGGTATCCGATCATCACTTCATGATTGAGAGTTATTAGCATTATCGATATGGCGCGCCCGAAATCGATTGATGTGGGGGCTTGTGATGATGTCGAAGGCGATGGGGCGCGCCATGCTGTTGGCCGGGGCGATGATGGCCCAGGGCGTTCAGGCGCAGACCGCGTCGGCCCTGCGGAACGATGGGGCGGTGCGGGACGATGCGACGGAGCGCACCGATATCGTCGTCACCGGCCTGCGCGACGCCAATGCCAGCATCACCGGCACCGACGCGTCGCCCGCCCGCTATCCCCAGAGCCTGCGCGTCATCGACCGCGCGCTGATCGACCGGCTGGGCGCGACGCGGCTGGACGACACGATCGACCTGGCGGGCGGGGTCGCGCGGCAGAACGACTTTGGCGGGCTGTGGGACAAATATTCGATCCGCGGCTTTGCGGGGAACGAGAATAGCGGCCCCGACATCCTCATCAACCGGTTCAACAGCAATCTGGGCTTCAACGCGCCGGTCGACACCGCCACGGTCGAGCGATTCGAATTCCTGAAGGGCGCCGCCGCCGCGCTGTCGGGGCTGGGCGAACCCGGCGGTTCGCTCAACATCGTCACCAAGACGCCGACCACGACGCTCCAGGGCGAAACCTCGCTCAGCTATGGCAGCTGGAACCGGCTGCGCGCGACCGGCGACATCAGCGGCCCCGTGACCGATACGCTGGCCGCGCGGCTGATCGGCGTGTCGGAACAGGGCGACAGCTTCCGCCAGTTCGTCCACACCGACCGGCTGCTGCTCGCCCCCTCGGTCTCGTTCACCCCGAGCCAGGATTTGCGGTTCCTCTATCAAGCCGAGTTCATGCGCAACCGCGCGCCAATCGATCGCGGCGTGGCGGCGATCAAGGGCAATGCGCGCGCGATGGACCGCGACACTTTCCTGGGCGAGCCCGCCGATGGCCGGATGACCCAGCGGATGCTGTGGCAGCAGGGCAGCGTCTTTGCCGCGCTGTCCGACCGCGTCTCGCTGGAGGCCGGGCTGTCCAGCCGCGACGGCTTCCTGACCGGCTATGCGACCCAGCCCGATTTCGGCGGGCGCGGGGTGCAGGCCGATGGCCGGACGATCGGACGGTCGCGGCGCTTCCACGATTTCCGCTGGCAGGACCTGACCGCGCGGGCCGAGCTGACCGCGAAACTCGACTGGCTGGGCCTGTCGCACGAGCTGCGCATCGGGGCCGACCGGGTGCGCCACGGCATGGATTTCCGCATGGACCAGGCGCGCGGGCGGCCGGGCGCGCCGATCCTGACCATCGACGCCTTCGCCCCCGTCTATGGCCAGCCCCTGCCCGTGCCGACCGCGTTCCAGAACCGCCACCACTCCTTCCGCAGCGAGAGCATCTATGCGCAGGACCTGATCCGCTTCGGCGATTTCACCGCGCTGATCGGCGCGCGCTGGAACAGCTTTCGCGAGACGATGGTGAACCATGTCCGCGGCGACCTGCAGCTGGATACGGTGGATCGCGGCATCACCCCGCGCGCCGCGCTGAGCTGGGCGGCCAGCCCGCGCTTCTCGCTGTTCACCAGCTGGGGCCAGTCGCTGCGCCTGAACCCGTCGGACGGGATCAGCAGCTTCGATGCCGAGCGTAGCGAGTCCACCGAGATCGGCGCGAAATATGCGCTGTTCGGCGGCGCGCTGACCGGCCAGACCGCACTGTTCACCATGACCAAGCGCAACGTGCTGAACCCCAATGCCACCGACGTCTTCACCAAGACCCAGATCGGCCGCCAGCGGTCGCGCGGGGTCGAGACGGTGGCCGACCTGCGGCTGGCCAACGGGCTGACCGGCACGGCGACCTACACCTACACCGACGCCACGGTGCGCAACGACAAGAACGCCGCACTGATCGGCACCACGCTGTCCAACGTCCCGAAGCATCTCGCCGCGCTGGACCTGCATCAGCGGGTGGGGGCGGTGACGGTCGGCGGCGGCGTCACCCATGTCGGCGCGCGCAATGGCGACCCCTTCGCCAGCGGCTATCGCCTGCCCGCCTATACGATCGTGCGCGCCGATGCGACCTGGGCGGTGACGCCGCGCTTCGACGTGCGGCTCGACCTCGAGAATCTGTTCGACGTCTATTATATCAGCAGCAGCTATGCCGATGTGTGGACGATGCCGGGGGCGCCGCGCAATGTGCGGGTGACGCTGCGCGGGCGGTTCTGAGGGCTCGTCGCCCCGGCCCGGACCGGGGCGATCCGCTCAGGCGTCGGCCCAGCGGCGCAGCAGATTGTGATAGACGCCGGTCAGCTCGACCACCGAGCGGTCCCCCTGCCCCTTCTCCGCGCCGACCCGCTGGATCGCGCGGTCGAGATCGAACAGGATGCGCCGCTCGCCATCGTCGCGGACCATCGACTGGACCCACAGGAACGACGCGACGCGGCACCCGCGCGTCACCGGCTCGACCCGGTGGAGGCTGGAGGCGGGGTAGAGCACCGCATCGCCCGCGCCCAGCTTCACCCGCTGTTCGCCGAACAGATCCTCGACCACCAGTTCGCCACCGTCATAGGCGGCGGGGTCTTCGAGGAAGAGCGTCAGCGACAGGTCGCTGCGCATGCGGAAGTCGCTGCCGCGCTTCAGACGGACCGCATTGTCGACATGCACGTCGAACGCCTGCCCCCCGGCATAGCGGTTGAACAGCGGCGGATAGACCTTCAGCGGCAGCGCCGCCGCCACGAACAGCGGCGAGCGGCCCAGCGCGTCGAGGACCATCCGCCCCGCCTGGGTGGCGGCGGCGGAGTCCTCGGGCAGTTGCGCGTTGCGCTTGGCGAGCGCGGCCTGCGGGCCGGAGGTGGCGTTGCCGTCCGCCCATTCCCCCGCATCGACGATCGCGCGGACCTGCGCCACGCCGGCAGGATCGAGGACGTTGGGGATGGCGATCAGCATAACGGCAACGCTAGTCCGTTCAGAAGTTGGTGAACAGGCTGAGCGTCGCCTGCCGCCGATCGCCGGGCACCGCCCAGCCGCCGGTGACGACGCCGGTCGTCGCGTTCACATTGTTGCGCACGCCAGTCACATATTTCTCGTCGGTGAAGTTCTGGACGTTGAGCTGGAGCGTCCAGCGCTCGGCCAGCGTATAGGCCAGGAAGGCGCGGTGGATCAGATAATCCTCCGCCCGGTACTGGGTGCGGTTGGCCGCGACCGGCGCATTGGTCGCGAAGTCGCCCTGATAGGTCAGGCCATAGCCGACCTCCAGTCCGAAGGGCAGCTTGTAGGTGGTGAACAGGCTGCCCGAATGCTTGGGCGTCTGGATCAGCTGGCTGTTCGCCTGCACATCGACCACGCCCGCCGCCTTGTCGCGGTTGGAGATGCTCTGCAACACCTTGCCGTCGAGATAGGTATAGTTGGCGAAGATCGTCCAGGCCGTGGTAATCGCCCCCGACAGGCCCAGTGCGACGCCATCCACCCGGCTGCGCCCGTCCAGCACCTGAAGCCCGGCGGGCAGCGCGGGATCGTTGGAGGGGACGCGGTAATTGGTGCGTTCGTTGCGGAAGACGGCGGCGGTCACCTCCAGATGGCGGTCGAACAGCCCGGCCTTCACCCCCGCTTCGTAATTCTTCGCGGTTTCGGGCGCGACGGCGCACGGATTCGCGGCGGTCGCGGTCGAGGGCACGCCGCAGCCCAACCGCACGGTCGCGGACGAGGGGGTCTTGGCATTGCCATAGCCGGCATAAAGGCTGACATTCTCGACCGGGTGGAATACGCCGCCGACCCGCCAGGAGAATAGCCGCTCGCGGCTGACCTGCGGCTGGGCCTGGAGCGCGGTCAGCGGGGTCGTCCCCGGCGGCACCACCGCCAGCGGCAGGGCGCGGAAATTCGCCTCCTGATATTCGTACCGGACGCCGCCGTTCAGCTCGAAGAAGCGGTTCAGCTCCAGCGTGTCGAAGGCATAGACCGCCAGGTTGCGCGTCTCGCTGCGCGACTGGGCGGTCGTGGTCAGGTTGATCGGCCCCGTATAGTCGGTGTTCGGCGCGGCGATGGCGATCAGCGGCAGCGGCGAGACCGCGCTGCCATTGGCGTTGCGCAGCAGCGAGGCGGTGGTGATACGGTAATTCTCCAGCGTTCCCGACAGGCCGACATTCAGGACATTGTGAAGGCCGCCCTTGGCCCCCGCCTCGTGCCGCACGTCGAACTGGTCGTACAGCATCTGGTTGCGCTGATCGCGCACATAGCCCCGCGGGCCGGACGGCAGATAATAGCCCGGCGGCACATTGGCGGGACAGGCCGCCCCCACGGTCGCACCCGGCGTCGCGGTGATCGGCTGCCGCCCGGTCGCGGCGAGGCAGAAGGTCCCCTGCGGCGCGGAGGTGACGCTATATTGCGTGACCTGCTGCCAGCGGGTCAGGTTGCGCAGGCTGAGATGCGCATCGACCTGATGCCGGAAGGTCGCGGTGAACCGGTCGACGGTAATGTCCTGCCGATCGAGATTGGCGGTGCCGAAATAGGCGCTGCGGCTCGCGCCCGGTACGAAGCCGTCGACCAGCCCGTTGTCGAAATAGGGCACGCCGTACATCGGCGTGTTGCGATCCTCCTGATGGACATAGGCCAGCGTCAGGCTGGTCGGGCCGGTCATGCCGATCGTGACCGAGGGCGCGACGCCCCAGCGCTCCATCTTCTCGACATCGCGGCCGGGTATGTCGTTATGGTGATAGGCCGCGTTCAGCCGCAGCGCGACCAGGTCGGAGGCGCGGACATTGCTGTCCACCGCGCCGCGATAATAATTGTCGGTGCCGACCGACCCCTGCATGATCGTCAGCGTCTCGGCCGTGGGCACCTTGGAGACGAGGTTGATCGTGCCGCCGACCGATCCCGATCCGTTGAAGACGCTGTTCGCGCCGTTATAGACCTCGACCTGTTGCAGGTTGAACGGGTCGGTCCGGCTATATTGCGCGCTGTCGCGGACGCCGTCGATCGTGACGTCGTTGTTCGCCGAAAAGCCGCGCAGGTTGATCGAGTCGCCATAGCCGCCGCCGCCTTCGCCCGCGCCGAAGGTGATGCCCGGAATCGTCTGGAGCACGTCGCGCAGCGTCTGGAGATTCTGTTTCCGGATCGTCTGCTCGCTGACCACCGTGATCGTCTGCGGCGTGTCGAGCAGCGGGGCGGTCGCCTTGGGGCTTTCCAGCACGGCGGCGCCGGTCGCACGCTGTCCGGTCACGACCACGTCGCGCTGCCCGGTAGCGTCCTGCGCATGGGTCGCGGCGTGATCGGCGCGGCGCGCATCCTCGGCGGCGGCGATCCCCGGTGCGGTCGCCAGAAAGCCCACGCAGGACAAGGCGATGAAGGATTGTGACATGATGATTTCCCCTTTGCCCGCGCGCTATTGCTAAAGACTCGCATAGTCAACGCTATTGCAAGTGATTATCGCATTGCAGGCTGGTCGGGTGCGGTGCCATTCTGACCAAATCGGTCGCTCTTTGGGGCCGATGCGGTGGGCCCCGCGCGCGCGGCCGCGTCCCGCCAGACCGCAACCAAGCCTTTACCTGCTCTCGGTTAAGCGCGGTCCATGAGTGACGATGGGGACACGAATCGGTATATCCGGATCCGGGGAGATCAGGCGGAATTGGGCATGTTCGTTCATGCCGTGCACTGTTCCTGGATTCACAACCCGTTCTGGCGGCGCAGCTTCCTGCTGATCAGTCCGCAGGACCAGGCGCTGATTCACGAATCGGTGCCGCAGATCACCATCGATCTGGCCAAGGGGCGCGGCCTGAAGGTGATGGCCATGGCCGACAGCCGCGACCACGACGATCCCGCTCCGCCCCCCGAGCCCCCCGCCGCCGCCGCGCCCGAGCCGGTCGTCGCGATCCGCCCCCGGCGCCGCAAACCGCCGACCGAGCTGGAGCGCGCCGCCGCCACTGCCGAACGCGCCATCGCCGCCGTCACCAGGCTGTTCGCCGAGGCGCGGCTGGGCCGCGCCATCCGCACTGCCGACCTGCTGCCCATGGTCGAGGAGATCGCCCATGCGACCAGCCATAACGGCGCCGCGCTGATCGCGGTCACCCGGCTGAAGGACAAGGACCAATATACCTATATCCATTCGGTCGCGGTCGGCACGCTGATGATGGGGCTGGCCCGCCATCTGGGCATGGACGACGACGATGTCCGCGTCGCCGGGCTGGCCGGGATGCTGCACGACATCGGCAAGATGCAGGTCCCCGCCGAGATCGTCGACAAGCCCGGCCGCCTGACCGGCGAGGAGCTGGCGCAGATCCGGCTTCACCCCGGCCTGGGGCATCGCATGCTGCTCGACCTGGAGGATCTCGACCCGCGCATTCTCGACGTGTGCCTCCACCATCACGAGAAGATGGACGGCACCGGCTATCCCGACGGGCTGAAGGGCAAGGAGATCAGCCGCTTCGCCCGGCTGGCGGCGGTGTGCGACGTCTATGACGCGGTCACCTCGATCCGGTCCTACAAACGCGCCTGGTCGCCGCACGAGGCGCTGGCCCAGATGCTGGAATGGGAGGGGCATTTCGACCCCGCGATGCTGCGCGCCTTCATCGCCTGTCTCGGCATCCAGCCCTTCGGCGCGCTGGTCCGGCTGCACTCCAACCGGCTGGGCATCGTGGTGCGCGAGGGCGAGAGCCCGACCACGCCGATCGTGCGCAGCTTCTTCGACGTGCCCGACCAACAGACATTGCCCGTCGAGGATGTCGCGACCAGCGGCGACCCGATCATCCGGGCGGAACGCGGCGAATATTGGTTCGGCGAAGGCTGGCCCACCCTGCAGGCCGAGATCATGGCGCAGGTCGCCGTGCCCGAGGCCCCGCGCCATCACCTGACCCGCGCCCGGATGTAACGCGCAACCCCTTGGACACGCAAAGCCGGATTGGCGTGTCGGCGGCCGATCCTATATGGCGCGGACCATGATCCGCCTCAGTGAATTGAAACTGCCTCTCCATCATGCGGACGAGGCACTGCCCGCGGCCATTTGCCGCCGGTTGCGCGTGACCCCGCGCGACATGATCCGCTTCACCGTCGCCCGGCGCGGCCATGATGCGCGGGACAAGGGCAATATCCAGCTCGTCTATTCGGTCGACGTGAACCTGAAGAACGAGGCGGCGGTGCTCGAACGCTTTCGCCGCGACCGCGATGTGCAGCGGACCCCCGACACCCGCTATCACCTGCCGGCCGAGCCGCCGCCGGGTGCGAAACGCCCCGTCGTCATCGGTGCGGGGCCGTGCGGCCTGTTCGCCGCGCTGGTGCTGGCGCAGGCGGGATACCGGCCGATCGTGCTGGAACGCGGCAAGGTGGTGCGCGAGCGGACGCAGGACACCTGGGGCCTGTGGCGGCGCAGCGTGCTGAACCCCGAATCCAACGTCCAATATGGCGAAGGCGGGGCGGGCACCTTTTCGGACGGCAAGCTCTACAGCCGGATCAAGGACCCGCGCCACCTGAACCGCAAGGTGCTGACCGAGTTCGTGAAGGCTGGCGCGCCACCCGAGATCCTGACCGAAGCGCATCCGCATATCGGCACCTTCCGCCTGGTGACGATGGTCGAGAGCATGCGCGCGACCATCGAGGAGCTGGGCGGCGAATATCGCTTTTCGACGCGCGTCGACGGGCTGGACATCGAGACCGACGGATCGGGCGAGCGGCGCGTGCGCGGGCTGCACCTGAACGGCGGCGGCTATCTGGAGGCGGATCACGTCGTCCTGGCGATCGGGCACAGCGCGCGCGACAGCTTCGCGATGCTCCAGGCGGCGGGCGTCCATGTCGAGGCCAAGCCCTTTTCGATCGGCGTGCGGATCGAGCATCCGCAGGGCTGGATCGACCGCGCGCGCTTCGGTCACCAAGCGGGGCATCCGATCCTGGGCGCGGCCGAATATCACATCTCGCACCACTGCAAGAACGGGCGCACCGTCTACAGCTTCTGCATGTGCCCCGGCGGCACGGTGGTCGCCGCGACCAGCGAGGAGGGGCGCGTCGCGACCAACGGGATGAGCCAATATTCGCGCAACGAGCGCAACGCCAATTCGGGCTTCGTCGTCGCGATCGATCCGGAGCGCGACTTTCCCGGCGATCCGCTGGCGGGCCTGGCGCTGCAACGCCATTGGGAGGAGCGCGCCTATGTCGCGGGCGGCTCCAACTACAAGGCCCCCGCGCAGCGGGTGGGCGACTTCCTGGCCGGGCGGCCCTCGACCAGCCTGGGATCGGTCACCCCCTCCTATCGCCCCGGCGTCACCCCGACCGACCTGTCGCAATGCCTGCCCGATTTCGTGGTCGAGGCGATGCGCGAGGCGATTCCCGTCTTCGGCCGCCAGATCGCGGGCTATGACCATCCCGACGTGGTGATGACCGGCGTCGAGACGCGCACCTCCTCCCCCGTCCGCTTCACGCGCGGCGAGGACGGGCACAGCCTGAACACCCGCGGGCTGTTCCCGGCGGGCGAGGGCGCGGGCTATGCGGGCGGCATCCTGTCGGCGGCGGTCGACGGCATCAAGACGGCCGAGGCGGTCGCGCGCAGCATCGCGGCGTGAAGATCTTCTTCGACGGCGGGCTTCGCCCCACCGGCCTGGAATGGGCGGTGGTGATGGGGGGCCATGCCCATGTCGCGCGCATGGCCGGACCGGGCGACAGCATGGACGCCGAATGGCTGGCGCTGATCGCCGCGACCCGGCTGGCCCATGATGCGGGATTGGCCGACGCGCTGTTGCTGGGCGACTCGCTCGCGGTCATCGGGCAGGCGAGCGGGCGCGTCCGGGTTCCGCCCGCCTATCGCGCGCATCACCGGCTGTGGTCCGACCTGCCGCGCCCGCCGGGGCGCTTCCGGCTTCGCCACATAAGGCGGACCCAGAATCTGGCGGGCATCGCGCTCGCCAAACCCTGGCTCTACCCGCAGGCGCAGCGCGGCGGCTGACCCGCCCGGCCTGTTTGCCGTCATTCGTGTGGTTCGGGATCGTCCACATAGCAGAACCAGCGGAAATCCGCATGGCGCCCGGTGCCCGCCATGTCCTGGCAGGCCATGCCGACAAAGGTGCCGGTGAAATTGGGCAGCCCCTGCAACGTGGCCTCGTCCGACAACAGGCTGGCGTCGAACGCCTCGGGCAGCCATTGCCACGCGCCCGCCCCATCGGCCCGGAAGGCGAAGCGCAGCCGCTCGTGATCGACCGCGACGCGCAGTTCGACCGGCCCCTCGGGCGCGGGGACCGGCGTGCTCAGCACGCTGCGCCCCTCGCCGACCGGCAGGACCGACAGGACCTGCACATGCCGCCGCCCCGCATCGTCGGCGGTCAGGTGGAGGTAGAGATATTTGCTGCTGTTATAATAACAGACCAGCCCCGCCGCCTGCTGGAAATGCTCCGGCGTGAAGTCGACCAGCGTCTGCGCGTCATAGCGGAACGCGGTCTGGCGGCGCGCGACCAGCGACTGGGTGAAATGGCTGCCGATCGTCTCGCGCCCGTACAGGCGCAGATGGCCCGGCCGTGCGGTCAGGCTGAACAGATGGTCGGGATCGGGCGTGCGCAGCCATTGGAAGGCGGCGGGCAGATCGGGCGAGTCGAACGCGTCATGCGCCTCGATCCGTTCGGAGGCATCGACCACCGGCGGCTCCTCGGCACAGCGCAGCCAGCCATCCGCGCCCCAGGCCATGCGCCGGATCGCCGTCTCGCGCCCCATCACGCAGCGGTCGCTCTGGGGCAGCGGGCGGCCACAGAGATAGGCCATCCACGTCTCCCCCTCGGGCGTCTCGACCAGATCGCCGTGGCCGGTGCGCTGGAGCGCCGCGTCGGGCCTGTCGCGCATGGTCAGCACGGGGCCGTCGGGATGCGTCTCATAGGGGCCGAACAGCTCGCGCGACCGGGCCATCACCACGGCATGGCTGCGCTCTGTCCCCCCCTCGGCGACGAGCAGATGATACCAGCCGTCGCGCTTGTAGAGATGCGGCCCCTCAGTGAAGCCAAGCGATGTCCCCTCGAAGATGACACGCCGTTCGCCGATCAGGCGGCCGCTGGCCAGGTCCATTTGCTGCACCACGATGCCCGCGAAGCGCTTGCGGTCGGGGCGATGGTCCCACAGCATGTTGAGCAGCCAGCTGCGCCCGTCATCGTCATGGAACAGCGCGGGATCGAAGCCGCTGCTGTTCAGATGGACCGCGTCCGTCCAGTCGCCGTCGATCCGCTCGCTCGACACCCAGTAATTGTGGAAATCGCGCAGCGACGCGCCCTTCGCGCCGTCGATGGTGGTGCGGCCATAGCGCTTCACATCGGTGAAGATCAGGTGGAAGCGCCCGTCCTTGTAACTGAGATCGGGGGCCCACACGCCGCAGCCATCGGGATTGCCGCGCATGTCGAGCTGGCCCGCGCGAACCAAAGGCCGGGCGACCAGCGTCCAGTTCGCCAGATCGCGGCTGTGGTGGATCTGGACGCCCGGATACCATTCGAAGGTCGAGGTCGCGATATAATAGTCCTCGCCCACCCGGACGATCGACGGATCGGGGTTGAAGCCGCGCAGGATGGGATTGGTCGGGGTCATGCGGGTTTGCGCACCAGGGTCCAGAGGAGAGCCGCGCCCGCCAGATCAAGCAGGCCGAGCAGGATGAAGAAGGGCTGATAACCGACCTGATCGACCAGCGAGCCGAGCGTCAGGGTGAAGAGCAGCACGCCCAGATTGGCCGCCGTCCCCGACACGCCGGTCGCGGTCGCCACCTGATCCTGCGGGAACAGGTCGGAGCATAGGGTGATGACCGTCACCGACAGCGTCTGGTGCGCGAAACCGCCCAGGCACAGGAGCGCGACGGCGGCGACCGGGCTGGTCACGCTGCCCACGAACATCATGCCGGTCATCAGCACCGCGCCCAGCGTGAAGGCCCCGCGCCGCGCGTCGATCAGATTGACTCCGCGCCGCTGGAGGAAGGCGACCACGGCCGGCCCGAACAGGCACCCCAGATCGGCGGCGAGGAAGGGCAGCCAGGCGAACAGCGCGATCTGGGTCAGGTCGAAATGCCGCGCCTGCACCAGATAGAGCGGCATCCACAGCGACAGCATCCCCCAGACCGGATCGGCCAGGAAGCGCGCCGCCGCGATCGCCCAGAGATTGCGGCGGCCAAGCAATTCGCGCAGCGGTGGGCGGCGACGCTTCCTGGCGAGCGCGGCCTCCTGCCCCTCGACGATCAGCGTGCGCTCGCGCGGCGACAGCATTCGGTGCCGGGCGGGCGGCGCATACCAGAGCAGCCAGGCGACGACCCAGAGCAGCCCCAGCCCGCCCGCCACGAAAAACGCCGCGCGCCAGCTATGGTGGAAGACGGCCCAGGCGACGAGCGGCGGGGCGAACACCGCGCCGAACGACGCGCCGATCTGATAGAGGCCACCCGCCAGCCCGCGCTCGCGCGCCGGAAACCATTCGGCGACGAGCTTCATGCCCGCGGGCTGCGCCGATCCCTCGACCAGCCCCAAGGCGCCTCGAAGCCCGGCGAACCCCATCCAGCCACTCGCAAAGCCATGCCCGATGGTGATGCACGACCAGACCGCGACGAACAGGGTGAAGCCGATCTTCAACCCGATCAGGTCGAGCAGATAGCCCGCCACCGGCTGGAACATGATGCCGAACTGGAACGCGCCGGTGATCCAGGAATATTGCTGCGCCGAGATATGCTGCTCGGTCATGATCGCGGGCGCGGCGACGCCCAGGATGCTGCGCGTCAGATAGTTGATGACCATCGCACCGACGAACAGCGCGATGATCGTCCAGCGGATATAGGGAAATCGCGTCACGCCGCGCCTTTCGATTGTATCGGGATTTTCGCCGACGGGACGCATCCCCGGCATTGACCTTCCCCCTTACGGCAAGGCACGGCGATGGAAGACGACCGGGGCGACAGGCCCCGCGACGACAGGATATTGGGCTTTTGACGCGTACCCGACAGCGCCCGCGCGGCGTGACGATCATCGATGTGGCCAAGGCGTCGGGCGTGTCGCCGATGACCGTGTCGCGCGTCATCAACGGCGATGCGGGGGTGCGCGACGAGGTGCGCGCGCATGTCCGCGAGATGATCGCCAAGCTGAACTACACCCCCAATCTGATGGCGCGCAGCCTGGTGACGGCGCGCGAGATCCGGATCGGCGTGATCTATTCCAACCCCAGTGCGGCGTTCATGAGCGAGCTGCTGGTCGGCGTGTTCGAGGACGCCTCGACCCGCGCGGCGCAGCTGTTCCTGCTGAAGGGCGAAAACGGCAAGCCGCCGTCGCGCGCGGCGATCGAGGGGCTGATCGCGCAGCGGATCGCGGGCGTGCTGCTGGCGCCGCCGCTGGGCGAGTCGGCGGCGGTGCGCGAGATCCTGCGCGAGGCGGGGCTGCCCGTCGCGGTGATCGGCGGCGTCGCGCCCGATGCGGTGTGCGTGGGCATCGACAATAATCGCGCCGCCTATGACATGACCCGGCATCTGATCGGGCTGGGCCACCGGCGGCTGGGCTTCGTGCTGGGCAATCCCGACCAGTCGGCCAGCATCGCGCGGCTTGCGGGCTTTCGGGCGGCGGTCGAGGAAGTGGGCGGGATCGAGACCCAGGTGGTGCAGGGCGATTACAGCTATGCCTCGGGCCTGGTCGCGGGCGAGGCGCTGCTGGACGGCGCGACGCCGCCGACCGCGATCTTCGCCAGCAATGACGACATGGCCGCCGCGATCGTCTCGGTCGCGCATCGGCGGCATCTGGACGTGCCGGGCGACCTGACCGTGGCGGGCTTCGACGACAGCATCGCCGCGACGACGCTCTGGCCGCCGCTGACCACCGTCCACCAGCCGGTCCGCGCGCTGGCGGAGGCGGCGCTCCAGATGCTGATCCAGGAGATTCGCGGCGGGGCGCCCAGGGCTGACGGAGAGCCGCGCGTCACGATCCTCGACCACCGGCTGGTCGAACGCGACTCCACCGCCGCACCGCGTCCCTGACACCCCCATTCCTCCCCTGCGAGGGGAGGTGGCAGGGCGAAGCCCTGACGGAGGGGTGTCACCGCTGGCGATGATGCGCTCCATCAGCGGGGACACCCCTCCACCATGCTGCGCATGGTCCCCCTCCCCTTGCAGGGGAGGAATAGACGGATGGATGCCCCCAATTTGGCGGACGGACTCACCCCCTACCGCCCCGGAGCCGTGACGCCGGCTTCGGTCTGCACCACCGGCTTCATCGTCCCGTCGGGGTTGTAGTAAAGCCGCTCGACCGTCACCGCGCGGCGGCCGATCGATCCGCTCTGATCTCCGATCGCCAGCGTGGCGTTGTGGAGGAAGAGGTACGACTTGCCCTTGAAGTCGGCGATGCCGGGATGGATGGTGAAGCTGTACTTGCCCGATCCGGTCAGGAGCCCGCGATAGGTCCAGGGCCCCTTGGGCGACGGCGCGGTGGCATAGGATACATGCTCGTCCCGCTGCGTCGTGCGGTCGAGCGAGGCATAGGTCAGGTAATAGAGCTTGCCGCGCTTGTGCAGCCAGGGCCCCTCCTCGAAATGCGGCGGCGTGATCTCGGTGATCGGGCCGTCGATCTCGATCATGTTGGGCTTCAGCTTCGCGATATAGCATTGCCGGTTGCCCCAGGCGATCCAGGTCGTCCCGTCATCGTCGGTCATCACGGTCGGGTCGATATCTTCCCAGCTATGCGTGCCCTTGGGCGTCATCTCGTTGGTGACGAGCGCGGAACCCTTGGCATCGACGAACGGGCCGGTCGGCTTGTCCGACACGGCGACCGCGATCGCCTTGCCCGGATGGGTGTCGTCATGCTCGACCGCGGCATAGAACCAGTATTTGCCGTTTTTGTAGATCGCCTGGCTGGCCCAGGCGTCCTTCTTGGCCCATTTGAAGTCGCGCACGTTCATGATCGGCCCATGCGGCGTCCAGTGGCGCATGTCGGTGGTCGAATAGACCAGCCATTCCTTCATGTTGAACATCTCGTCCCGCTGCGCCTCGTCATGCCCGACATAGAGGTACAGCCGGTCGCCGACGACCAGCGGCGCGGGGTCGGCGGTGAAGCGGTCCCGGATGATCGGGTTGCTCCCCGGACGCTCCCGCGACGGCTCGGGCATGGACAGGGCGCTGCCCGGCAGGGCGAGCAGCAGGCACGACGCGATGATCCGCGACAGGGTCATGGCCTGTTTCCTTTAGAAGCTGAACCGCACGCCCGCGCGGAACACCCGCCCGAGAACGTCGTACAGCGCCGGGTTGACGAAATAGGGCGAACGGGCCGGATCGCGGTTGAACACATTGTCGACCTTGAAATAGGCGGTGACCGCCGGGGTCACGTTATAGGTGCCGCCCACGTCGAAATAAAAGGCGCCGGGGATGAAGTTGGTGTCGATCGTCGGCCGGTTGGCGGTCGAGGCGGGGCAGCCGGTGGTGCACTCGATATACTGGTTGCCCAGCTTGCCGTCGCTGAACCAGCGTTCCTGCAGCAGCAGCGACCAGTCGTCGGTGGCATAGGTCTGCACCGCCAGCCATTTCCATTTGGGCGTGTTGCCGATGTTCACCCCCGCCGTGTCGTTGGGGATGGTGCCGGGCAGGCCGGTATCGGTGATGAACCGCCGGATATTGGTCGCCAGCGCGCGCAGCGTCAGGCTGCCCGGCAGGCCCAGCGGACGCTGCCAGCGATAGCTCGCCTCGATATCGAAACCGTCGGTCAGGATCGATGCCAGGTTGAACGACTGGACATTGATGAAATTGGGACCGTTGGGGTTGTTCAGGTTGAACACGCCGCACGTCTCCGGCGCGATGTTCAGGAAACATAGGTTGACGATGTCCTGCGCGCCCAGGCTGGAGATGACGTCGGTGATCTTGATCTTGTAATAGTCGACCGACAGGCTGAGCCCCGGAATCGCCGCCGAGTTGGAGAAGGCGATGCCCAGCGTGGTGTTGCGCGCGATCTCGGGCGTCAGGTTGACGTTGCCGATGGTGTTCTGCAGCGCCAGCACGTTGACGTTGCGGAAGGGATCGAAAAAGCCCGGCAGCGTCGTCGTGACCGGCGCGGCGAACAGTTCCGATAGATTGGGCGCGCGCACGTCGCGCGAGGTCACGCCGCGGATGCGCAGGCCGTCGACCGGCAGGTCCCAGGTGCCGCCGATCTTCCATGCCCAGACGGTGCCCGAGGTGCTATAGTCGGTGACGCGCACCGCGCCGTTGATATTGGCCCGGCCGCCCGCATCCGAATTGATGATCGGCAGATCGGCCTCGAGGAACGCCTCCTTGACGCTATAGGCGCCGTTGCCGTTCTTGTAATTGCCCGCATACCAGTTGTTGCCGTCCGCCAGCAGCACCGGGTCGGCCGGATAGGCGCCGTTGGCCGGGCTGTTCGCGAAGCCCGCGCCGTAGGGATCGGCGCGCACGCGGTAGAATTCGTGGCGGAACTCGCCGCCGAACGCCACCGACACCGGCCCCGCCCAGGACGAGAAGGGCGAGCCCGAGAAGTTGAGGCTGATGACGTCCTGGGTCTGGCGCGTCCGCTGATAGGCGCCGTTCTGCGGGATGATATAGCTGAGCGCCTCCGCCGAGGGATTGCCGCCGAAGATGTTGAGCGGCTGGCACCCATTGGCCCGCGCGGTGGCATCGGCGCAGACGATCGCGCCGTTCAGCGTGATGGCGTTGATCGCCTGGTTGAACCGGCGCGACAGCATGATGTTGCTGACATCGACATCGGTATAGTTGGTGCCGTGCTCGTAATAGATGTCGTAGGACCAGTCGGACCCCGCGACCGCCTCGCGCCCCTTGGCGCCCGCGACGAAGCGATATTGGCGACGATCGGTATAGACCTGGCTGTTGCCCAGCGCGGCGTTGCTGGTGCCGTACTGGAAATTGGTGATGCCCGCCGTGGTGCAGGCCGCCTTGATCGCCGCCGGGACATAGGGATTGGCGCATTCGATCGTCAGGTTCGGGCGGTTCATGCCGCCGACCGGCTGGTTGTTGGTCTTCACCTGGCCGATATTGACCGTGCCATAGATTTCGCCGTTGGGCGCAAAGTCATAGCCGATACGGCCATAGCTGTTCACCCGCTGGATCTTCGACTGGAGCGAGCGGCCCGCATCGACATTGCCAGACAGGTCGCCGCCGAGGCAGAAGCCGGGGAGACAGCCGCGGACATTGCCCGCCGCGTCGCGCGCGGGCACCCCGCCCGAGCCGTACTGGAACTGGAACGGATTGCCCGCCTGGTCGAAGGCGATGCCCTGAAGCGGCCCGGCGGTAATCAGGCCGTATTTGGTGTAGTTATAGGGCTGGGCATAGTCGCGGAACAGATATTGCGGCGTCCCGTCGTTCAAGACGTTGCGGTTGATCAGCGTCGACTGGCGGAACCAGTCGCGCCCGCCCGCCAGCGCGGTGCCGAACTCGCCGCCGCCGACGCCGTCCTCATGCGCATATTCGGTGCTGGCGATCAGGTGCAGGCGGTCGTTCAACAGGCTGGTGCCGCCCGCCAGCTGGACCAGCACCTGCTGGTCGTCGCCATAGGTGGTCAGGCCGCCCTGGACATTGCCCTTGATCCCCTTGAACCGGGTATCGGTGATGAAGTTGACGACGCCGCCGACCGCGTCCGATCCATAGGAGGCCGAGGCGCCGCCATTGACCACATCGACCCGCTTGATCAGCAGCTGCGGGAACAGGCTGATATCGGGTACGCCGGTGACGTTGGCGCCGACGACGCGCTGCCCGTCGAGCAGGGTCAGGGTGCGGATCGCCCCCACGCCGCGCAGCGAGAAGGAGCTGAGCCCCTGCTGCCCGCTCGACGTGCTGAAGGTGTTGACCGAGGTGCCGGTCGAACCCTGGAGCGAGGGCAACTGCGCGACCGTGGTGAAGATGTTCGGCTGCGCATTCTGCTGGATCTGCTGCTCGCCGATCACCGTGGTCGGGGTCGGCGCGGTGAAGCCGCCGGTGGTGATGCGCGAGCCGGTGACGATGATGTCGCGGGTCTGGGCTTCCCCGGCATCGGCGGGCGGCGAGGCGGCATCGCCCTGCCCTGCCTGCCCTGCCTGAGCGCCCTGCCCCGGCTGGACCGTCGCCCCATCCTGCGCCGGGGCGGTCTGGCTCTGGGCCGGCATGGCGATACACAGGGCCAGGACCGCCAGGCTGGCCGGTCCGATGCCGCTCTTGCCCGAACGGCGGGCGCGCGTTCCCGTCATCATCGTCTCCACTCCCTATCTCGTTCCGTTATATCTGGTAACGTTACCAGTATCACTCTTCGCTTTTTCGCTGTCTGTCAACTGTCCGACATTCGGGGATAATCCCGCTTCGGCCCGGTCCAGGGTAGCGGCAGGGACGGACCGCCCCGCTTATGCGCCCGATCGCATGCGATCACCCCGCCGGGGGCGCGGCAGGTTTCGGTGGGGGCACCTCGCGATGCCACACCGTGCCGGACCGCAACGCCCGCGCCTTGCGCCATGCAAGCCCATGGACGCGCGTGCTTTTGTCAGGCAAGTTCGCGGTTCCGCACCTGTGCCTCAGCCTCCAAGGGGAAAAAACGATGCAGATCGGCCGCCGATCGTTCCTGTCCGCCATGGGAGGCATCGGGGGGTCCGCGCTGCTTCCCGGTCGCGCCGGGGCCGCGACGCCCCAGGCGTTTCGGCCCGACTGGTCCTCGCTGGTCGCGGGCTATCGGGCGCCCGACTGGTTCCGCGATGCCAAGTTCGGCTTCTGGGCGCATTGGTCGGCGCAGTGCGTGCCCGAGGCGGGCGACTGGTATGCGCGCGAAATGTATCTGCAGGGCACCCGCGCCTATCGGCATCACCTGGCGCATTACGGCCACCCGGCCGATATCGGCTTCTTGCAGATGTATCCGCGCTGGACCGCCGCGAACTGGGACCCGGCGCGGCTGCTCGACCTCTATCAGCGGTCGGGCGCGCGCTATTTCATGGCGCTGGCCAATCACCATGACAATTTCGATTCCTATGCATCCAGCCATCATCCCTGGAATGCGACACGCTTCGGCCCCAAGCGCGACATCGTCGGCACCTGGGCGAAGCTGGCGCGCGAGCGGGGTCTGCGCTTCGGTGTGTCCAACCATTCGGGGCATGCCTGGCACTGGTACCAGCCCGCCTATGGCTATGATCCCGAAGGCCCGCGCGCCGGACAACGCTATGACGCGGCGCGGCTGACCCGGGCGGACGGGCGCGGGCAATGGTGGGACGGGCTGGACCCGCAACAGCTCTATACCGGCCCGACGATGAAGATGCCCGACGGCTTCCGCTCGATCGCCGAGGCCGATGCGTGGCACGAAAAGAACGACCGGGTCTGGGACGAAAAGCCGCCCGCCGCCAACCCGGCCTTTGTCCGCCAGTGGCGGCTGCGCTGTCGCGAGCTGGTCGACCTCTATCAGCCCGACCTCCTGTACTTCGACAATTTCACGCTGCCGCTGGGCCAGGCGGGGCTCGATATGGCCGCCTATATGTACAACAGCTCGATGCAGCGGAACGGCGGCCGCAACGAGGCGGTGGTGACCGCCAAGAATACGCCGCCCGAGCGGCTTGCGGGAATCGTCGACGATGTCGAGCGCGGCGCGCACCAGTCGATCCAGCCCTATCCCTTCCAGACCGAGACCTGCATCGGCAACTGGCATTACGACCGCGATCTCTATGCGCGCGACGGGTACAAGACGCCGCGCAAGATCGTCCACACGCTGTGCGACGTCATCGCCAAGAACGGCAACATGATGGTGTCGGTGCCGATGCGCGGCGACGGCACGATCGACGAGAAGGAAGAGGCGATCGTCGAGCGGATCGGCGCGTGGATGCGCCGCTATGGCGATGCGATCTACGCCACCCGCCCCTGGCGCCTGCTGGGCGAGGGCCCCACCGCGTCAAAGGGCGGCCAGTTCAACGAAGGCGGACAGGACTCGCATTATACCCCGCGCGACGTGCGCTATGTGCGCAAGGGGGCGGCGGTCCATGGCTTCACGCTGGGCTGGCCCGAGGACGATGTCGCGCGCTTCCCCGCGCTCGCGCGGACCGGATCGGTGCAGCGGGTGACGATTCCCGGCGATCTGGCGCCGCTGCCCTTCCGCCGGACCGCCGAGGCGCTGGAGGTCGACCTGCCCCCCGCGCTGCGCAACGATATCGGCGTCGCCTTGGTGGTGGAGGGGCCGGGGCTGGTGTAATTCCGCCGCAGCTCATCGATTCCTTGGCGCTTTTTAAACCGCCTGACGGTAAGGGGAGCGCGAGGTCGGGCTTCCGCACGGTCCTCGACGCCCCGTTCTGGCTTGTGTCACTACGGATAGGACGGGGCGTCTCCTCAGGTCAGCGAGGATTTCCGCTTCGGCGCATCCTCCCCCTCGGTGCTGGCCTGCCCCTTGTCGAGCGTGTCGCTGGGGCGGCGGGCATCGCCGTCGCGCTGATGCTCGGTCGACAGATTGGGGCGCGCGGTTTCGGTCGTCGGCTTGATGGCATCGTCCATGGTCGCTCTCCTTTTCGGGGGCAATGCCCCGCCGGGGGCCGACGTTCCCCTGCGCCCTCGCCATTCGCCCCGCCTGGGACGCGGTCCGGCGCCTACTCCCAGGTCCGCACCCCCAGGATCGCCAATCCCCCGAGGCCGGTCATCAGCGCCAGCACCACCATGACGGTGGTGAAATCCTGTGGCGTGGCGAACGTCCAGGTCAGCGAGGCGCCAATGATCGAGGGCACGGTGTTGGTCAGGTTGAACAGCCCCAGGTCGCGCCCCCGGTGGCGCGGATCGGGCAGCAGTTGCAGGATCAGCCCGGCATGGAGCGCGACGAACACCGAAGAGCCGGTCGTATAGACGATGAAGGCGACCGCCGCGATCCGCCAGTCGGCGCCGATTCCCCGCATCCCGATCCAGGCCATGACGACCAGCCCCGCCGTCGCGACCAGCGCGGCCGCCAGCAGGATGCTCTTTCGCCGCCGGGTCCGGTCGGCCAGCGGCCCTAGGATCAGCGCGATCGGCAGGGGGGCGAGGAAGGCGATGGTGAAGAGCTGCCCGATCCAGCGCGGCAGCGCCGCCCACTCAGCGACCGGCAGGAGCGCCTCGAAATAATAGAGGAGATAGACCTGGGTGACGATGGCGGCGACCTGGATCGACAGCCGCGACAGCCCCGCGACGACCAGATCGCGACGCGGCGGCAACGGGCCCGATGCGCCCTTGGCCTCGACCGGGACCATGATCCGCGCGCGCGTCAGCATCAGCGGCAGGATGAGGATCAGGCTCATGCCCAGCAGCACCGCCATCCGGCCATGCTCGCCCAGCATCGCCGATCCGACCAGCAGCGTCGACAGGGCCGAGGCCGCCGGACTGCCCAGCGCGAGCAGCCCGCCCGCCGTGCCGCGCTGATCGTCGGGTATCTCCTCGGCCATGATCGCCATCATCGGCGCGAGCAGCGCGTTGACCGCCAGCTGAAAGGCCAGGATCGCCGCGATCAGCGCCGCCGGGGTGGTGGCGAGCGCGAACCCGCCATAGCTGGCGGCGATCGCCACGATCCCCATGCCCATCCACATCCGCCTGCCATGGCCGGCGCGCTGGGTCCGGTCGCTCAGCCAGCCGAACAGGATATTGGCCAGGCTCGCCGCCACCGCGCCGCAGATCGCGATCAGCGACAACAGGCCGATCCGCCCCGCGCCGTCGATCGCCTCCACCTTGATCGGCAGCAGCAGCGTCAGCAGCGGCAGATAGGCGATCACCCCGCCCGCATTGGCCAGCGCGAAGAGGCCCAGCGGCAAGGGGCGGTGCGAGGATGGGCGGGCGGACGGGATGGGGCGCGCGGACATGGCCGCCACCCCCTGCCCCCGATCGCGCCGCCGGAGATCGGCCATCCGCTCAGGGCTTCATCGTCTGCGCCTCGACGGTCGTGCTGGTCACGATCGCGCGGTCGGCGGCGTCATGCGACAGCGCCACCCGGTAGCGCCCACCCCTGATCCGCCAGCCGGGCAGGCCGGTGTCGTAATCCGCGACGATGCGCGGCTCGGCGGTCAGGGTGATGCGCCGGGTCTCGCCGGGCTTCAGCGCGACCCGCTGGAACGCGGCCAGCCGCATCGCGTCCCCGCTGCCTTCGCGCGCGACATAGATTTGCGGCACGTCCGACCCGGCGCGCTGGCCGGTGTTCACCACGTCGAAGGTCACGCTGATCGTCCGCCCGCCGGTGACGACCGGGTTGCGATAGGCGAAGCTGGTATAGCTGAGTCCGTGGCCGAAGGGGAAAAGCGGCTTCAGCCCCTTTTTCTCGTACCAGCGATAGCCGACATCGGCGCCCTCGACATATTCGACCGGGAAGCTCTGGAGCGTGATCCCGCCCGCCGCCGCCGGATTGGCCGCCGCCGCCGCTTCGACCTCGCTCAGTTTGTCCAACCCGACGGGGCGCGGGCGCGGCGGTTGCGAGGCGTCGGCGGGGAAGGTGATCGGCAGGCGGCCCGAGGGGTCGACCCGCCCGGTCAGGATCGCGGCCAGCGCCTCGCCGCCGCGCTGTCCGGGATACCAGGCCTGGAGGATAGCAGGGACCTTGGCGATCCAGGGCATCAGCACCGGGCCGCCCGTCTCCATCACCGCCACCGTGCGCGGCTGGACGGCGGCGATCGCGGCGATCAGCGCGTCCTGCTGGTTGGGCAGGCGCAGGTCGGGCACGTCGTCGGCCTCGGTCGTCCATTGCGTCGCGAAGAAGATCGCCATGTCCGCATTCTTGGCCGCCGCCACCGTCGCGTTCAGGTTGCGCCCGTCCTGCCATTCGATCTGGACGCCGGGCAGCGCCTTGCGCAGCGCATGGAGCGGCGAGGAGGCGTGATAGGTGATCCGCGCGAACGAGGCCGAGCCGCCATAGGCGAGCGGGATCTCGACCGGCGCGCCGCCGACCGAGCGGACCTGCGACGAACCGCCGCCCGACAGCACGCCGACATCGGCATTGCCGCCGATCACCACGATCCGCTTCGCGGTGCGGGCGATGGGCAGGAGGTTGCCGTCATTCTTGAGGAGGACGATCCCCGCCTCCGCCGCGCGCTGCGCCACCTCGGCATGGGCGGCATAATCGGGGGTCACCGCCCGCGTGGGGACGGGGGCGTCATAGGCGCCGGTTTCGATCAGCCCGGTCAGATAACGCGCGACCATGTCGTCCAGCCGCGCCTCGCTGACCTGCCCCTTAGCCACCGCCTCGGCCAGCGGCGCACCGAAATAGACCGCCTTGTCGAGTTCCTCGCCCGATTCCTGGTCCAGTCCGGCATTGGCCGCCTTCGCGGTCGAATGCACCGCGCCCCAGTCGCTCATCACCCAGCCGGGATAGGCCCAGTCGCGCTTCAGCACATCGGTCAGCAGGTGGCGGTTCTCGCACGACCAGTCGCCATTGACCTTGTTATAGGCGCACATGACCGATCCGGGCCGGCCCTTCTCGATCGCGATCTGGAAGGCGAGCAGGTCGCTCATCCGCAACGCCGCCTCGCCGATCCGCGCGTCGAGCACAGCGCGGCCGGTCTCCTGCGCGTTCAGCGCATAATGCTTGATCGTCGAGACGATGCGGTTCGACTGGACCCCCGCGATATGCGCGCCGCCCAGCGTCCCCGCCAGCAGCGGGTCTTCGCCCAGATATTCGAAGTTGCGGCCGTTCCACGGATCGCGGGTCAGGTTGACGCCGCCCGCCAGCAGCACGTTGAACCGCTTGTCGCGCGCCTCCGCGCCGATCATCGCGCCGCCCGCGCGGGCGATGGCGGGATCGAAGCTGGCGGCGGTGGCAAGGCCGGAGGGGAGCGCGGTGGCGACATCGCCGACCCGCTGCTCGACCTGGTTGGCGACGCCCAGCGACGCGTCGCTTTCGCGCACCACCGGCACGCCCAGCCGGGGGATGCCGTCGATATGCCCGGCCGAGGGGATCAGTTCCTCGCGCGTCTTGCCCGCCGCCATGGTGGGGAACAGGCCATGGACCAGCAGGATCTTCTCCGCGCGGGTCATCTGCGCGACGATCCGGTCGGCACGGGCGCGGGCCGCGGTGGGGGCGGTCGCCTTCGCGGCCAGCTGTGCGCGGTTTTGCGTCCGGGTCTGCGCCGCGCCCGGCGCGCTCATGCCCGTCGCGGCCAGCGCGATCATCGCCAGCCCGCTCGCCATCATGCCCTTCGTCACCGTCATCCTCCCAGTATCGCTTGCTTTGGACCTTCTCTGTTGCATCCATGCCATCCTGTCCAGCGGGCGTTCACAACCCTGCGGAATCAAGGACTAACCTCTCCCAACACCCATCCGCCCCTGCCCGAGCGAGCGTGCCCGGCGGCGCCCGGCGGACAGGACGAGGGTCTGTCCGATCGACCATCGCCAAGGTCACCGCCCCGACTACCCCGCCATGATAATGCGATTGACTCGCATAATCATGATGATTAGCGCGCGAGCGTAACGAAATGGGGGATAAGACGATGATGGTTCGATCGGTGCTGGCCGTGCTTCTTGGCTCGGCCGCGACGCCGCTGTTCGCGCAGGTGGCACCGCCGCCGCAGCCCGACGCGACGGTGCAGGACAGCAGCAACGACATCGTCGTGCTGGGGGAAAAGGCCGGTCGCACCTTGCAGGAAACTCCCGCCAGCGTCGCCGTCACCACCGCCGAGACGATCCGGAACCAGAATCTGCTCGACGTCTATGACGTGCTCCAGCGCACGCCCAACGTCTCGATCGGCGCCGACCGGACCAGCTTCACGATCCGCGGCATCGACGCCTTCAACGTCTCGGGCGCGGGCGACGGGGCGCTGGCCAGCGTCTATGTCGACGGCGCGGTGCTGCCCCGTGCGGCGCTGAACACCGGGCCGCTCGACCTTTACGACATTGCCCAGGTGGAGGTGTTTCGCGGGCCGCAATCGACCGTGCAGGGGCGCAATGCGCTGGCGGGTGCGGTGATCGTGCGCACCACCGACCCCGGTTACGAATGGAGCGGGCAGGCGCGCGTGATGCTGACCGGCCCCGATGGCCAGCGGCGCGCAGGCGCGGCGATCGGCGGCCCGCTGCTCGGCGATCAGATCGCCTTCCGGCTGGCGGGCGAGGTCGCCCGGACCGACGGGCTGGTCCATAACACCACGCTCCACCGCGACGCCGACGCCCGCCAGTCGGAGACGCTGCGGGCCAAGCTGCTGGTCACCCCCGACGCGCTCCCCGGACTGCGGGTGGTCGCGACCTATCTGCACGATCGCCATGTGCGCGGCGTCTATGCCTATGAGTTCGACGCCCCCTACAAGCCCACCGACCGCATCGTCACCGAGGACGTCGCCACCGACACCCGCGTGGTCAGCGACATCGCCACGCTGGAGGCGCATTATGCGCTGGGCGGCGGGTTCGACCTGACCTCGGTCACCAACTATTCCGACGTCCGCGCCCATTATGTCGCCGATCCCGATCGCAACGCGACCCCCGGCCAGCTCAGCCTGACCCGCGACCCCGCCAAGACGGTGCAGCAGGAACTGCGGCTGGGCATCGACCTGCCCTGGGTCCAGGGGCTGATCGGCGCCTATTATCTGCGCGAGGACAATCGCGACTATCTGTTCGAGGCGACGCAGGATCTGAACCTGACCCGGCTGGGCGTCGACCGGCAGCTGCTGGCGCTCGGCCTGTCGCAGCCGGTCGTGAACACGGTGCTGGGCCTGTATGGCGGCGTCGTTCCGATCCGCAACCGCCTGACCCAGCCGCGACTGACCCGCAACCTGGCCGGGTTCACCGACCTGACCTTCCCGCTGACCGCGCGGCTGAAACTGCGCGCCGGGCTGCGCTACGACAATGAGCGGCAGCAGCGCGGCGCCACCCAGTCGGTCGTGCTCAACGGCACGCTGCCCGATCCGGCGCGGCTGCCCGTGCCTGCGCTGGCGCCGATCGTCACCCGGCTGAACGCCCTGCTGGTCGCCACCGCCGCCGGGGCGACCAGCGTCGAGCCGACCCGGACCATCACCTATGACGCCTGGCTGCCCAAGCTGGGACTGAGCTGGGACGTCGCGGCCAATATCGGGCTGAGCGCGACGGTGCAGCGCGGCTATCGCGCCGGCGGGGCGGGCATCAACCAGCAGCGCGGCCAGGCCTTCACCTACGCCCCCGAATATACCTGGAACTATGAAGTCGCGCTGCGATCCGACTGGTTCGACCGCAAGCTCAGCTTCAATGCCAATGCCTATTATATCGACTGGCGCGATCAGCAGGTGGCGGTGCGGCTGACCCCCGGCGCGGTGTTCGACACCCAGGTCGTCAATGCGGGCAAGTCGCGCCTCTATGGCTTCGAGGCGGAGCTGCGCGGGCGGCCGACCCGCACGCTCGACCTGTATGTCGGGGTCGGGCACAGCCGGTCGAAGTTCCTCGACTTCACCGTTCCGGTCGGCACGCTCGGACGATCGGCCAGCGGCAACGAATTCGCCAACGCGCCGCACTGGACCGCCTCCGCCGGAGGGACGTGGCACGACGACAGCGGGCTGTTCGCCAATGTGAACGCGACCTACCGCGATGCCTTCTACCAGGACACGGTGAACCAGAGCGTGCGCGATATCCGCCCGCTGACGCTGGTGAATGCCAAGCTGGGGTGGCGGAACCAGCATTTCGGCGCCTATCTGATCGCCAGCAACATCTTCGACCGACAGCAGCCGACGTCCTTCTACAACGATTTCGACGGCCGCGTGCGGGGCACCCTGTCCAATCCCCGCATCTTGGGGTTGAGTTTCGAGGGGCGGTTCTGACGCCCTTCCCTATCGGTCAACCGCCTCTTGTGCAGCGCACAGATTTTCTCCGCCGATCAATCGGACGCATGCGCGCATATAGCCTGCTTCAGGGACAGGGCTGCACAAGGGAGATCGACGCGTGCATCAGCTTCGCAAGGCCGCATTGGCGGGGACATTTCTGGCGAGCCTGACGGCGATGCCGGTCTGGGCGCAGCAGGCCACCCCCGGCCAGCCGTCCGAACCGGCGCAGAGCGCGCCCACCGGTGGCGACGCCGCGACGACCGCCAGCGAGGGCAATGACATCATCGTCACCGGCACGCGTGTCGAGGGGCGCACCCGGCTGGACAGCATTTCGCCGGTCGACGTGCTGAGCGCCTCGAGCCTTCAGCGGCAGGGGACGACCGAACTGGGTGCGGCGCTGTCGGCGGTCGCGCCCTCGATCGACTTTCCGCGTCCCTCCGCCAATGACGGCACCGACTCGATCCGCCCGGCGACGCTGCGCGGCCTGTCGCCCGACCAGACTTTGGTCCTGATCAACGGCATTCGCGGCCACACCTCGGCGCTGCTCAACACCAACGGCACGGTCGGGCGCGGATCGGCGGCGGTCGATCTCAACACCATCCCGACGGTCGCGCTCGACCGGATCGAGGTGCTGCGCGACGGCGCCTCGGCGCAATATGGCTCGGACGCGATCGCGGGCGTGGTCAACCTCCGGCTGCGCCAGGCCCGGTCGGGCGGCGGCGCACAGGTCAATTACGGCTTCTACGACACCCAGGTCGATACCGCGCGCGGCAGCCGCCACGTCACCGGCGAACATGCCGTCACCGCCTCGCTGTGGCAGGGGATCGGCTTTGGCGAGGACGGCTTCATCACCGTCTCGGGCGAGTATCTGAACCGCCAGCCGACCAACCGCGCCGATTTCGACCCGCGCGTCACCCCGACCCGGATCACCGGCCGTTACGGCGACCCGGCGGTCGAGCAATATACCGGCTTCATCAATGCGGGCACCTCGCTGACCGACACATGGAGCCTGTATGGCTGGGTCGGCTATCAGGACCGCGACTCGCGCAGCGCCGCCTTCCCCCGGCTGGCGAGCGCCGCGACGCGCACGGCGGGCTATCCCGACGGCTTCCTGCCGATCATCAATACCAAGTCGCAGGACCTGAATTCGGCGGCGGGCCTCAAGGGCCAGCTGGCCGGGTTCGATGTCGACCTGTCGTTCAGCTATGGCCGCAACAAGATCGCCTTCCGCACGCTCAATTCGGCCAATTACGCCTATGGCGCGGCGACCCCGCGCAATTTCGACGACGGCGCGCTGATCTACGACCAATATGTCGCCGGGCTGGACGTGACGCGCAAGTTCGACGTCTTCCAGTCGCTGAACCTGGCCTTCGGGTTGGAGGGCCGGCGCGAGGGTTACAAGATCGTCGCGGGCGAGCTGGCCTCCTATGGCTATCCGACCAGCGGCGCGGTGGCGGGCGCCTCGCCCGGCGCGCAGGGCTTTGGCGGCTTCTCGCCGCGCAACGAGACCAAGCGCAGCCGCCGCAACGTCAGCGCCTATGTCGATGTCGAGGCGCAGGTGACCGACAAGTTCCTGCTGGGCCTGGCGGGCCGGTTCGAGGATTATTCGGACTTCGGCAGCACGGCCAACGGCAAGGTCTCGGCGCGCTACGACGTGGCCGACTGGCTCGCCTTCCGCGCCACCGCCTCGACCGGATTCCGCGCGCCGTCGCTGCAACAGCAATATTTCACCCAGATCGCCTCGGTCGTGACCAATGGCGTGCCGATCCTGACCGGCACCTTCCCCTCGGTCTCCTCGGTCGGCGCGGCGCTGGGCGGACTGTCGCTGGAGCCGGAAAAGTCGACCAACCTGTCGGCGGGTACGGTGATCCGGTTCGGCGGGTTCGACCTGACGGTCGACGCCTATCGCATCAAGCTGCGCAACCAGCTGGGCCTGTCGGAGAATATCCAGGCGACGTTCAGCCCGCAGGTCGCCGCGCTGCTCGCGCCGTTCAACGTGTCGGCGGCACGCTTCTTCATCAATGGGCTGGCCTCGACCACGCAGGGGATCGACGCGGTCGCGCATTATCGCTGGCGCACGACGCAGGCGGGGGTGTTCGACTTCACCGTCGCGGGCAACATCAACGATGTCGACGTGACCCGCGTGCCGACCTCGACCGCGGTGCTGAATCCCGCGCCGACGCTGTTCGCGCGCAGCCGCATCCTGACGCTGGAACAGGGCACCCCGCGCCAGAAGGTGACGGGCAGCATCGACTGGTCGCTCGACCGGCTGGGCGCGCTGGCGCGCGTGACCTATTATGGAAACGTGATCCAGCCGGGCACCACCGCCGCCGCCGACGTGCCGGTCGGACGCCGCGCGATCACCGATCTGGAGCTGCGCTACACCGCCAATCGCGGCGTGCAGCTGGGCCTGGGCGTCAGCAACCTGTTCGACGTCTATCCGGAGCGCCAGATCGCGGCGAACAACTCGACCGGCGTGCTGGGCTTCCCCTATTATTCGCCCTTCGGGTTCAACGGCCGTTACCTCTATGCCCGTGCGGGCGTGAACTGGTGAGGACGAGCGGGGCGGCGCATCCGCGCGGCCCCGCTGGCCGGATCGCGGAATTCGTCGCTTGCGACCATGATCGCGAGCACCCCCGCTAGCCTTATCCGGCGGGCGGGGTAAGACGGTGGCATGCCCCGATCGAACCCCCTCCGATGGACACCCGCGCGCTACCGCGCGCTGCTCCGCAGCCGTGGCCCGCAATCCGTGCGATTCCGGACGCGACTCGCCATTTTGCTGGGTGCGATCGCGATCGGGCTGGCGGCCACCGTCTTCGCGCTGGCCGCCGATGCGGCGGGGGAGATGTTCGGCCGATTCGCCGCGCGCTACCCCTATGCCCCGCTGGTCGCGACCCCGCTGATCTTTGCCGGACTGGTGTGGATCACCCGCCGCTACGTCCCACTCGCGCGCGGGTCGGGCATTCCGCAGGTGATCGCCGCGCAGGGCGATCCGGAAGGGGCCACCCATTCGCTGGTGTCGATCCGCACCGTGACCGGCAAGGCGCTGCTGACGCTGGTCGCGGTGCTGGGCGGGGCGTCGGTCGGGCGCGAGGGGCCGACGGTGCAGATCGCCGCCGCCGTGATGGGGCTGAGCCACCGGCTGCTGCGCGTGCCTTTGCGCGGCGCGGTGCTGATCGCGGGCGGCGCGGCGGGCGTGGCGGCGGCGTTCAACACGCCGCTGGCCGGACTGCTCTTCGCGATCGAGGAACTCGCCTCGGCCTATGAGCAGCGCGTCACCCTGCTGGTCATCGCCGCCATCGTGATCGCGGGCATGGTCGCGCAGTCGGTGCAGGGGGATTATGTCTATTTCGGGCTGATCGGCGCGCATATGAGCCTGGCCTCGGCATTGTTCGTGGTGCCGGTCGCCGGGATCGTCGGCGGGCTGGCGGGCGGCGCCTTTTCCCGGTTGATGCTGACGCTGGCCACGGGATCGAACCGGATCACCCGCCAGGCCAAGGCGCAGCCGATCCTGTTCGCCGCGCTGTGCGGGCTGGTCGTGGGGGCGCTGGGCTGTGCGACGGGGCTGACCTGGGGCACCGGTTACGGCGCGGCGCGGGCGATGATCGCGGGGCATGACGCGCCGCTCTGGTTCGGGCCGGCCAAGTTCGTCGCGACGCTGGCCACGGCGGTCGCCGGGCTGCCCGGCGGCATCTTCGCCCCCTCGCTCGCGGTCGGGGCAGGGATCGGCAATATCCTGCGGTCGGTCTTCACCGATTCGCCGTCATCGGCGATCGTGATCCTGGGCATGGTCGGCTATTTCGCGGGCGTGGTCCGCGCGCCGCTGACCGCGGTCATCATCCTGGCCGAAACCACGAACAGCCGCGGCCTGATGCTGCCGATGTTCGCCACCGCCTATATCGCCGACGGGGTCAGCGCACTGGTGTGCCGCGAGAAGCTCTATCACGGCCTGTCGCGGACCTTCGCAATGCGTCGCGAGGCCTGATCCCCTCAGGGCGGATCGACGTTCAGGATGGCGTCTTCTTCCCCTGCCCCCTGGACAGGGGAGAGGGTTAGGCAGCTTGGGTGAGGGGTTGAGCGAGCCCAAAGGCTCGCGCGCTGCGCGCATGCACCCCTCACCCAGCTCCGACTAAGCCTTTGCTCTCGCAAAGGCCAAGTCTGCGCAACCCTCTCCCCTCTGCGAGGGGCGAGGGAAGGAAAGGGATCGCTGAATGGCGATCGGCCCTAGGTCACTCCGCCCCTCTCAGGGGACGGGCTCGCTACGAGGCCAGCCGCATCGGCGGCACGCGATCGGCATGGCCGGTCGCCGCGGAGGCGACCGGATCGACGTTGAAGCGCATCACCGAGGAGACGAGCGCGCCGCACTCCTTGGCCAGCATCGTCGCCGCCGCCGTCGATTCTTCGACCATCGCGGCATTCTGCTGAGTCACCGAATCGATCTCGCCGATCGCGATGTTCACCTGGCTCAGGCTGTGCGCCTGCTGTTCGGAGGAGCGCGCGATGACGTCGACCACGGTGCTGACGTCCGACACCTTGCCGATGATCCGTTGCAGCGCGTTGCCGGTCTCGTCGACCAGCACCACGCCCGACTTCACATGCTCGATCGCCGACAGGATGCGCGACTTCACGTCCGATGCCGCATCCGCCGAGCGCTGCGCCAGCGCGCGGACTTCGGAGGCGACCACGGCAAAGCCCTTGCCCGCGTCCCCGGCCCGCGCCGCCTCGACCCCGGCGTTCAGCGCCAGCAAATTGGTCTGGAAGGCGATGCCGTCGATCACCGTGATGATGTCGACGATCTCGCGGCTGGCCTGGTCGATGCCGTTCATCGCGGTGATCGACTTGGCGACGATCTGGCCGCCCTTCTCCGCCTCGTCACGCGCCTCGGTCACGGCGCGGTTGGCCTGACTGGCGTTGAGCGCGCCGTCGCGCACCCCTTGCGTGATCTCGCCCACCGCCGCGGCGGTTTCGCGCAGGCTGGCCGCCTGCTGCTCGCTGCGTGCCGACAGATTGTCCGTCGCCTGCCGGATCTCCTCGATATTGGAGCGGATCGCGCCCGCGCTGCCGCGCACATGGCTGGTCAGCCCGGCGAGATTCTGGACCGCGCGGTTGAAGTCGGCGGCCAGCTGATGGAAGGCGGGCGGCAGGTCGGTCAGACGGACGGTCAGATCCGCCTCCGAGAGCGACGACAGGCCCGAGCCGATCGCCTGCAACGCCTGTTCCCGCTCGCGGTCGTCGCTGACCTTGGCCTTGGCGGCGTCGCGGAAGACGACCACGGCGCGCGCCATGTCGCCCAGTTCGTCGCCGCGCGCATGGCCGGGCACATCGACATCGTGATGCCCGCGCGCCAGGTCCGCCATCCGCCGGGTCAGCGCGGTGATCGGCCGTGCGATGCTGCGGCTCAGCATCATCTGGAGCGTGATGGCGATACCGATCAGCATGATGCCGCCCAGCACCAGCGCGACGGTCGCGGTCGTGATCGCGCCTTCCTGCGACGCGGCGTTTTCCTTGATCGCCGCCGTCTCCTGGTCGCGGACCGCGCGCAGCGGCAGGACGATGTCGCTGGTCAGCACCGCCTTGCCCGCATCGCGCACCGCCTGCTGCGCCTCGTCGCGCCGCCCCGCCTTGACCCATTCGGTCAGCCGGTCGCTCCACTGCCGCCGCCACCGGGTCGCCTCGGCGCGCGACTTGGCGACATGGGCCAGCTCGGTCGAGTCGGTCAGCATCGCGGTCAGTTCGCGGCTGGTCGTGTCATATTCCTTGCGCGCCTCCTCATAGGATTTGAGGTAGCTCTTGTCCGCCGTGACGAGGAAACCGCGCAGCTGGCTGTTCTCGCGCAGGATCGACGTCTCCAGCGTCAGCGCCTTGGCATAGACCTCCTGCGCATGGTTGTTGCGTGCCGTCGCGCTCCGGATCTCCCAGATGTTGACGAAGAACACGATCGTCATCACCGCCGCGGACAGGCTGATCACCAGGAACGACACGCCCAGCTTCTTGGGAATGTTCATGTTCGTGAGCATTATGCGGTTCTCTCGACAGGGGCGGAGGGCGACATGCGGATCACCATGCCGGGCAGGCCAGAGCCGACGCCGTCTGCCGATGAAGCGGACGGCCACGCGCGACGAGGCTCAGTGATGCCAGCGTCGCCATCATGGAATGAATGCGCATGATCCCCGTCGTTCTTGGAAATTTTCGTTGGAACGACGCCTAGGGGGGATGGCGTTAATTATGAGTGAAACCAGTCCAGTTACGGACCGATCACACCGGGATTCACCCCTTCAGCCAGGTGATCGACGCGCCGTAGGGGTGGCAATGGGCCAGAATATGGTCGCGACCGTCGGGCCAGGAGCGCAAACGCAGTTCGACTCGCTCGCGCCGGGCGTCCCATTCGAAGCCGATACAGGCCAAGGGCCGCGAGTCGCTCGCCGCCTGCCCCGCGCGCGCCAGCGCCGCCTCGATCGCGGCCCGGTCGCCCGCATCGACATATTGCAGCACCATCGAATGCAGGACGACCCGGTGACGCCGCTCCGCCTGCGGCTCCCGCAACTGAGTCGCGAGCCATTCGGCGGCATTCCCCGCCGCGATGCGGGGCGGATATTGCCGCGCCAGCGCCAGCGCATGGCCGAGTCGCTCGCCGCGTTCGGGCTGGTCGGCAAAGACGAAGGAGGCCAGCCGCTCACAGGCCGCCGGATCGTTCACGTCGAGCGGATGGAGGTCGACCCCATGCGCCTCCCGCACGACCACGGCCGCCTCGGGCGGCGGCGCGCCCTGCCAGACCGGCGCGATCCGCACCGGCGACGTCGCCATGCCCGCGCGTACGCCGCCCAAGTCATAGGCATAGCGCGCCAGATTGAGGTTCAACCCGGCGCTCGCCCCGATCTCCAGCAATTCGAAGTCCAGGCCATGGTCGCGCGCCAGGACCATCAGCGCGGCATGAAGCGCCGCCGCTCGCCCGACCTCGTTGGTCTGCGGCACCTGTCGCAGCCAGTCGACGAAGAAACCGTCATGCGCCGCCAGCGCCAATGCGACCGCCTCGTCGAAACGGCGATGCTCCCCGGCATAGAGCGCGCTGAGCGGCGGCACCCTGCCCTGTCGCGCGAGCGCGTGAAAGGCGGCGTTGATCCGCATCGCGATCGCCGAGGATGCCGCATTGGCACCCCAGGACCGGATCAGCGTCGCGGTCTGCGGCGCATTCTCCAGCTGCCGGTCCACCGCCGCCAGCAGATCGGCGACGAAGGGCGTGCCGATGGCGCGCATCACGAGCGATTGACGGTAAAGCTCGCTCACGGGACCATCCGGCTCCAGGCACATATTGGGCGAACGCTCCGTCTGCATCGCCCGCCTATGCGACCGCGACCGTTAACATATCAATGGTGTTTCGCCAGCGAACCGACAGGCCCTAGCGGGGGGCGGCGGCGCATGGCCGCACGCCCCCTCGCCGGTTCAGAAGCCGACCCGCACCGACAGCGAGGTCGTCCGCGCGTTGATGGCGCGCGCGCGCACGATGCCGTTGGCCGGGATCACGCCGTCCTCCGCCTCGGTAAAGCCCAGCGCGTTGAACAGGTTGTTGCTGTTCAGCGAGACCAGGATACGGTCGGTGGCGCGGAACTGCACGAAGGCGTTGACCACCGTATAGCCGGGCAGCTTCAGCTGGTTGCTGTCCTGCGCATAGCTGCTGGTCGTGCCGATCACGTTCGCGCCGATCGTGACACGGTCCAGATCGACCTGCGGCGTCGCCTGGAAGATCAGCCGGGCCTGGCGGCGCGGGGTGTTGCCGACCACGCCGGGGTTCAGCGCGTCGCTGACGATCTTGGCATCGGTCCAGGTCGCCCCACCGGTCATGTTGAACGGGCCGACGCTATAGGCGCCGTCCAGCTCCAGGCCATAGGCGCGATATTCGCGGTCGATGAAGACCTGACGCGTCGCCTCGTAATTCTGCTCCTCGGTGCGCGCCCAGAAGCCGGTCAGGTTCACATACATGCCGTTCCTGCGATATTTCAGGCCCAGCTCGGCCTGGCGCACATAGTCGACCGCCGCGTCCTTGTTGATCAGATGGCCGTCGGTCGTGCTGACCGCCGGGCCGAACAACAGCCGGTCGGCATTGGCGCGCGCCCCCCGGCTATAGCGGACGAACATCGCGAACGGCTCCGACACGCGGAAGTTGATCCCCGACGAATAGGACAGATAGTGCCAGCTATAATCGACCGGTGCCGGGCTGGTCAGCGGGATCACCGCCACGCGCCGCTCGGCCGCCGAGATCACGCCGTCGCCATTCATGTCGCGCGCCGTGCTGCCGACGCGACCGCCGCCCAGATCCGACCCGAAGATCGACCCTTGCGCATTGCCGAAGTCGTAGCGGACGCTGGCGCCCAGCGCGAAACGCCCGATCTTGTAGTTCAGCGATCCGAACGGCGCATTGACGTTGTAATCGACGCGGTAGCTGCGGCGACAGCAGCCGCCGAAATAGTCCGCCCCGAACGCATAATAGCCGTTCTGCGTCTGCGGCACGCCTGCGGCATTGACCACATCGACCAGCGCCGCGCGCCCGTCGCCGCGCACGTCCATCAGCGTCGAGGTCCACAGCCAGTCGGTGTCGATCGTCTGACGCGACTTGTAGAAACCGGCGGTGGTCGTCAACTCACCCTTGCCGATGGTATAGACGCGGCTGGCGCGCAGGTCGTTGGTGACATTGTCCAGGCTGTTCAGCTTGGTGTCGAACACCACCACGCGGGCGAGCAGGCCGTTGCCGTTCAGCCCGGACAGGTTGGTGATCGCCTGCCCGCTATTCGGCCCGCTGGCATAACGCAGCGTCGCCCCCGCGCCGCCCAGCGCCGTCGCGGTCGCCGCCGCGCTATCGACCGCCGAGGGGAAGTTCGAGATGAACCGGCCCGAGACATCGGCATAGCGGAACCGGTCGGTCACGGTCCAACCCGACACGTCGAAGCGCGTCTCGACCCCGAAGGCGTTGACCACCGGATGCTGGCCGTCGCGCAAGTCGTCGACCACCGGATTATTCTGTCCATCCAGCGTCACGTTGCTGGTGTCGTAGCGCGACAGGAGCGCGTCGCGGGCGATGTCGAATCCCGGGACGTTCTCGTATCGCGGATTGGCGTTGGTGCCGGTCACCCGCACCGGATTGGGCAGATAGGCCGCCGACCGGTCGTTGAGGAACTTGCCGTAGAAGCGGATATAGCCGCCGCTGAATTCCTTGGTGACGTTCAGCTTGATCTGGCCGCCCTTGGTGCCGTCATAGCCGACCCGGCGCGGCCCCTCGCCCTGATGATAGAAGCCGCCGATATGGAAGCGCAGCGTGTCGGAGAGCCTGGCCCCGTAATCGAAGTCGAGCCGGTATTCGCCATAGTCCAGACCCGCCGTCGCCATGATCGCGCCGCCCGGCACCTCGCCGGTCTTGGAGATCATGTTGATGACCCCGCCGGGCGAGTTGGACGAGAAGGTCGAGGCCGAACCGCCGCGAATGGCGTCGACCGACGACACGTTCATATCGGCCCGCAGGAAGATGTCGGCATTGCCGAAGGTGATGTCGCCGAACTCCAGCACCGGCAGGCCGTCCTCCTGCAATTGCAGGAACTTGGCGCCGCCCGACGCGATCGGCAGGCCGCGGATCGAGATATTGGCGTTGCCGTCGCCGCCCGAGCTTTCCGATCGGATGCCGGGGATGTTGCGGAAGATCTCGGCGGTCGAACGCGGCGCCGCCTTCAGGATCTCGGCCGCGCCGAGCGAGCTGGTCGAGATGGCGCTGTCCAGACGATCGCGCCCACGCGCCACGGCAGTGACGACCACATCCTTGTTGAGCGTATCGGCCCGCGCGGCCTTGTCGTCCGCAGGCTTGTCGGTCCGCGCCGCCTGCCCCTGAGCCTGAGCCGGTACCAGCAACGCGAACGGAATGGCCGAAATGAGCAGCCGTTGAAGACGCATGATGTCCCTCTCCCCTGTTGATTGGGGAGTTCGTTACCGGACAAGCCTTTGCAAACGATTAAATATGTCGCGCGCCGGATATATCGGTCGTTGCCTGATCCTGTATGGCGGATCGGCCGGTGGGATGCCGTGCTATGAACCGGTTCGAGCGGGCGGGAGGGCGAAAGCATGAAGGACAGTTCCGCCGGTTGGGAAGCCGTCGCCGATCGCTTCATTGCGCTGCGCTCCGGCATCGGAACATCGCCGGTCAGTGGCTGGGCGGAGCGGCATATCGCGCCGGGTGCCACGATCCTCGACATCGGGTGCGGCCACGGCATGCCGATCGCCCAGGCCCTGGTCGACAAGGGATATCGCGTGGCGGGCGTCGACGCCTCTCCCAGGCTCGCAGCCGCTTTCGCCCAGCGCTTTCCAGACATGGCCATCGCGTGCGAACCGGCGCAGACCAGTCATTTTTTCCACCGCCGTCATCCCGGGATCATCGCCATCGGCTTTATCTTCCTGCTGGATGCAGCAGAGCAACCGAACATGCTGCGCCGGATGGCACGGGCACTGGAACCAGGCGGCAGGCTATTGGTCAGCGTCCCGCGCGAGGCGTGCGCGTGGCGCGATACGCTGACCGGGCGGGAGTCCGCCTCACTGGGTGCCGCGGTCTATGAAGCGGTTCTGGAAGAATCCGGCGTACAGCCCGTGGGATGGCTTGGGGACGAAGGGGGCAATGCCTATCTCGACGCAGCCGGGCCGGTCTGATCCATCCAATTTAGGAAGCGGCGACGGCCTGTACGCGCAGACGCGGGAAAACCTGCTCCAGCGGCTTGGTGTCGGGCAGGATATAGACATAGCCGCCCTTCTTCCGGAATTGCGGGCGCAACTGGCGGGCGTAAAAGGTCTTGGGCACGTTGATGCAGCCAAAGGTGATGCGATTGTCCTCCGGTGTCGGCGACAGCATCCGCTCGCGCCGCTTTTCCCTGGCGCCCGCATCCGACGGGATCGGATGGAGCGCGACCGAGGTCGCATAATCGACCCACAGGACGCGCTGGCCCGCCACCGGCAGTCCGAACCTGGCGAGGAATCGCCCGGCGGGGGTCGTCTTCTCGGCGGGGCCCAAATCGGCGAGCTTCTTGCCGCCGACGCCGGGGCTGGCCTCGTCCCCGGTCGCGATGCCGACCAGCACCGGCACCGAGGCCAGCAGCTTGCCCTTCGCATCGAACAGGAACATCGCCGCCTGCGCCTTGTCGACCACCGCCCAGGGCAGCCCGCGATTGTCGCCCGATGCGGCGACCCAGGCCATGACCCGCGTCGCGCCGTCGGACGGCAGGATGACCGGATCGGCGGGAGCGGCCTTTGCAGGCTTGGCAGGCTTTGGCGGATGCGCGGCGGCCGCCGCGACGGGGGTGATCATCATCAGCGCGGTCAGGGCGCGCAGGATCGGCTTCATCGGTGCGGCATACTCGAAAAAGATCGGCCTCCCCATAAGGAAGGCCGACCGAGGAAAGGGGACAGGGTGGATCGGGGACTCGACACCGCCCCCAGGATCATCAATGGCGCGGTCGGCGTGCGGGCTTCTGCTCCTGCACGGTCAACCGCTGTTCGACGCCATCGACGCGGCCATTCAGCTGATCCAGCCGCTGACCGTTATTCTGGGCCTGCCCGGCGGCGGCCTGAGCCTCCGCAAGCGCCGACTTGGCGGTGCCGTCGGTTTCCTGCAGCTTGGCCTCCAGCGTATCGACGCGCTGGCTCACCGGCGCGATCTGTTCGCGAACGAAGGACTTGGTCGCACAGCCGCCAAGGCTGACCGCACCGGCCAGCACCACAACCGCCACTAGGGATTTCGACGCGAAAGCAGACATCACATTTCTTCCAGTCATTAACCAACTGGAACAATCAAGCCGTGTCGCGTTCGACTTGCAATCCGTCATCTGTTCGACTGTGCCTGTTCTTCGCCCAGCCGATTATTGCCCACCGCATATCGTGGACTTGGGGCGTTCCGTCGCACGCCCGGCGTGAGAGGGATCACTTCTTGCGCTTCGCCTTGGCCGACGGAGCGAAGGGATCGACGGGAATATCATCGGCCCGAACATCGGGCCTGTCCGCTCCCTTGGCCTGCGCGCGCTGCTCCGCGACGCAGCGGCGCAGCGCGGCGATGGCGGCGCCGCTGCCGGCCAGGTCCAGCCGCTCGACCGGCACCTCGCCGCGCGTGATCTCCAGCAGCCGGGACGTCGCGAAATAGGTCGGGAATTGCGGCTCGAAGCTGGTGACGAACCCCTGCTTGCCGTCCGACGCGATCCCGACCGCGAAATGCTTGGGATAGCTGCCGCCCGACAGACGGAAATCGAGCTTCAACTCCGCCTTGGGCTTGATCGACCAATGCGCGTTCAACACCGACAACCGGTTCGCCCCGTCCGGGTCGAGCCCGAGCAACAGGGTCGTCCCACCAGTGCGGTCATAGCTGCGCGTGATGAAACACCCCTCACCATCCTTTCCGACCGCGACGGTCCATCCGGCAACATCCCGGGTCGAGGGCTCGCGGGCATGGAGGGATGGCCCGATCAGGCCCAATGTCACGGCTGACGCGACCCATAATGTCCGCAATGCCGAGCGACGAGCTTCAAGGGGTTTGGCCATAGCGCATGCCAATACCAGCGGGGTCAACATGCCGCAAATCGTCCGAACCCGGCTTCCGGTCCGAGACAAATCAAAGGGGTCGCCGGTCTTCCGATCGCCCCTCTTGGCGATCGACACCACAGTCGGGTTGATCCTGTCCGGCCACTTGCTTCGGCCAGGAAGGATCAGAATCGCGGCGGCATGACATCAAACGCCACCGTCAGACGAGTGCCTTTGTCAAACGGGATCGTCGAATGCCACATGGTGGAGGGGAATAGGATGATATGCCCTTCGCGTGGTTCGATACGGCAGTAACGCGGCAGGCCCGTCGCCAGATCTTCCGGCGGCCGGCCCAGTTCGAGTGACCCTTTTTCGCTATCGCCCCGTTCATCTTGTGACGGAACCTCAAGATACAGGACACCGCTCATCCAGCCTTTCGGGTGGGTATGGCAGGTATGATACCCCCCGCCTCTCAGCGTTATCGACCAGCTTCCGGAAAAGCGGACATCGGATCGCGGCGTTCCGAGAAACGGATGCCCCGCGACCACCGGAAGGTCCTGCGCATAATCGCGAACGGCTTGGACGATGGCCTCACGCAGATTCCGAATGCAGGGAGCATGATGGCCCAGGAGATTCCCCTCTGTCTGCGTGCCACCACGCGGGGATTGATCCAGGGGGTATCTATGCTGCCCCTCCCTGGTGCCAAGCAGATTGGCGACCATCGCCAGATCATTTGCGGCCAAACCCAGCGGCATCGTCTGATGGAATGGCGATTCCCCGTCCAGCCACTTTGCGCGATCGTTTCCCTGGAGGCGCCAGACGATGGATTGGTACGGCCACACCGCCCCGGCATCGGGGCCGGTCAGGAAAGGGTGGATCAGGTCTTGGGCACGATCGAGATTCTTCACGCGAATGCAATGGCGAAGATAAGCGATTCTGGTGCCCATATCGTCAAGCCCACTCGCGGAACGGAACAGCACTTCCGCGCGCGCCGGATCGCCCGTCGCGATCGCAATGGAAGCCTCGATCGCGTCGAATTCGGAGCGCTCGCCAAAAAGAGCACGTGCTTTGTGCAAGGCGCCAAATGCCGCATCGAAGCGTTCGGCCTGGGTCAGTCGATTGATCCATGCGGACCAGAGGAAGGGAAGCGCCACGCGGCCGACAGCCGCCTCGAAGCTTGCATCGAACCGCTCGGCATCACCATAGCGCCAGCGCAACGACGATAAGGTATCGTGCCCGGACAACCAGTCAGGCCTTTCCGCCAAGGCCCGCTCCAGCAACTGTTCCGCGATGCCGATTTCACCCTCGGCGGTCAGGGCGGCAACCCCGGACAGGATGATGTCCGGCGTACCATGGCCCTGGGCGATCAATTGCCCAAAAAGGCGTGCGGCCGGCCTGCCGCTTTCCAATGTCGCCATGGCAAGCCCCACGCACGCCTTGGGATCGGCCGGACGCAAAGCGGCAAAACGTTCGAAGGCATGATGGGCGCCTTCGCCGTCCTGTTCATTGCGACGGGCATTGGCAAGCAATTGCCAGGCAACCGCATCCTGCGGTGCCTGGCGCAACCATCCCTCCAATAACGGTATTGCCTGATTGCCGCGATCGGCTGCGATCAGATCGAAGGATCGTGCCTTGGGGTCGGCATGGCCTCGTGTCGACATGGCTGGGGTCATAATGCGTGCAATGCGCCGCTCGCCTCCATGATCGCGCCGACGGCCCGACGCGCATCCTCATCCAGATCGGGGTGCCAGACATCGAAGATCAAAACGGCCCGCATATGCTCCGACGGGTTCATCGCTTCGTGCTCGATCGTATCGTCGAACACCCACGCCTCGCCCGTATGCCAGAGACGGGTTTCGGCACCGACCCGGAACCAGCATTCGGGCGGCGTCACCAGAGGCAGGTGGCAGATCAGTCGCGTATTCGAGACACCCGTATGGGGCGGTATATGCGTATGCGGTGCCAGCAGGGAAAACATGGCATTCGGGCCTATTCCGGCGACGACTGGCTGCGGCAGGCTTTGCACCAAAGCGACGGTTTCCGGACAATATCGACGCGCCAGATCGGTAACGACACCGCGTTCGATCAAATGGATCGCCGACCAATCGGCGTTTCCGTTCAGTTCATGCCATTGATCAACCGGCACATGCTCCGGGTAACGAATATAAGGGCTGCCTGTCGACACCTGAAGGATCGCAGCAAGCTCCTGCTGTATCGTCGCCACCCTATCCTCGAGCCGGGTCAGCCAGGCAAAGCGGTCACGAGGATGAAAGCCGGCAGTGGCCAACCCCGGATAACAATAATGACTTGGCCCCTCGCGCTCGGGAGGTACCAGATGAAGCAACGCATCGACAAAAGCGCAGAGCGCGGGAGTGACGGGCGCGACCGACCTTACACGCTCGATCAGGCGGGCGCGTGTCTCGGTCTGCCAAGCGACATGCCGCTGCCGCGCGACATGTAGAACGGCGGCGAGATGGGGCGGCGTCGGCTCCTCGATCTGGGCAAGCGCCCGCCCGTAAAAGTCCCCCGCGTTGGGATCGCCCGCATTATGAAGCATCGTCGCTTTCAGGAGCAGCGCCGAAACGTCGAGCGGATCGATGGCTAGCGCTTGATGAAGAAAGACGGATGCAGCTTCGGTATCGCCAAGCGCGCGAGCCATCGCCGCCATCTTCAGCGCACGCGCAAGGCTGGGTTGCGCATCTGCCGATTTTGCGCGCGCCAGATGATCCAGTGCAGTGCGGTAATCGCCTGCCGCAGCCGCCCGATCGGCAAGTTGGTCGTCGTTCATGCGCATGTGCCGCTGAGATAAAAGAATGGCGGCAGGACGTTGGTCCTGCCGCCAAGGGATAGAGAACGGCCTTTTCGCGGAGACGCAAAGGCCGGAAGCATCGACGTTTAGAAGTCGGCCGTCAGATTGACGAACACGGTACGTCCCAGCGTGTCATAGGTGCCCGGGAACGAATTGCCGTTGCCGAAACCGCCCAGCGACGCCTGGCTGATGATCGGCGGATCCTTATCAAGCAGGTTGTTCACACCGATGCGGAAGGTCACCGAGTCCTTGACCGGCAGGCTGAACAGCAGATCGAAATAGCTGTAGTCGCCGATACGGTGGTCGGTCGTCGGCGCGGCACCCGGCGAGTTCAGGTTCGGGTTCGGGCTGTCGGTGTCGACATAGCTATGCGACAGGAACCGCCAACGGAAGGTGACGCCGAAGTCGTCCGGGGTCGTGAACTTGACGTTGGTGTTGAACCGGAACCGCGGATTGGGATTGCCGCAGGTAAGACCGTAGAGGCCCGCGCAATCATAGGTAAAGCCGTTGGTGATCGGCTGGGCGACATATTTGTCGAGATAGACGCCCACGAACTGCCAACGCGCCTTCCAGCCGCTACCGAAGGTCGCGCGGTAATCACCGTTCACTTCCAGGCCCGAGGTCGTCAGCGAACCGGTGTTGGTGGTCAGGTTGTTGACGTAACCCGTCGGCGACAACCAGAGCGAGCCTGCCGCCGGCCCCGCCGAAGACGGAGCGCGGTTGATCTTGCTGCAGAAGGCAGCATCGCCGGTCGTCAGACACTGGTTCAGGATGACCTGAGCACCGATCGTACCGATCGCGTTGTTCACCTTGATCCGGTAATAATCGACCGACAGGACCAGATTGCGCAGGAAGCTCTTCGGCGTGAACAGGATACCCGCGGAAACCGTATCCGCCTTTTCAGGCATCAGATTGGGGTTGCCACCGCTATACTGGTTGTATTGCTGGGCCGAGTTGGGCGTGAGATTGCCGAACTGTGCCGAGGTAACCCCCGTCAGCGCGCATTGCTGCGCGGTATAGCCATTCACGCGCCCATTGCTTGCCGTACCGGCGCACGGATCACTGCCTGCAAACAGGCCCTGCGACTGATTCAGGAACAGCTCGCCGATGTTCGGCGAACGAACGGCACGGTTATAGGAGCCGCGCAGGGTGATATCGCGGATCGGCGACCAGTTCCCGGCGATCTTGTACGTGTCCGCCGAATTCTGCCGCGTGGCGCCCGGCACATTATACTTCGAATGGCGATAGCCAAGCGTCAGCGAAAGGTCCTGGAAGAACGGCTTGTCGGTGACGAGCGGCACGCCTGCTTCGCCGAAGATGTCGAAGACCGTATAGGAACCGGAAATCGGCAAGGTCGGTCCGCCCTGGCCGGCGCCGTCGCCATTGATATAGGCCTGGTCCGGCTGGGTCGCGAGCGACTCCTTGCGCCACTCCAGACCACCAGCAATGCGCAGGCCGTCTTCGGCGAACGGCGACTGGATGCCATAGGCGCCCAAATTGCCGGTCACGGCGCCGTTAAGGACCTGTTCCTTGGTGGTTCCGGTCAGGACCAGGGGGATATTGATGTAATTGGCCGCGGCTTGCGAAACGCCGTTCGGTACGAAGACATTATAGGGGACGCAGCTCGGATCGCTGCCGTTGATCACCGAGACGCACGTCGGCACGCCATTGCGGTTGACGACGTTCAGTGCGTTGTTGATCCGCGCGTTGGACACGTCGTTGCGATAGACGTTGGCGGCTTTGATCTGGCCAAATTGGTAATAGGCGTCATAGGACCAAGCCTCACCCAACTCGCCGCGAACGCCCGTGACGATGCGGAACTGATTATAGCCGATGTCGTTGAAACGCGGGCCACCTTCGGTGTTGCGCTTGCCGATCAGGATTTGCGCCGATGTGCCAGCCACGCCGACATTGGCGCCGCAGGCCGCAGTGGCGAGCTGGGCGTTCTGCTGGAGCAGCGGGTTGTCGCAATTCACCGTCCGCGTCCCGTAGAATGCACCCGATGGTGCGATCTGGGCCTGCGTGCTGTAATCGGCGAACATCACGTCAAGATAGGGATGGATTTCCTTGCTGATCTCATAATCGGCGAAGGCACCGGCAGTATACCGCTTCGACGGCCGTCGATAATAGTTCAGTGGTCCGAAGTTATAGGCGTCATTCAGTGCACTATAAGCCCGAAGACCGTTATTCGTCAGCAAATAGCTCGATGCCGCAGGCAGGCCCGCCAAAGTACGGTTCGCAGCCGAGAAGCCGCCAAAGCGAGCAATGGCTGGCGTCCCGGAGCCGCCGCAGGCGAGACCCACATTATTGGAGTCCGGATTGAACGTGCATACCGAATAGTCGTACTTGTCCTGCGTGACCGCCGACTCTTCGCGATACCCGGCATAGGCAACGATATTGCCTCGATCGTCATTGACACCAGTGCCAAGCGCCATGGTCACGTCGTACGCCCCACCATGCGCCGTATGGCCCGATGGCGACGTATAACGCTGATTGACGATCTTCTGGATCGGATTGTCGTTAATATGGTCGAAGAAGCTGTACTGCCCATCGAGGCGAAGGCCCCGGAACGAACGGTTCATCTTGAAATTGACAACGCCTGCGACGGCGTCCGCACCATAGGTGGACGAGGCACCGCCGGTCATCAGGTCGACGCTCGACACCAGTGCGGCAGGAATGAAGTTCAGGTCGGCGCCAGCGCCACCCCCGACATTGCCCGGCATCAGGCGGCGGCCATCGATCAGGACAAGCGTGCGGCTCGGCCCAAGGCCACGAAGATCGACGGTCGCGGTGCCGTCCGCGCCGTTCGATACGCCGCTGCTCTGCCCCGCGAACACCTGAGGCAGCGAATTGGTCAGATCCTCGATCTTCGTCGCGCCGAATTCCTTGATGTCCTCGCTGCCGACCGTGGTGATCGGGCTCGGAGACATCGCATTCGGGCGCGCGACGCGCGAACCCGTCACCACGACATCCGAGCCGGAAGCCGCGTCCTGGCCACTCGTCGAGGCTGCAGGGGCTGACTGATCAGAAGGCGATACCGTCTGCGCCACCGCAGCCGTGCTCATCAATGTCGCGCTGGCCAAGAACGTCGAAGCCAACAGGCCGCCCACCCTGAATTTCGCCATCAAAACCCCCATTATCAATTACTTATAGATTAGATTTTTGCGGCACCCCCCTTTTTGAAGGCCGCAAGCCTGTTTTATTACCTCAATGCTATTCCTGGGCAATATTCACAGCCCAAGTTCATGGATATGCCTTAGGATTGTTGCGAAAATGACACATTATTGAAAGGATATACTGAACTTAAGAATCGATAAGCACTTGTAAAGCCAAGCCAATTCATTGTCTTTTTCAGTTAATCCGGTTTTCATTTGAAATCTGACATCATGCTCCGGCTTGGGCACGTGATCCGTGTACCGCCCGGGCTGAGCGATTGCCGCGCGATGGTTTAAGGATTTTTCTGAACCGCCCCGGGGTTGTCCTAGGCCCCAAATCCTGAGGGTAAGGGGCTATGACGAGCAAGACGACCACCAGTTTTCGCCCGACATGTGCGCAGGTGCGATGCGGACGGTGCTGGGCCATGAGACAGATCACCTAGCGCGTTGAGCCGCAGTGGTGCCGATTAAGGCGGAGATTCGGCGCTGGGGTGATGCTGCACGAGTGGGCGAAGAAGACCGAGGTCGACAGCGACATACACAAGGATGCCGAACGACGTTGTCGACTGGAGACTCCGCCTGCTCGTTGCGGAATATGAGCGCCAAGCTCCGCAGTTGGTCAGGACCGACGGCAGCCTGTACGAGAATCTGCTGGCGGGTATCGCCACCCCTGCCCTGCGTCAGATGATCAACGAGCGGGAGGCAGAGAAGGCTCACATGGCGCCACGAAACACTACTTTCGACCAAGGGGTGATCTTGCATCGTCGTTGCCAACGCCATCGGTTCTGAAGGCGCATTTCCAAGCGCGGTGGCCGACCTGCGCACGACGCGTCGCTGGCGGAAGCGGCACGCAAGCGGGGCTGGGTGGGGCACAGATTCGAGGTGGTGGAATTGGCGGAGAGCCAGGATCCGCCAGCGGTGCTGCCACCGAGGGGCGGCGGGCGTCGTCGCTAAGGCGTGAACGCGCCAATCCGCCATCGGCTATGCCGTGGCGGTTTCGTATGGGATGATGTGTTGGGTGTGTATGGTTGCGGGGGCAGGATTTGAACCTGCGGCCTTCAGGTTATGAGCCTGACG
>Ga0308172_1000460_pt1 | contig 51144 bp, 43 predicted proteins | sample PhyGR2_FD_202134 | JGI IMG/M metagenome (GOLD analysis project Ga0308172, IMG submission 202134) | Phyllosphere microbial communities from UC Gill Tract Community Farm, Albany, California, United States - DLSLSG.R2 | ecosystem: Host-associated > Plants > Phyllosphere > Unclassified | place: USA... | reverse complement strand
GATTGTCTGATAAATTGTTAAAGAGCAGCGAATTGCGAACATTCGTTCCAGCAACTCGGGAGGTGCATATTACGCTTTCCTCCTGAAGAGTCAAGCTTTTTTCTTTTCAGAAATTCGCATTACTGCGGTGCTTTTCTCTTCCTCACCGAGCGACGCTTGCGTCGTTGTTCCCGGTCAGTGGTGGCGCATTATAGGGACTTCTGAACGGCTGACAACCCCTAATTTAAAAAAACTTTTCAACCGCGCAAGTTTTCACCAAAAACCACATGTTTGAGGATTAAATGCTCAATTCGCGTAGTTCTGAGAAGCCTAAACGATGCAATACAGGTAAAAGTGCGTCGGTATCGCTATTTGTTTCTGTTGCATAAGCCAAATCATTTTCAGCGCTCAGCACGTTTTCCTGATTAGCAATCAGCCAAGCGACACGACGGGCTATTGCGGCACCCGAATCAACTAAACGAGTCCCAGCGGGTAATACCGCTGCCAGCTCTTCGCGCAGCAAAGGAAAATGCGTACATCCCAGAACCACCGTATCTGGCGGTTCTGCCATCGACAGCCACGGGCGTAGTATCTTCTTTAGCACCGTATGATCAATCTCTTCGCCATGCAGTTTAGCTTCAGCCAATTCCACCAGCTCAGCAGAGCCCAGCATTTTGATGCTGCAGTCTTTCGCAAAACGCGCAATCAGGTCGTGAGTATATGAACGCTGCACAGTCGCTCTCGTCGCTAGCAAACCAACAATGCCGTTGCGCGTCAACTTTGCCGCTGGTTTTATCGCGGGCACAACCCCAACGATAGGGCAATTGAAGCGTTCGCGTAATGCAGGGAGCGTGATGGTGCTTGCGGTATTACAGGCGATGATAACAATAGAGAGAGGATGACGCTTTTGCACTTCGGCAACGGTTTTAACAACGCGGTCGATAATAAACGCTTCGTCTTTTTCCCCATAGGGGAATCCCTGATTGTCGAATGCATATATATAGTGGAGATCCGGAAGCAAATCACGGATCTCTTGATATACAGATAACCCACCCACGCCGGAGTCAAAAACCAGCGCAGTGGGTTTAGAAGTCGCTACATCATTAGAAGGTGTAGCTACCGGAGAGATAATATTCTCTCCCTGCGGTTTGGTAGCCATAAGCTGTTTCATAATCTTTATCTAACAGGTTGGCGATTCTACCACGAACTGTTAGATGAGATGTAACCGGATAAGAGGCTGAAATATCGACGGTGCTGTAGCTTGGCAATACCTGCTGCGTATTGTTGTATTTAGACGTGTTGTTATCGTAACGACGGCCATAATATTGATACGAGACATCCATATCGACATTAAACATGGTCCAGTCGAGCTGATATTTAGCCTGCCGTTTGGCACGACGCGCTAGTACTTCATCATTTTTATCATTACGCGGATCTAAATACTGCAAGGTGACCTGATGCGTGAAGATCCCTGTATCAATGCTGCCCGTCCACTCGACGCCTTTAATAGTGGCAGAATCGATATTGTCGTAACTGCCATTGTAAGGTGGTGTTGGCTCAGAAGTGTACGTAATCAGGTTTTCAATTTTGTAATGATACGCAGACAGACGCCAATCAAGTGGTCCAGTCAATCCCTCTAAACCTGCTTCCCACTGCTTAGATTCTTCAGGTTTTAGATTTGGGTTAGAAACAATATTGAAACGTGTTGAGCCAAATTGCTGTCCCAATGACGGAGCCAAGAATCCGGTGCCATAAGATAACGTGGCTCGATAGCCCGGCGTAAACTCCCAACCCGCTGCCGTTTGCCAAGTACCGTGCCAACCGAACTGTTCGTCTTTATCTTCACGGCCAGAGGCTTCCAGCGTGACATCACCCAGTTTTTGCTGTCCTGTAAGGTACAGGCCTGAATTATCACGTTTATAGCTATCAGATTTTCTGATGTCTGAGGACGTCAGACGCTGTTGCTGCCAATCAACACCTGCGCTAATTTGACCATTATCCAAACTGTAGGTATTTCCCCATTGGATATTGCGCTGTTCCATATCATCTAGCGTGGTGGCATTACCATAGCGACCATATTCACTACTGTAGTTGTAGTTTTTGACTTTCTGATAGCTGCCCATCAGCTGAGAGGAATAAGCACCTGACAAATAACGTAGCCCAGCATCATAAGTATGATTATATGTTTGAGCTTCATCGGTATAGCCTGGGCCATTAGCATCATAGTCACTGTTGTTGGTATACCCATAGCCACGAGCAAAGCCAGAAAACTCGTTGTTAAACTGGTGATCTATCCCGCCCCAGAAAGTCTTGTTGCGATAGCCATCATCATCATGATCGGGTTCGTACGTTGAACCCGGCTGCACGTTAAATCCTTTAGTGCTCTCATACGACCCCGCCAACGTCACTTTAGTGTTATCACTAATTTTCTGACGCACGCTTCCATCGTACTGCTGGAATCCTTTGGAGCCGACGCCTGCAGTGATCTGCGCGCCTTCCTTATCGGTTTGCGTAATCACGTTGATAACGCCCCCCATCGCCCCCGAGCCATACACGGCAGAACGTGGGCCTCGAATATATTCAACGCGTTGAACCAGTGAAATTGGAATTTGATTGAAATCGGCCGTATTCGAGATCCCAGGACGAGCAACAGGAATGCCATCCACCAGCACGAGAACTTGGCTTGCGCTGGTCCCGCGGATATACATCGATGCACTCTGCCCCATGCCACCATTTTGGGCGATATCGACGCCGGGTAAACGCCGCATTACGTCATTGAGCGTTTTGGCCTGCCAGCGATCGATATCATCTCGAGTAACAATATCCGTAGGCGCGAGCACGGTGGAGACCGGTTGAGGAAAACGCGAGGCGGTGACGATGACATCGTCGTTAGTATTTGCGGATGATGATGAAGGTGTTTCGTTAGAGTCTTGCGCCCAGCCAGAGAAAGCCGTGACAGACAAAGCCGCCATCAGCGCATTTTTTTTTATAGTCATAATAAGAGCATCCAAACTGAATTGGCAGGATGCCGCGAGCCGTGGCGTTAATTCGCGAAAACCACGTAAAGCGACGTGTACCGGCAGGTCTTCGGGCTTAGGATTTGTGCACCAACATTCATTGTTGTATGCACACCGGGCGATGACTTCCCATCTACAATGACAGTGTCAATATATCGCCGTGACTTCCCCATACCGCTGCGCGTCAGCTCCGGATTCACACCGGATTCCCTTTTCACTCTCCACTGGAGACCGGGCCGCCATGCTAAGTGAAAACGTATTCAGAAGTCTAGACTTCTATGATTCGGATGTAGAATAAGTCACAAAGCTGGACATCATCATTCCATCGCCTACAATCGCCCCTCTATTATTATGCTAACGAGAATTGCCATGACACCGAACACGCTGCCAACCGATCACTATGATGCCCAACTCACGGAAAAAGTTACCCGACTGGCCAACATGATGACCCCGTTTGCAGCACCGGAAATTGAGGCATTTCGCTCGCCAGCTAGCCACTACCGCATGCGCGCTGAATTCCGCGTCTGGCATGATGAAGACGATCTCTACCACATCATGTTCGATCAGCAGACCAAACAACGCATCCGCGTCGATCAGTTTCCTGCCGCGAGCGAGCTGATTAACCGGTTGATGAGCGTCATGATGGATGAGCTCAAGCCAAACCACGCTCTGCGCTTTAAATTGTTCCAAATTGACTATCTGTCGACCATGAACAATAAAGTGGTGGTTTCTCTTCTTTATCACCGCAAGCTGGATGATGAATGGAAAGTGGAGGCTGAAGCACTTCGCGATCGCCTGCGTGCACAAGGTTTTGACCTGCAGCTTATTGGCCGAGCAACCAAAACAAAAATCTGTTTCGATCACGACTATGTTGATGAATGCCTACCTGTTGCTGGCCGTGACATGATCTATCGTCAGGTTGAAAACAGCTTTACTCAGCCTAACGCGGCCGTAAACATTAAGATGCTTGAGTGGGCGCTTGACGTTACACAGGATTCCACAGGCGATCTGCTAGAGTTGTACTGCGGCAACGGCAACTTCTCCTTGGCACTTGCGCGTAACTTTAACCGCGTGCTCGCGACAGAAATTGCTAAACCTTCCGTTGCCGCGGCGCAGTTTAATATTGCGGCCAACCACATCGAGAATGTGCAAATCATTCGCATGGCGGCAGAAGATTTTACTCAGGCGATGAACGGCGTACGCGAGTTCAAACGTTTGGAAGGTATCGATCTCAAAGGTTATCAGTGCGAAACCATTTTCGTCGATCCGCCGCGTAGCGGCTTAGATGACGACACGTTGCGCATGGTTCAGGCGTATCCGCGGATCCTCTATATCTCATGCAACCCTGAAACGCTCTGCGCAAACTTGGAGACGCTGAACGAAACACATCGGGTCACACGTTTGGCGCTGTTCGACCAGTTCCCGTATACCCATCATATGGAATGCGGCGTGTTGCTGGAAAAACGCGATTAAAAACGATTCAGATTAAAACGCAAAAAGGCAGCCAATGGCTGCCTTTTCTATTTGTATTGTCTATCAGCTCGGCTCAATCACTCAGGATCGTGGAAGTCTTTTCCGCTATCAACCTCAGCGTTCTTCTTAAACGCCTTGATACGGTAGGCAATCCAGAAAACCAACACAATACACAGGAGGGTTGGCATAAAGTTAGAACCAATTTCTGGATACTCAACGCGAACAATAGCGCTATACATCAGCAAACCAAGCAGAAAACACGAAGAGGAAAGCACCGGCATACCTTCAGGCATAGAACAGTTCAGGTAGCGCTGATGCAGGCAATACACTGATAAAATCAGAGCCAGCAGAGGAAATACCGAAAATGATACGGCTGAGCTAAACAGTGCGGCAAAAGATCCGCTGATAGAAAGCCCGGCAACCAATGACAGAACCAATGTTCCCACATCCAAACGACTTTTAATCATGACCAACCCTATGCTTTAAATTTATTCCTGAGCCTGCTGCTCTGCGTTTTCATGCATATGCGCGATGTGTGCCTTCTCCTGCTCACGACGGTACCAATAATAAGCGCCCTTGGAAATCATCCGCAACTGCAAAACAAGACGTTCTTCCAACAAACGACGGTGTTCCATATCAATATCTAACGCTTCGGCACCCGCGCTAAATACGATAGTCACCATCGCCTCAGCCTGTGCTTCAGTAAAACTGCGCGGCATGTGATTTTCAATTTCAAGGTAATCGGCAAGTTCCGCAATAAAGTGCTGAACCTCACGCTGTACTGCCGCACGGAACGCAGCAGAAGTACCGGAACGTTCCCGTAAAAGCAGGCGAAAAGCATTCGGATTATTGCCGATAAATTCCATAAAAGTTGCTACAGATGTGCGGATAACGCTGCCACCTTTGGCAATACGTTGACGAGCCTGACGCATTAACTGACGCAGCATCAGCCCACTTTCATCCACCATCGTTAACCCTAGCTCATCTACATCACGAAAATGGCGATAGAAAGAGGTTGGGGCAATACCAGCTTCACGGGATACTTCACGCAGGCTCAAACTCGCAAAGCTCCGCTCAGCGCTTAGCTGATTGAACGCCGCCTCGATCAGTGAACGACGAGTTCGTTCTTTTTGTTGCGCTCTGACACCCATATTAATATCCGGTTAAATGTAAGTTTCTTTATTCCACCGTCGGCTTTTTTTGATTCTGGCGCGGTAGTTCAGCGCCACTATATCAAACTTTACCCCAACCACGCTTCTATGACCTGTGACATGTATAGCTAGGATGACAAAAACAGGGTGCGAATTGCCACGAAAAGCGTAGGGATGATTGGGGATGCACGGTTATTATGTTAAGGTAACGTTGTATTTTTGTATAAGAAAGGCCTACCCTACATGCAACAGCACTATTCTTTTGATGCCATAGTGATTGGCTCAGGTCCCGGTGGTGAAGGCGCCGCCATGGGTCTGGTAAAACAGGGCGCGCGGGTTGCCGTTATAGAACGGCATTTTAGCGTTGGTGGCGGATGTACCCATTGGGGCACCATCCCTTCGAAAGCACTTCGCCACGCCGTTAGCCGCATAATTGAATTTAACCAAAATCCTCTCTACAGCGACAACTCCCGAATTCTTAAATCGACATTCCCTGATATTTTGCGCCATGCCGATAGCGTTATTAATCAGCAAACCCGCATGCGTCAGGGATTCTACGAGCGTAACCATTGCCAATTATTCTCCGGTGACGCCGAGTTTATCGATGCTAACACCCTCAGCGTTAGCTACCCAGACGGCACGCGCGATACCTTAACCGCCGATAACATCATTATCGCCTGTGGTTCACGCCCGTATCATCCGTCTGGCGTCGATTTCAAGCATCCGCGCATTTACGACAGCGACTCCATTCTGCAACTTAACCACGAACCGCAGCACATCATCATTTATGGTGCTGGCGTTATCGGCTGCGAATATGCGTCGATTTTCCGTGGATTGAGCGTAAAAGTGGACTTAGTGAATACCCGCGATCGCTTGCTCGCATTTCTCGATCAAGAAATGTCAGATGCACTCTCTTACCACTTCTGGAATAACGGCGTTGTTATCCGCCACAACGAAGAGTTCGAGCAGATTGAAGGCGTTGAAGATGGCGTCATCATGCATCTCAAATCCGGTAAAAAAGTGAAAGCCGATTGTCTGCTGTACGCCAATGGCCGTACAGGGAATACCGATGCGCTGAAACTGGAAAATGTCGGGCTTGAAGCCGATGGACGTGGCCTTCTGAAGGTCAATAGCATGTACCAAACGGCCATTTCACATATCTACGCCGTGGGTGACGTCATTGGCTATCCAAGTTTAGCCTCCGCGGCTTACGATCAAGGACGTATTGCTGCTCAGGCCATTATGCAAGGCGAAGCTAACGTACATCTGGTCGAAGACATTCCTACCGGTATTTACACCATTCCTGAAATCAGCTCCGTAGGTAAAACCGAGCAGGAACTGACAGCAATGAAGGTGCCGTATGAGGTGGGCCGTGCACAGTTTAAACATCTGGCGCGCGCACAAATCGCAGGCATGAGCGTGGGAAGTTTGAAGATCTTATTCCATCGCGAAACCAAACAGATCCTAGGGATCCACTGCTTTGGCGAACGTGCGGCGGAGATCATTCATATCGGCCAAGCAATCATGGAACAGAAAGGAGAAGGTAATACCATCGAGTATTTCGTTAATACCACCTTCAACTATCCAACCATGGCTGAGGCCTATCGTGTGGCTGCGTTAAACGGGCTAAACCGCCTGTTTTAAAGCGTTGCACTGTTGCGCCATGACGCCCTGCATATGCTCGCGGATTGCTTCCGCGAGCTGTTCATAGCGCGCGCGCAGCGGAGAACCTGGGCGATAAACTAATGCGATAGTTCGCTTCGGTTCAGGCTTATAGCATTGCAGATAGCAAATGCCATCGCGTTCACGTTCAGGTGGAACCGCTAATGCTGGCAGCAAAGTAATACCGCTTCCCGCAGCAACCATGTTGCGCAGCGTTTCTAAGCTGGTTGCACGGAAATGCGTATCTTCATCTGCCCCTGCTTGGAAACAGAATCCCATCGCCTGATCGCGCAGACAATGCCCGTCTTCCAGCATTAACAAATGCTCGCCGGCCAGCTCAGACATCGCAATTTTATCTTTGTCTGCCAGAGGATGGCCGTTATACACCGCCAGCTTCATAGGCTCATCAAACAATGGCACTTCAATAAATGCCTCGGTTTCTTTGACCAATGCCAGAATCGCACAATCCAATTTGCCGCTATCAAGCTGCGCTAACAGTTGGTGGGTCTGTGCTTCATGCAAATACATTTCCAGCTTAGGGAAAGTCTTGTGCAGCGTTGGAATAATCTGTGGCAGTAAATAAGGCGCAACCGTTGGGATTAAGCCGATGTGCAGTGGGCCGGACATCGCCTCACCCTGCTGGCTAGCCATCTCTTTAAGTACTTTAACCTCACGCAGAACCGTACGTGCCTGATCGACAAGTAATAATCCTGCTTGGGTGAACAGTACCTTACGGCTGGTACGCTCCAGAAGCATCACACCCAACTCATCTTCCAGCTTACGGATTTGACCACTCAGCGTTGGTTGGCTGACGTGGCATGAGTCGGCAGCGCGACGAAAATGGCGATGTTCAGACAGCGCCACTAGGTATTCTAAATCTCGAATATTCATATTTATCCTCCGAGCCATGATAGCTCATGGCGATAAATAAGATAGCAATGAACGATTAGAACTATCAAGCCTAAGTGTGAATAATGTCCATCAACGAACGGCGACACGCCAACACCAGTAATTTTTAATCTAATAATTAAAGGGTTAATCCATGTTTACTAGCCAAGAAGGTAAGAAAATTCCACAGGTAACTTTCCACACCCGTCAGGGCGACCAGTGGATTGACGTGACTACCGATGACCTGTTCAAAGACAAAACCGTTATCGTGTTTTCTCTGCCGGGTGCATTCACCCCAACCTGTTCATCAAGCCATCTGCCGCGTTATAACGAGCTGGCTCCCGTGTTCCATGAAAAAGGCGTCGACAGCATTCTGTGCGTTTCCGTTAACGACACCTTCGTAATGAATGCATGGAAAGCTGACCAGAAAGCAGAGCACATCACTTTCGTTCCAGACGGCAACGGTGAATTTACCAAAGGCATGAACATGCTGGTCGAAAAAGCCGATCTCGGCTTTGGCCCACGCTCATGGCGCTATTCCATGCTGGTTCGTAACGGCGTGGTTGAAAAAATGTTTGTTGAACCTAACAAGCCAGGCGACCCGTTTGAAGTATCTGATGCAGATACCATGCTGAAATATTTAGCGCCCGATTTCAAGGTGCAGGCTTCGGTTTCCCTGTTTACCAAACCAGGTTGTCCATACTGCGCTAAAGCCAAACAAATGCTGCAAGACCGCGGCATCCAGTATGAAGAGATCGTGCTGGGTAAAGACGCAACCACCGTGAGCCTGCGCGCTGTAACTGGCCGAGCGACTGTTCCACAAGTTTACATTGGTGGACAACATATCGGTGGCAGCGATGACTTAGAAGTTTACCTGCAACAGGCATAATCACCTGCAAGTAGTCGTTATTATAAAAAAGTAAGCCAACATTTTGGCGGGTTCATCCCGCCTTTTTTTCCGATTTCAGGAGATAGCTTCATGAAAGAACTCAATGTTGACGTGGCCGTTATCGGCGGCGGTACAGCAGGTCTAGGTGCCTATCGCGCAGCAAAACTCTCTACGCCAAGCGTTGTCATGATCGAGGGTGGCCCATTTGGCACAACCTGTGCTCGCGTTGGCTGTATGCCTTCCAAATTACTCATTGCCGCGGCAGAAGCCGTGCATCAAATCGAGCGCGCTCCCGGTTTTGGCATTCACCCTCAGGGTGAAATAAAAATTGATGGCCGCGAAGTCATGGCTCGCGTTAAACGCGAACGCGACCGCTTCGTGGGTTTTGTGATGGAAGGCGTCACCAGTATTCCTGACAACGACAAAATTCTCGGTTACGCCCGTTTTATCGATGACAATACCCTACAAGTTGACGATCACACCCGCATCGTGGCAAAACGCATCGTTATCGCCACCGGTTCTCGCCCAACATGGCCGGCACCGTGGAACGATCTCGGCGATCGCTTGATTATCAATGATGATGTATTTAACTGGGACGATCTGCCTGAGTCTGTGGCGGTATTTGGCCCCGGCGTTATCGGTTTAGAGATCGGCCAAGCACTTCATCGTCTCGGCGTGAAAGTGAAAGTCTTTGGCGTCGGTGGTGCCGTAGGCCCGCTCACGGACAGCGATGTACGCGATTATGCTCGCCGCGCTTTAGGCGAAGAGTTTTATCTCGATCCCGATGTGAAAGTCGAGATCATGCAACGCGAAGGCGATCGCGTATTTATTCGCTATCAGGATTTAGACGGTAAGCCACAGGAAATCATGGTGGACTACGTGCTGGCGGCCACCGGTCGTCGTCCAAACGTTGATAATCTCGCCATCGAAAATACGTCGCTTGAGCTTGATGCACGCGGCGTTCCGGTCGCCGATCGACTGACCATGCAAACCAGCGTGCCGCATATTTTTATCGCCGGTGATGCAAGCAATCAGCTACCGCTGTTACACGAAGCCAGCGATCAGGCTCGAATTGCCGGTGATAATGCGGGTAGCTTCCCAGAAGTGAAGCCGGGATTACGCCGCAGTTCAATTTCGGTAGTGTTCTCCGATCCACAAATCGCCATGGTCGGTTCAACCTATCGTGAACTCAGCCAAAAATATGGTGCCTGTGGCTGCTTTGAGGTTGGCGAAGTCTCTTTCGAAAACCAAGGACGTTCTCGCGTCATGCTGCGTAACAAAGGCTTACTGCATGTTTATGGCGAACAAGGAACGGGCAAATTCCTTGGTGCTGAAATGATGGGGCCGGAAGTTGAACACATTGCACATCTGCTCGCATGGGCGCATCAACAAGGTATGACCGTCGATCAAATGCTGGATATGCCGTTCTATCATCCTGTAATAGAAGAAGGCCTGCGAACCGCATTGCGTGATTTACAAAGTAAGCTGCGCATCGGCGGCAGCGAGACCGAGCGCTGTATGCGCTGTCCGGGTGAATAACGTCGCAAATTTCGCTAAAAAACCGGGCATTGCCCGGTTTTTCATTGATACAACAACTCAACTAAAGCAGGCGCTGTTTTGCCTCGGCAATCGCCTGAGCGACCTGATGCGGAGAAACGCCACCTTTGGCGCTGCGTTTATCTAGGCAAGATTGCAGTGACAAAATAGGATAAACGTCATCGCCAATCACGCTGCTGAATTTTTGCAGTTCGCTGAGGCTCAATGCTTCCAACGCCTTACCCTGCTTAATCGCTCCCACCACAGCTTCACCCACAATATGGTGGGCTTCACGGAACGGAACGCCTTTCGCGACGAGGTAATCGGCTAATTCTGTTGCGTTAGCATATCCCTGTTCTGCCGCCTCTTGGCAACGAGGGCGCTTCACCTGAATACCATCCAGCACCAGCGCCGCCATATGCAGGCAGTCCATCCACGTATCCAGTGCGTCGAATAGGCCTTCTTTATCTTCTTGCATATCTTTGTTGTAGGCCAACGGTAGGCCTTTCAACGTCATCATCATGCCGGTCAACGCGCCCTGCACACGACCACATTTACCGCGAATCAGTTCTAATGCATCGGGATTTTTCTTCTGTGGCATCAACGATGAGCCAGAAGTCACACGATCGGATAACTCTACAAAGTTCGCTTCACCGCTGTTGAAGAAGATCAGATCTTCCGCAAAGCGCGACAAATGCACCATACCAATGGACGCATTAGAAAGCAGTTCCAGCACGTGGTCGCGGTCAGAAACGCTATCCAAACTGTTGCGCGTTGCGCTGGCAAAACCTAGCCATTCCGCCAGCTGTTCACGATCGATTGGATAAGCCGTGCCCGCCAAAGCCCCACACCCAAGCGGACTGACATCCAAACGCTTCAACGTATCGTGCAAACGGCTTTCATCACGCGCCAACATTTCAGCATACGCCAAGCACCAGTGTGCAAAAGTCACCGGTTGAGCGCGTTGAAGATGGGTATAACCCGGCATCACCGCGTCCTGATTAGCTTCAGCCGTTACCACCAGCGCCTGCTGCAACTGCTGAACAGCCAGTAACAACTCACCGATCTCATTCTTGCACCAGAGTTTCAGATCCGTAGCAACCTGATCGTTACGGCTACGCCCCGTGTGTAGTTTTTTACCTAAATCACCGACTTTATTAATCAGCTGCGTCTCAACCCAGCTGTGAATATCTTCTGCATCGCTGGCCAAAATCGCCTCAGGGTTTGCCTGAACCTCTTCCAGCAAAACACCCAACGCGTTTTCCAGCTTCTGCTGTTCTTCAACCGTTAAAACATTCACGGTAACCAGCGCCTTCGACCATGCCACCGAGCCGGTAATATCCTGCTCAGCCAATCGGTAATCAAACCGCAGTGAGTCATTAAATTGCTTAAACCGCTGGTCTGCCGCCTGACTGAACCGCCCGCCCCATAGTGCCATGTGATGCTCCGTTAAATTTTAGTGTTCTACTCATTATTACCCCACCCCAACCCTCCCCTTCACAGGGGAGGGAGCTGTCCGCAATCGTTGCTCGATCGGCTCCTCCCCCTGTGAAGGGGGAGGTTGGGAGGGGGAAGGCCTGCTATTATTTCTTCTCGTTCAGCGCACGAATACGTGATGACAACGAGAACAAGCGAATAAAGCCGCCCGCATGGCTGTGATCGTAAACGTCATCTTCGCCGAAGGTAGCAAACTCTTCGTTATACAGGCTGTTGCCAGATTTTTTCTGGATCGCCGTTGCCTGTCCTTTATACAACTTAATCACGACTTCGCCATTAACATCTTTGGCGATGGAATCAGCGGCTGCCTGAATGGACTCACGCAGCGGCGCAAACCAGCGGCCATCGTATACAACATAGGACATTTCCTGACCAAGCTGCTCACGCCATTTAAAGCAATCACGATCCAGAACCAACTGCTCTACGCCGCGCAGAGCCGCCATCATAATGGTGCCCCCTGGGGTTTCGTAGCAGCCACGGGATTTGATCCCTACCAGACGGTTTTCCACGATATCAATACGGCCCACACCGTGTTTTGCACCCAACACGTTCAGCGCTTCTAAGCAGGCAAACGGGCTCATTTTTTTGCCGTTAACCGCCACTACTTCGCCGTTTTCAACACCAACGGTCACTAATTCAGACTCATTTGGTGCATCTTCCGGGGAATTGGTCCAGACCCAGCAATCTTGGTTCGAGGCATTCCATGGGCTTTCAAGCACGCCGCCCTCGGTGGAAATATGCCAAGCATTGGCATCACGGCTGTAGATTTTTTCCAAGGATGCCGTGGTTGGGATATCGCGCACTTTCAGATAGTCCAGCAGCGCCTCACGCGAACGTAAATCCCACTCACGCCAAGGAGCAACAACTTTCAGTTGTGGAGCCAACGCGGTATAGGTGGTTTCGAAACGAACCTGATCGTTACCTTTACCGGTTGCACCGTGGCATAGCGCATCCGCACCGAGTTTCAGGGCGAGTTCAACCTGCGCTTTCGCAATCAGTGGACGCGCCATTGAGGTTCCCAGCAAATAGGTTCCTTCGTACAGCGCACCGGTTTTCAGCACAGGGTAAACATAATCTTTAATGAATTCTTCACGCAGATCGGCGATATAACAGGCTGAAGCACCAGAGCGCAGCGCTTTTTCTTCCACGCCAACCAAGTCTTCACGCTCTTGGCCAATATCTGCCACGAATGCAATAACCTCACAGTCGCCGTAGTTTTCTTTCAGCCAAGGAATGATTGCCGACGTATCCAAGCCGCCAGAGTAAGCCAGAACGATTTTGCTGATGCCTTGCGTTGCCATAGTCTTTTCCTTTATCTCAATAACTTAAAATTATTTAGTTAGATTAGGTCGTTATTACCCTAAATTGACGGGTAATTAATTTGCGAGAATTCTGGTGCCTACCGGCACACCATTAAACAATGCCGGAAGTTTCTCGGCATGGCGCCAGCTTGCAATATCAACCGGCCTTCCCAGAGACCGAGCGGCATCAAGCGCAGCGTTTACTTTTACAATCATTCCATCGGTAATAATGCCTTGAACGATCAGTTGCTCTGCTTTGGCAGCCGTCATTTCTTCTATACGCTGCCCTTTGCCATCCAGAATACCGCTAACGTCTGACAGCAAAATCAAATCCGCGCCTAAGGTTGCCGCCAATGCGGTAGCAGCCTGATCGGCATTCACATTCATCAATTCGCCTTCCGCGGTGATCCCAACCGAGCTGATAATCGGCAGATAGCCCGTTGCTAACAGCGTCGTGACCAGCGCAGGTGAGCCCGCTTTCGCTTTGCCCACATGACCGAGTTCTTCTGACAACTGGCTCACTTCAACCATATCGCCATCGCCCAATGACAAACCTACCGCTGCAATTTTGTGTTTCTTGGCACAGGCCAGCAGCGTTTTGTTTGCCGTACCGGCGAGCGCACCGGTGATAATGCCGATCTGATCGGCTGGCGTGACGCGCAGTCCGTTCTTCTTCACTACCGGCAAATTGAGCTGTTTCATCAAATCATCCACTAAACAGCCACCGCCATGAACAATCACCAGTGGTCGCTGATGGCTTTGGCGGTATGCAACTAAAGCCTGAAACAAACGTTGCATCGCCTCTTCACTATCGAGTAGTACGCCACCTAACTTGATGATTAATGGATTATTCATAGCAGTCTCTTTTTAAAGTTAACGTTTGGTCGTTACAGCAATGATTGGGTTTCATTAAATCCAAAGCGAATATTCATGCATTGCACCGCTTGAGCCGCCGCGCCTTTCAGTAAGTTATCTTCGGCAGACACAATAATCAGATGCTCACCCTGCAGCGCAAAGCCGATGTCGCAGAACGGCGTTCCCGCCACGTTTTTTATCGCCGGAACGCCTTTGTCATAGACGCGAACCAACGGTTTTTCTGCATAGGCCTGCTGATAAGTAGCGCCGACCTGCTCAGCCGTTACACCCGCGGTTAATTTGCAGGTAATCGTGGCCAAAATACCGCGAGGGAAATTGCCTAAGTGCGGAGTGAAAATCACCGGCGTTCCTACATGGGTCGCAATTTCAGGCTGATGGCGATGTGTAAAAATGCCATAAGGCTGCAAACTCACTTCGCAAAAACTGGTCGTCATACTGGCTTTACGCCCTGCACCACTGACACCGCTAACGGCGTTGATAACCGGCCATTGGTTTAAATCGAGCAGACCCGCATCAATCAGCGGCTTTAATGCCAGCTGTGATGCGGTGGGATAGCAGCCGGGAACGGCCACCAGTTGAGCCTGTTTAATATCTTCAGCACGCCACTCCGCCAATCCGTAAACCGCTTTGTCGAGCCAGTCGGCATGCTGGTGAGTAAATCCATAATAATCTTGGTAAAAACTGGCCTGATTCACCCGATAAGCACCGGAAAGATCAAACACCACGCAGCCCATCTGCAAAAACTGAGGGGCGAGGTCATGACTAACTTCATGCGCCGTAGCAAGAAAAACCACATCAACATCTTTTGCCATTGCCGCCACATCGCTCATCGGCAATAACGGTAAATCAACAATGCCTTTCAACTGAGGATGCAAATCAGAAAGCAATTTTCCCGCATCTGCACTTTGCACTGAAACCGTTAAACCGGTTATGTTCATATGAGGATGGCGCTGCAGATAAGCGGCGAGTTCCGCGCCGGTATAACCGCTGGCTCCTACAATTAACCCGTTTAACGTAGACATGTATCGATTCCACCTTCTTAGTTTTTATGAAAGATTGTTGATCGGAAAAATTACATTTGGCGCTGCTCATCATAACTTTTACGGTTTCATTCGGCGAGCGCTTATTGTATTTTTATTCATAAATAATGCATGAATATTGATACTATCCTAACGAAAGGCTGTCAACAGTGAATATGAAATTACCGCCATTTATTGAGCTGTACCGTGCCCTGATCGCCACTCCATCCATTAGTGCAACGGACAGCGCGCTCGATCAAAGCAATGAAACATTAATCAACTTACTCGCAGGCTGGTTTAGCGATCTTGGTTTTCGGGTTGAAGTGCAGGCCGTGCCACATACGCGTAACAAATTTAATCTCCTCGCCAGTTATGGCGAGGGAAGTGGCGGGCTGATGCTGGCGGGCCATACGGATACCGTGCCGTTTGATGATGGGCGCTGGACGCGCGATCCTTTCACGCTTACCGAGCACGACAATAAGCTTTACGGACTCGGCACCGCAGACATGAAAGGCTTTTTCGCTTTTATTCTGGATACGCTGCGCGATGTGGATTTGAGCCAGCTCAGCAAGCCACTTTATATTTTGGCTACCGCCGATGAAGAAACCACCATGGCTGGCGCGCGTTATTTCGCCGCAACGACGCACCTTCGCCCCGATTGCGCCATCATCGGTGAGCCAACCTCACTCAAACCCGTGCGTGCGCACAAAGGACACTTATCAGAAGCGATCCGCATCACAGGACAATCCGGCCACTCCAGCGATCCCTCGCGCGGCGTAAACGCAATCGAACTGATGCATGATTCCATCGGCCATCTGCTGACGCTGCGTAACACGCTAAAAGATCGCTTCCACCACGATGCTTTTACCATTCCATATCCAACCATGAACCTTGGTCATATTCACGGCGGCGATGCCCCTAACCGAATCTGCGCCTGCTGCGAATTGCATATGGATATTCGTCCGTTACCGGGCATGACGCTTAACGATATTGACGAGTTACTCAATCAGGCACTTGCTCCAGTCAGTGAAAAATGGCCGGGCCGTTTAACCATTGAACACCTGCATGTGCCGATCCCAGGATACGAATGCCCTGTCCATGCCCCGCTGGTGCAGGTTATCGAGGGATTATTAGGCGAGCGTGCGGAAGTGGTGAACTATTGCACCGAAGCGCCATTTATTCAGGAAGTTTGTCCTACACTAGTCTTAGGGCCCGGCTCAATCGATCAAGCCCACCAGCCCGATGAGTACTTAGCAACGTCGTTCATCCAGCCCACGCGTGATTTGATCGGCCAAGTGGTTAGACATTTTTGTAGATAATCGATGAATTACCGATCCGCGCTTTAATGAATTATTCGCAGTGAAAACGGCGGTGATATCACCCTATCGCCGCCGTTTGCAACGTAACTGTTATTAGAAACGTTAATTCCCGTCACCGTGTAATTAAATTTCAGTTAAATCACCAAATTCATGTCGTTTAGCAATAAATTGTGACAATTGACGTAGACAATGGAACGTGGCTTTATAAAAGAGGCGGTCTACGCCTTTCGGGTGAAAGAAATTTACATATTGGAGGGGTCAGGGGTCTTATGAACGAACAATATTCGGCAATGCGAAGTAACGTCAGTATGCTAGGGAAGCTGCTCGGCGACACCATCAAAGAAGCGCTGGGCGAGAATATCCTAGACCGCGTTGAGACTATCCGTAAATTATCAAAATCCTCACGTGCGGGTAACGATGCAAGCCGTCAGGAACTGTTAACGACGCTACAAAACTTGTCGAATGATGAGCTGTTGCCGGTTGCCCGCGCCTTTAGCCAATTCCTGAGTCTGACAAATACCGCCGAGCAATATCACAGCATTTCCCCTCATGGCGAAGCGGCAAGTAACCCTGAAGTGATGGCTCAACTTTTCACCCGTTTGAAAAACAACAATCTCAGCGATGAGCAGATCAAAAAAGCCGTAGACGACCTCTCCATTGAGTTAGTCCTCACCGCTCATCCTACTGAAATCACCCGCCGTACCCTGATTCATAAACTGGTTGAGGTTAACAACTGCCTTAGCCAGCTCGATCACAGCGATTTAGCCGACTACGAACGCAATCAAATCATGCGTCGTCTGCGCCAACTGGTTGCTCAATCATGGCATACCGATGAAATTCGTAAAAATCGCCCATCCCCAATTGATGAAGCTAAATGGGGATATGCCGTGGTGGAAAACAGCCTGTGGGAAGGGGTTCCTGCATTCTTACGCGAGTTTAACGAACAGCTAGAAAACTCATTGGGTTACCAACTACCGGTTGAAGCTGTGCCCGTGCGTTTCACCGCATGGATGGGCGGCGACCGTGACGGTAATCCGAATGTGACCGCAGACATCACGCGCCACGCTTTACTGTTAAGCCGTTGGAAAGCCACAGACCTGTTCCTGCGTGATATCGCCGTGCTGGTTTCTGAACTGTCGATGACAGAATGCACGCCAGAACTGCGCGCTCTGGCTGGGGGCGATGAGGTTCAAGAGCCATACCGTGAGCTGATGAAAAAACTGCGCACGCAGCTAACTGAAACTCAGGTTTATCTGGCCGCGAAAATCAAAGGCGAACGCGCGACGCGCCCAGACAATCTGCTGGTGAAAAACGAGCAGCTTTGGGAACCGTTGTACGCCTGTTACCAATCGCTCAAAGCCTGCGGCATGGGTATTATCGCCAATGGCCAGTTGCTGGACACGTTGCGCCGCGTTCACTGCTTCGGCGTGCCGCTCGTGCGCATGGATGTTCGTCAAGAAAGCACTCGCCACTCTGAAGCCTTAGCTGAGCTCACCCGTTATTTAGGCCTAGGCGACTATGAAAGCTGGTCAGAAGCTGACAAACAGGCCTTCTTGGTGCGTGAACTCAACTCTAAACGCCCACTGGTTCCACGCCAATGGGAGCCAAGCGCTGAAACTAAAGAAGTCTTTGATACCTGCCGCGTGATCGCGGAGGCACCTCAGGGCTCCATCGCCGCCTATGTGATTTCGATGGCGCGCACCCCTTCCGACGTTCTCGCTGTTCATCTGCTATTGAAAGAAGCGGGCTGCCCTTACGCGTTACCTGTTGCTCCGCTGTTTGAAACTCTGGATGACTTAAATAATGCCGAAGACGTGATGACTCAGCTGTTGAGCATCGATTGGTATCGTGGCTTTATTCAGGGTAAGCAGATGGTGATGATTGGCTACTCTGACTCAGCAAAAGATGCAGGCGTGATGGCAGCATCATGGGCGCAATATCGTGCTCAAGAAGCCTTGGTTAACGTGTGCGAAAAAGCGGGCGTGGCATTGACCCTGTTCCACGGTCGCGGTGGTTCAATCGGTCGCGGTGGTGCACCGGCTCATGCGGCTCTGCTTTCACAACCGCCGGGCAGCTTGAAAGGCGGTCTGCGTGTCACCGAGCAAGGCGAGATGATCCGCTTCAAACTCGGTTTACCACAGGTCACCATCAGCAGCCTATCGCTGTATACCAACGCGATTCTGGAAGCGAATCTGTTGCCACCGCCGGCACCAAAGCAGGAATGGCGCGATTTAATGGATGAGTTGTCAGACGTTTCCTGCGATATGTATCGTGGCTATGTACGTGAAAATAAGGACTTCGTGCCTTACTTCCGCTCTGCCACGCCTGAGCTTGAGCTTGGCAAACTGCCTTTGGGTTCTCGCCCTGCCAAACGTAAACCAAACGGCGGCGTAGAAAGCCTGCGCGCTATTCCATGGATCTTCGCTTGGACGCAAAACCGCTTAATGCTGCCAGCTTGGCTGGGTGCGGGGGCTGCGCTACAGGCCGCCGTAGATGAAGGAAAACAGTCAACGCTGGAAACCATGTGCCGCGACTGGCCGTTCTTCTCAACCCGCATTGGCATGCTAGAAATGGTGTTTGCGAAGTCAGATTTATGGCTGGCTGAATACTACGATCAGCGCTTGGTTGACGAAAAACTGTGGCCGCTAGGCAAACAGCTGCGCGATCAGCTCTCGAAAGATATCAAAGTGGTACTCACCATCGCCAATGACGATCACTTGATGGAGGATCTGCCATGGATCGCAGAGTCTATCGCGCTGCGCAATGTGTATACCGATCCTTTAAACGTACTGCAGGCTGAATTGCTGCACCGTTCACGCTCGCTGCCGGAGCCGGATGCTAACGTTGAACAAGCGCTGATGGTCACCATCGCAGGCGTTGCAGCCGGTATGCGCAATACAGGCTAATCTCTCCCTGACAATAGACGCGCTATCTCTTTAGTTAGCGCGTTTTTCTTCTAGCGCCCCCCTCAGATCTCTCAAGTCTTCGCCAAACAACTGTACGTAATACTTTCCTTCAATGAAAAATCACAATACATCACGAACTTTTATTAAAAATTAGCATCTATTGTTACGAAAAAATAATATTGCTAGTATCGTTCGGCTTTATTGCAGCGCTTACTCGTTGTTCATTAATTCCGAGACACATGTTTATTGCGGTTTACTTAATCCGTTAATAAAAACTAAGGTTCCTTTAAGGTTAGATGACTAACATCCCCGCGGTGATATTCTCTGATAGGCTGAAATAATATGATTTCATCTCCAAACGCAGATAAGGCATTCAGCTGGAAAGCGTTATTCTGGCTTCTCCTGTTCTTTTGGTTTTTCTCTACCGTTCTTCAGGCTGTTATCCTCGTAACGGGATACAGTGGCTCCAACGGCATTCGCGATTCATTGCTGTACAGTTCCCTTTGGCTAATTCCCGTATTTTTATTCCCAAATAAAACCCGCATTATTGCTGCGGTTATTGGCATTATTTTATGGGCAGCATCGCTGTGTTCTTTGGGTTATTACATCATCTATGGACAAGAGTTCTCCCAAAGCGTCCTGTTTGTGATGTTTGAATCGAATACCAGCGAAGCCGGAGAGTACTTCAGTCAATATTTCAGCCTTCATCTCGCTCTTCTATTGCTGGCTTATACCGTTGTTTGCGCTTTCTTATGGACTCGCGTACGCCCAGTATATATCCCATCATTCTGGCGTTATGTTATTCCAGCCGCGATCTTCTATGGCCTGATCGTTAATCCGCTGGCCTATAACATGGTGATTAAGAAACGTTCGTTTGTAGATTCCTTACCGAGTCTAACGTCACGTATGGAGCCCGCGGCTCCATGGCAAATGATCACCGGCTATTTCGAATATCGTAACCAGCTTGCAAGCCTACAGGCGCTGATGAAAGAAAACAGCGCGTTGCCTCCGCTTGCAAACCTTACCGATACCAGCGGTAACGCACCGCGTACTCTGGTTCTGGTGATTGGCGAATCAACTCAACGCGGCCATATGAGCCTGTACGGGTATCCGCGTGAGACCACGCCGCAGTTGGATGAAATCCATAAAACTGACAAGAACCTGACCGTGTTCAACGACGTGGTTACATCCCGTCCTTACACCATCGAGATCTTGCAGCAGGCTCTGACGTTCGCTAACGAGAAGAATCCAGATCTGTATCTCACCCAACCTTCATTGATGAACATGATGAAGCAGGCGGGTTACAAAACCTTCTGGATCACTAACCAGCAAACCATGACCAAGCGTAATACCATGCTAACCCTGTTCTCCCAGCAAACAGATAAGCAGTATTACCTGAACCAACAGCGTACACAGAGCGCTCGTCAGTACGACGGCGACGTGCTGAAGCCATTTAAAGAAGTGATGGCCGATCCTGCACCGAAGAAATTTATCGTGGTACATCTGCTGGGTACGCACATTAACTACAAATTCCGCTACCCAGAAGGATTTGATAAGTTTAATAACGCCGAAGGCGTGCCTCCAGGTTTAAGCCAAGATCAGATTGACTCTTATAACGAGTATGACAACGCTAACCTGTACAACGACTTCGTGGTTTCTAGCCTGATCAAAGATTACTCCGCAACGAACCCGAACGGTTTCCTGCTGTATTTCTCTGACCACGGTGAAGAAGTGTATGACACACCTCCACACAACATTCAGGGACGTAACGAGGCGGCACCAACGCGCCATATGTACAGCATCCCGTTCATTCTGTGGACATCACCAAGCTGGCAGCAAGCGCACCCGCGTGACTTTACTTCCATGACCAATCGTAAATACAGCAGCTCAGAGCTGATTCATACATGGTCTGACATGGCTGGTTTGAAATACGACCTGTTTAATCCTGAGAGAAGTTTGGTGAGTCCAAGCTTTGTGGAAACAACACGTTGGATCGGCAACCCGTATGCGAAGAAAGGTCTGCACGATTACGACAAATTGCCGTATGGCGATCAGGTCGGTAATCAGTAGTAGGTCATCACTAAAAGTAAAAAGCCTCTTCTCGAAGAGGCTTTTTTATTTGTACGCCTATTTCACTGAATTTTAGGCAACAAAAAAGGCACCCTTAGGTGCCTTTTTCTTGAGCAAAAAGAATTACTTCTTAGTGCCTGGTACGCTGAAACGCTTGTTGAAGCGGTCAACACGACCACCGGTAGCAACATCACGCTGCTTGCCAGTATAGAACGGGTGGCAGTTACCACATACGTCCAGGTTCAGGTCGTGACCTGCGGTAGAATGAGTTTTAATCACGTTGCCGCAAGAGCAAGTTGCAGTGATTGCAACGTAGTTCGGGTGGATACCTTGTTTCATGGGATAACCTCAGTTAAGGCCGCGTCGCTATCCAGCCCTATTCCGCCAGACACCACGCGTGGTTGATAAATTTGGTTTGATAAAAAAGACTATCAAAGGCGGCGAATTATACAGAGATAAAACATCCACCGCAATCGAATTGCAAGTGGCTTTATTCATCTTCTATTACGACACGTAAAATCAGCGATATCAATTAAACTGATTCACTCCCCCCTCCCTGCATGTAAACTACGCATACATTTAGAAGCAGGATAAAACATGTCGGTCGCTCACGTAGCTTTACCCGTTCCATTGCCACGCACCTTTGATTACCTTCTGCCCGCAGGTGTGAAACCCGCCGTGGGTGTACGGGTCAGTGTGCCTTTTGGACAGCGTAAAATGATCGGCATTATCACCGGCGTCAGCGAGCACAGCGAACTTCCGCTCGAAAATTTAAAGTCGATTCACCATATCATTGACGATGAATCGCTATTTTCCTCCCGCATGTGGCACATGCTGCGCTGGGCGGCAGACTATTATCACTACCCGATCGGCGAGGTTTTATTTCATGCGCTTCCGGTGATGCTACGTCAGGGGAAACCCGCCCAGCATGGGCAACTCTGGCAATGGGTGATAACGGAACAGGGCAAAGCGACCCTACCTGAAACACTCAAACGCGCCCCCAAGCAGCAGCAAGCGCTCGCCATGTTGTTGCAGCGGCCTCTGTATCGCCATCAGGTCGTTGAATGCGATCTCACCGATGCCGCACTACAAAGCATCAAAGCCAAAGGGCTGGCCGAGTTACGCGCTGAGTCGCCAGAGCTTCAAGACTGGCGTAAAAACTATGCGGTAAACGGTGAGCGCTTAAAGCTCAACACTGAACAAGCCACCGCCGTGGGCGCGATTCGTAGCGAAGACAACCAGTTCAGCGCATGGTTGCTGGCGGGCGTCACCGGCTCCGGCAAAACCGAAGTTTATTTAAGCGTCATCGAAAATATTCTCGCACAGGGCCGCCAAGCGCTGGTTTTAGTACCTGAGATAGGACTCACCCCGCAAACCATCGCCCGGTTTAGAGAACGGTTCAACGCCCCGGTAGATGTGCTTCATTCTGGTTTAAACGACAGTGAACGCCTCGCGGCTTGGCTGCGGGCGCGCAACGGTGAAAGCGCCATCGTTATCGGAACGCGCTCAGCGCTGTTTACGCCCTTTGCTCGCTTAGGCGTTATCATCATTGATGAAGAGCACGACGGATCTTATAAGCAGCAGGAAGGCTGGCGCTACCACGCGCGTGATTTAGCCGTATTCCGCGCACATCAGGAAAATATCCCTATCGTGCTGGGTTCGGCTACACCCGCATTAGAAACATTGCATAACGTTGAGTTGGGTAAATACCGTCGTTTGCGGCTCACGCAGCGAGCGGGAAACGCAAAACCAGCCACCCAACACTTGCTCGATTTAAAAGGCCTGCCGCTAAAAGCCGGTCTTGCACAGCCCTTGCTGAAACGAATGAAACAACACGTTGACGCCGGTAATCAGGTGATTTTATTTTTAAACCGCCGAGGTTTTGCTCCAGCGCTACTGTGCCATGAATGTGGCTGGATTGCCGAATGTCAGCGCTGCGATCATTACTACACCCTGCATCAGCAGCAGCACCATTTGCGCTGCCATCATTGCGACAGCCAAAAGCCAATCCCGCGCCAGTGCCCACAGTGTGGCACCACCAATTTAGTGCCTGTTGGATTGGGAACGGAGCAATTAGAAACCGAGCTCGCGGCGCTTTTCCCTGACACGCCGATTACCCGCATTGACCGCGATACCACCAGCCGCAAAGGCGCATTAGAGCAACAATTGGCTGAAGTACACCGCGGTGGCGCTCGTATCTTGATCGGCACCCAAATGCTGGCGAAGGGCCATCACTTTCCTAACGTCACGCTGGTAGCTTTGCTTGACGTAGACGGCGCGCTGTTTTCCGCTGATTTTCACTCTGCCGAACGTTTTGCCCAACTTTATACGCAGGTATCAGGGCGCGCGGGCCGCGCAGGAAAACAGGGCGAAGTCATATTACAAACCCATCACCCAGAGCACCCTTTACTGCTGACACTGCTTAACCAAGGCTATGACGCGTTTGCCGAGCAGGCCTTAAAAGAGCGCAAAAGCGTATTTCTTCCCCCGTATACCAGCCACATCATGGTACGCGCCGACGATCACGATAACCAAAATGCACCCCAGTTTTTGCAACAATTAAGAAATCTATTAGAAGCCAGCCCACTGCGTGATGAGTCATTCTGGATTCTAGGGCCGGTACCCGCGCTGCAACCCAAACGCGGAGGACGATTCCGCTGGCAGTTGCTGCTTCAACATCCGTCTCGTGCCCGTTTACAGAAAATTGTTAAAGGCACACTGCCACTGATTGGCACGTTGCCAACGGTGAAAAAAGTAAAATGGACAGTGGACGTTGACCCTACCGATAACTGATCTGCCTTGATGAGAAAGGCCATCAGACAGAGAGATAAAAATGATGATTTGCGATCCCGATCTAAAAAATCTATCTAGGTCACATTTCTCATGCAAATTAGGTAACAACAGCAGGGTGCATTCTGTTTAAAATGTGATCCATATGGTAATTCATGAACTGGTATGAGCATTCCAGACAATAAAATTTGGGATGACGCAAGGAAGCTGGTTTTCATTCAGTAAAACAGGACGAGCAACACTCGCCGCGTCGGCGTTTCGCCAGACGCAAGGAGAACAGCGTTGGAAGAGAAGCAAAGCATGTCTGCTGCCACCATGAAAGATGTGGCTGAACACGCCGGTGTCTCAACGGCCACCGTTTCACGAGCATTGATGAACCCCGAGAAAGTCTCTGCATCTACCCGCCAAAAAGTTGAACAGGCCGTATTAGCCGTTGGTTATTCTCCGCATGCGTTGGCCCGCAGCGCCAAGCGAAATGAATCGCGCACGATTCTGGTGATTGTGCCTGATATCTGCGATCCTTTTTTTGCCGAAGTGATCCAAGGCGTAGAACGCACCGCCGCTGAGCATGGGTATTTGGTTTTGCTAGGCGACTGCGCTCAGCAACAGCAGCAGGAAAAAACCTTCGTTAACCTTATTATCACTAAACAAATCGATGGCATGCTGCTGCTCGGCTCGAACGTTCCTTTTGATGCCAGCAAAGAAGAACAGAAAAATTTGCCACCGATGGTGATGGCCAACGAGTTCGCTCCCGAACTTGAACTTCCAACTGTCCATATCGATAACCTCACCGCAGCCTTTGAGGCCGTGCTCTATCTGCATGAGCTAGGTCATCATCGTATTGCCTGTATTGCAGGCCCTGAAAGTATGCCACTGAGTAAATATCGCCTACGCGGCTATATTCAGGCATTGCGACGCTGCGGTATCGCCGAAGAGAAAAGTTTTGTTGAGCGCGGCGACTTTACCTATGAGGCTGGCGCACAGGCTATGCATAATCTGATGTCCTTGCCACAGCCACCAACGGCGATTTTCTGCCATAGTGATGTGATGGCGATTGGCGCGCTTTCTCAAGCCAAGCGCATGGGATTACGCGTACCCGATGACGTTTCTCTGGTCGGTTTTGACGATATAAAACAGGCGCAGTACTGCGATCCTCCGCTGACCACCGTTTCTCAACCACGCTACCAAATTGGCCGAGAAGCGATGTTATTGCTGTTAGAACAGCTTCACAGTCGCTCTGTGGTGAGCGGTTCAAGACTGTTAGACAGCGAATTTATCGTCAGAGGAAGTACATCTGCGCCGAAACGCTAGTTAAATTGGGATGAGTTCAGTAACATGGCGCTCTTAATTCAAAATCACGATGTAGCGAAAAGACAGTGGCACAAAGAGACTATGTGAGCCGGGGCCGCTCATCAGGAGCGAAGCGCAAAACCAATACCCGGAAAAAGAAAAAATCATCTCGGGGTATCTCTAAAACCATGGTGGTTGTCGCCTTGGGGGTTTTAGTGACTTTCGCTGCCGGCCTTTATTTCCTGACTCACCATAAGCCAGACAGTGATGAACTGTTACCGACGCAGGCCAAACATGCGGGTAATGGTCTTCCTCCAAAACCGGAAGAGCGCTGGCGTTACATCAAAGAGCTTGAGAATCGTCAGGTTGGCGTTGCTACGCCTACAGATCCCACCAGTAGCGCAGCCACTGCACCTACGCAGCAGCCACAGCTGACCGCAGAACAGCGCCAGCTTCTCGACCAAATGCAGTCTGATATGCGTCAGCAGCCAACTCAGCTGTCTGAAGTGCCGTATAACGATCAAACGCAGATTGCACGTCGCGCGCCGCAAAATAGCCGGATGCCGGATCAAACCTATACCCAGCAACAGCCGGTCACGAGTTCACAGCCACGCAATCCGTTCTCTCAGCAAAATACGGCACCTTCTCAGCCTCGCCAAACCACCACTGAACCGGCACGTCCTGTGCGCACAGCACCACCAGTGCAAGCGACTCAGCCACCGGTTCAGCAGCCGCACAAAGAAAAACCGGCTCCGGTGACAAGCGTGGCAGAGCAACCTGCACCAGCAAAAGAGACCAAAACAGAAAAAGCGGCTGAGAAAGCACCTGAAAAAGAAAACGCGCAGAAATGGATGGTGCAATGTGGTTCATTCCGCAGTACCGATCAGGCGGAATCAGTCAGAGCCCAGCTCGCCTTTGGCGGCGTAGAAAGCCGTATTACCGCTGGCGGTGGCTGGAATCGCGTTCTGTTAGGCCCATACACCAGCCGCGCTTCAGCAGACAAAATGCTGCAACGATTGAAGGGTGATGGGATGTCTGGCTGTATTGCCCTCTCCGTCGGGGGTTGAAAAACAAAATATCCCCCCCATCTATCTGACAATGCCCCCACACAAAAGTGTGGGGTTCTTATTTCGTCAGCTACGGGGGTCTGCTCGTGACAACAATAGTAAGCGTACGCCGCAACGGTAAAGTGGTGATCGGTGGTGATGGTCAGGCGACCATGGGCAATACCGTGATGAAAGGTAATGTTCGTAAAGTGCGTCGTCTCTATAACGACCGCGTTATTGCCGGATTTGCTGGCGGCACCGCAGATGCCTTCACCCTGTTCGAACTCTTTGAACGTAAACTGGAACTGCATCAGGGACATTTGGTTAAAGCCGCTGTTGAGCTTGCCAAAGACTGGCGCACCGACCGCATGCTGCGCAAGCTCGAAGCGCTGCTGGCCGTCGCGGATGAAAACGCCTCCCTCATCATCACGGGCAACGGTGACGTTATTCAGCCTGAAAATGATTTAATCGCGATAGGTTCCGGCGGCCCTTATGCTCAGGCAGCCTCTCGCGCATTGCTAGAAAACACAGAACTGAGTGCCCGCGAAATCGTTGATAAAGCGCTGGGTATAGCTGGTGATATCTGCATCTACACCAATCAGTTCCACACCATTGAAGAATTAGACTCCAAAGCGTAAGGACTCCAAACATGTCTGAGATGACCCCACGCGAAATTGTCAGCGAACTCGACAGCTACATCATTGGCCAACACTCGGCAAAACGCGCCGTGGCAATTGCCCTGCGTAACCGCTGGCGTCGTATGCAGCTCAACGATGAGCTGCGTCATGAAGTGACACCAAAAAATATTCTGATGATCGGCCCAACCGGCGTCGGTAAAACCGAAATCGCCCGTCGTCTGGCTAAATTAGCCAACGCACCGTTCATCAAGGTTGAAGCCACCAAGTTCACCGAAGTGGGCTATGTGGGCAAAGAAGTTGACTCTATCATCCGTGATCTGACTGACTCCGCCATGAAAATGGTGCGCATGCAGTCCATCGAAAAGAACCGCTATCGCGCCGAAGAAATGGCCGAAGAGCGTATTCTGGACGTCTTGATCCCACCAGCAAAAAACAACTGGGGTCAGGCTGAGCAAAGCGCCGAGCCATCCGCTGCACGCCAGAGCTTCCGCAAGAAACTGCGTGAAGGTCAGCTCGATGATAAAGAAATCGAATTAGAATTAGCCGCTTCACCGGTTGGCGTTGAAATCATGGCACCTCCTGGCATGGAAGAAATGACCAACCAGCTGCAGTCCATGTTCCAAAATCTGGGCGGTCAAAAGCAGAAAGCGCGCAAAATCAAAATCAAAGAAGCGTTCAAGCTACTGATTGAAGAAGAAGCCGCAAAACTGGTTAATCCAGAAGAGCTGAAAGAGCAGGCGATTCACGCCGTTGAGCAAAACGGTATCGTATTTATCGATGAGATCGACAAAATCTGTAAACGCGGTGAATCCTCTGGCCCAGACGTTTCCCGCGAAGGCGTTCAGCGTGACCTGTTGCCTCTGATTGAAGGCTGCACCGTTTCCACCAAGCACGGCATGGTGAAAACCGATCACATTCTGTTTATTGCTTCTGGCGCATTCCAAGTATCCAGCCCATCGGATCTGATCCCAGAACTACAGGGCCGTCTGCCAATCCGCGTTGAGCTACAGGCGCTGACGACAGAAGACTTCGAACGTATCCTGACCGAGCCAAGTGCGTCCCTGACTGAACAGTATCAGGCGTTGATGGCCACCGAAGGCCTGACCATTAACTTTACCGCTGACGGCGTACGTCATATCGCTGAAGCGGCATGGCGAGTTAACGAAAGCGCAGAAAACATCGGTGCACGTCGCTTACACACCATTCTGGAACGTCTGGTCGAAGAAATTTCCTTCGAAGCCAGCGATATGAGCGGCCAAACAGTGACGATTGATGCGGAATATGTGCGTAATCACCTCGATGAGCTCGTTGCAGATGAAGATCTGAGCCGGTTTATCCTATAATTCGTTTTAAGAACCGTCCCTATCGGTTGTGGTAAAAGGGAGGCTTTGGCCTCCCTTTTTTACGTCTATACCCTAAAATATTGGCGTTACACGCCACGGCTAACACCGAGGCAGCATCACGTATAACGGGTATACAATATCCATTTGATAAAATATGGTAGATTACCGACCTTAACTGGAACCCTCACCCGAATATTTCACGATGGGATCCCCTGAGCGACTGAAGCGAATAATGAGTTCATCAACAACAATTAGCAGGCCACGCGCCTGGTTGGAAAGTTTGCGCCTGCGTACCTTGCCGCTGGCTTTGGCATCTATTGTCACCGGTTCTGCCATTGCAGCGTGGCAACATACCTTTAAGGTCGAAATTGCCCTGCTTGCGCTACTGACGGCGGCGATGCTGCAAATTCTCTCCAACCTCGCCAATGACTATGGCGATGCCGTGAAAGGAAGCGATACCGAAGAGCGCATCGGGCCATTGCGTGGTATGCAAAAAGGCGTGATTACCCAAGCGCAGATGAAGCGAGCGCTCGGCATTACCGTGGTGATCACCATTTTGTCCGGTATTGCACTCATTGCCGTCGCCTGCCAGAAGCCACAAGATATCATCGGATTTTTGGTTTTAGGTTTGATGGCCATCGTCGCCGCGATTACCTACACCGTAGGCACTCGTCCTTATGGCTATATGGGTTTGGGCGATATTTCCGTGCTGGTCTTCTTTGGCTGGCTCAGCGTAGCAGGCACCTATTATCTGCAGGCGGGGACTTTTGACAGCGTTGTCATGCTGCCAGCCACGGCCTGTGGTTTCTTAGCCACGGCGGTTTTGAATATCAATAACCTGCGCGATATCGAAAATGATGCGGTGAATGGCAAAAACACGCTGGCTGTACGTCTCGGGCCCATCAAAGCACGCGTCTACCACGTGGCTTTACTGATTGGCGCCGTGGTGTGCTTAGCCTTGTTCGCCTTGGTGAATCTCAAAAGCGCGTTTGGCTGGCTGTTCGTTCTCGCTATCCCCATGCTGTATAAGCATGGCCGCTACGTTTTCACACACCGCACGCCAGAAGCAATGCGACCGATGCTAGAAAACATGGTGAAAAGTGCCTTACTAGCCAACGTCTTATTCGCCATTGGCACCGTGCTCAGCTAATTCCCCTCTTTTCGCTGGCGCGCAAAACGTGCGCCAGCGCCGCGTTTAGTCATATTTAACAATTGGTGTTTTTGCAAACAACATGAATAAGGGGATATACTAGACCCCCCTGCGGCAAACAGACGTTAATCCTATGAAATACGATACTTCCGAACTATGCGACATTTATCATGAAGATGTGAATGTAGTAGAACCGTTGTTCTCCAACTTTGGTGGGCGTACTTCGTTTGGCGGGCAGATCACTACCGTGAAATGCTTTGAGGATAACGGCCTGCTCTATGAATTGCTGGAAGAAAACGGACGTGGACGCGTAATGGTCATCGACGGCGGCGGTTCTGTGCGCCGTGCTTTAATCAACGCGGAACTGGCTCGTCTTGCAGCTCAGAATGAGTGGGAAGGCATTGTGGTGTACGGTGCCGTTCGTCAGGTCGATGACCTTGAGGAACTGGATATCGGTATTCAAGCAATGGCGGCCATTCCTGCTGGCGCAGACGGAGAAGGCATCGGCGAAAGCGATATCCGCGTCAATTTCGGCGGCGTGACCTTCTTCTCTGGTGATCATCTGTATGCAGATAACACCGGTATTATTCTTTCCGAAGAACCGTTGGATCTTGAATAATCCATCGCTTCCTTTGTGAGAAAAGGCGCTCATTGAGCGCCTTTTTTATATCTTAACCATGAATAAAGACAGCTTAGTTAACTTCATCCATGCGGCCTAACAAAGAGCGCAGGCGCTCCTGCCATGCAGTTTGTTCTTCTTTAAGCTGTTCGTTTTCACGCACCAAAGACTCACGAGAGCCAGCGGCTTGCTGAACTTCTTGATTCAGTTGAGTGTTTTGTTCTTTCAGCTCTTCGATTTCCATCTGCAACAGCGTAATGGTATCAATCGCCTGCTGAACTTTTGCTTCCAATTTTTCAAATACTTCAAATGACATTCTTCTGTCCCCTTATCATAGCCAGGCGTACATCTGCTGTAGTGAGTGCGTTTCTTTAGCACCCACTGCGAAAATATAGTTGCGCCCATAAACACAACGGCTGCTGTCACCTCAAGGCGCGCAAGCCACTGCGCAATAAATTCGTTTCAACTCCGATTGTATGTACCCCATTCTCTACTGTCTAGCGCGATACTGAGGCAAAGTGCAGTCTGTAACAAATTCGCACCTTCTGCCTATCAGCAAATCCCTAAAAAAAGCATTTTTCTCTACGATGTTGTTTTCACAATTATTTTACAAAATCGTGTCACCATGATCTGTGTCAGTGGTCAGATCACAAAAAAATTTCGCTAAAAGAGCACTAAATGCGCGGCTTCACTCATTTTTATGACGAAGCACACACATTTTGATTTCGCTATTTCTCGTTTTTGCTCGTTAACGATAAATTTACAACAAGCCCAAAATAAATAGATAAGGGCTGAGCCTTACTCCCTACAATAATTCGTCGTTAGGACATCAAGTCATGAGCCAAACAGCTAGTTCAACGTTAAAAGGGCAATGCATCGCTGAGTTTCTTGGCACCGCGTTGCTGATATTTTTTGGATGTGGCTGCGTAGCCGCACTCAAGCTGGCGGGCGCAAGTTTTGGTCAGTGGGAAATAAGCGTCATTTGGGGCTTGGGTGTTGCCATGGCAATTTACCTTACCGCCGCCATTTCTGGTGCACACCTTAACCCTGCCGTGACCATCGCGTTATGGCTATTTGCCTGCTTCGATAAACGTAAGGTTGTGCCTTACATCATCGCGCAAATCGCAGGTGCATTTTGCGCGGCAGCGCTGGTGTATGGCTTATATCACAACCTGTTTGTCGATTTCGAACAAGCCAACCACATCGTGCGCGGCAGCGTAGCCAGCTTGGATCAGGCGGGCGTATTCTCAACTTACCCAAATCCACATATCTCGGTTGGACAAGCCTTCTTGGTTGAAACCGTGATTACCGCCATTCTGATGTGCTTGATCCTCGCTCTTACCGATGACGGCAACGGTATTCAGCGTGGGCCATTAGCGCCGCTGTTGATCGGTATCCTGATCGCAGTTATCGGTGCATCCATGGGTCCACTAACCGGATTTGCCCTAAATCCAGCCCGTGACTTTGGACCTAAAATCTTTGCCTATGTGGCAGGCTGGGGTGAAGTGGCCTTTACGGGTGCCCGTGATATTCCATACTTCTTAGTACCTATCTTTGGCCCAATCGTCGGTGCATGTATTGGTGCCTTCGGTTACCGCTCATTGATTGGCCGCCACTTGCCATGTGATGTGTGCAAGTTAGAAGATGAGCCAGCAGCGAAACCCGAACAGCGTAAGGCTTAGTCATTCACCGGCGTAGGCGATATCTGCGCCGGTTTTCATCTCTTTGAGACACCATGTCGTTTTCAGTTCATCAACGCAGGATTAATGTTATGACGACCGAAAAAAAATACATCGTCGCGCTCGACCAAGGAACCACCAGCTCTCGTGCCGTGGTACTGGATCATGACGCTAATATCATCAGCGTCTCTCAGCGTGAATTTGAGCAAATCTATCCAAAAGCAGGATGGGTTGAACATGACCCAATGGAGATTTGGGCGACGCAAAGTTCTACTCTGGTCGAAGTTCTTGCGAAGGCAGATATTAGTTCAGATCAAATCGCCGGTATCGGTATCACCAACCAGCGTGAAACCACCATCGTGTGGGAAAAAGAAACCGGTAAGCCAATTTATAACGCTATCGTCTGGCAATGCCGCCGTACCGCTGACATTTGTGAAAAGCTGAAAAAAGCGGGCATGGAAGAGTACATTCGCCACAATACAGGCTTAGTGGTTGACCCGTATTTCTCCGGTACCAAAGTAAAATGGATTCTGGATCACGTTGAAGGTTCGCGTGAACGTGCGAAGCGCGGCGAACTGCTGTTCGGTACCGTGGATACGTGGCTGGTATGGAAAATGACTCAGGGGCGTGTTCACGTCACTGATTATACCAACGCCTCTCGTACCATGATGTTCAACATCCACACTCTTGAGTGGGATGAGCGCATGCTGGAAGCGCTGGATATCCCTCGCGAAATGCTGCCAACCGTTCGCCCATCGTCAGAAATCTATGGTCAAACCAACATCGGTGGTAAAGGCGGGACACGTATTCCTATCGCGGGTATCGCGGGTGACCAGCAGGCAGCGCTTTATGGCCAACTGTGTGTCCAGGAAGGCATGGCGAAAAATACCTATGGCACCGGCTGCTTCCTCCTGATGAACACCGGCAAAGAAGCAGTTCCTTCTAAACACGGCCTGTTAACGACCATCGCCTGTGGCCCACGCGGTGAAGTTAACTATGCGCTGGAAGGTGCAGTATTTATCGGTGGTGCATCCATTCAGTGGCTGCGCGATGAGATGAAGCTTATCAACGATGCGGCCGACTCTGAGTACTTCGCTACGAAAGTCAAAGACAGCAACGGCGTGTACGTTGTTCCTGCCTTCACCGGTTTGGGCGCACCGTATTGGGACCCGTATGCACGTGGCGCGATCTTCGGTCTAACCCGTGGCGTCAATAGCAACCACATCATCCGTGCCACGTTGGAATCTATCGCCTATCAAACTCGTGATGTGCTAGACGCCATGCAGGCAGACTCAGGTACTCGTCTGAAAGCACTGCGTGTCGACGGTGGTGCCGTTGCCAACAACTTCCTGATGCAGTTCCAGTCTGACATCCTCGGTACGCGTGTTGAACGCCCTGCGGTGCTAGAAGTGACCGCGTTGGGTGCTGCTTATCTGGCTGGCTTAGCCGTTGGTTTCTGGAGCGACCTGGAAGAGCTGCGCAGTAAAGCGACTATCGAACGTGAATTCCGTCCAAGCATTGAAACCGTGGAGCGTAACTACCGCTACAGCGGCTGGAAAAAAGCGGTGTCACGCGCTCAGGCGTGGGAAGAGCACGATTGATATTTATGTAAAGCTAAGGTGTAAGGTTTCGTTCGCCCGCTAGCCGTTGTGTTTTTCTGCAACCACTGGCGTAGGCGACCGATGAGGGGCGCCAGCGCGCGCCCCTTCAATCCTCGCGCTTTTGTCCGAGACGCCATCTCCGCTCCGGTTTGGTATCGCCCATCCAGGGCGCCCCAAACTCCGCCGGTACATCCCTGTACCGGCGGCTCTCTCTACCAAAACTTAAATAGTTAAAAAGACAAAAATGTCTTTTGCCTTTTATCTTTTGTCTTTTCCTGTTGAAAGAATGCATTTTAGAGCCGCCAGCAAGGATGCTGGTGGCAGGTTGAAGGCGCGCAGGATGTGCGCTCTGAGACCGGTCGGCCAAACAACGCGGTGAAAAGCGCGCGAGTTGAGAGCCCCCGCGCAACGGGGCTCTCATCGGACGCCTACGCCGCGGTTTCATGGAAACAAATTTGCTGACTGGCGGACGAAACCCTTCACCGCTCCAACATAGAATAGAAGGCAGCAGCAATGAAGCCCATGCAATCGTTTTCCAATCCCCCCACTCACCTTGTGCTAAAATCCCCTCCCGTCTTTATCCTTCAAACTTTCAGTAACCAATACGGATCTACAATGAAACGTGAATTAGCCATCGAGTTCTCCCGCGTCACAGAAGCCGCAGCACTGGCAGGTTATAAATGGTTAGGTCGTGGTGACAAAAATGCCGCCGACGGCGCTGCCGTAAATGCGATGCGCATTATGCTTAATCAGGTCGATATCGACGGGGAAATCGTCATCGGTGAAGGAGAGATTGATGAAGCGCCAATGTTATATATCGGCGAGCGTGTCGGTACTGGCAACGGCGATCAGGTTGATATCGCGGTAGATCCTATTGAAGGCACTCGCATGACGGCCATGGGGCAGTCAAATGCGCTCGCCGTGATGGCTGTCGGTGATAAGGGTACGTTTTTACGCGCGCCAGATATGTATATGGAAAAGTTAGTCGTAGGGCCTCAAGCTAAGGGCGTTATCGATTTAAATCGTCCATTGGCCGAAAACCTGCGTTTAGTAGCAGAAAAACTGGAAAAACCACTGCATGAACTGACCGTCATCACGCTGGCAAAACCTCGCCATGATGGCGTTATTGCGGAAATGCAGGCGATGGGCGTTAAAGTTTTTGCCATTCCTGACGGTGATGTTGCCGCCTCAATTCTGACCTGTATGCCTGAAAGCGAAGTCGATGTGATGTATGGCATCGGTGGTGCGCCTGAAGGCGTGGTATCAGCCGCCGTTATTCGTGCTCTGGATGGCGATATGCATGGCCGCCTGCTGGCACGCCACGACGTAAAAGGCGACACGCCTGAAAACCGTGCTTTAGGCGAGCAAGAGCTGAAGCGCTGTGCTGAAATGGGTATTGAAGCCGGTAAAGTGCTGCGTCTGGATGAAATGGCGCGTAACGATAACGTGGTGTTCTCCGCAACGGGGATCACGAAGGGCGATTTGCTGGAAGGGATTTATCGTAAAGGCAATATGGCGACAACGGAAACGCTGCTGATTCGTGGTAAATCGCGAACGATTCGCCGTATTCGCTCAACGCATTACCTAGACCGTAAAGATCCGAAGATCTGCGAATTGATTATCTAGTTTCACTCGTTCAGCCTCCCGTTCTCGAGGAGGCTGAACGATGTTCGCTCAACTACGCCATATGCCCTTGCTGCTGCATTTTATGCGCCAGTGGCAGCCAACAAAGCAGAATCATCACGCCCATTGCCGTCATTAACATGCCTAAGCTGAATTGCCCCGTCTGAGGCAACAGCGCTGAAAACCACGCCATCGCACCAGAACCTACGTTTTGCAATCCACCCACTAAAGCACCCGCAGCACCCGCCAAGAACGGGAATGGCTCCATGGCACCGGTGGTCGCCAGTGGGAACAGCATTCCAGCGCCAAAGAAGAACAACGCCGCAGGTACAACCAGCGTCCAGATATTCATAATGCCGAACCAGCCTGGTATCCACATCATGAATCCAGCAACCAAACAGCTAATCACCGAATGCCACATCAGCGTGGAGAAGCTTTTTCCCTGACGTCCTGCGTACCAAGCGCCGAAGAAGGCCGCAGGAATAGGCAGAATAAACAGAATGCTGACAACAATGCCGCTAAGCCCTAATACGCCGCCCATTAAGACGCCGGAGCAGGCTTCAAATACAGCTACCCCAGCCAGTCCACCAACCAGCATAATCAGATAGCAACCAAACGAGCCGTTAGTCAGCAACATCTTGTAGCTGGCAAGCATGTTCTTACGCGGTGCGTTAGCTGGGCGAGTTTCTGGCAGAAAGCGATACATCGAAAACATAACGCAAACGCACAGCAGCAGTAGGAAGCCATAGCAAGCACGCCAGCCTAGTACCGAATCCAACATGCCGCCGATGACCGGTGCCAGCAGCGGGCTAACCAGAATACCCATGTTTAATAGGCTATTGGCATAACGCAGAGAAGGCCCTTCGTAAAGATCGCGGGGCATCGTTCGCGCCATTACGCCGGCAACACCCGTCCCCATTCCTTGCAAGGCACTCGCCATGATCAGCATGTCTAAATTGGTAGACAACAATGCCCACAAGGCACCAGCGATGAAAATCCCCATACCGAGCAGAATAACGGGGCGACGGCCCACCCGATCGGATATCGGGCCGTAGATCAACTGCGAGCCACCATAGGTCAGTAAATACGCCGCCATTACGCCCTGCACCGCACCGCTACGCACACCTAAATCGCGCGCCATATCGGCAATAGAAGGCACATAAATGGTTTGCGCCATCTGTCCAACGGCGACTAATAGAATCAACATCACTAACAGATGAAAATTTTCGAGCTTTCTCATTATCTTACGCTTGCCGACGCATTAAATTAGTATAATCGACCATTCACTTGGTGAAAGTCAGGAAGTTAAACCCATAGATCGGCGCATAATCTAACAGATTGGTTTAAATAAACGAGAGAGTAAGGTTCTTTATTCTGGTGTGATTTGGCATATAAAAGTACCCGACTCGTAAAGAAAAAGTTACAGCAACATGTTCTTTCTGCGACGAGATTAAAAATAGAGAATATTAATCATTTAATAGCGATTTATAAGTTATTAAACTATATACCCACTTTCCAAAAGGATTTGAGTCATGAAGACACCAGAACTGATTATGCTGCAGTTGAAGAGCCTAGGCCCTCAATCAGCCAAAATGCTCGCAGATAGAATTTCTATCACGACTATGGGCATTCGCCAGCATTTACAGCAGCTCGAGCAACGTGAGCTTGTCTGTTATGAAGAGGCCAGAACCAAGGTAGGTCGCCCAACGCGTTATTGGTCATTAACCACCAAGGGCCACGGCCAATTCCCAGATCGTCATCAAGATCTGTCACGCGTGTTACTTGGCGCCGCACAGCAATTATTTGGTGATGAAGGCGTCGACAAACTCATTAACGTGCGCGAAGACTCTCTCTTCCAGCGTTATACGACCGAGCTTGAAAAGCATCCCGAAGGTGAGGAGCGCTTTCAGGCCTTGGCTCGCCTGCGCCAAAACGACGGCTATATGGCCGAGTTGGAAGTCGAAGACGATGCCGTTGTCCTGATCGAAAACCACTGTCCGATTGGCGTTGCAGCCCATAACTGCGGTAACTTATGCAACTCAGAGCTGAGTTTATTGCATCGTCTTTTAGGGCCGAACTATGAAATCGACCGAGTCGAGCATATTATTTCCAACTCACGCCGCTGTGCATATCGCATTACACCTCGGGAGTTGTAACCATGGCAGAATGGGTAACGGGAACCATTACTCAAGTTCAACACTGGACAGATAATCTGTTCAGCATACAAGTGCAAGCACCGGTCAATGCCTTTAAGGCTGGCCAGTTTGCCAAACTCGGCTTGGATATCGACGGTGAGCGTGTGCAACGCGCTTACTCTTACGTCAACGCGCCGAGTGATAATAACTTAGAGTTTTATCTGGTGACCGTGCCTGATGGCAAGCTCAGTCCTCGCCTGCACAGCTTGCAGGCCGGAGATACTTTACAAGTGACTGAAGAGGCCGCAGGCTTCTTTGTTCTGGAAGAGGTGCCTGACTGTAATACGCTATGGATGCTCGCGACAGGGACCGCGCTGGGGCCTTATTTGTCAATTCTGCAGGAAGGCAAAGACCTAGAACGCTTTGAAAATATCGTTTTGGTTCATGCCGCTCGCTTGGCGCAAGACCTAAGCTATTTGCCGCTGATGCAACAACTTGAGCAGCGTTATAACGGTAAACTGCGGATTCAAACCGTAGTTAGCCGTGAGAACGCTGCGGGTTCACTGCAGGGGCGAGTTCCCGCACTAATTGAGGATGGCTCGCTGGAAGCCGCCGTCGGCCTGAAAATTGATGCCGATAACAGCCACATTATGTTGTGCGGTAATCCGCAGATGGTGCGCGATACCCAGCAGGTACTGAAGGAAACGCGTGGAATGCGTAAGCATTTGCGCCGTAAACCAGGCCATATCACCAGCGAGCATTACTGGTAATAGCGCCACGATCGGGTGCCGGATAATTTGTCCGGCACTTTTTTTGCTTTAACGCCCTGCGTTCTTAAAATCGACAGGTGTAGGCTCTGGGCCAAAACGGTTATCACCTTCTGTTCCCACGAATGAGCCGCAGTCAATCAGCATCATCACACCAATCAGCGTAGGGACAAAACGCCCAACCCCCCACTGCCAGATCCCGGCCAACATGCTCCAATTCCCCGCAGCTAGCATCCATGCCAGTACCACTAAAAGCGCCCACCAACCTGACTTATTACGATCGTGCAAACGCTTCACCAGCACCGCAGCCGTTGGCCAAAGAGAAAATACCAAGCCAAATGCCGCCGTTTGCAGTGAAACCCAGCCGCTTCCTGCAATGGAAAAAATAATCACTAAAAGCAGCGCCCACAACCCCATCCAAATCCAGAAATCGCGCCGCCCGATCCGTCCGTTAAAAGAGAAACACCATTTTTGAATGGTCATTTTCCGACGTTACCTACGTAATTAAACCTAATGGCGGCAAAGTCTACCTTATCTCGATTGGCCATCGGGGAATTTTGCACACAATTTTGACAATCACCCTCCTAAAACGCTTTAATCAGGTATCAGGCGTGTGTATTACCAGCATTCAGAATAGTGGATTGGAAAATCAGACCAACAATGAAAAAAATGAGTTGCTACACATCCAACAACGTTTTCCTCTTACCGATGCTGCTTCTATGGGCCTCAACCGTCAGCTTCTCAGCTCATGCAGCAGATGATAAGCATTCTCTGAGTGACGAACTCCCTGCGGCGCCTTATCTGCTCCCCAACGCACCTACCTTTGATTTAACGCTGGTTGAGTTCCGGTCTAAGTACAACATTGAAAATCCAACGCTCATCATCAATGAATACCGTGCCATCAGCGTTAAAAATGAAGAAACCGCGATTACCCGCGCGGCGAGCAAAATCAATGACGACCTCTACTCTTCCGTGGTGCTGGAAAAAGGCACCGGTAAGATTAAAAGCTTACAGATTACTTATATCCCCCCCGTTCCCGTAAAAGATGAAAAAGAGAGTGGTAAAGCTGAGGACAAGAAAACGGTTAAGCCGGACGACAAAGACAAAGCATCGCGTGCGCTGGCTGTAAATTATATGGCCGCCATCATGCGTCATTTTTCGCCTACACTGTCCTTTGATCAATGCACCGCTAAGGTCTCCTCATTGTTGAATAAAGGGAAAGGCCAGCTCTATTTCGCCCAAAACGATGGGGCATTGCGCTATGTGGTGTCAGATAGCGCAGAAAAAGGTATTACTTTCGCTGTTGAACCGATTAAGCTGTCGTTATCAGATAATGCAACTTAGTCGCATCCTTTCGTATTTCATGATGGAAAACAAAACTTCTTAGTCGCGAGCTTTCTATACTGATTTACAGACAATGCCGTAAGGCAGACTTTTACGATTATGTGTTCCCGAATTGGAGAAATGAAAATGCGTCAACCATTAGTCATGGGCAACTGGAAACTCAACGGCAGCCACCACATGGTCAACGAACTGATCCTTGCGCTGCGTAACGAACTGAGCGAAGTGGCCAACTGTGACGTTGCTATCGCGCCACCAACTATCTATCTGGATCAGGCTGCACATACTCTGGCAGGTTCTCGTATCGCTCTGGGCGCGCAAGACGTTGGTATCAACGCATCTGGCGCATTCACTGGTGAAACCTCTGCTCAGATGCTGAAAGATGTTGGTGCTAAATACATCATTATCGGCCATTCAGAGCGTCGTACTTACCACAAAGAAAGCGACGAGTTCATTGCTGAGAAATTCGCAGCGGTTAAAGAAGCAGGTTTAATCCCTGTTCTGTGCATCGGTGAAACCGACGCAGAAAACGAAGCAGGTAAAACTCAGGAAGTTTGTGCGCGTCAGTTAGACGCCGTGCTGAAAACCATGGGCGCTCAGGTGTTCAAAGGTGCAGTCATCGCTTACGAACCAGTATGGGCAATCGGTACTGGCAAATCTGCAACGCCAGCACAGGCTCAGGCCGTTCACAAATTCATCCGTGATCATATCGCTAAACACAATGCTGAAGCCGCTGAAGAAGTAATCATTCAGTACGGTGGCTCTGTAAATGCCGCTAACGCTGCTGAGCTGTTCACCCAGCCAGACATCGATGGCGCGCTGGTTGGCGGTGCATCTCTGAAAGCTGACGCTTTCGCAGTTATTGTTAAAGCGGCAGCTGAAGCGAAAAAAGCCTAATCGCTTATTTATGCTTTAAATGCAAAAACCCCGGATCTCCGGGGTTTTTTTATATCTGATATTTTATCGCTGCGAGATTTGATCAAACTCGCCGCCGGTTGAAAAATGCTCTTTTTGCGCTTTCTGCCAGCCACCAAAGACTTGGTCAACGGTAAACAGCTTCAACTGTGGGAACTGCTGGCTGTATTGTTTGGCAATGGCCTCGTCGCGCGGGCGGTAATAGTTCTTCGCCGCGATAGTTTGACCTTCCGGTGAATACAAATACTTCAGATATTCATCAGCAACCTGACGCGTACCGCGCTTATCGACCACTTTATCGACAACTGATACCGTTGGCTCTGCAAGGATAGACACGCTTGGCGTTACAATTTCAAACTGATCTTTACCCAGCTCATGCTGCGCCAGCAACGCTTCATTTTCCCATGCGATTAGCACATCACCGATACCTCGCTCAACAAAGGTATTGGTTGCGCCACGCGCGCCAGAATCCAGCACCTCTACGTTTTTATACAACGCCTTCACGAACTCTTTCGCTTTCGCCTGATCGTTGTTGTTGTTTTGCAATGCATAACCCCATGCGCCTAAATAATTCCAGCGCGCGCCGCCTGAGGTTTTTGGGTTAGGGGTAATAATGGCAACGCCCGGCTTGATTAAATCATTCCAGTCGTGGATCTGTTTGGGATTGCCTTTACGTACCAAAAATACAATGGTCGAAGTGTAAGGTGCAGAGTTATCGGGTAGGCGTTTGATCCAGTTTTTATCAATGCGACCACGCTCAGCGATGGCGTCAACGTCATAAGCCAGCGCAAGCGTGACAACATCGGCTTCGATACCGTTGATGACCGAGGTCGCTTGTTTGCCGGAGCCGCCATGAGACTGCCTGATCGTCACGTTATCGCCCGTTTCTTGCTTATAGTGTTTGCTGAAAGCCTCGTTGTATTGTTGATAAAGCTCTCGCGTTGGATCGTAAGAAACGTTTAGCAACTGAATATCTTTTGCCAGTGCACCGGTAGCCACCAGCAGTAACGACAGCCCAATCCCGAATTTATGCATCACCGCTCTCCAAAACTTTGTCCCCAAGAAGTTAAGGTAGAGCCTGCCAGAAACCCGAGAAATCATTAAAGAATAAAAAAGATACAGTTATGCCTTCAGGGAATAATAAAAAGCGTTTTACTCAGGGGATTTATTCGTAGAGATAAGCAAAAAGCCCCAAGACGGGGCTTTTAGAATCAGATTCACTGTCTGTTTGTGAAACGATTAGTACAGCATTTTCGCAGTTTCTAACCAGTCACCTTTAAACGGACGCTTCATGTTTTCAACGGCGTCGATGATGTCATGGTGAACCAGTTTTTCGTTCTGAATACCGACGCAACGACCGCCATAGCCCTGCAGCAGCAGCTCAATGGAGTATGCGCCCATACGGGAAGCCAAAATGCGGTCATAAGCAACCGGCGCACCACCGCGCTGGATGTGGCCCAATACCGTTGCGCGAGTTTCGCGGCCGGTCTCTTGCTCGATGTGTTTCGCCAACTCATCGATATCACAGATATGCTCGGTGATAGCCACAATCGCGTGTTTTTTACCCTTGATGATGCCCGCTTTGATTTCGTTAACCAGATCTTCGCGTTTGAACTCAACTTCTGGCAGAACGATGAACTCACAGCCACCGGCAATCGCCGCCGCCAGGGTCAAATCGCCACAGTAGCGGCCCATGACTTCAACGATAGAGATACGCTGGTGAGAAGAAGAGGTATCACGCAGACGGTCAATCGCTTCAACCACGGTTTCTAACGCGGTGAAGTAACCGATGGTGTAGTCGGTACCGGCTACGTCGTTATCAATCGTGCCCGGCAAACCAATGCAAGGGAAGCCCATTTCAGTGATGCGCTTCGCACCCATGTATGAACCATCACCACCGATAACAACCAATGCGTCTAAACCCACTTTACGCATGTTATCAACGGCTTTCTCACGGACTTTATCGTCACGGAATTCTGGGAAACGCGCAGAACCCAAGAAAGTACCACCGCGGTTAATCATGTCAGAAACACTAGAGCGATCCAGCTGCTTCATTCGACCTTCGTACAAGCCAAGGTAGCCGTCCTCAATACCGTAGACTTCTAACCCTTTCGCTAACGCTGCACGTACAACACCACGGATCGCAGCGTTCATACCTGGAGCGTCACCGCCACTCGTCAATACACCGATTTTCTTGATCATGACTACCTCTGAGCTTGTAGATGCTATTCTTAAGAATTGTTTTCGCCATCGCGCTAAACGTTATTATATGTGGTACAGGACACAGGTATAAAAAATGAACGTTTATCGCTGCTACTGCTGAATATTATATCAAAGTTATCCAGCTGAATTGATTCAGGTCAGTCTAGTTTGTGGTAAAAAAATTCCCAAGCACTTAAAGAATAAATTTAGAAACCCACCACACTAATAACATTATTTCTTATAGTTTAGCCGTGATTAGAGCTCCCAATGCCCTTTTTGCCCATCAGGCACCACCGAACAGGGGTCTTGATGGATAATCACGTCTGAACCAGGGAAACGTCGCAAAATCGCCTGCTCAACTTGTTCAGCAATGCCATGAGCCTGAATTAAAGGCAGGTTATCGTCCATCTCAATATGTAACTGAATAAAACGAGTCGGCCCAGATTGACGGGTTCTTAGATCATGCACGCCGCTAACGCCCGGCCATGCGTGCACAATATCAATGATCGCTTGTCTTTCATCGTCGTCCAACGCCCGATCCAACAAAGACTGTACGGCTTCATATCCCATACGCAGCGCGCTATACAAGATATAAACCCCAATTCCCAGTGCAAACAGGGAGTCTGCGCGAGTAAAGCCATACCAGCTCAGCCCCAGAGAAATAAGAATCGCGCCGTTCATCATCACGTCGGACTGATAATGCAGCATATCGGCACGCACTGCCTGACTACGCGTTTTACGCACTACCCAACGCTGGAAAGTGACCAACACCATCGTACAGGCTAAAGCGATAATGGTGACTCCAATCCCTAGGCCGGGATCGGTCATCGGCTCTGGATTGATAAGGTGCTGAAACCCAGTAAGGAACAAAAACAGCGCAGAGCCAGAAATAAACATACTTTGAGCCAGCGCGGCCAGCGATTCGGCTTTACCATGACCAAACGTGTGTTCTTCATCAGCCGGCTGAAGGGAATAGCGAACCACAAACAGGTTTGTCAGCGAGGCTGCAATATCAACCACAGAATCCACCAGCGACGCCAATAGGCTCACCGAGCCAGTATGCCACCAGGCAAGCGTTTTAATAATAAGGAGAGCGGTGGCAGTAACCGTGGCTCCCAGCGCAGCGGTTTTGACTAACCGTGCATACTGCTGGTCCATGAAAATTTCCTTTAACGATTAGGGCTGTTCAGTATAGCGAATTAATGACAAAAAAAAGCCTGTTGGAAAATGACGTGGTTCAGGTCGGAGTAGCATCATGCCATGTTACGTTTGGAAAGATATATCTGCTCGGCGACAGCTTGACCAACTCTCTCACTTCGATCATCTTAATTTGCCGCATCAATTGTTATCACCCAGACGGCCATATCCGCAAAATCGGCAACCACCGATATTTGAGCAGCTTTTAATCATACTGATTTACATGCCATTGAATGACGCAGCAACATGATGTGCTCTTCTATGAAATGAAATCGCCTGAGGCATAGATCATCATGGGCCATTTTCGCTCACCCGCATCAAGCCAGCAGTCAAAGAGTTCAACGTTAAACCAAGTTAAGCAAAGCCCTAAAACATGGTCATACAGCCTGCTTTTAGTCATCGTTGCAATTGTCATCCTTGGAGGCAATACGCTATCGGCCGTCTATCCGGCAGTCGCTGCATTCAGTACATTTATTTTCACTGTCGGCTTTTTCTATTTGCTTTCAGGCAGAGCCCTATTTGCCCTATCGATCAGTAGCCTTTTGGTTATCGTGCTGCAGTTTATTAACCAGTTAAAAGTCCACTATTACAAAGACCATTTAATGTTTCCTGACATCTATCTGGCTGCCGATCCCTCCAATACTGCCACGCTGCTGCATTACCCTTCAGCAGGGCTGGCTATATTCGGATTGCTGGTATGGATAGTGGCCACGGTGGTTGTGACATGGCGTGCAGCCCAGCGCAAGACCAACGGTCGCGTATGGTGGTCCGGGGCAGGAATGATCGTTGTCGGTGGGGCATTGGTCGCGCTGTGTGTCACACAGTATCAGCACGTTTGGGCCACAACGCTTCCAGGGGGAACTGGCGTTGTTTCAAACCTTGTGATGTCAGCCAGTGAAGTTGACTATGAGCCTCCCACTTTTAGCGGCGAAACTGCCGAATATTTTAAACAACGAGCCGCTGCGTTAAATCTCCACGCCGCTAGCAACAGCCAACATCCAGATATCATCGTCTTGCTACAAGAGTCTACGGTCGATCCTCGACTCTATTCGGTACCCGATCCGAAAATGATACCAAGTCTCACCATGTTTGAGCATGGCGGTAACGTAAAAGCACATACGCCAATGCGCGTACAAACATTTGGTGGCGGTACGTGGCTATCTGAATTCGCCCTGTTAACCGGCTTACGCAGCGATGATTTTGGTGCCATGAAAAACTCCGTTTTCTATTCTGCTGTCGACCACGTCAATGACAGTTTATTTAAGCAGATGAAAAACAATGGTTATTATACCATCGTACTTACACCATTTAATAAATCAGCCTATAACGCGGGCCATGCTTACCACGAGATGGGAATCGACCAAATCCTTCAGCCACAAGAACTGGGATATCCCGGTAAACTTGAGGATAACCTTTGGCACATCAGCACCGCCGACATGTTGAAATACGTCAAGCAAATCATGTCGAAAAAGACAGATAAACCGCTGTTTATATATGCGTTAACCATGTATGAACACGGTCCTTATGATGAAAAGCACAGCGACGATTATCATCTAGCAAACTACGTAAAAAATAGTGGTTCTGCTGGCGAGTTCAGCCACTATGTGGAAAAAATAAAGACCTCTGATGCCGCACTAGCGGATTTCTTCCACTTTGTTGATACACGCCAGAAACCGACCATTTTTATGCACTTTGGCGATCACCAGCCCGCTATTGATTGGGCCAATGGCTACACCACCACGCTGTCAGACCCGATGCATTTAACCCAATTTAGTCTGCGTGATAACACCAACTCGCCAGCCGTTACCGATTTAGGGCGAATGACGGATATTGCCTTTCTAGGTGGGATGGTTTTAGAACATGCCAATTTAAACGTTTCGCCGTTTTATCGCGCAAATATCGAAATGCGCCACCTTTGCAAAGGTGAACTCAACGACTGCGCCGATCAAAAACTCGTGGATAGTTATAAGAACTATATCTACGGGGAACTACGCGCTGCGTCAGCAAACAGCAATCCGTAACCCTCAAAATACAGACAAAAAAAACCCCACCGTAAGGTGGGGAAGACAGGGATGGTGATATAAAAATCAAACCATCCATATGAAATAAAAGGATTTATTTCTTTCAATGTCCACACATTGACCTCATCGACAAAAAGCCCCGATATTCGGGGCTTTTCTGTTTTTACATCCAGAGGGTTTGTTGTCCGTTTCGCTCCGGGTGTGGCATCGCGGGGATAACCGTTCCCGGCAGCATGATCGAGCTTTCGAATGTTTCCATTGTCTTAAACGTATGACCGCAATTTATGTTCTGGCACTGGTGATAACGTTCTTTTGTGTTGTCGGTTATATAGCGGCTAGAACGGGCATGAGCGGCATTTTTGCATAGTGGACAATGAAACATATTAATCACCTCGATGGCTAGATTTGATACGGTAATTTTAGGTGTTTTATCCTTTAAAAACAATTGATTATGTATATTTATTCATCTTGTTTTTCTTCCTCATACTCAACATCAGACAGCTTAACCTCAAGCTCTAGCGCCGTCGTGTAGCCGCCATCGCCGAGGGTGTGGGTCACTTTAGTGATCGTCCATGCCTGTTGGTCTATGACGGCCTTAAACCCTTTTACCGTCACCGGCGTTTCTGGATATAAATCAGCACGCCCCATGGCGAGATTGATAGAAAACTCCGCTACGCCGCGTTGCAGTTTGTCCCACTTGGATTGTGCGGCTCGCATCGCCTGTGCTTTGGTCGAGTAGATTGTCGTTATCGCCAGCACGTTATCGGACTCACCGGCCAGATACTCGCCCTGTTTTTCTTCCTGTGGCTTGGCAGCCTTGGCGGTTGTCTTTTTCGCGGGCTTCGCTTTAGGGTGCTGTAAAGCGCGCATATGTTTAGGCTTAGTTTTGCGCTGTAGCTTCACCTTTGTTTTTTTCGGCTTCGGGTCTTTGGTATGTAACCAGCTCGCCGTCACGCCGGTGTAAGCGTTGCGGTCAGCAATCGCAAACTGATGACGGTCGCCATCGCTGCGTTCGATAGTCATCATCGGGATAGGTTTGCCGCTGGCCGTCACACCGTTCCCCGCCTTGAGAAATAACAGCTTGCCCGCTTTGACTGACACCTCGGCACCGTTGCGCTCGGCCAGACGGGTGAGAAATTTAATATCGCTCTCCTGAGATTGGTCGATGTGGGGGATCGCAATTTCAGCAAAGCCTTTCGCCAGCACTGCGTCGAGCTGGTTGCGCTCGGCTATTTGTTTCACCACCGCGCCGAGGGTGCTGTCGTGATAAGACAACTCACGGCGGGAATTAAGAGACCCGCGAAAATCAGCGCTACGGGCGCGAATGGTCAGCGTGTCCGGCGCGCCTCGATGCTCGATTTCATCAACGGTAAACTGACCTTTACCAATTAGCGCCGACCCTTTCCAGCCGAGAAACAGTGACAGCACCGCGCCGCGAGCAGGCATAGCGAGTTGCCCGTCGCCGTCATCGAGCTCGATATCAAGCTGGTCAGCCTCAAATCCGCGATTGTCGGTCATCGTCAGTGATAACAGGCGATTACTGAGGTTGTCGGTAATATCATCCCCGCCGAGGGTGAGCATAAACGCGGGCGTAATATCAGCACCGGCGGCGATAGGCATACTGGTGATCATGAAAATAACCCTCCGGCCATATCCTGCGCTTTCTGCGCCATCTCACCCGCCTGACCGGCTAAGTCATTAGCCTGTTGTTGCAGGTCGCCAAACATCGCCCCGAGCGATTCATCGACACGGGTTAGGGTCATGCTAAATTCAATCCTGCGAGCACTGCCATCGGCAAAAAAGACGCTTTGTGTCTGCGTCATGCTGGCGACAACATACATGCCGTAGATTGCGCCATCGCCACCAATCAGCGGCCATGCTTTACCCTGCTCGGCCATTGTTTTAAGCGTGAGCATAGACAGCGCGCCGCCGGTGATTTCAGGCAGCAACACGCCCGACAAAGTCACCTTATCCTCGCCAGCACCTAAAAACTGATAAGTGGGGCGCTGCCCTACGCGGCTGTTTGACGGCCAGCGATAATCGAGACTTTGCTGTAATGATTGGTAGGGCAATGTCTGTAACTGAAAGACAAACAGCCCGAGCGTTAACATCATAGTGAGGGCTCCTTAATCAGTATTCATGCGAGAACGACCAGCTGCTCGACGGCTGCGATCGCGTTCTTCGAGGGTTTCGCGGATAGCTCGTTTAACATCTTCCACGTTTTGGCCAGGAGGAATATTTATATCAAGCTGGTAGGCGTGTTGGCTTTGGTCGGTATAACTTGAGCCACCCGCTTTTACCGGGGCATAGCCGCCGGTGAGAATCCCGCCCGAGGGCGAATAGCCTCGACCGTTCGCGCCGGTGGCGTACTGATTAACCTTGCTAGCATTGGCATCGATATCGGCAGACTCTTTTTTCATTAAGCCCATTTTTTCTAACAACCAATCGACCTTGCTGCCTATCGCGTTAAATAGATTGAGCGGTGCCGTCAGTACTCTCGCCAGCGCCTGACCAAATTCAACACCGGCATTTTTGCAGCTATCGAGGCTTTCTTTCGTCGATGTCACCGGCGCAATCAAATCCCCGAACCATTTCCAAGCCGCTTGGAGTTTTTGCCCCAACAAATCAAACACCGGCATTAATGGCGCAAACATCTCAGACACCGGCGCAAACGCAGCCTTGAGCCCTTCCACCACGCCACTAAAAAAGGCGCTGATAGGCTCCCAATATTTACGGATAAGCAGAGCACCGGCAACGATAGCAACACCAATCGCGACAATCGGCCACGTCAGCGCACCGAGTACCGTTAAAATACCGCTACCGACGGCGGCAAAGACGGTGCCGAGCAAACTGGCTCCGGCAATGATCGCATTAATCCCCATCACCACCGGCCACGCCACCAGACCAATCGCGCCAAGAATGCCAATGATGGCGACCGCACCACCGGCAATTTTAAGGATGGTCTGAGATAAGCCCTTATTTTTCTGTATCCATTGGTCGAGCTTAAGCACGTATTTCGTAGCAGTTTGGGTAAGAGAGCGTAGCGAGCTCTCTTGCTGGTCAAAGAGGTCGATACCCACGGCCTCATAGGCTGACTGGAATTCTTTAAAATCCCCGCCGAGGTTGTCTTGCATCACCTTGACCAGTTCCTCGGTTTTTCCGTCCGAGTTTTGTAGCATTTTGGTCAGGTTATCGAGCTTGCCCGAGGTGGCAGCCGTCATCAGCACCGCCGCCGCTGAACTTGCCTCCTCACCGAAAATCGCTTTCATGTATTCGGCGCGCTGTGTATCCCCTAGCTTGTTTTTAACAAAGCTTTTTTGCATCTCTTTGAGGATGGTAAACAGCGGCCGCATGTTGCCTTTGCGGTCAGCGGTTTTGACGCCGAGCTCGCTGATAGCGTCATGGGCTTTACCGGTTGGCGCTTGTAAGCGCGTGATGACTGCGCGGCTTCCCGTCCCCGCCATCGAGCCGGTGATTTTAGCGTCAGCCAGCGCACCCGCCATGGCGGCGGTTTCCTCGACGCTGATACCGGCATTTTTTGCCACCGGCGCAGCATAGGTGAGCGTATCGCTTAAACCGTCAAAAGTGGCGGCGCTTTTGTTCATGGCTGCGGAGATAACATCTCCAATGTGCGACACCTTATCGTTAGCCAGCCCGAACGCCGACTTGACCCCCATCAACAGCGTGGCGTTTTCCTCCATGCTACGGCGGTTCGCCAGTGACATGTTAAGCGTGGTAGGCGTGGCGGCGAGAATGCCGTCTTTATCTGCGCCTGACTTAGCGATAATGATTTGCGCGGCGGCAGCGTCATCGGCAGAGGCGGCAGTAGTGTCGCCGAGCTGGCGCGCCTGACCCCGTAGCGCCAACATATCCGCGCTCGATTTATCTAAACCGAGTACGGCCTGTAACTCCGAGTTTTTCTGTGCAAAGTCATAACCGGGCTTTAATACGGCAGCACCGGCCACAATGCCCGCCGTCGCCATACCCACACCAGCGGCACCGGCTCCCGCCAGATTCCCGGCGAGCGCTTTACCGCTCTGATAGCGCTGATTAATCCGGCTGAGCTTGGCTTGTTGCTGGCTGTTACGTGCGAGGGCTTCGCGCTGGCGATTGAGGCTGGCGGTCGCTTCATTGACCGAGGCTTTTAAGCGGCGCTCATCGTTGGATAACGTGCGCGTATTAATACCCGCTTGCTGTAGCTCTTGGCGCTGGCGCTGCACGGATTGGCGTAGGCCATTGTATTTTAGCTGGAGCTCAGAGGCGGCGCGCTTGGCTGACTCCATCACCTGCGCCTGTGCGCGTGTTGGCTTTTCGGTGGCTTTAAATTGGATAGCCAGCTCGGCGGCTTCTTGCTTGGCTTTCTTCAACGCTTGGCCGGTGACGGCGAGCTGGCCGCTCGTTTTGCGAAAGCCCTCAACGCGTCCCGCTTGGGTGTTCAGCTCTTTGAGGGTTTTCTGCGTGTCGCGAATACTGCCAGACAGAGATTTGCTCTCTGTCTGGATCGCTTTAAACGGGCGGCTGGCTCGGTCGACGGCGTTGAGAAGCACCTGCAATTTTAGATTACTGCTCATCAGTGTTTCCGCTTCGTTGTAGCGCTTTGTCGCGCCAGAGGGCGAGCTCGGTCAGGCTCATGGGGTTAAGTTCTGAGGGCGGCCAGTGAAATATCACTGCGATATCCGCCATCAGGTCATCGACCGATAAGTCGGCGGGAAAGTCTATTGAGCCGAATTCGGCGACAAAAAACCGATCACCTTACCGGCCAGCGCAATCATATCGGGCAATTCCAGCTTGACCACGTCGCTCTCCAACAATGGCGGGTAGGTCATACGCGGCAGCACCTTAATCAGCGCGTCCACATCAGAATTTGCCACCGCGGCTAGACTCACGCCGCGCAGGGTTCCCGCATTGGGTTTGGTGAGGGTCACTTGCTCGATAAGCAGATCGCCACGCTTAATCGGATTCTCCAGCGTCACCAGATTGTCATTTTCAGGGGTGACGTGCTCAGTGGTGTTTTTATCTTTCATGATTATTCTCTTTAAAAAAGGGGATTAACCGGCCAGTGTTACACCTGACCGGTCATGACATTACAGACCGAGGTTTTTACGGTGCTGCGCTAAGCGGTCGACGCCGTTGACCTTCTCAATCATGTTAACGACGTCAATCTCGATGAGCTCTTTGCCGTCCACAATCAACTTGTAGTAGGT
>Ga0308172_1000455_pt1 | contig 51641 bp, 37 predicted proteins | sample PhyGR2_FD_202134 | JGI IMG/M metagenome (GOLD analysis project Ga0308172, IMG submission 202134) | Phyllosphere microbial communities from UC Gill Tract Community Farm, Albany, California, United States - DLSLSG.R2 | ecosystem: Host-associated > Plants > Phyllosphere > Unclassified | place: USA... | reverse complement strand
ACTCTTCCTCACCTGCCCCAAGGGCCTCGAAGGCCTGCTGATCGAGGAAGCCGTCGGGCTTGGCCTTGAGGATGCGCGCGAGCACACTTCGGCCGTGCGCGGCATGGCCGACATGGAGACCGCTTACCGGCTGTGCCTCTGGTCGCGCCTGGCCAACCGCGTGCTGCTGGTGCTCAAGCGTTTCCCCATGAAGGACGCCGAAGACCTTTACCACGGCGTGCTGGATATCGACTGGGCCGACCACATGGTCCCCGACGGCACTCTGGCAGTGGAGTTCAGCGGTCACGGCTCCGGTATCGACAACACCCACTTCGGCGCGCTGAAGGTCAAGGATGCGATCGTCGACAAACTGCGCACTCCGACCGGCGAGCGCCCGTCCATCGACAAGATCAATCCGGACTTGCGTATCCACCTGCGCCTGGACCGTGGCGAAGCCATCCTGTCCCTCGATCTCTCCGGTCATAGCCTGCACCAGCGCGGCTATCGCCTGCAGCAGGGCGCGGCGCCGCTGAAGGAAAACCTGGCGGCCGCGATCCTGATTCGCGCCGGTTGGCCGCGTATCGCCGCTGAAGGCGGTGCGCTGACCGACCCGATGTGCGGCGTGGGTACCTTCCTGGTGGAAGGCGCGATGATTGCGGCCGATATGGCGCCCAACCTCAACCGTGAACTGTGGGGCTTTACCACCTGGCTCGGTCATGTCCCAGCGCTGTGGAAAAAGCTGCACGCCGAGGCCAGCGAGCGCGCCGCGATTGGCATGAACAAAACGCCGCTGTGGATTCGAGGTTACGAAGCCGACCCGCGCCTGATCCAACCCGCGCGCAACAACATTGAGCGCGCCGGTCTGAGCCATTGGATCAAGGTGTACCAAGGGGAGGTCGGGACCTTCGAGCCGCGCCCGGACCAGAACCAGAAAGGCCTGGTGATCTGCAACCCGCCTTACGGCGAGCGTCTGGGCGATGAAGCCAGCCTGTTGTACCTCTACCAGAACCTCGGCGAACGTCTGCGCCAAGCCTGCATGGGCTGGGAAGCCGCAGTGTTCACAGGTGCGCCCGACCTGGGCAAGCGCATGGGCATCCGCAGCCACAAGCAGTACTCGTTCTGGAACGGCGCCTTGCCGTGCAAATTGCTGCTGATCAAGGTCAACCCCGACCAGTTCGTCACCGGCGAGCGCCGTACCCCGGAACAGCGCCAGGCCGAACGCGAGCAGGCTGCATACGACCAGGCCCCGACCGAGCCGCAAGAACGCCAGTACAACAAGAACGGTAACCCGATCAAACCGGCCCCGGCTCCCGTGGTGGAACAGGCGCGCCTGAGCGAAGGCGGGCAGATGTTCGCCAATCGCCTGCAAAAAAACCTCAAGCTGCTGGGCAAGTGGGCCAAGCGTGAGGGCGTGGATTGCTACCGTGTGTATGACGCCGATATGCCGGAATACTCCATGGCCATCGACCTGTACCACGACTGGGTGCATGTGCAGGAGTACGCCGCGCCCAAGTCCATCGACCCGGAAAAAGCTTCCGCGCGCATGTTCGATGCTCTGGCGGCCATTCCCCAGGCGCTGAACATCGACAAGAGCCGCGTGGTGGTCAAGCGTCGCGAGCGTCAGAGCGGTACCAAGCAGTACGAGCGTCAGAGCGCCCAGGGCAAGTTCACTGAGGTGAGCGAGGGCGGTGTGAAGCTGCTGGTCAACCTCACGGATTACCTGGACACCGGCCTCTTCCTCGACCACCGCCCGATGCGTATGCGCATTCAGAAAGAGGCGGCCGGCAAGCGCTTCCTCAATCTGTATTGCTACACCGCCACTGCCAGTGTGCACGCGGCCAAGGGCGGTGCGCGCAGCACTACAAGTGTCGATCTGTCCAAGACCTACCTGGACTGGGCGCGTCGCAACTTCTCCCTCAACGGTTTCTCCGACAAGAACCGCCTGGAGCAGGGCGATGTGATGGCGTGGCTGGAAGCCAGTCGCGATGAGTTCGACCTGATCTTCATCGACCCGCCGACCTTCTCCAACTCCAAGCGCATGGAAGGCATCTTCGACGTGCAGCGCGACCATGTGCAGTTGCTCGACCTGGCCATGGCCCGCCTGGCACCGGGCGGCGTGCTGTACTTCTCCAACAACTTCCGCAAGTTCCAGTTGGAAGACAATCTCAGCGAACGCTATGCGGTCGAGGAAATCAGCGACAAAACCATCGACCCGGATTTCGCGCGCAATGCGAAAATCCACCGTGCGTGGAAAATCACCGCTCGCTGATGGCTGCATAAAAAGCCGCAAGCCAGGATATTCCAGGCTTGCGGCTTTTTTGCGCTGGTCAAACTACTGGCCGATAGCTATAACTTAAGGCCAAGCCAAAGTGACACCCCCCGCACGCTGGCGTTGTGAGTGTTGCCTATGCCGTTGCAAGCCGTTCGCCCGAAAATCCTAGGCTTCATCAGTGAGCAGGCATCGGCTTGGCTGGTGGCATTGGTGGTGCTATTGGCCGGTTGTACCTTGACGGGTATCGTCGCCTGGGCCACTCACGATCTGTATCAGCAACAGGTGCGCCAGCGCTTTCAACTGCTGGTCAACGAGCGCTACACCCGTTTGCAGGAGCGCTTTGAAGATCAGGAACAACGCCTTAACAGCCTTCGGCGTTTTTTTGTCAATTCCTCCGATGTGTCCCGCGAAGAGTTCGATGGGTTTACCCAGCCATTGCTCCTGCGCGCACGCGCATACGCCTGGGCGCCACGGGTGCTGCGTCAGCAACGCAGCCAGTTTGAACAGCAAGTGTCCCGAGAAAGGGGCGTGGATTTCGTGATCCGTGAGTTGAACGCGGCGGGTGAACTGGTCCCCGCGCCGGAGCGCGATGAGTACGTGCCGGTGCTCTACAGCCAGACCCAGAGCCTGTTGGGTTCGCCCTTGGGCTTTGACCTATTGGCCCAGCCCTTGCGGCGTTCGGCTCTGGAGCGCGCGCATAAAAGCGGCAAGCTGGCGGTGTCTCAACCCATGCAGTTGGTGGGCGTGGAGCCGGCCTATGCAGCCGGCGTATTGCTGGTGGCCCCCGTGAGCCGAGAGGCGGGTACTGAACAGCCCTATGGCTACGTCATGGCGGTGATCAGCATGCGCCAGCTGATGGCCGACGGTTTGCCCAAGCCGGAGCGGGACAACCTGGTGATGCAGATTGTCGACACCTCGGACCAGCAACAACGTGTGCTCTATGAATCCAACAATGCCGTGGCCGACAGCCGCCTCGAGGGGGTACGGCGCCTGACCCTGGGCGATCATGTCTATGCCTTGACCCTGCGCCCGAGCGAAATATTCGCGCGGGCCAACCATTCTTCGCTGGCCGCTATCCTGATCATGGGCAGCTTGCTCAGCCTGCTGCTGAGCATCTTGCTGTATATGCTGGTCAGCCAGCGCCAGCGTGCTTTGAAAATGGTCGAGCAGCGTACCCAGCAGTTGCGTCTGCGTGAGCAGGAATTGCGCGGTGCCCACGGCCAGTTGCGCAGTGTGCTGAACGCGGCCACTCAGGTTGCGATCATTGCCACTGACTTGCGCGGTGTGATCAACACGTTCAATGCCGGCGCTGAACAGATGCTCGGCTTCACCGCCGACCAGGTGGTGGGCAAGTTGACCCTGGAAAGTCTGCACCTGGCGACAGAACTGGAAATGCGTTCCGCCAAACTGGGCGTGACCCTGGGCAAGCGCATTCCCGCCAGCCAGGCCATGTTGGTGGAAAGCCCCGACAGTTTGCACGAAGCGCGCGAGTGGACCTTGATCCGAAACGACGGCAGTCCGCTGAGCGTCACCATGCTGGCCACCGTCCTGCTGGATGACCACGGCCTTTGGGTCGGGCATCTGGCGATTTACCTGGATGTGACCGAGCAAAAGCGCGCCTACGAAGCCCTGGCCGTCCGCGACCGACTGCTTAAAAAGCTCAGCGCCCATGTCCCCGGCGGGATCTTTCAGTTCACCCTGGAACCTCAGGATAACTGGCGCTTTATCTATGCCAGCGACGGCATGCGCGATATCTACGAAATCGAAACGGGGTTGTTGCAGCAGGATGCCAAGCGCGTGTTCGAGCGCATCCATCCGTTGGACGCAGAGCGGGTGCGCGCTTCGGTGCGACTGTCCGCATTGCAACTGAGCCATTGGCGCGAAGAGTATCGCGTGCTATTGCCGCAGCGCGGCCTGCGCTGGATTCGTGGCGAAGCAACCCCGGAAGAGTTACCCGGCGGCGGTACGTTGTGGCATGGGTACGTGTCGGATATTTCCGATCTCAAGCGGGTGGAAGAAGAGTTGCGTGCCTTATCCATCACCGACTCGCTGACCGGCATTTATAACCGGCGCTACTTTCAGGATCGCTTGCGCGCCGAAATTGCCAGGCTCAATCGAACCCAGGGGGCATTGTCGGTGATCATGTTGGATGTCGATCATTTCAAGCGCATTAACGACAAGCATGGCCACGCAGTAGGCGATGGCGTGTTGCAGGAGTTGTGCTCGCGCATCAGCCAGCGTCTGCGCCGCACCGATGTGTTCTGTCGTTTTGGGGGTGAAGAGTTCATGGTGTTGTGCCCCACCACCGATGCTGAACAGGCCTACAGCCTGGCGTTGGAATTGTGGCAGTCGTTGCGCAGTGCGCCGATGGACCCGGTGGGGATCGTCACCGCCAGCTTTGGCGTGGCCAGTTGGCGGGGCGATGAAGGCATCGATGGGTTGCTGCTACGCGCCGACTCGGCGGTGTACGTGGCCAAGCAGGCGGGCAGGGACCGGGTTGAGGCGCAGAGGGTTCAGGCTTGAAAGCCCGGTGGGATACTTAAAGGCTCACACATGACTCGGTGGTGAGCAGGACAAGCCTACTCGCCACGATAAACCCCTTCCACAGGTGAACGACGGTGGGTGCTAGAGCACCGGTGCCGCCGCCGTCAGTTTTGGCTGGCGATACAGATCCAGCAGCACCTGGTCGAGCACTGACGATGCGCCCCATGGCTTCGGATCGTTGAGGATCGCCACCACGACCCACGAATTGCCGTTGTTGTCGCGGCTGAACCCGGCGATGGCGCGCACAGTGTTCAAGGTGCCGGTCTTGACGTGTGCTTCGCCGCGCATGGCGGTAGTCTTCAAGCGCTTACGCATGGTGCCGTCGGTGCCGGCGATGGGCATCGAGCTGATGTACTCCGCCGCGTAAGGGCTTCGCCATGCGGCTTGGAGCATGGCTGCCATCTCACGGGCGCTGACCCGTTCGGCGCGGGACAGGCCGGAGCCGTTCTCCATCACCAAGTGCGGCGCGGTGATGCCTTTTTTCGCCAGCCACTGACGCACCACGCGCTGCGCAGCCTTGGCATCGTCGCCGTCGGCATCGTTTCTGAATTGTGCGCCCAGGCTCAGGAACAACTGCTGGGCCATGGTGTTGTTACTGTATTTGTTGATGTCGCGGATGATTTCCGCCAGGTCCGGCGAGAATGCGCGCGCCAGGACCTTGGCATTCTTGGGCACCGGCGCCTGGATGTCGCGGCCCTGGATGCTGCCGCCCAGTTCCTTCCAGATCGCCCGCACCGCGCCGGCCGTGTAGGTGGCGTGGTCGAGCAGCGACAGGTACGTCTGTGAACTGCAGCCGTCGGCCAGTTGCCCGCTGACGGTCACCGTCACGCTGCCATCGGCGGCGGTCACCGGGTTGTAGCGCACATCGCCGGTGCATTGCTTGGCGTTGGAAACCTTGACCTGATTGTCGATACGAATGCTGGCAATCGGTGGCTCTACCGAAACGAGCACCCGTCCGCCATCGTTGCGCGTGACGAAACGCAGGGCCTTGAGGTTGACCAGCAGCGCATCGGGCTTGACCAGGAACGGCTTGTTCTCGTCATTGCCATCGTCGTTGAATTCCGGCAATTGCGGTGGGATGAAGAAGCCGCGATCCAGCACCAGATCGCCGGTGACTTGCTGCACACCGTTGGCGCGCAGATCGCGCATCAGCAGCCACAGCTTTTCCATGTTCAGCTTGGGGTCGCCGCCGCCCTTGAGGTACAGGTTGCCATGCAGCACGCCACCGTTGAGGGTGCCGTCGGTATAGAACTCGGTTTTCCACTGGTGGTTGGGGCCGAGCATTTCCAGGGCCGCATAGGTGGTGACCAGTTTCATGGTAGAGGCCGGGTTCACCGAAACGTCGGCGTTGAATACGGTGGGCGTGCCGGGGCCGTTGAGCGGCAGCATGACCAGGGACAACGCAGTATTTTGCAGTTTGGCTTTTTGCAGGGCCTGCGCAACGTTGGGCGGCAGGGTGGTGTTGATCGGAGCGGCGGTGACGGAAAAGGCCAGCGGCAGAAGAAAACCGGCAAGTAACAATGGACGCAAAGATTTGATCATAAAGAATAAGACCCTACTGCTGAGGAGGGTGAAAAAGGCGAGGGGTAAATAGGAAAAATCCCTCAATGGTCAAGAAAGTGTCGGCATTATGCCCCAAGGCACAGATACTTGTAGCTGAACGATAGCTGCTAATGCGCGTTTTTTTTCCAGGCAAAATGCCGCCCGTCCCAGAGAGTCAGGCAATTGCCGCCTTAAGCTGCTAAAGTGCCGGCCGTTATTACTTAAGAGGACTGTTCCAATGGCGACTAACCGTTCCCGGCGTCTGCGCAAAAAACTGTGCGTTGATGAATTTCAAGAGCTGGGTTTCGAACTGAACCTGGACTTCAAAGAAGGTTTGGACGATGAAGCGGTTGACGCTTTCCTCGAAGCATTCCTGACTGAAGCGATGGACGGCAATGGCCTGGACTACGTAGGCGGCGACGACTTCGGTCTGGTGTGCTCGGCCAAACGCGGTTCGGTCAGCGAAGAGCAGCGTGCAACCGTCGAGGCGTGGCTCAAGGCCCGCCCAGAGCTGACTCGCGTTGAAGTGAGCCCGCTGTTGGACGCATGGCACCCAGAGACGCCGATCAACCCGGTAGCCTGATGTGCTGAAACAGCGACCCGCCCGGGTCGCTGTTTCGTTTGGGGCTTTGAAAACTCAGGCCTTGCGCCGATTCAGAATCAACAGCGTCAACACCCCCGCCACGATCCCCCAGAACGCCGAGCCGATGGAAAACAACGTCAAGCCTGACGCGGTGACCATAAAGGTGATCAGCGCCGCTTCCCGTTCCTTGGGTTCATTCATGGCAATGCTCAAGCCGTTGATGATCGAGCCAAATAACGCCAACGCCGCAATCGACAGCACCAGTTCCTTGGGCAAGGCTGCGAACAATGCCGCCAGTGTCGCGCCGAACACCCCGGCAATGCCGTAGAACACACCGCACCAAACCGCTGCTGTGTACCGTTTGTTACGGTCTTCGTGGGCGTGGGGGCCGGTGCAGATGGCCGCGCTGATCGCTGCCAGGTTGATGCCGTGGGAGCCGAACGGTGACAGCACCAACGAGGCCAGGCCGGTGGCGGTGATCAGCGGCGAGGCCGGCACGTTATAGCCATCGGCGCGTAACACCGCCACGCCCGGCATGTTCTGTGAGGTCATCGCCACCACGAACAGCGGAATGCCGATGCTGATGGTGGCTGCCAGCGAGAAGTGCGGGGTGGTCCACACCGGCGTGGCGACTTCCAGATGAAACCCGCTGAAATCCAGCAACCCCATCGCGCCCGACAACAGGGTGCCGATGATCAGCGCGGCAAGCACGGCATAGCGCGGCGACATGCGCTTGATGATCAGGTAGGTGAAGAACATCCCCAGCACCAGGCCGGTGCGATGCTGCGCCGCGACGAAAATCTCACTGCCGATCTTGAACAGAATGCCAGCCAGTAACGCGGCTGCCAGCGACGCCGGAATGCGCTTGACCAGTTTTTCAAAGCTGCCGGTCAGCCCGCACAGCGTCACCAGCACCGCGCAGGTGATATAGGCGCCGATGGCTTCGCCGTAGGTGACACCGCCCAGGCTGGTGATCAACAGCGCCGCGCCGGGCGTGGACCAGGCTATGGTGATCGGCGTGCGGTAACGCAGGGACAAGCCAATGCTGCACACCGCCATGCCGATGGAAATCGCCCAAATCCATGAGGAGATCTGCGCCGTGGTCAAGCCCGCGGCTTGTCCGGCTTGGAACATCAGCACCAAGGAGCTGGTGTAGCCGGTCATCATGGCAATAAAACCGGCGACAACCGCCGAAGGGGAAGTGTCGGCCAGTGGGCGCAGGGGCGCTTGGGTGGCGTCAGTCATGAACGCTGTTCCTTTTTACCTGGGGTTTGCCGGTGAAGGCGCAGATTCAAGCCTAAACTCAAACGTAACGACGCATTGCAATACAGCCGACCGCGCAAACAGCCGTACAGTGTGTTGGCCCATTGGGTTGTGTACAATGTGCGCTGTTTTTAGCGGATACTTGCCAGCGACCCGCTGTTGCCGTATTACCGTAAAGTCGCCGTATCACCGATAATTCGCCGCCGTTCTCCAAACCCGAGTGCCCATGAACGAACAGTTGCAACCTCTCAAGAAACAACCGCGAGCCGGCAAGGCCGGTCGCAGCGGAACCCAGGACGATATTGTCTATGCGCATATCTTCGAGGCCATCCTTGAACAACGCCTGGCGCCTGGAACCAAGTTGAGTGAAGAGGCACTGGGGGAAATCTTCGGCGTGAGCCGCACCATCATTCGTCGCGCCCTGTCGCGCCTGGCCCATGAAGGCGTGGTATTGCTGCGGCCCAATCGCGGCGCGGTGGTGGCCAGCCCGAGCGTCGAAGAAGCGCGTCAGGTGTTCCTGGCCCGTCGCCTGGTAGAGCGGGCGATCACCGAGCTGGCCGTGCAGCACGCCACTGCCGAGCAACTGGCCGAGTTGCGCCAGATGGTCAACGACGAGCGCGACAGTTTTTCCCGTGGCGATCGCGGTGCCGGTATCCGCCTTTCCGGCGAGTTCCACCTCAAGCTGGCCGAAGCGGCAAAGAATGCACCGCTGATCAGCTTCCAGCGCAGCCTGGTGTCCCAGACCTCATTGATCATCGCTCAGTACGAAAGCGGTAACCGCTCCCACTGTTCCTACGATGAGCACACCCAGTTGATCGATGCCATCGAAGCTCGCGACGCGGCGTTGGCGGTGAACCTGATGATGCATCACATGGATCACATCGACAGCAAGCTCAACCTCGATGAAGAGAGCGCGTCGGATGATCTGCATGCGGTGTTCTCGCATCTGTTGCAGACCAAGAAGCCTGGGCGTTCCTCGATAAAGCTGTAATTTTCCTGGTTTGCCAAGGACAAAATGTGGGAGGGGGCTTGCCCCCGATAGCAGTGGAACAGTCACCTCATGCAGTGACTGACACTCTGTTATCGGGGGCAAGCCCCCTCCCACATTGGTTTTGTGCTGGTGCCAAGATCAGCGCTGGTGCACCCGTTGGCCGGCGGCATAGGTCTGCAGCACGGTGCGGTCATCTCCCAGGGTCATCAATACAAACAACGTTTCGTCGATGCTGTTCGACTGCTTCAGACGGTAGCTGAGCAGCGGTGTGGCGTTGTAGTCCAGCACCAGGAAGTCCGCATCCGTGCCCGGTTGCAACGTGCCGATCTTGTCTTCCAGGCGTAGCGCCCGCGCGCCGCCCAGGGTCGCCAGGTACAGCGATTTGAACGGGCTCAACCGCGCGCCTTGCAACTGCATGACTTTGTAGGCTTCGTTCAAGGTTTGCAGCAGCGAGAAACTGGTGCCGCCGCCCACATCGGTGCCCAGGCCAACGTTCAGTTTGTGCTTCTCGGCCATCGGCAAGTTGAACAGGCCGCTGCCCAGGAACAGGTTCGAGGTCGGGCAGAAGGCGACCGCCGAGCCGGTTTGCGCCAAGCGCGCGCATTCGTCGTCGCACAGGTGCACGCCGTGGGCAAACACCGAGCGCTCGCCCAGCAGCTTGTAATGGTCATACACGTCCAGGTAGCCGCTGCGCTCCGGGAACAACGCCTTCACCCACTGCACTTCCTGCAGGTTCTCGCTGATGTGGGTCTGCATATACAGATCCGGATATTCCCCCAGCAGCTGCCCGGCCAGTGTCAATTGCTCCGGCGTGCTGGTGGGGGCGAAGCGTGGCGTGACCGCATAGTGCAGCCGGCCTTTGCCATGCCAGCGCTCGATCAACATCTTACTGTCCTGATAACTGGACTCGGGCGTGTCGGTCAGATAGTCCGGCGCGTTGCGGTCCATCATCACCTTGCCAGCGATCATGCGCAGGTCGAGTTTCTGCGCCGCTTCGAAAAACGCGTTCACCGATTGCGGGTGCACACTGCCGAACACCAATGCGGTGGTGGTGCCGTTGCGCAGCAGTTCCTTGATGAAAATATCCGCCACTTGCTCGGCATGGGCCTTGTCGGCGAACTGGCTTTCGCAGGGGAAGGTGTACGTGTTGAGCCAATCCAGCAACTGTTCGCCATAAGCGCCGATCATCCCGGTTTGCGGCAGGTGGATATGGGTGTCGATCAGGCCGGGGGTGATCAGCGCGTCCTGGTAGTGGGTCACGTCAATATCGGCCGGCAGTGTCGGCAGCAATTCGCTGGCGTGCCCGAGGGCGCTGATCTGGCCGTTATCAATCACCAGCAGGCCGTCTTCGAAATACTCATAGGACGCTTCGATGCCCACCTCGGCGGGGTCGGCAATGCTATGCAGGATGGCGGCGCGGTAGGCTTTGCGGGTCAAAGGCATGGTCTTCTCAATGGGTCGCTTGGCTGCGGCGTGACACCGGCAGCAGTTTGGCAATCGGTTCGGCGCTGGCGTTGTGCTGGCCGAAATTGGCGTTGTAAGTGGCGATGATTTCGCCCGCGATGGAAATGGCGATCTCCACCGGTAATTTGCCCTTCACCTCGGTGAGGCCCATGGGGCAGCGCATGCGTTGCAACTGGGCGGCGTCGAAGCCGCGATCACGCAGGCGGTGTTCGAACTTGACGCGTTTGGTCTGCGAGCCGATCAGGCCGAAGTAGGCGAAATCGTTGCGTTTGAGCAACGCGGCGCTCAGTTCCAGGTCGAGTGCGTGATTGTGGGTCATGACGATGCAGTAGCTGCCCACCGGCAAGTCGACGATTTCGTCGACCGGTTCTTCGCTGACGATTTTACGCACGCCCTCGGGGATCTGTTGCGGAAACTCCTGCTCGCGCGAATCGATCCAGCGCACCCGGCACGGCAGGCTCGCCAGCAACGGCACCAGGGCGCGTCCCACATGGCCGGCGCCGAATACCGCAATCTGCGCCTGCACCTGGCCCATGGGTTCAAACAGCAGCACGGTGACGCCGCCGCAGCACTGGCCCAGGCTCGCGCCTAGGCTGAAGCGCTCCAGATGGGTGTTTTGCTGGCCACGGGCGAGCATCTCGCGGGCGATCTGCATCGCTTTGTATTCCAGGTGCCCACCGCCAATGGTGTCGAAGGTCTGCGATGCACTGATGACCATCTTGGAACCGGCATTGCGTGGCGTGGAGCCGAGTTCTTCGATGATGGTCACCAGGACGCAAGGCTCGCCCTGGTTCTGCAGGTCGGCGAGGGCGCTGATCCAATTGTTCATAGTCACCTCATAGTGGTGTCTGTCAGGCCGCTATCGGGGGCAAGCCCCCTCCCACATTTGAAAGCATTCGCAGATCACTATGTGGGAGGGGGCTTGCCCCCGATGGCAGCACCTCGATCTAGAGCGAAGCCATCTCGGCTTCAGTCTCAACGGCTGTCGCCGCCTGCAACTTGCGCATCTGTTCGCAACCCCACAACACCCGCTCGGGTGTCGCCGGCGCGTCGATCTTCGGCTGATGGCGATAACCTCCAAGGCTCGCCACCGCATCCTTGATGGCGCACCACGAGGCAATGCCGAGCATGAACGGCGGTTCACCCACGGCCTTGGAGTGGAACACCGTGTCTTCCGGGTTCTTGCGGTTTTCCACCAGCTTCACCCGCAGGTCCAGGGGCATGTCGGCGACCGCCGGGATCTTGTAGCTGGCCGGGCCGTTGGTCATCAATTTGCCTTTGTCGTTCCACACCAGTTCCTCCATGGTCAGCCAGCCCATGCCCTGGATGAAACCGCCTTCCACCTGGCCGATGTCGATGGCCGGGTTCAGCGAAGCGCCCACATCATGAAAGATGTCCGTGCGCAGCATCTTGTATTCGCCGGTCAGGGTATCGACGAGCACTTCGCAACACGCCGCGCCGAACGCGTAGTAATAGAACGGCCGGCCACGGGACTGGCTGCGGTCGTAAAAGATTTTCGGGGTCTTGTAGAACCCGGTGCTCGACAGCGAGACCTGGGCGAAGTATGCCTGCTGAATCAGCGCCTCGAAGGTCAGGATCTGCTCGCGCACGCGCACATGGCCATTGTGAAACTGCACATCCGCTTCACTGACGTCGTACTTGCGCGCAGCGAATTCCACCAGGCGCTGCTTGATGGTTTCGGCGGCATTTTGCGCGGCCTTGCCGTTCAGGTCGGCACCGCTGGAAGCGGCGGTCGGCGAAGTGTTGGGCACCTTGTCGGTGTTGGTGGCGGTGATCTGCACGCGGTCGATGCTGACCTGGAACACTTCGGCCACCACCTGGGCGACCTTGGTGTTCAGCCCCTGGCCCATCTCGGTGCCGCCATGGTTCAGGTGGATGCTGCCGTCGGTGTAGACATGGATCAGCGCGCCAGCCTGGTTGAGGAAACTGGCGGTAAACGAAATGCCGAATTTGACCGGGGTCAGCGCCAGGCCTTTTTTCAGGATCGGGCTATGGGCGTTGTAGCGACGAATGGCTTCGCGGCGTTCGGCATATTGGCTGCTGGCTTCCAGTTCGGCAGTCATCTCTTCGAGCATGTTGTGCTCGACGGTCTGGTAGTAGTGGGTGACGTTGCGCTCGGTCTTGCCATAGTAGTTGGCCTTGCGCACGGCCAGCGGGTCGAGCGCCAGATGGCGGGCGATGGCGTCCATCACTTCTTCGATGGCAACCATGCCTTGCGGGCCGCCGAACCCCCGGTAAGCGGTGTTGGACGCGGTGTTGGTCTTGCAGCGATGGCCGTTGACCGTGGCGTCGCCCAGGTAATACGAGTTGTCGGCGTGGAACATGGCGCGGTCGACAATCGAGTTCGACAGGTCCGGCGAGCAGCCGCAATTGCCGGCTAGCTCCAGATTGATGCCGTGCAGACGACCGGTGTCGTCGAAGCCCACGTCGTATTCGATATAGAAGGGGTGGCGCTTGCCGGTCATCAGCATGTCTTCGACCCGCGGCAGGCGCATCTTGGTCGGCTGGCCGGTCAGGTGGGCAATCACCGCGCACAGGCATGCTGGGCTGGCGGCCTGGGTCTCCTTGCCGCCGAAACCGCCGCCCATGCGACGCATGTCCACGACGATTTTATTCATCGAAACGTCCAACACTTCGGCCACCAGCTTCTGTACTTCGGTGGGGTTTTGCGTGGAGCAATAGACGATCATGCCGCCGTCTTCGGTGGGCATCACCGAGGAGATTTGGGTTTCCAGGTAGAAGTGCTCCTGGCCGCCGATATGCAGCGTGCCCTGAATGCGATGTTGAGCCGCGGCCAACGCGCCCGCCGAATCGCCACGCTGGTGGGTGTGGCTGTCGAGCACGAAGTGTTTATTGCGATAGGCCTCGACCACATCCAGCACCGGTTCCAGGTCCTGGTATTCGATCACCGCCGCCATCGCCGCTTTACGCGCGGTCTCCAGGTCGCGGGCGGCGACAGCCAGCACCACCTGGCCGACGAACTGCACAGTGTCGATGGCCAGCAGTGGATCGCCGGGCAGCAGCGGGCCGATGTCTTTCAAACCCGGCACGTCTTCATGGGTGATGACGATGCGCACACCATCGAAGGCGTAGCAGGGGGCGATGTCGATGCTGAGGATGCGGGCGTGGGCGCGGTCGGACAGACGCGCGTACACATGCAACTGGTTGGGGAATTCCAGGCGGTCGTCGATGTACTGCGCCTCTCCCGATACGTGCTTGGCGGCGCTGTCATGCTTGACGCTGCGCCCGACTCCGCTGGTCAAGTCCTGGGCGAACAGTTCGGCCAGCTCGGCCTGGGTTTTTTCCACGGCGTGATGGTTAGACATAAGCGGTCACCCGAGTCTCGATATGCGGCGTTTGCAGCTCGATGAAATATTTGCGCAGCAGGTTCTGCGCGCTGAGCAGGCGGTATTCCTTGCTGGCGCGGAAGTCCGACAGCGGGGTGAAATCCTCGGCGAGGGCGGTGCAGGCTTGCTCGACCGTAGCGGCGTTCCAAGTCGCGCCCACCAGCACGGCCTCGCAGTGCCGCGCGCGTTTGGGGGTGGCGGCCATGCCACCGAAGGCCACGCGGGCGGCTTGGACCACACCGTTGTCGAGGGTCAGGTTGAAGGCGGCGCAGACCGCGGAAATATCGTCATCCAGGCGTTTGGACACCTTGTAGGCACGGAACAGCGTATGGCCCTTGGGCACGATGATTTTCTCGATGAATTCGCTGTCCTGGCGCGCGGTCACGCGGTAATCGATGAAGTAGTCCTCCAGCGCCAGGGTGCGCCGGGTGTTGCCTTTGCACAGCACGATCTGCGCGCCCAGGGCGATCAGCAGCGGCGGCGAATCGCCGATCGGCGAGGCGTTGCCGATATTGCCGCCCAGGGTGCCCTGGTTGCGGATCTGCAGGGAGGCGAAGCGGTGCAGCAGATCGCCGAAGTCCGGGTACGCCTGGTGCAACGCGGCGTAGCAGTCGGAGAGCGGGGTGGCGGCGCCGATTTCCAGGCGGTCGTCGAACGACTCGATGCGCTTCATTTCTTCAATGTTGCCGACGTAGATCATCACCGGCTGCGTGCGGTGGAACTGGGTGACTTCCAGCGCCAGGTCGGTGCCGCCGGCCAGTAAGCGGGCTTGCGGATAGGCGTCGTAGAGGTCGGCCAGGTCGGCCACGGTCAGGGGCACCAGGCAGCGTTTATCGCCACTGTTAAGTTCGCCGGTCTGGGTCGGGGCGATGGCTTTAAGGCGTGCAATGGTCTGGGCTTGGCGGCTGTCGAACTGGTCTGCGGGCTTGTTGCAGCAGGCCTGTTCGGCGGCGGCGAGAATCGGCCGGTAGCCGGTGCAGCGGCACAGGTTGCCGGCCAGGGCCTCATGGGCCTTGGCGCTGTCGGGGGCGTCGCTGTTTTTTTGCAGGGCAAACAACGACATCACGAAACCGGGGGTGCAAAACCCGCATTGCGAGCCATGGCACTCGACCATCGCCTGTTGCACGCTGTGCAGTTGGCCTTGGTGCTTGAGGTCTTCGACGCTGATCAGTTGTTTGCCGTGCAATGACGAAACGAAGGTCAGGCACGAATTAAGGCTGCGATAGCGAATCTGCTCGACGCCCTGGGCATCGCTGTGCAGCTCGCCGACTACCACGGTGCAGGCACCGCAATCGCCGCTGGCGCAGCCTTCCTTGGTGCCGGATTTGCCCACATGCTCACGCAAATAGTTGAGCACGGTCAGGTTGGGGTCCAGGGCGTGCTCGCTACGGAGTTCCTGGTTGAGTAAAAACTGGATCACGGAAGGCCTCGCAGACTCATTATTGTTGTTAACCGCTGTGGGCCGAATCTAGTCATGTCTGACTTTTCGGTCAATTGTTTTCTGACCTAAGGGTCAAGAAAATGCGGTCACAACCCATTCAATTATGGTTCAGTCTTCTGGAACCGGCGTTTTTGGCGGCGTGTAGACAGGCAGAGCTGCTTATTTCATGCCAATTCGCGACAGTGGGCGTAGCGCCATCAGCGGGCCAATGCGCTACACTGCCGCGCTTGTACCGATAGACGATTTTGAAGGAAACCCATGACGTTCAAGGCGCCGGACAGTCTCGCCGAGCAGATCGCTCACCACCTCGCCGAACGTATCATTCGCGGCGATCTCAAGCCTGGGGAGCGCATCCAGGAACAGAAGGTCACGCTGGCACTCAATGTCAGCCGCGGCTCCGTGCGCGAAGCCTTGCTGATCCTTGAACGCCGGCACCTGATCGCGATCCTGCCGCGCCGTGGCGCCCACGTCACCGAACTCACCGCGCACAAGGTGCAAAGCCTGTGCACGTTGATGGGCGAGCTGTACATCCTGCTCGGCAATGCGGTGGCGCAGGGCTGGCAGACCCAGGCCGATATGGCGCCGTTCGTGCAGATCCAGCAGCGTCTGGTGAGCAATTTCGAACGTCAGGACATCCGCGCGTTCGTCGAAGAAAGCTTCAATGTGATGCGCGCCGCGTACCCCTTCGCTAACAACCCGTACTTGCAGGAAACCGTCGAAAACCTGCAACCGGCGATGAACCGCGCCTATTACCTGGCCCTGGACCAGCGCAAGGCCGAGATGAGCGAGTACCTGGCGCTGTTCGAGCAACTGCTCGCCGCCGTGCTGGGCCGTGACTTGCCGCAGATCCGCCAGGTGCTGTCGGCCTACGGTCAGCGCAGTTGCTCGCTGGTTATCGCAGCGTTGGCGGACGCCTAAACGTGCGGCTCAAGTGCATCAAACTGGCGGGGTTCAAATCCTTCGTCGACCCGACCACGGTGAACTTCCCCAGTAATATGGCGGCGGTGGTCGGGCCCAATGGTTGCGGCAAGTCGAACATCATCGACGCCGTCCGCTGGGTGATGGGCGAGAGCTCGGCCAAGAACCTGCGTGGCGAGTCGATGACCGACGTCATCTTCAACGGCTCCACCAGCCGCAAGCCAGTGAGCCAGGCCAGCATCGAGCTGGTGTTCGACAACTCCGACGGCACCCTGATCGGCGAATACGCGGCCTATGCGGAAATCTCCATCCGCCGCAAAGTCACGCGCGACAGCCAGAACAGTTATTTCCTCAACGGCACCAAGTGCCGCCGTCGCGACATTACCGATATTTTCCTCGGCACCGGCCTGGGCCCGCGCAGCTATTCGATCATCGAACAGGGCATGATCTCCAAGCTGATCGAAGCCAAGCCCGAGGACCTGCGTAACTTTATCGAGGAAGCGGCCGGCATCTCCAAGTACAAGGAACGCCGCCGCGAGACCGAAAACCGCATCCGCCGCACCCACGAAAACCTCGCCCGCCTGACTGACTTGCGCGAAGAGCTGGAGCGCCAGTTGGAGCGCCTGCACCGTCAGGCCCAGGCCGCCGAGAAGTATCAGGAGTACAAGGGCGAAGAGCGCCAGCTCAAGGCGCAATTGTCGGCCCTGCGCTGGCAAGCCTTGAACGATCAAGTGGGCCAGCGAGAAGCGATCATCGGCACCCAGGAAATCAGCTTCGAAGCGCTGGTGGCCGAGCAGCGCAACGCCGACGCCAGCATCGAACGCCTGCGCGACGGGCACCACGATCTGTCCGAGCGCTTCAATCTGGTGCAGGGCCGCTTCTATTCGGTGGGCGGCGATATCGCCCGGGTCGAGCAGAGCATCCAGCACGGCCAGCAGCGTCTGCGCCAATTGCAGGACGATCTGAAGGAAGCCGAGCGCGCGCGCCTGGAGACCGAATCCCACCTGGGCCACGACCGCACCTTGCTGCTGACCCTCGGCGAAGAGCTGGACATGCTCACCCCCGAGCAGGAGATCACCAGCGCCGCCGCCGAAGAAGCCGCCGCCGCCCTGGAAGAAGCCGAAACCACTATGCACGGCTGGCAGGAACAGTGGGACGCCTTCAACCTGCAATCGGCCGAACCGCGCCGCCAGGCCGAAGTGCAGCAGTCGCGCATCCAGCAACTGGAAACCAGTATGGAACGTCTGGCCGAGCGCCAGCGCCGCTTGCAGGAAGAGCGCGTGCTGCTCGCCGCCGACCCGGAAGACGCGGCGATCATGGCGCTCAGCGAGCAACTGGCCGAAAGCGAAATGACCCTGGAAGAACTCGAAGCCAGCGAAGAGCAGCAAGTCGAGCGCCTGGAGCAACTGCGCCAGCAACTGCAACAGGCGACCCAGGCCCAGCAGCAGGCCCAGGGCGACCTGCAACGGCTCAACGGGCGTCTGGCGTCCCTTGAAGCCTTGCAACAAGCCGCGCTGGACCCGGACACCGGCACGGCCGAGTGGCTGCGCGACCAACACCTGGCCGAGCGCCCGCGCCTGGCTGAAGGTTTGAAGGTCGACGCCGGTTGGGAGCTGGCCGTGGAAACCGTGTTGGGCGCCGATCTGCAAGCCGTGCTGGTGGACGATTTCGGCGGCTTCGACCTCGCCGGCTTTGCCCAGGGCGATCTGCGTTTGCTCAGCCCCGCCGCCGATGGCGCGCGGGTGCCGGGCAGCTTGCTGGATAAGGTCGAAGCCGTGATCGATCTGTCGCCGTGGCTGGGCCAGGTGCGGCCGGTGGAGTCCTTGGAGCAGGCCCTGGCCCAGCGCGGTCAACTGGCGGTCGGCGAAAGCCTGATCAGCCGCGACGGTTACTGGGTCGGCCGGCACTTTTTGCGCGTGCGTCGCGCCAGTGAAGCGCAAAGCGGCGTTCTGGCCCGTGGCCAGGAAATCGTCAATCTGAGCGCCGAGCGCGAAGAGCGCGAAGCCACCCTCGAACGCCTGGAAACCGAACTGCAAACCCTGCGCGCCACCCAGCGTCAGCAAGAGACCGGCCGCGAGCACCTGCGTCGCCTGTTGCAGGATGAGGCGCGCCAGCAAGGCGAACTCAAGGCGCAGCTATCGGCGAGCAAGGCCAAGGTCGAGCAACTGAGCCTGCGTCGCACCCGTCTCGACGAAGAAGTCGCCGAGATGGGCGAGCAACGCGCGCTGGAGCACGAACAAATCGGCGAAGCGCGCCTGCACTTGCAGGAAGCCCTCGACAGCATGGCTCAGGACACTGAGCAACGGGAACTGCTGCTGGCCCAGCGCGACAGCCTTCGCGAACGTCTCGACCGCGTGCGCCAGGAAGCGCGCCAGCACAAGGATCACGCCCATCAGTTGGCGGTGCGCCTGGGCTCGCTCAAGGCCCAGCACGCGTCCACGGCCCAGGCCCTTGAGCGCCTGGAGATGCAATCCGAGCGCCTGACCGAAAAGCGCGAACAACTGAGCCTGAATCTGGAAGAGGGCGAAGCGCCGCTGGAAGAGCTGCGCCTCAAGCTCGAAGAGTTGCTCGACAAGCGCATGACCGTCGACGAAGAACTCAAGACCGCACAGATCGCCCTGGAAGACGCCGACCGCGAACTGCGCGACGCGGAAAAACGCCGGACCCAGGCGGAACAGCAGTCCCAGTTGATTCGTGGCCAGCTCGAACAACAGCGCATGGAATGGCAAGCCCTGACCGTGCGCCGCAAAACCTTGCAGGACCAACTGCTCGAAGACGGCTACGACCTGCACGGCGTGCTCAATACCCTGACCGCCCAGGCCAACGAGAAAGACGCCGAAGAAGAACTCGAACGCATTGCCGCGCGGATTCAACGCCTCGGCGCGATCAACCTCGCGGCCATCGACGAATACCAGCAGCAATCCGAACGTAAGCGCTACCTGGACGCTCAGGACGCGGATCTGGTGGAAGCCCTCGACACCCTGGAAAACGTAATTCGCAAGATCGACAAGGAAACCCGCAACCGTTTCAAAGATACCTTTGATCAGATTAATGGCGGTTTACAGGCGTTATTCCCAAAAGTTTTCGGTGGCGGCAGCGCTTACTTGGAACTGACGGGCGAAGATCTACTCGATACAGGGGTGACGATCATGGCGCGCCCGCCGGGTAAGAAGAACAGCACCATTCATTTGCTGTCCGGTGGGGAAAAAGCCCTGACCGCCTTGGCGTTGGTGTTTGCGATCTTCAAGCTGAACCCGGCGCCGTTCTGCATGCTCGATGAAGTGGATGCACCGCTCGATGATGCGAACGTTGGACGCTACGCGCGGTTGGTCAAAGAGATGTCCCAGACCGTGCAGTTCATCTATATCACCCACAACAAGATCGCCATGGAAATGGCTGATCAACTGATGGGGGTGACGATGCACGAGCCGGGTTGTTCGCGCTTGGTGGCGGTGGACGTGGAAGAGGCGATGGCCATGGTGGACGCCTGACGGCAAGCTTCAAGCGGTAAGTGAGTCAGCTTGAAGCTTGTCGCTCAGGGCCGTGACTCACAGTTGGCGTCTGCTGTAGGAGATTGCCTGCTACGCCTGAAAGCTGGCAATTCGACACATTTCGCGCCAACTGTGTAAAGTTATCTTTGGTCGTGCTAGTTTAATGTCAATTTTTCGTGTGCGTGGGCAAAACGTCAGTCAGAACATAGAGTTGGCGCCACGTTTTAAAGCGGTTTGCACGATGCTAAACCCCTTATTTTTCAGCATTTTTTATGGCTGGCGCCGCATGCGCGGTGGCAAGGGCAAGCTCAAATTCCGTCTGGACCGTAACCTGTCCAACCTGCCCGACGACGACGGCAGCGCCGAGCTGCTGGGGCCGCCCCGTGTGCTGGACACCCATAAAGAGCCGCAACTGGACGAGCACGACCTGCCGTCGATGAGCGCGCCGGTGCGTGAAGCCCGCGAGCCATCGTCCAAACGCGGCAAACGCAGTGGCGCAGCGGTTGCCGAACCCCATCAGGGTGACCTTAACCTCGACGTGGATGAAGGCCCGAGTTTCAGCAGCCGTGACGACGATTTCCCCGATGAGAACGCCGCCAAGAACGCGCCGCGCCAATCGGTCAACGATCAGCCGGCCGCCGAAGAAGTGCTGGTGATCAGCGTGATCTGCCGCGACGCCGCCGGTTTCAAAGGCCCTGCGCTGTTGCAGAACATTCTCGAAAGCGGCCTGCGGTTCGGCGAGATGGATATCTTCCACCGCCACGAAAGCATGGCGGGCAACGGCGAAGTGCTGTTCTCCATGGCCAATGCCGTCAAGCCAGGTACTTTCGATCTGGACGATATCGACCTATTCAGCACCCCTGCGGTGAGCTTCTTCCTCGGTCTGCCAGGTCCTCGTCACCCGAAACAAGCGTTCGATGTGATGGTGGCCGCAGCACGCAAGCTGTCCCAGGAACTCAACGGCGAGCTGAAGGACGACCAACGCAGCGTCCTGACCGCCCAGACCATCGAACACTACCGTCAGCGCATCGTCGAGTTCGAGCGTCGCGCCCTGACACAGAAACGCTGAGGATTGGCCTCAAGCGTTGTCGATAGAATAAGCGCACCACCATTTGAGCAGCTTCGGCTGCTCTTTTGCTTTATGAGAGAACACCCATGACCGCCGCCCATACCCGCATCCTCGAACTGCGCGCTGAACTGGATCAGCACAACTACCGGTATTACGTCCTCGACGAGCCGAGCATCCCGGACGCCGAATACGACCGGCTGTTCCACGAACTCAAGGCACTTGAAGACGAGCACCCGGAGCTGGTCACGCGGGATTCACCGACGCAACGGGTCGGCGGCGCGGCGCTGTCGGCGTTCACCCAGGTCAAGCATGAGATTCCGATGCTCAGCCTGGGCAACGCCTTCGATGAAGCCAGCATGCTTGAGTTCGATCGTCGTGTTACTGAAGGTCTCGATCTGCCGGTGGGGGATCTGTTTGGCGGTGGCGCGGCGGTGGAGTACAGCTGCGAGCCGAAACTCGATGGCCTGGCGGTCAGCCTGTTGTATCAAGACGGCGAGCTGGTGCGCGGCGCCACCCGGGGCGACGGCACCACCGGCGAAGACATCAGCGTCAACGTGCGCACCGTGCGCAATATCCCCTTGAAGCTGCATGGCAGCGGCTGGCCGGCGACCCTGGAAGTGCGCGGCGAGGTATTTATGTCCAAGGCCGGGTTCGAGCGGCTTAACGCTTCGCAACTGGAGGTGGGCGGCAAGACCTTTGCCAACCCTCGCAATGCCGCTGCCGGTAGCCTGCGCCAGTTGGATTCGAAAATCACTGCCAGCCGCCCGCTGGAGTTCTGCTGCTACGGGATTGGTCAGGTCACGGCGGATATCAGCGACACCCATATCGGCAACCTCAAGCAGTTGCAGAAGTGGGGGCTGCCGATCAGTCACGATCTGAAGTTGGCCAAGGGGATTCAGGAGTGCCTCGATTACTACCGCGACATCGGCGAGCGACGTAACAGCCTGCCGTATGAAATCGACGGTGTGGTATTCAAGGTCAACAGCCTTGCCTCCCAGCGCGAACTGGGCTTTCGCGCCCGTGAGCCGCGCTGGGCCATCGCCCACAAGTTTCCGGCCATGGAAGAACTCACCGAACTGCTCGACGTGGAATTCCAAGTCGGCCGTACCGGCGCCGTGACTCCGGTGGCCCGCCTGAAACCGGTCAAGGTCGCGGGGGTGACCGTGTCCAACGCCACCTTGCACAACATGGACGAAGTGGCGCGCCTGGGCCTGATGATCGGCGACACCGTGATCATCCGCCGTGCCGGCGATGTGATCCCGCAGGTGGTCTCAGTGGTCACCGATCGCCGCCCGGAACATGCGCGTGCGGTGCAGATCCCTGAAAGCTGCCCGGTGTGCGGTTCCCATGTGGAACGCACGCAACTGGTCAAGCGCAGCAAGGGCAAGGAAACCGTCAGCGAAGGCGCGGTGTACCGTTGCGTCGGGCGCCTGGCTTGTGGCGCGCAGCTCAAGCAAGCGATCATCCACTTTGTGTCCCGTCGCGCCATGGACATCGACGGCTTGGGCGACAAAACCATTGAGCAATTGGTGGATGAACACCTCATCGCGTCACCCGCTGACCTGTACAAGCTCACATACGAGCAGATCATCGACCTGGAAGGCTTTGCCGATGTTTCCAGCAAAAAGCTGATCGCCGCCATCGAAAACAGCAAATCGCCGACCCTCGCGCGCTTTATCTACGCCCTGGGCATTCCCGATGTGGGCGAGGAGACCGCCAAGGTGTTGGCGCGCTCGCTGGCGTCCCTTGCGCGCGTGCAGCAGGCTCTGCCAGAGGTGCTGACGTACCTGCCGGATGTGGGCCTTGAGGTGGCGCATGAGATCCACAGTTTCTTTGAGGACAGCCATAACCAGCAGGTGATCGGCGCGTTGTTGTCACCGGACGAATGCGGCCTGCAATTGCAGGATCAGGGCGACCTGAGCGCGGAATTTGCCGCCAGTGCGACCCTGGGCGGGCTGCTTGACAAGCTCAATATCCCCAGCGTCGGCCCCGGCGCTGCGCAGAAATTGGCGGACAAGTTCGGCAGCCTTGACGGCGTAATCCAGGCCGACTGGCTGGACATGCGTCAGGCACTGCCGGAAAAGCAGGCCAAGGCCGTGCGCGACTTCTTCGATAATCCGCAGAACGCCCGCCGTGCACAGGCCATCGAGCAGCAGCTCAAGGATTTCGGCATGCACTGGCACAGCGCGAAGAAAGTCGTCGAAGGCTTGCCGGAAGCCGGTCACACCTGGGTGCTGACGGGCTCGCTGGAGCTGATGAGCCGCGATGTGGCCAAGGACAAACTGGAAAGCCTGGGCGCCAAGGTCGCCGGTTCCGTCTCGGCCAAGACCCACTGTGTGGTCGCTGGCCCTGGGGCTGGTTCAAAGCTGGCCAAGGCCACCGAACTGGGCCTGAAGGTGCTGGATGAAGAGGCGTTTGTTGCCTTTCTGGCCCAGCACAACGTGACTGTCTGATGGCGTGTGCCGGGCGCGGGCTTGTCGCGCGCCGGGCGGCGCTGCAACCCTTACAGCAGTGAAGTGGAACGATCCCAAGCCCTGAATGATCTAGTCTGGGTCACCTAGGGAGAGATCGCCATGTTCCGCTATTTCGAGCAACTCAGTTCGCGCATCGCCGCACCGTTCATGGCCGATACTTCGCGTAACAGCAAAGTCTGGCAATGCCGCTGCGGCCAGCCGCTGTTCTTTCGCAATAGCCAGTGTCTGGCTTGCGCGGCGCTGTTGGGGTACCAGCCGCAGCAGAGCCGCTTGGCGTCCCTACAGCCCGGGCCCGTTGCCGGAACGTGGCTGCAGGACGGCAATCTCGACGCCGGGGCCTTCCGTCGCTGCGCCAACCTTGACACCCCGGCGGCCTGCAACTGGCTGATCCCGGCCCACAGCACCGCGCCGCTGTGTGTGGCTTGCAGCCTCAATCGCACCATTCCCGACCTGTCCATCGTGGACAACCACGAACGCTGGCGCAAAGTGGAAACCGCCAAGCGCCGCCTGGTGGCGCAATTGATCAGCCTGGGCCTGCAGGTGGTGCCCAAGAGCGTCGACGAAGAGACCGGCCTGGCCTTCGACTTTATCGGTGTCGACCTGGAGGGCAACGCGCCCACCACCGGGCATGCCAACGGCCTGATCACCCTCGACATCAAGGAAGCCGACGACGCCCACCGCGAGAAAGTCCGCGTGCAGATGCACGAGCCTTACCGCACTCTGCTCGGCCATTTTCGCCATGAAGTCGGCCACTACTATTGGGATCGCCTGATCGCCGGCAGCCACTGGATCGAACCGTTTCGCCAACTGTTCGGTGACGAACGCGCCAGCTACGCCGAGGCCCTCGACCGGCATTATCAGCACGGCCCGCGACCGGACTGGCAGGAAACCTGCGTCAGCGCCTACGCCACCATGCACCCCTGGGAAGACTGGGCGGAAACCTGGGCGCATTACCTGCACATGATGGACGCCGTGGATACCGCCCTAGGCTTCGGCATGAGCGCGCGGGAGATGGACCTGGATTACCAGCCGTTCCCCCTTGCCACCCTCTACGATCCCGCGCACCCCGGCGGTCCGGCGTTTCTGGCGTTCGTCAATGCGTGGATCGAACTGGCCGGCATGCTCAACGAACTGTCGCGCAGCATGGGTCAACCGGATTTCTACCCCTTCGTACTGCCACCGGCAGTGATCGCCAAACTGCACTTTATCCATCTGGTGATCCAGGAAGAGGGCGGCCGCGCGGACGAGGTGCTGCAAGCACAATGATTAACCCATGTGGGAAGGGCGTGCTGACGGCCATGGCAAGTGCTTGAACCTCTTCATATTTTTAATCCGTCACCAACGGTTGTAACTTCCGATGAGATCGGTACAATGGCGCGGCTTGCCGAGAGGCCAGCGTCGTTATGGTGACCCCATCGGTCCCCCCGCAACGATTACCCGTTAACCTGGTCAGGCCCGGAAGGGAGCAGCCACAGCGGGAACATTGTGTGCCGGGGTGTGGCTGGTGGGGTTGCCTCCATAACGCTCTTCTTTAGTTGCTCATCCCAATATCCAAAAAAACTGTTTGCGAACCATCTGCCCTTGAGCAGTCCATGGTGGCATTGTCGCGACGGTCAAAAACTCACGCCAGCTCGGCAGTTTATCAGTGGCATACTTCACTGCCTGGCAACCGGAGGCAGCGCAAGTGGAAAAAGTTGACGACCTCACACGAGAAAAACTGCGGGAATGGCAGATGCGGCGCTTGGAGATCAAGGACCGTATCCAGGCACACCCGGAGCAGACCCTGGCGTTGTCGAAGGTGTTGGACCTGATGGACGAGGAGCACGCCGAGATTATGAGCGGTGCGCAGTTTGTCCGTACTGCCGAGCCGAGCCCTGGGCCGAACCTCGATCAGCCTCCACCGATCGCCGCTACCTACCAGTTGCACTTGGACGTGTCCGCCCACAGCGCCGAAGACCTGCGGCGTTTGCTCGATATGGCCGTTCATGAACTGCAACGGCAGATTGAACTGGCCAGCGCCCCGGCCTCCACCGGGCCACGGCGTTACCCCGGTGGCATGGCGGGCTCTCTGGGTGGCTATCAATTCGAGGTGGGCGTCGGTCAGGATGCCTGACAGGCTTAACCGCTGAATCCATTTGACTGACCTCATTCGGCCTCTGGCCGCGAGGATGTATGCAACCGGAACACTTCGATTTATCCAGCCCCGTTTTCCTGCCGGTTACCGACGACACCTGCAGCGCCTTGCTCGGTGCCGACGGTGCCACGCACCTGGACACCCTGACGGACCCGGAGCTGGCTGCGGTACTGGTCATTCAGAACCTGGCGCAGGCCGCGCCAGCCGACCTCAACGGTGCCGCCGCCGAGCGTGTGCTGGTCAAGTTGATCGGTTGGGCGCTGAACGCGCCGACGTCCGGCACGGCGGCGTTGCTGTCCGAAGCGCGGCGGTTGTTCGATCCGCGCAAGCTGTACTTCGGCATCAATGCGCTCAAAAACCTCCACCTGCGTCTGTTACTGGCCGAAGAAGTCGCGGCGCGCGATTATCTGCTGCCCGACGGTCAGTGGGATGTGACCTACAAAGTCCGCCAACGGCGCGGCAACGATCCCTTCAGCCAGCAGATGATCACTCCCCGGCACCGCGAGCGTTGGCTCAGCCCGGCGCAGGACAAGCTGGTGCGCACCTTTCGCGCCAATCTCAATGAAGACCTGCACGTGCAAGGCTATGCCGGTATCGGCAAGAGCCACTTGCTGGGTGCGTTGCTGGAGTGTCTGCGCCCGGAAAAAACCCTGATCCTGGCACGCACCGGAGCCAAATTGGCCACGTTGCGCGAGCGCATGGGGCTGACGCGGGACAGCAAGGCCGGTTCGACCTTCGCCGCGTTTGCCAAAGCGCTGTTGCAGAACGGGCGGCCAACCGCAGACAAATCATCGGCCAGGTTGCCCAGTAAGCAGGCGGTGGCCCAAGCCCTGGATATCCTGGGTTGGCGCGGCCACGATGGTCAGGCGACGTTGAATGTGTGCCTCAAGGTGCTTGAGAACTACTGCGACTCCAGCCATCACAGCCTCTCGGCCCGGCACTTTCCTCACTTCAAGCACGCCTTGTCCAGCCTGGATGCACAGGTCTTGCTGGAGTACTCAAGCCGCGTGTGGACGTACCTGGAGCGCCATCCGCAGTGGGTCGTCCAGACCGAGTTCGCCACATTGTGGTTGATCAAGCGCGCCAGCCTGGAAGGCTGCGAAGTGCCGCCGCGGTTTACCCATGTGCTGATCGATGAAAGCCAGGACATCCCGGCCTCGTTGCTGCAGATCATCGAGCGCGGCCGTCAGGTGCTGATCACCCTGGGCGACGAATACCAGTTGGCCACCGGCGTGATGGTGCGGCGCAAGCGTGAAGTCCGGCACACCGATATCAGCTATTCGGTGCGTTCCGGTCGCAACGTCGAGCGCCTGGTCAACCCCTTGATCAGCGTGCATTCGCAGAAGAGCAAGGTTCCGTTCGAAGGCGCGCGGGACGCCGATGTCAGCATCGAACATTACCCTCAGGGCTTTGTGCCGCCGGAAGGTTGCGTAGTGTTGACCGCGTCCCCTTGGGACACGATGAAGTGGGCGATCCAGTTACAGCAGGCCCATTGCCCGTTCGCCTTGTTCGACAGCGCGGCGCAGCGCGATCTGGAGCGCTTTATGATCAGCGCCATTGCGTTGTTCAAACCGCAGTTCTACAGCACCGAGCACACCGACAAAGGCCCCCACGCCTATTTCAGCGACCTGGCCGACTGGCAGCAGGTGCGCGAGGCCGGGCAGTTCGACGAAGCGTTCCTGTGGGTCGAGCATGAGTTGGAAAAAGGCTTCAACGTGGCCGATGTCACCCGCCTGAACCGACTGGCCGGCGAGCCCGACAAACGCTGCCGACTGATGCTGGCGCAAGAGGCCGGCGGCATGGAGTTCGACTGCGTGTTGCTCACCCCGGAATTGCTGAGCAACGTGAAATTCAAGGATGCGTATGCCTTCGATCAACGATTGTGCGAGGTGTACATCGCGATTTCACGGGCCAGGCGCCAGCTCTATCTGCCTTACGATGTGGTCGAGTGGATCGATTACCACAAGTATCAGAAGACCCGTGAGACTCATGGCTTTTAACTGAGTTGATTTACGCATCGACGGGGTTCTGTGTCAGTACCTCTTCTGCAATGTCTCCGAAAAAAGTTCGTGTAAGACTGAAAAAAGGGCTTAGCTGCTTGCCGCGAGGAACGAGGTCGATACTTGCCAGGCAGTAAAGGCTCATATCTTGGTCAATGTGATCTTCGAAAAGCACCTGTAACTCGTCCCACCATTGCTGACGCAGGTTCTGAAGGAAGGGGCTGTTCAAGTTAAGTAACCCAATGGTGTACAACGCTCTGTCTTCGTCTTCTATGGACAGCTTATCCGCAGGCACTATGCGGCCGTCAGATAGGTAGGCGAAAAAACGACGGCAATCGGGATGATGGCAGGAGACAAAGCGCTTGATATCGACCGCATCGGATTTTCCGAGTGCATGTCCGCCGAAAACTTCTGACGCTCGGCCTTTGAATGTATGCAAATCGCTTTCGCTATCTAGAGCGGACGCGGCGAGGTTGTGGTAGTCAAAAGTGCGCTGAGGGTTCTGGCTCTTATTTTCGACGTGTTCTATATGAAAGCCTAAACCGATCTGGTCGGGACGAATCTCACTGTAGCAACATAGGCCGTATTGTTCTTCCAGAAGGTAGGCGAGAACTTGCTGTTTGTACTTAAATCCAGACCATCGGCTGTCCGCCGCTTCTGCTGAGATGGGCGGATTGGAATTTGAGTTGTTCAGTTGATAGGGACCGTGGCCACGCTTGCAAACAGCTCTCATTTTTTAAGCGCTCTTTGTCGTTTTATGCTGCGATGCAGGCGCTGAAGCTGGGGGTGCTGATCACCCAATGCTTTTGTAAGTCGCGCCATCAATTCAATGGCTGGCTCTTCATCGTACCGACCCTTGTCGACCCATTCAGTGAGTTGCAACAACTCAGGTTTTTCAATGACCGGTGGCTGCGGGTCAACTTGCATTACGCTATGTAGAACGCTGCTGCTTGGCTCACCGTAAGTCATCGCCAGAGGTGGCGAGGCAACCAGATTGCCTTGTATATCCTTGCCAATCACTCGAATGTTTTCGCGCCGCACGGTGCTTAATACTTGTGGGCTATGCGTGGTGACAATGAATTGCATGGCTGGGAAAGCTCCACGCAATGAGGCCAGAACTGTTTGTTGCCAATGGGGATGGAGAAACATGTCCACCTCATCGATCAACGCAATACCGTGGGTTTTCAACGGTGCCTCAACGCCGAGATGCGGATTTAACTTGCAAGCGCGAAAAGCAAGATCCGCGACCATCGCAATTGCATTACGCAAACCATCGCTAAGCATGTCTACAGGCAGTATCCCTTGTTCAGGATGATGCATGATCAGTTGCTGTTGATGGCTCTCGCTGTACTCAAGGCTGTGCCAGCCAGTGGGGGCTTGAATCAATCGGTCAATCGCTTCTTTGATCGATTTGATGATTTGTCCGAATCGAGTTCCAAGCTCAGACAGTTGCGCGTTACGTTCCAGGGCAACGACCTGAGCTTCGCGATAGCTGCGATAGATCCAGCCATACCATGCTGTAAAGGTTTTGAAGCTCGACGAGTAAGAAAGACAGTTCAGATAGCCTGAAGTCCTGGAGTATTCGGATTTGTCAAGAGTGGTTTGGGCCGCGGCCGAGGTGAAGCGCCCCTCAAACCAGAGCCGAGACGTTCCCAGGTAAGTGATCAGCGGTAGAACAACAGATTCATCACGACGAACTTTTTCCTGCAGTGATTTGCTGTACCCCGTCAGGGCTTTAGCGCCGGTGTCTGCGAGTGTATTGGTTGATTTTTTCAAGCGCGTACGTTGTTGTAACCAATGGCGTTCCAGTTCGCCGTCATCCCACGGGCCAGACGCTTCAATAATGCTCGGTATCTGAGGTTCCATATTGCCGCTGCTAAGGTGGGCAAGACGTACGTCGTCGATTTGAATTGTCGCGGATTTTCCAGTCTGACTACCGAGGTCAAAACCTTTTACAAACGGCCATAAAGCAACCCGAGCCGCATCCAGGATAGTGGTTTTGCCACCACCGTTGGAGGCAATCAAGACAGTCAGATGAGGATCGAAGTCGATATCGAACTCTCCAAAGCAGCGGTAATTGCGCACGCGCAGTTTGTCGAGCCTCACAGTCGTTCCTCCGGTTTCATCATATGGCCAGGCAAAGGGACATCCCATTGCATTGCTGGGTGTACAGCATACTAGAGCGGACGGCGAAAACGCGAAGTTAAGCCGTGGAGAGTGACTGGTTTGTTGGCGTGTTTCTGAGGCCAACCCGCTCAGCCGTCAGATCTAAAAAAACGACGGCTCCCTGCCTTTAGATAGCTGTCTCACAACTTTCAAGCTCGCGACTGGACAACCCTTGAGCGCCTTGCTAGTTTCCGCCAGCTGCATGTTTCAGAATATGACAACAGTAACGCATTGATATTGAAGTGATATCACTTCTTTAACTAACAAGGATGTCTCTGATGAAAAGCCTGCAAGGGTTGCCCCGTCTGATCAGTGCTTCGGTGGGCGCTCCCGGTAAAGCCCGCAATTTGCCCGCCGATGTGCAGTGCATCCAGTATTTATTCAATCTGATCATTCCAAAAATGGGCTTTCCCCTGCCGGAAAACGGCAAGTGCGACGGCCAGTTGGTGCAGTGCATCAGCCAGTATCAGTTTCGCCACCTCAAGTACGCCCATCCCGACGGCGTGATCGACCCCACCGGCCGTACGTTCAACAGTCTGATCGAAGAGGCCGTCAAGGTGCCGGTCAAGACCTCTCCAACGCTGCGCATTCCAACCTTCCTGAATGCCTTCGGCAATAACCACGGCGATGCAGTGCAGGCTACGGTGAATGTGTACTTGGACCGCATGCGCGCGATGATCGAGGCGGAGCGCCGCAACCGGCAACTGATGTTGCAGCCCACCTGCGACGGTGGCATGACCCTCTCCGACACTGATTTCCAGAACGCCGCCACCCAGTTGGGCAACGGCATTTCGGTCAACATCATCAAGGCCTTCGCCACCGTGGAATCCGGCGGACGTTCGGGGTTCGGGCCGGCCAAGTTGCCGGTGATCGCCTTCGAAGGGCACCTGTTTCGCAAGTACACCAAGCGCATCTACGACCAGGCCCACCCGCTGCTGTCTTACCCCTACGTGAAAAAGGCCGGGCCGCAGTGGCAGACCAACAACAAGGACCAGACCAAGGCCTGGGAAACCATGGCGACGGCATTTGCTCTGGATCAGGAAGCGGCCTTGATGTCGGCGTCCTGGGGCATGTTCCAGATCATGGGCTTCAACTTCGAATCGTGCGGTTACAAGACCGTGTTTGAATTCGCGGCCGCCTTGAAAGTGAATGCTGGCAACCAGCTCAAAGCCTTCCTGGGTTTCTGCAGCAAGAGCCCAGCGTTGATGAAAGCCATGAAGGCCAAGGATTTCACCGGCATGGCGCGTAATTACAACGGTGAGGACTACGGCAACTACGACGTCCTGATGAAGAAAGCCTACGAAAAACTTGAAGGGAAAAAATAGGATGACGCGTTTTCTGACGATGGGTGTGTTGTCGTTGTGCTTTGCAGTGCCGGCATTGGCCGCCAGCAGCGCTTTGCATTCGGGCAAGTATGAAGGCCTGATGCTGGCGGTCACGCCGCAGCAGCAGGTCGAAGGCTACTACGCCGAAGAGATGGGCGAGGGCGTCACCCGCGGCTGCACGTTTTACCTGCAGGGTAAACCGGGCGCGCTGACTACTTGGGGCCAGGAAGCTTATCCCGGCAGCATCGCAGCGTCTGGCGATGGCGTGACCCTGACCGTGGAACAAGGCCGCCAGCACCCCGGTTGCCTGAACGTGTTGATGCCGGAAATCGCCACCGGCCTGGACCTGAGCCAGACCGCCAGCAAAAACTGGATCGGCCTGGTCACGGTGTCCGCTGACAAGGCTTACTTGCAGAAAACCCCAGGTGCCAAGGTCGCCAAGCGCCCGTATATCGTCAAGCGAGACGTGGTCGGTGTGCTGGCGTACAAGAACGGCTGGGCCCAGGTCGAGTTCGTCAACGCCGAAGGCCGCTCGTTCATTGGTTGGATCAGCCAGGACCAGTACAGCCGTCTGGCTGCGCCCACCGCGCAAAACTGAGTCACAAAAAAACGCCGCCGTGTGCCTGGTACACGGCGGCGTTTTTTTATGGGCGGGGTTCAGCCCTTATTGCGGCTGAACAACTTGCGGATACCGGCGAGCAACGCCACCACGCCGATGACCAAAAACTTCTTCGCCGCCAGCAGGAAAATGCCGATCTTGGCGAACAACCCGGCCTTGGCGGCGATCCCACCGGCCACCAGTGCCGCTAGGCCATAGGTGGCCATTTTGTCGGTGCTGGGGTTGAAGTCGGTGTACAGGTTGCCATCGGTGAAGTTGGTGAAGGCCAGCACCTTGGGCAGCTCTTGCTTGATGGTCGGCAGGTCGGCCATGGCGGCAACGGCATTGAGTTCCAGCACGCCTTCACGGCCCAGTACGCGGATGCTGTAGTTGAGGGTGTTCTGATCGGCGTCGTCGGCTTTCAGCTCGCGGGCCCAATACATCTTGTGGGTGGTGTCGTCATAGTGCGGCGGCTCGGCCCAGCCCAGCAGATGCAGGCCGGCGTAGCCTTGTTTCTTGCGTTCCTGGTTCTCGGCCTCGCCTTCTTCCTGCATCTGCTTGAGCAGGTCGGCGTAGTCGATTTTTGCCGCGTCCTCGTCGGAAATATGCCCATCGGCCTTGTAGCTGACGATCACGCCCCAGCCACGCTCGGACAGCGGGCTAACGGCTTTGGGTACGATCATGCCCAGGGTCTTGAAGCCCGGTGGGTTGCCCCAGCCGTCGGTCAGCAGGCGCTCGGTATCGGCCGGGTCGAGGTAGTAGAACTCGTCGTTGAGTTTGAGGGTGGCGATGCCGCTGGGCAGGGTGACCGTGCCGGTTTTTTTCTTCAGCGAAGCCAGGAAATGTTCGGCGGTTTCAGCCGGTTCAGCGGCGGCGCTGGCTTCGACCGGTGCAGGCGTGGCGGCGGCGAAGGCGGGTACGACGGGCAGGCTCAGAGCAGCCGCCGCAAGCAACAAGCGGAAGTAATTCACGGTAGTCCCTTACATTTTGAATTAATTTCGCGCGAGGATAACGGAAAAACCTGCTACAGGCATCCAGATATGGCTTAGCCAAAGGTTTCGCGCAGCAAATCGGCAAAGGCATCCCGCGCCAGGTGCCGCTGCGTGTCGGTGTGCCAGAACAGCAGATTGTCCACGGCCTCAAGCTCCTCGAACCGGTACGACGCCAACTGACTGGCCTGCTCATAACGCGCCAGAATCCCTTCCGGCGCCAACGCCACGCCGATTCCGGCGCTGACACAGCCGATGATCGTGCCCCAGCTGGCATAGGTGGCGATGCTCGGTGTGACGTCATGGGGTTTAAGCCAGTTCTCCAGCGCCGCGCGATAGGGGCAGCCACTTGGCCACACCAGCAGCGTGCGGCCCGCCAGGTCCTGTGCGTCGTGAATGGGCGCGCTGCACGCGCTGGCGATGAGCACCAGGCGTTCGCGGTAGACCACGCTGTGTTCGAGTTTGGCCCGCGGGTTACCGGCGGCCACCAGGGCCACGTCCAGGCGATGGTGTTGCAGGTCGTCCAGCAATGGGCTCCAGGCGCCGGTCACCAGTTCTAGGCTGACCTGTGGGTAACGCCGGTGATATTCCGCCAGCAGCGGTGGCAAGCGGCCGCTGGCGCTGGATTCCACCGCGCCGATGCGCAAGGTGCCACGGGGGATGGCAGTGGTATCCACTGCGCGTTTGGACTCATCCACCAGCGCCAGGATGCGCTCGCAGTAGTCGAGAAAAATTTCACCCGCCGCACTGATCGCCAGCCCGCGTCCGGCGCGGATAAATAACGGCGTGCCCAGCTCGCTCTCCAGCTGCTTGATGCGCGTGGTGATGTTGGAGGGCACGCAATGCAGCTGCACGGCTGCCTGGGCCACGCTGCCCGTCTGCGCCACGGCGCGCACCATTTTCAGTTGGGCCAGTTCCATTGCTTAATTCCCGTGATTTCAGAAGTCAGAAACGCTTAATTGTCCTGCGCCGCGTCCGGGCCAAGACTGAAGGCCTTCTTTCGCGGTTTCCGGACGCTCTCGATGAACACACCGTCACGCCTGAAGCTTACGCTAGTCACCGCCAGCGTGATCCTCTGCTGGGCCTATTCGCCGATTGGCGTGCATCTTGGCCTGCACAGCTACAGCCCCGGCCAGCTGGCGTTGTTGCGCTTTTTGATCGCGTCGCTGTTTATGGCCGGGGTGGCGCTGGTACTGGGCATTGGCCGACCGCGCTGGCGGGACGTGCCCTGGTTGCTGGTGCTGGGGTTCTTCGGCGTGTTCCTGCACCACACAGCCCTCAACTATGGACAGCAATGGGTCACGGCGGCGGCCTCCAGTGTGTTGGCGCAGTCGGCCCCGCTGTTCAGTGTGCTGATCGCGTTTTTGGTTTTGAAGGAGCGGGTGAGTGTGTGGCGTTGGGCGTGTGTGTTATTGGGGCTGGTCGGGGTAGGGGTGGTGATCTGCGGTGATCGGGGCATCGGCGAGATCGACCCGCGCGGCGTGCTGATCCTGCTGGCAGCGCTGTCCTGGAGTGTGTATTTCGCCCTTCAGAAACACTACGCCCATCGCTACAGCCCGCTGACCATGGCGTGCTACATGGTGTGGGCGGGCACCCTGATGCTCTGCGTGAACCTGCCGGGCCTGCCCGCGGCGGTGCTGCGGGCGCCGTTGACAGAGAACCTGGCGGTGCTGGTGCTGGGCATTTTTCCCAGCGCTCTGGCCTATCTGGCGTGGGGCTATGTGTTGAAACATGTGGAGGTCAGCCGCGCGTCGGTGGCGATGTACCTAATTCCGCCCGTGGCGATGCTGATGGCCGCCACTCTGCTGGGTGAGCAGGTGACGCCCTGGGTGGTGCTCGGTGCGCTGATCGTGCTGGCCAGCGTGGCGGCCATCAGCCTGGAGGGGCGCAGGCGCTTAGTCGTGCAGGCAGAATGCGCGCAACCGGTGGCCGTCGAGGTCCTCGGCGACGAAGGTATAGCCGAAGTCCAGATCCGTCGGTGACTGAATGATCGTGGCGCCCCGTGCCGACCACTGCGCGTGCAAGGTGTCCACAGCGGTTTTGTCCGCCAGTGACAGCCCCACTTCAGCGCCGCCGCCCGTCAGCGTGGCGGCCGGTTCCACTGTGTGGCGCGACCACAGCCCCAGCTTGACGCCGTTATCGAGTATGAACAGGGCAAAGGTCGGGTTGAGTTCCACGGGCGGCTTATCAAGCAGGCGGCTGTAGAAATTCGCGCTGGTGGCCGGGCTGTCGACATACAGCAGGAAATAATGGGCGACGGTGTGCATGCAGGCTCCTTGAGGGCAGGTGGTTAAGTCAGCCCAGTCTAAAAGGTCGCACTGTCAGTTCTTGTCAGGAGCGTGGGGCGTCGATGGAATTTGGCCGGTGTACAGCTGAATGATCTCGTCGATTTCCCCTGACATTTTCATGCGCTGCAATGTGTCCAGAATCTGTTGCACCGGCAGGTTTGGATCGTTGCGCACCAGGCAGCTCAGGTTCAACTCATCGACCACGGCGACCTTATGCAGACGCCGACCAAGCGGCAGGGATTGGTTGAAGCGATCAACCGTCCATTCGTTGATGACGGCGTACTGAAAGCGTCCGGCCAGCAGTTTGTGCAAGACCTGTTCTTCGCTGCGGGCATCGTCACGGGTCAGCCGGCCGCTGGCGAACAACGCGGCCAGGCCGGTGTAGCGGTAATTGAGCACGGTGCCGATGGCTTGCGGGGCCAGGTCGGCCAGCGTGATCGGTTGCTCGGCGGCACTGACCAGGACGCTGCGCTGCACCATCAGCGGCACGCTCCAGGCGTAGTCGCCGGGGAGGTCATCGAGCCAGGCCTGGGTGACATAACAGCGCACGTCGATGTCGCCATGGAGCAAGGCAGTGGCGATGCGCGCGCGTGCCAGCACCTGGAACCGGGCCGGTAGGCCGAGCTGTGTGGCCAGGCTCGCCATCACGTCATACAAAATGCCCTGGGTCGGCTGACCGTTCTCCACCTGCACCATCGGCATCGCCCAACTGTCGGAAATCGAAAAACGCAGCGGGGCAGGCGCCGCCAGGCTGGCCGTGGTGATCATCCATAAAGCGCCCAGGACTACGCGCATACACTCTCCAGGTTCAGGCCGTTTCGGGGGCCAGTCAGCAGAGCTTAGTCAGATTAGACGAGCGTGCCGGATGCAATTTCCCCCTTGCTCCGCTAGCATTACCGGCCTCTGCTTCCCAGTTGCGACGGTTTTCGATGAGTTATCAGGTTCTTGCACGTAAATGGCGCCCGCGCTCGTTCCGCGAAATGGTCGGCCAGACCCATGTGCTCAAGGCTCTGATCAATGCCTTGGACAGCCAACGGCTGCACCACGCCTACCTGTTTACCGGTACCCGGGGGGTGGGCAAGACCACGATCGCGCGGATCATCGCCAAGTGCCTGAACTGTGAAACCGGGATCACCTCAACGCCCTGCGGCACCTGTTCGGTATGCCGGGAAATCGACGAAGGGCGTTTCGTCGACCTGATCGAAATCGACGCCGCCAGCCGCACCAAGGTCGAAGACACCCGCGAGCTGCTGGACAACGTGCAGTACGCCCCGAGCCGTGGCCGCTTCAAGGTCTACCTGATCGACGAAGTGCACATGCTGTCCAGCCATTCCTTCAACGCCTTGTTGAAAACCCTGGAAGAGCCGCCTCCCTACGTCAAATTCATCCTGGCCACCACCGACCCGCAGAAACTTCCTGCAACCATTCTGTCGCGGTGCCTGCAGTTTTCCCTGAAGAACATGACTCCCGAGCGAGTGGTCGAGCATTTGACCCATGTGCTGGGTGTCGAGAACGTGCCGTTCGAAGACGACGCGCTGTGGCTGCTCGGCCGCGCGGCCGATGGCTCGATGCGTGACGCCATGAGCCTCACCGACCAGGCCATCGCCTTTGGCGAAGGCAAGGTCATGGCCGCCGATGTGCGTGCCATGCTGGGCACCCTGGATCACGGCCAGGTCTTCGACGTGCTGCACGCATTGATCGACGGCGATGCCAAGGCGTTGCTGGAGGCCGTGCGCCATTTGTCGGAGCAAGGCCCGGACTGGAACGGCGTGCTCTCCGAAATCCTCAATGTGCTGCACCGCGTCGCCATCGCCCAGGCCCTGCCTGAAGGTGTCGACAACGGCCACGGCGACCGCGACCGGGTGCTGGCGTTGGCCCAGGCATTGCCGGCCGAAGACGTGCAGTTCTATTACCAGATGGGCCTGATCGGCCGTCGCGATTTGCCCCTGGCGCCGGATCCGCGCGGCGGTTTTGAAATGGTGCTGTTGCGCATGCTGGCGTTCCGGCCCGCCGATACGGCGGATGCGCCGAGACAGCCGCTAAAGCCAGTGGGGATCAGCCAGGCCACAGTTGATTCCGCCAAACCTGTGGCTGGCGCCGCCGTGGTTGCGCCAGTTGCCGCAGCGCCTGCGCCGGTAGCGCCTCCAGCCGTGGCGCCTGAGCCAGTAGCGGTTGCCGCGCCTGAGCCCGAACCTGTGGTCGACCTGCCGTGGAACGAGCCGGCGGACGCTGAGCCCGAGCCCGAGTTGCAGCCCGCCGTGGAGCCCGTGCTGGAAACCACCGGCGAGCAACCCGAACTGACCCCGATGCCCACGCCGACGCCTGACAGCGTGGTGCCGGATGCGCCGGAGTGGGTGTCCGCGCCGGTGCCAGAGCCGACGGTCGCCCAAGTCGACGCGGCCACGCCGGGCATCGACCTCGACGACGAGCCGCCGCTGGACGAAGACTACATCGAGCCGGACATGGATTCGGCCTACAGCTACCTGGACGAATTGGCCAGCGAACACGCCGCCGAACCGGCCCCGGAGCCCGAGCCTGAACCCGCCGCGGCGCCGGCCACCGGCCTGGCTCTGCAGTGGCTGGAACTGTTCCCGAAATTGCCGATTTCCGGCATGACCGGCAGCATCGCCGCCAACTGCACGCTGATCGCTGTCGACGGCGACCACTGGTCGCTGCACCTGGACCCGGCCCATAGTGCCTTGTTCAACGCAACCCAGCAGCGTCGCCTCAATGATGCCCTTAACCAGTACCATGGGCGCACGCTGACGATCAGCATCGAATTGATCAAGCCTGAGCAGGAAACCCCGGCCCAGGCCGCGACGCGCCGGCGTCTGAACCGCCAGCGTGAAGCCGAGGACGCGATCCACGCCGATCCGCTCATCCAGCAAATGATGCAGCAGTTCGGTGCGGTGGTGCGCCACGATACTATTGAACCTGTCGAAGCTCCGGTGCCCCAGGCGTCATGACACCGGGCTACTAACTTGATCCACGTACTTTTGAGGTGATTCCCATGATGAAAGGTGGCATGGCCGGCCTGATGAAGCAGGCGCAGCAGATGCAGGAAAAAATGGCCAAGATGCAGGAAGAACTGGCCAACGCCGAAGTCACCGGTAAAGCCGGTGGCGATATGGTCAGTGTGGTGATGACCGGTCGTCACGACATCAAGCGCGTGAGCATCGATCCGAGCCTGCTTGAAGGCGTCAGCGATGACGACCGTGAGGTGCTGGAAGATCTGTTCGCGGCTGCCGTGAACGACGCCGTGCGCAAGATCGAAGCCAACAGCCAGGACAAAATGTCCGGTATGACCGCCGGCATGCAACTGCCGCCGGGGATGAAGCTGCCGTTCTGATCCGCAGGCTTTAGCTAGACTCCAATGCCAGGCATCGCGCCTGGCATTTTTGTTTATGCCGATCCGATCGAACCCCGGCACGGCACCCATGGTCTGCACCCTATACCGATGAATTCGATAAGGAGCCCTCTGATGCCTCACGAACCGACACTCAACCAGCGAATCGTCCTGGTTTCGCGCCCTAAAGGTGCGCCGACCCCGGAGAACTTCCGCCTGGAGCGTGTGACTTTGCCGGAGCTGGCGGACGGCCAGGTGCTGCTCAAAACCCTGTACTTGTCCCTTGACCCCTACATGCGTGGGCGGATGAGCGATGCGCCGTCCTACGCGGCACCGGTGGAAATCGACGAGGTAATGACCGGCGGTGCTGTCAGCCGTATCGAGCAGTCGCGTCATCCGAAGTTTGAAGTGGGTGATCTGGTGGTCGGTGCGACCGGCTGGCAGAGCCACAGCATTTCCGACGGCCGCAACCTGATACCGGTGCCTAAGGGGCTGGCCAGTCCTTCCATGGCGCTGGGTGTGCTGGGCATGCCCGGCATGACCGCCTACATGGGCCTGATGGACATCGGCCAGCCCAAGGCCGGCGAAACCCTGGTGGTGGCCGCGGCGTCCGGAGCGGTCGGCTCGGTGGTGGGGCAGGTGGCTAAGCTCAAGGGCCTGCGTGTGGTCGGTATCGCGGGCGGCGCGCAGAAGTGCCGCTATGTGGTGGACGAGTTGGGCTTTGATGCCTGTATCGACCATAAAAGCGAGGACTTTGCCGACGAGTTGGCCCAGGCCTGCTTCAAAGGTGTGGACATCTATTTCGAAAATGTCGGCGGCAAGGTCTTCGACGCAGTGTTGCCGCTACTGAATGCCAAGGCACGGGTGCCGCTGTGCGGCCTGATCGCCGGCTACAACGCCCATGAGGCGCCCAGTGGTCCAGATCGTCTACCGGCCCTGCAACGGACGCTGCTGACCAAGCGCGTGCGCATCCAGGGCTTTATTGTGTTCGATGACTACGGCGACCGTCAGCCCGAGTTCCTAAGCGCCATGGCGCCGTGGGTGCGCGAGGGCAAGATCAAGTTCCGCGAAGATGTGGTCGAGGGCCTGGAGCAGGCGCCCGAAGCCTTTATCGGCCTGCTCGAAGGGCGCAACTTCGGCAAGTTGGTGGTGCGCGTCGCGCAGGATTGATCATTTGACGCTAATCCGGGGCGCGGGTATAAACCGCGTCTCGTCGTTTTGTCGGACCCATGCCCCATGAGCTTCAGCCCCCTGATTCGTCAACTGATCGACGCCCTGCGTACTTTGCCGGGTGTCGGCCAGAAAACCGCCCAGCGCATGGCGCTGCAATTGCTGGAGCGTGACCGCAGCGGCGGCACTCGCCTGGCCCAGGCCCTGAGCCAGGCCATGGAAGGCGTTGGCCACTGTCGCCAGTGCCGCACTCTCACCGAAGAAGAGCTTTGCCCGCAATGTGCCGACCCGCGCCGCGACGACACTTTGCTGTGCGTAGTGGAAGGGCCGATGGATGTGTATGCGGTGGAACAGACCGGTTATCGCGGACGCTACTTCGTGCTCAAGGGCCACCTCTCGCCGCTCGACGGCCTCGGCCCGGAGGCCATCGGCATCCCGCAACTGGTGGCGCGTATCGAGGAGCAGGGCACCTTTACCGAAGTCATCCTCGCCACCAACCCCACGGTGGAGGGTGAAGCGACTGCCCATTACATTGCCCAACTGCTGACCAACAAAGGCCTGATTACTTCACGCATCGCCCACGGCGTGCCGCTGGGTGGCGAGTTGGAACTGGTGGACGGCGGCACCCTGGCGCACTCTTTCGCCGGCCGCAAACCCATCGCCCTCTAGCCACCCCGGCTGTTGTAGTGAGCAGGCTTGCCCTGCGCTGGGCTGCGAAGCCGCCCTACAACCAGGCGACCGTTTCCGCCTGACGCACCGCAGCGCCTGGAGACAGGGCCGCTTCGCGCCCCAGCGCGGGGCAAGCCCGCTCACCACTGCAAGCATGTGCGCCGCTCCCTGTGTAGTGAGCAGGCTTGCCCTGCGCTGGGCTGCGAAGCAGCCCTACAACCTGGCAACCGTTTCTGCCTGACCCACCGCAGCGCCTGGAGACAGGGCCGCTTCGCGCCCCAGCGCGGGGCAAGCCCGCTCACCACTGCAAGCATGTGCGCCGCTCCCCGTGTAGTGAGCAGGCTTGCCCTGCGCTGGGCTGCGAAGCCGCCCTACAACCTGGCAACCGTTTCTGCCTGACCCACCGCAGCGCCTGGAGACAGGGCCGCTTCGCGCCCCAGCGCGGGGCAAGCCCGCTCACCACTGCAAGCATGTGCGCCGCTCCCTGTGTAGTGAGCAGGCTTGCCCCGCGCTGGGCTGCGAAGCAGCCCTACAACTAGGCAACCGTTTCTGCCTGACGCACCGCAGCGCCTGGAGACAGGGCCGCTTCGCCGCAACAAGTGCGTGGCGTGTTCAGTTCGGATTTCTTTGGCACCGCGCTCTCTCGAATGCTTGTTAACCAAGCAAGCGCTTGGTAATTTCTCTCCACCGTAGCGTGGAGTTTGCCGATGTCTGCCTATCAGGATTACTTCGACCCCCATCACCAACTGATCCGCGACAGCGTGCGTCGCTTTGTCGAGCGCGAAATACTGCCGGGCATCGAGCACTGGGAGGAGGCGCAAAGTTTCCCCCGCGACCTCTACGGCAGGGCCGGTGCGGCGGGGATCCTTGGCATCGGGTATCCAGAATCATTGGGTGGCAGTCACGAAGGCGATTTGTTCGCCAAGGTTGCGGCCAGCGAAGAGTTGATGCGCTGCGGCTCCGGCGGCGTTGTCGCGGGGCTCGGTTCGCTGGATATCGGCTTGCCGCCGGTCGTCAAATGGGCACGGCCCGAAGTGCGCGAGCGAGTGGTGCCGCAGGTGTTGGCAGGGGCGAAGGTCATTGCTCTGGCAGTTACCGAGCCGGGTGGCGGTTCCGATGTGGCCAACCTGCACACCCGCGCCGTGCGCGACGGCGACTGTTACCGCGTCAGTGGCAGCAAAACCTTTATTACCAGCGGCGTGCGCGCCGACTTCTACACCGTGGCGGTGCGCACCGGTGGGCCGGGATTTGCCGGTATCAGCCTGCTGTTGATCGAAAAAAACACCCCTGGTTTTACCGTCGGTCCACCACTGAAGAAGATGGGCTGGTGGGCGTCGGACACGGCTGAGTTGTTCTTCGATAACTGCCCAGTGCCCGTCGGCAATCTGATCGGCGCCGAGAACATGGGGTTCGCCTGCATCATAGGCAACTTCCAGAGCGAACGCCTGGCTCTGGCATTGATGGCCAATATGACCGCGCAGATGGCCCTTGAACAGAGCCTGCAATGGGCCGCTCAGCGTGAGGCGTTCGGCAAACCCATCGGTAAATTCCAGGTGCTCAAGCATCGCTTGGCGGAAATGGCCACGGCCGTGGAAGTCTCGCGGGAGTTCACCTACCGCCAGGCAGCGAAGATGGCGGCGGGCAAAAGTGTGATCAAGGAAATTTCCATGGCCAAGAACCTGGCCACCGACACCGCCGACCGCGTCACCTACGACGCCGTGCAGATTCTCGGCGGCCAGGGCTATATGCGCGGCAATCTGGTGGAGCGGCTGTATCGCGACAACCGCATCCTGTCCATCGGCGGGGGGACTCGGGAGGTGATGAACGAAATCATCAGCAAGCAGATGGGCTTGTGATGGGCAGTGCCATTAGCGTTCAGTCAATGAAAACTGCGTCAGGCAAAACGTCGGGATGCCCATGTCTTCCAAGCGCTGCGAGCCACCCAGCTCCGGCAGGTCGATGATTGCGGCGGCTTCGAACACCTTCGCACCCATGCGCCGCACCAGGTTCGCAGCGGCGATCAGCGTACCGCCAGTGGCGATCAGGTCATCGAATATCAGCACCGAGTCGCCTTCGCACAAGCTGTCGGCGTGCACTTCCAGGAAGGCTTCGCCGTATTCGGTCTGGTAACCCTCGGCCAGCACATCGGCCGGCAGTTTGCCTTGCTTGCGAAACAGGATCAGCGGTTTATTCAACTGATAAGCAATGATTGAACCGATCAGAAAACCACGAGCATCCATCGCGCCGATGTGGGTGAACTCGGCTTCGACGTAGCGCTGGGCAAAGCTGTCCGCCACCAGGCGCAGGGCCTTGGGCGATTGGAACAGCGGGGTAATGTCACGGAAGATCACCCCAGGCTTGGGGAAGTCGATGACAGGGCGGATCAGGGATTTGATGTCGAACGAGTCGAAGGTCATCGTCGAGGAGTCCTGGGTGCGGAAAACGGACTCGAAGTATACCTGCGACCTCGCCGATTGGCGCGGCCGCAGGTGTCTGCATCAACCTTCTATGGAGCCACCGGCCAGCGCGCACAGCTGGATCGGGTCGAGGATATGCACTTCCTTGCCTTCGGCGGCGAGCAGTTCGTTCTGCTGGAAACGGGTGAACACGCGGGACACGGTTTCCACCGCCAGCCCCAGGTAGTTGCCGATTTCGTTGCGCGACATGCTCAGGCGGAACTGGTTGGCCGAGAACCCACGGGCGCGGAAACGGGCAGAGAGGTTAACCAAGAAGGTGGCGATGCGCTCGTCGGCGGTTTTCTTCGACAGCAGTAGCATCATCTGTTGATCGTCGCGGATCTCGCGACTCATCACACGCATCAATTGGCGGCGCAGTTGCGGCAATTGCAGCGCCAGCTCATCCAGGCGTTCGAAGGGTATCTCGCACACCGAGGTCGTCTCCAGCGCCTGGGCCGATACCGGGTGAATCTCGGTGTCCATGCCCGATAACCCCACCAGCTCACTCGGCAGATGGAAACCGGTGATTTGTTCCTCGCCGCCGTCGCTCAGGCTGAATGTCTTCAACGCGCCGGAGCGTACTGCATAGACGGAATCGAACTTGTCGCCCTGGCGAAACAGAAACTCGCCTTTCTTCAGCGGGCGACCGCGTTTAACGATGTCGTCCAGCGCATCCATGTCTTCCAGATTCAGCGAAAGTGGCAGGCAGAGGGGGGCCAGGCTGCAATCCTTGCAATGGGCCTGGTTATGAGCGCGCAGCTTGACTGGCTCGGACATTACTAAAATCCTTGTGGGGAATCACACATAATGCGTAAGGGTAACGCACTGTGGGCAGTCAGGCCAGCCTGTACAAAAAAGCACCAATGGTATAGAGATTTGCGCAACGCCCCGGCCCTCATCGCGCCGGGACTTGCCCTTCAGATCACCCGCGAAAACCGCTGCCGGTTCTGGTGCTCCAAGTACGCATCGAACACCATGCACACCGAACGCACCAGCAGTCGACCTGCCGGCAGCACGCGAATGCCGTGTTCGTCGAGGGTGATCAGGCCGTCCGTGGCCATCGCCTCCAGTTGCGGCCAGAGATCGGCGAAATACCCGCGAAAATCAATATTGAAAGCCTGCTCGACGGGTTCGAAAGCCAGGCTGAAATTGCAGATCAGTTGCTGAATCACTTCACGGCGCAAACGATCGTCCGTGGTGCAGACCAGGCCACGGCTGGTGGCCAGTTGCGCGCCAGCCAAGGTGTTCTGGTAGGTATTCAGGTCACTGCTGTTCTGGCAGTACAGATCGCCGATCTGGCTGATGGCCGACACCCCAAGCCCGATCAGATCGCAATGACCATGGGTGGTGTAACCCTGGAAGTTGCGTTGCAGCCGGCCCTCTTCCTGGGCGATGGCCAGCTCGTCGTCGGGCAGGGCGAAGTGGTCCATGCCGATGTAGCGATAGCCGGCCTGGGTCAGTTGTTCGATGGTGGTTTGCAGCATCAACAGTTTTTGCGCCGGGGAGGGCAGTTCGTCGCTGTTGATCCGGCGTTGCGGCATGAAACGTTCCGGCAGGTGCGCATAGTTGAACACCGACAGGCGGTCTGGCTGCAGCTTGATGACTTCCTCCACGGTGCGCGCGAAGTTGATCGGCGTCTGTTTGGGCAAGCCGTAGATCAGGTCGATGTTGATCGAACGAAATTGCAGGGTACGCGCCGCGTCGATCACCGCGCGGGTTTCTTCCAGACTTTGCAGGCGGTTCACTGCGCGCTGGACCTCGGGATCGAGGTCTTGCACGCCGATGCTCACGCGGTTAAAGCCCAGCTCGCGCAGCAGGCCCATGGTGGCCCAGTCGGCTTCGCGCGGGTCGATCTCGATGCCATAGTCGCCGGAGTCATCGTCCAGCAGGTTGAAGTGCTGGCGCAGGCAGGTCATGACCTGGCGCAGTTCGTCGTGGCTGAGAAAGGTCGGAGTGCCGCCGCCGAAGTGCAGTTGCTCCACCGGCTGCTTGGGGTCCAGGTGGCAAGCCACCAGTTGGATCTCCTGCTCCAGGCGTTGCAGGTAGGCGTGGGCGCGGCCTCGGTCCTTGGTGATGACCTTGTTGCAGGCGCAGTAGTAGCAAATGTTCGCGCAGAACGGCACATGCACGTACAGCGACAGCGGCCGTGTGGCCTTGCGGCTGTCACGCAGGGCGTGGAGCAGGTCGAATGTGCCGACTTGGCTGTCGAATTGCACGGCGGTCGGGTAGGACGTGTAGCGCGGCCCTGCCAGGTCGTAGCGGTTAATCAGATCGGTGTCCCAACGAATGGCGTCGAGCATGCGGGCGTCCCCCGGATAGGCTAGTGGGCCGAGTCTAGGGGTTGGCCGTAGGGGGCGCCTTGATTTGCGTCAACGGGGAGCGGCGCTATGCCACACGGCGTTTCAATGCCCCATCAACCAGTGCTGATGCGGGCCGGGCAGGGTCCAGATACCGAAGAGCACCACCAGCACACCGCCGGCCATGCGCACGCTGCGCTTGCGCAGTAAGGCAGTGACGCGTTCCGCCGCCAGCCCGGTGGCCAGCAACACCGGCCAGGTGCCCAGGCCGAATGCCAGCATCAGCAAACCACTGTCCAGCGCTTTGCCTTGGCTGGCGGCCCAGAGCAGGGTGCTGTAGACCAACCCGCACGGCAACCAACCCCACAGCGCGCCCAGCAACAACGCGCGGGGCAGGCTGGACACCGGGAGCAAACGGTTGGCAATCGGCTGGATATGCCGCCACAGGCCGCGCCCGAGGCGTTCGATGCGGGTCAGACCGCTCCACCAGCCGGCCAGGTATAGGCCCATGCTGATCAGCAGCAGACCGGCCAACACCCGCAGAATCATGGCCGCCGGGCTATTGGCCACGGCCCAGCCGGCCATGCCGATCAGCAGCCCGGCGCAGGCGTAGCTGAGGATGCGCCCCAGGTTGTACGCCAGCAGCAGACGAAACCGACGGCTGCGCTGCTCTTGAGGGATGGCCAGGGTCAGCGCCCCCATCAGTCCGCCGCACATGCCCAGGCAATGGCCGCCACCGAGCAGGCCGAGGATCAGCGCGGAAACCAGTAACGGCGCCAGTTCAAGCATGGGGTGGTTCTTGGGGCTTGGGCGGTTGCTCGGGGCTGTTGGCTTCTTCGACGCCGGCCAAGTGGTTGGGGTCCTGGTCATCGAACAGCACGCTGTGGGCCGGGCCGTCGAGGTCGTCGTATTGGCCGCTGTCCACGGCCCAGAAGAAGATGTAGATGGCGACGCCCACTAATAGCAGCGCCGCCGGAATCATCACGTATAAAGCTGGCATCTGCACTCCATGCCCGCGCGGCTCAAGCCGGCAGCGGGCGGGTTACTTGAGGGGCGCTGGCGGCCGGCGCGCTCGGCAGACGAGTCAGGCGCAGGGCGTTGAGCACCACGGTCAACGAACTGAGGGACATGCCCACCGCCGCCCAAATAGGCGTGATCCAGCCGAGGGCGGCGAACGGCAGCATAAGGCCATTGTATAGCCCCGCCCACACCAGGTTTTCAATGATCACCCGTCGGGTGCGCCGCGCCAGGCTGAAGGCCTGCACCAGCGCATCCAAGCGGTTGGACAGCAGCACCGCGTCGGCGCTGGTCTTGGCCAGGTCGGTGGCCGAGCCCATGGCCACACTGATATCCGCGGCGGCGAGCACCGGCACATCGTTGACTCCATCGCCGAGCATCAACACCCTGCGGCCTTCCCGGTGCAGGCGTTGCAGCACTTGCAGTTTGTCGTCGGGGCGCAAGCCACCGTGGGCTTCGTCGATGCCCAACTCAAGCGCGACGCTGGCGACCATCGGCGAACTGTCCCCCGAGAGCAGCAGGGTGCGCCAGCCGCGTGCCTGGCAGGCTTGCAGCAAGGCCGGTGCATCGCTGCGCAGGCGGTCGTCGAGCACGAACCAGGCGAGCGGGCCCTGGCTGTCACCCAGCAGCAGCCATTGTCCGGCTTCGTCGGGTGAGGCGGGCAAGACGCAGCCGCTGAGCTCACACACGAACCCCGGCTGGCCGATGCGCAGCAGGCGCTCGCCCACGCGACCTTCCAGGCCGAGGCCGGGGGTGCTCAGCACTTCATCGGCAGCCAGCGGCGCACGCCCGAAGGCACGGGCAATCGGGTGCTCTGAACGGTTTTCCAGGGCGGCGGCCAGGCCCAGGCAGGCATCACTGTCCAACGGGCCCAAGGGGCGAATCGCTCGCAGCGCCAGGCGGCCTTCGGTGAGGGTGCCGGTCTTGTCGAAAATCACCGTGTCGATTTGGTTAAGACCCTCCAGCACATGGCCGCGGGTCAGCAGCAAACCGAGTTTGTGCAGGGTGCCGGTGGCGGCGGTGAGGGCGGTGGGTGTGGCCAGCGACAAGGCGCACGGGCAGGTCGCCACCAGCATCGCCAGTACGATCCAGAATGCCCGCGACGCGTCCAACTGCCACCACCACAAGCCGATCAGCGCGGCGGCGAGCAGCGAGCCCAGCAGGAACCATTGCGCGGCACGGTCGGCGATCTGGGCCAGCCGCGGTTTCTCGGCCTGGGCCCGTTCCAGCAAGCGCACGATGGCGGACAGGCGGGTGTCGTGGCCCAGGGCACGTACTTCAACGGTCAGCGCGCCTTCCACATTCAGGGTGCCGGCGGTGACGCTATCGCCCACCTGTCGCGCTTGCGGCAGGTACTCGCCGGTCAGCAGCGACTCGTCGATGCTGGACTGACCGTCGAGGATCACCCCGTCCGCCGGCAGTACCGCGCCAGGGTGTACGCGCACGCGGTCGCCCACGGCCAGTTCGCTGAGCAGGATGCGCTCGCTCTGGCCGTCGCTTTGCACCCGCAGGCACGACGCCGGCAGCAGGTTGACCAGTTGCGCAGTGGCGGCGGCGGTGCGTTCGCGGGCACGGCGTTCCAGATAGCGCCCGGCCAGCAGGAACAGCGCGAACATGCCCACTGCATCGAAATACAGCTCGCCCACGCCACTGATGGCGGTCCAGATGCCCGCCAGGTAGGCGCCGCCAATCGCCAGGGACACCGACACATCCATGGTCAGATGGCGGGTGCGCAGGTCGCGCAACGCGCCCTTGAAAAACGGCGCGCAGCTGTAGAACACGATGGGGGTGGTCAGAAACATCGCTACCCAGCGCAGGATGACGTGCAGCTCTGGGCTCAGGTCGATATTGAATTCCGGCCAAGTGGCCATGGTTGCCATCATCGCCTGGAACCACAGCAAGCCGGCCACGCCCAGTTGGCGCAGGGCCAGACGGTTTTCACTGGCCAATTGCTCAGCGGCGCGGTCCGCCTGATACGGGTGGGCGGCATAGCCGATATGGCGCAGTTCGCTGAGCACCTGGCTCAACGGCAGTTGCCCATCGGCCCAGCGGACCTGCAAGCGATGGTTGGACAGGTTCAGCCGTGCCTCGGCCACGGCGGGCAGGCTGCGCAGGTGTTTTTCGATCAGCCAGCCACACGCCGCGCAACTGATGCCTTCCATCAGTAGGGTGGTTTCGGCCAGTTCGCCGTCATGGCGCACAAAGGGTTTTTGCACGTCGGCGCGGTCATACAGCGCCAGCTCCTCCACCAGTTGTACCGGCAGCGCTTCGGGGTTGGCCGAAGCTTCGCTGCGATGCTGGTAATAGCTTTCCAGGCCCCCGGCCACAATCGCTTCGGCCACCGCCTGGCAACCTGGGCAGCAGAGTTCACGGCGCTCGCCGAGGATCTGAGCGGTGAACCGGCTGCCGGGCGGCACGGGCAGGGCGCAGTGGTAGCAGGGAAGCGGGGTGGTCATGGCTTGGAATCTTTAGGGGCTGGTAGGGCCTCGTCGCGGGCCAGCCCGGCTCTCGCAGGGAGGGGCGGGGCCGCGACGTGCGAAGCGCAGAGTGTTTACTTCTTCAGGTCTTCGGCGCCCTGCAAGGGCTCATCCCCCAGCAGTAAGTCTTTGTCGTGGCTGACTTCTTCTTCCTCGAACAAGCGCCAGGTCTTGTCGCCTTCCACACCCAAAAGCTCCACGAAACGGCGGCCTTCGACCTTATCGGTCACCTGACCCAGGTAGCGGCCCGGCTCGCTGTCGCTGCGGGTCAGGTTGATCTTGCGGTCTTTCTCCGGCTGGGTCGGTGAAATCAGGTTCAGTTGCAGGGTGTTGGGGTTGCTGTAGCCGGTGAGGTTCAGCTCGACCTCGCCGGTCAGTTCGTCCAGGTGCAGCTTGGCGCGCAACTGCAGGGTCTGGGCCAGGCGTTCACGATCCAGAGAGCGGTTGATGCCTTTGCCGGCCTCGTAGTAGTTGTCGTTGACCAGGTTGTCCGGGTTGTTCACCGCGATCGTCACCATGGACAAGGTCAAGGCCACCGAGCAGGCGAGGATACCGATGATGATCCAAGGCCAGAGGTGCTTGTACCAAGGGCTTGCGGCAGTGGCTACGGGCATTGTTCGGCTCTCTGTTTAACAACGTTGGGTTAACGGACCTGAGGGCCGATGAATCGGCTCTTGGCTTCGACGTGAATGCTCGGGTCATCGGCATCCTTGAGGATGAACGTCACCTCGTTGGTGCTCGATGGCACTTGTTCCGGCGCACTCGACAGTTCCACCGGCATGCTCACGATATCGCCGGCGGCTACCTTGATTTCGCGGCGGCCCTGCAACTTGAGATCCGGCAGGCCGGCCGCATCGAGCACGTAGGTGTGGTCGCGCTGGTCCTTGTTCATGATCTTCAGGCTGTAGACGTTTTCGATGCGGCCTTCGGCGTTTTCGCGGAACAGCACGCGGTCTTTGCTGACGTCGAAGCCCACCAGCGAACGCATGAAAAACGCGGTGACCAACAGGCTGATCATCGCCAGTAATACCAACGCATAGCCGATCAGACGTGGACGCAGCTTGTGGGTTTTCTGGCCGGACAGGTTGTGCTCGGTGGTGTAGCTGATCAGGCCGCGTGGGTACTCCATCTTATCCATGATGTTGTCGCAGGCATCGATGCACGCCGCGCAGCCGATGCACTCGATCTGCAGGCCGTCACGGATGTCGATGCCGGTCGGGCATACCTGTACGCACATGGTGCAGTCGATGCAGTCGCCCAGGCCCTGGGCCTTGTAGTCGGCGCCTTTTTTACGTGGCCCGCGCAGTTCGCCACGGCGTGGGTCGTAGGAGACGATCAGGGTGTCTTTGTCGAACATCACGCTCTGGAAACGCGCATAAGGGCACATGTAGATGCACACCTGTTCGCGCAACCAACCGGCGTTGCCATAGGTGGCAAGGGTGAAGAAACCGACCCAGAAATACGACCAGCCATCGGCCTGGCCGGTGAAGAAGTCGAAGACCAGTTCGCGGATCGGCGAGAAGTAACCGACGAACGTCATGCCGGTGACGAAACCGATGATCAGCCACAGGCTGTGCTTGCTGAACTTGCGCAGGAATTTGTTGGCGCTCATCGGCGCTTTGTCCAGCTTGATGCGTTGGTTGCGGTCGCCTTCGGTGACCTTCTCGCACCACATGAAGATCCACGTCCACACGCTTTGCGGGCAGGTATAGCCGCACCACACGCGCCCGGCGTACACCGTGATAAAGAACAGGCCGAACGCGGCGACGATCAGGATGCCAGACAGCAGGATGAAGTCCTGAGGCCAGAAGGTTGCGCCGAAAATAAAGAACTTACGTTCCGGCAAATTCCACCACACGGCCTGGTGACCGCCCCAGTTCAGCCACACCGTGCCGAAGTAGAGCAGGAACAGCGCGGCACCGCCGAGCATGCGCAGGTTGCGGAACAGGCCAGTGAAGGCACGGGTGTAGATCTTCTCGCGCGCGGCGTAGAGATCGACCGTCTGGCTTGAATGTTTGGCAGGCGGGGTAACGTCATGTACCGGTATTTGGTCGCTCATCATTGCATCCCACGGCGGTGGAGATTTGCCTCGGCCAGTACGTGCCAACCGGGGTCAAATTAAGGATGTTGCAGTAGCGTAATGATACGCCCCCGATGGTACGCCAAGGGTGCGACCTTTGGTCGCGTTGGGGGAAATCAATTGATGGTGTACGTGATCTGGATCAATTGACTTGGGAAGTATGGACGGTTTTGCCGGTTCGACCTTCAAAAATGCCAGAGATCCAATGTGAGAAGGGCTGGCCCCCGATAGCAGAGTGTCAGTCAATAAAGGCATGACTGGCCCACTGCTATCGGGGGCAAGCCCCCTCTCACATGGGTTGTTTCTGTGTTGCTAAATAACGATCAGTCTCACTGCTCCTCAGCCTTTTTGTCTGCATGAGACAAGCTGTACACATACGCCGCGAGCAAGTGCACCTTGTCGTTGCCTTGCAATTGTTCCTGCGCAGGCATCTGGCCCTGACGGCCGTAGCGGATGGTCTGCTGCAACTGAGCGAAGCTCGAACCGTAGATGAACGCGCCGGGGTGGGTCAGGTCGGGGGCGCCCATGGCGGGGGTGCCTTTGCCGGCGGGGCCGTGGCAGGCCACGCAGTTGGCGGCGAAGAGTTTTTCGCCGTTGGCCACGTCGGCCTTGGCCCCTTCAGGCAGCTTGCGACCGTCGAGCTTGGTCACCACAAAACCGGCCACATCGGCCACGCCTTGTTCGCCAATCACTTCGGCCCAGCCTGGCATCACCGCGTGGCGGCCTTTGAGGATGGTTTCCTTGATGGTGTTAGGTTCGCCGCCCCAGCGCCAGTCGGCGTCGGTCAGGTTGGGGAAGCCATAGGCGCCCTTGGCATCGGAGCCGTGGCACACTGAGCAGTTGGAGGCGAACAGGCGGCCGCCCATTTTCAGCGCTTGTGGGTCCTTGGCAACTTCTTCGATCGGCATCGAGGCGAATTTGGCGAAGATCGGCCCGAACTTGGCGTCCGAACGGGCCATTTCCTTCTCCCATTCGTGCACGCCGGTCCAGCCGGTCTGACCGTTGGCGAAGGGGGTTTGCTTGTCGTTGTCGAGGTAGTTGTAGCCCGGCAGCAGACCCTTCCAGTTGCCCAGGCCCGGGTACAGCACCAGGTAACCAAGGGCAAACACGATGGTGCCGACGAACAGCATGAACCACCACTTGGGCAGCGGGTTGTCGTACTCCTCGATGCCGTCGAACGAGTGGCCGACGGTTTCGTCGGTTTGCTCGGCGCGCTGGCCCTTGCGGGTC
>Ga0308172_1000451_pt1 | contig 52296 bp, 42 predicted proteins | sample PhyGR2_FD_202134 | JGI IMG/M metagenome (GOLD analysis project Ga0308172, IMG submission 202134) | Phyllosphere microbial communities from UC Gill Tract Community Farm, Albany, California, United States - DLSLSG.R2 | ecosystem: Host-associated > Plants > Phyllosphere > Unclassified | place: USA... | reverse complement strand
TAGAACGGCGGGATGGTGTAACCGGTGTAGATCGCCGTGTCGGTGCGCACGCCGGGGCCGCCGGGGGCGTAGTAACGGGTGATCTTGCCGAAGCTGGGCAGGAAATTGTTCTTCGGGTCTTCGGCGTTGATACGAAACTGCAACGCAAAGCCACGGTGCTGGATGTCTTCCTGTTTCACCGACAACGGCAGGCCCGAGGCGATGCGGATCTGCTCACGAACGATGTCGATCCCGGTGATTTCTTCGGTGATGGTGTGTTCCACCTGCACCCGGGTGTTCATCTCCATGAAGTACACCTCGCCCTCGGCGAGCAGGAACTCCACGGTGCCGGCGTTCTCGTACCCCACGGCTTTGGCCGCGCGCACCGACAGGTCGCCGATGTAGGCGCGCTGTTCGGGGGTCAGCTGCGGGCTGGGGGCAATCTCGATCAACTTTTGGTTACGACGCTGGATCGAGCAATCGCGCTCGAACAAATGCACCACGTTGCCAAAGCTATCCCCGAGGATCTGCGCCTCGATGTGCTTAGGGTTGACTATGCATTTTTCCAGGAACACTTCCGCCGAACCGAAAGCTTTGGTGGCTTCGGAGATGACGCGGGGGAAGGCTTGTTCGAGTTCTTCGCGGCTGTTGCAGCGACGGATGCCGCGACCGCCACCACCGGACGTGGCCTTGAGCATCACCGGGTAACCGATACGGTCGCCTTCGGTGAGCGCTTCGTGGATGTCGGCCACGTTGCCTTCGGTGCCGGGGGTAACCGGCACGCCGGCCTTGATCATGCTGCGGCGCGCTTCGGTCTTGTCGCCCATGCGGCGGATCACTTCAGCGGCGGGGCCGATGAACTTGATCCCACGTTCGGCGCAGATATCCGCCAATTCAGCGTTTTCTGACAGGAAACCATAGCCAGGGTGCAGGGCATCGCAACCGGTTTCCACCGCCAGGTTCACCAGCTTGCGCGGGTTGAGGTAGCCCGCCAGAGGCTCGGCGCCGATGCTGTGGGCTTCGTCGGCCCGTTTGACGTGCAACGCGTGGCGGTCGGCATCGGAATAGACCGCGACCGAACGGATACCCATCTCGGCGCACGCCCGCACGATGCGGACGGCAATTTCACCGCGGTTGGCGATCAGGATCTTTTTTATCACTTGGAAATTCCCTTGAGCCGATTGCTGCGTTCTTCGACCCGCTGAAGCCGGGTCGACGCGTGACCAAATGTTTCAGGTCAGTCGCGAGACACACACTAAGCCGCGCAAGGGATTAACAAAAATCAATAATTATTGGGTCGTGCATAAGTAAAGACTTATAGTTGGCCGGACGGCCTTGGGCGAAAGGAATGGAATAATGCGTAAGTCATTGATGCGTATGACGTTGCGTCAATTGCAAATCTTCAATGAAGTGTGCGATTTGCGTTCTTACAGCCGCGCCGCCGAGGAAATGTCTCTGACACAACCGGCGGTCAGCCTGCAAATCCGCCAGCTCGAAGAGCTGATCGGCCAGCCGCTGTTCGACTATGTCGGCAAGAAACTCTATATGACCGAGGCCGCCGAGGCTCTGCAACGGGCCAGCCGCGATATCTTCGGGCGCCTGGAAAACCTCGATATGCAGTTGTCGGACATGCAGGGCTCGCTGCAAGGCCAGTTGAAGCTGGCGGTGGAATCCAGCGCCAAGTACTTCGTGCCGCACCTGTTCGCCGCCTTCAAGCGCCAGCATCCGGAGGTGCAACTGCAACTGACCGTGGTCAACCGCGCCCAGGTGATCCGCCGCCTCTCGGACAACCGGGACGACCTGGTGATCATGTCCATGGTGCCCCAGGACATGGGCCTGGAATTCCTGCCTTTCCTGAATAACCCCATCGTCGCCGTGGCGTTGCCGGATCATCCGCTGAGCCTGCAAGGCCCACTGCGCCTGCAAGACCTGGAACCCTACACTTTGCTGCTGCGCGAACCCGGCTCCGGTACACGGCTGGCCTGCGAAGAGTACTTCAAGGAAAAACGTGTGCACTTCACCCAGACGGTGGAAGTAGCCTCGGCCGAAGCGCAGCGCGAATGCGTGGTGGCCGGCTTGGGCATCGCCCTGCTGACCCGCCACGCCCTGAACCTGGAACTGGCCACCGGCGGGCTCAAAGAGCTGCCGGTGGAAGAACTGCCGCTTTACCGCAGTTGGTGCCTGGTGCAGGCCAAGGCCAAGCGCCTGTCACCGGTGGCCCATGCGTTCCTGGGCTTTATCCGCAGCGAACGGGTGCAGATCAGCGCGCTGGCTGAGCGCTTCGCTGGGCGGCCGCGGGTGCCTGCCAATGAAGTTCCGGGTAGTCACTGATGCTCTGGAGCAATTGGCGCTCCTCACAACGGTCTTCGATTGCGCGACGAAACGCCATGCGGCGCTGGTCTTCCTGCTGACGACGGGTCTTGACGGCGCTGTTGCTGTCTTCGTAGGGACGTGCCATTTGGAATCTCCCAATGCGAGTACGGGAGTTCAGGATGGCCTTGGGGGATGACGGGGCGATGACAGCCTGATGAAGATTCTGGACACACAGGACAATCCAATGTCGGAGAGGGCAAGCGCCCTCCCACATTTGCCTGTATCTACAGCGTTCAGTCGTCGAGGGCTTTGACGGATTTGGGCGAGAGACGCAGGCTGCGCAAGCTGCGCTTCACGCTCTTGAGGTGATTGACCAGGCTCGGCCCGCGCGCCATGGCCACGCCCATGGCCAACACATCGATCACCACCAGATGGGCAATGCGCGAGGTCAGCGGGGTGTAGATTTCAGTGTCTTCGTGCACATCGATGGCCAGATTGACCGTGGACAATTCCGCCAACGGTGTCTGGCTCGGGCACAGGGTGATCAACGACGCACCGCTTTCACGCACCAGGTTGGCGGTGATCAGCAGGTCCTTGGAGCGGCCCGACTGAGAAATGCAGATCGCCACGTCGGTCGGCTTCAAGGTCACGGCCGACATCGCCTGCATATGCGGGTCGCTGTAGGCCGCCGCCGTGAGCAATAGACGGAAGAATTTGTGCTGGGCATCGGCCGCTACCGCACCGGAGGCGCCAAAACCGTAAAACTCCACACGCTGGGCCTGAGACATGGCCGTCACGGCTTTTTGCAGCGCCACCGGGTCGAGCTTTTCGCGCACTTCCATCAGGGTGTGCAAGGTGGTGTCGAAGATTTTCAGGCTGTAGTCGGCGACGGAATCGTCTTCGTGAATCGCGAACTGACCAAAGCTGGCGCCAGCAGCCAGGCTTTGGGCCAGTTTAAGTTTTAAGTCCTGGAACCCGGAACAACCGATGGCGCGGCAAAAACGCACGATGGTCGGTTCGCTGATGCCCACGCTGTGGGCCAGGTCGGCCATGGAACTGTGCATCACAGCCGCAGGGTCAAGCAGCACATGATCGGCAACCTTGAGTTCCGATTTGCGTAACAGGTGGCGCGACTGGGCGATATGTTGCAACAGGTTCAAAGGGCAGGACTCTTGTTATTGGCAGGGCCAGGGGATGTAGCAAGCTTGTAGTTATACTACAAGAATCGCGCTTTTGCCCGTCCTACACGTGACTAAATCGCCCTGCTGCCCTCTGATTCAAAGGGCAGACGCTTTGTAGCCACAATGGCGCCCTCGGCGTCCCTAAGGAAAATCCGCATTTTTCCGTAACAAATCCGCCACCCCCTCGGCCTGCATCGGCCGACTGATCAGATAGCCCTGCACCTCGTCGCACTGCTCTGCGCGCAGGAAATCCAACTGCTGGTGATCTTCCACCCCTTCGGCCACCACCTTGAGCGCCAAGCCGTGGGCCATGGCGATGATCGCGCGAGTGATCGCCGCGTCTTCGCGACCTTGGCCCAGGCCGCGAATAAACGTTTGATCGATCTTTACGTAATCCACCGGAATGCGCTTGAGGTAACTGAGGGACGAATACCCCGTGCCAAAGTCATCGATGGCCAGCTTCACGCCTAGATCGCGTAATTGCTGGAAGGTCGCAATGATGTGTTCGACGCTGTCGAGCAACTGACTTTCGGTGAGTTCCAGCTCCAGGTACTGCGGGTCCAGACCGGTTTCCTCCAACACCTGGCGCACCAGGCTGACCAGTTTGCCCTGACGCAGTTGGTGCACCGACAAATTCACCGACACCCGAATCGGCGCCAACCCCTGACGCTGCCATTCGCACGCCTGCCAGCAGGCTTCACGCAACACGAACTCCCCCAGCGGCACGATCAGGCCGGTCTCCTCGGCCAGGCCGATAAACTCGGCCGGCGGCACCATGCCCCACTGCGGATGCTCCCAGCGGATCAGCGCCTCGGCGGCGTTGAGCTTGCCGGTGGCCAGGCACAACTTGGGCTGGTAGAACACGCTGAGCTGGCGCTCTTCGATGGCTTTGCGCAGGTGGTTTTCCAGCTGCAAGCGCTCCAGGGTGCTGGCTTGCAGGCTGTCGGTGTAGAACTGGAAGTTGTTGCCGCCCAGATGCTTGGCATGTTGCATGGCCATGTTGGCTTGGCTGACCAGCGCGGAAATTTCCCGTGCGTTATCCGGCAAAAGGCTGACACCCATCGACGCACTGACCACCAATTCATGCCCCTCCACCGTGACCGGCACCCGCAGCTTGGCCAGCAGCCGCGTGGCCACCCGCGCCAGGCTCGACAGGCTGCCGTAGGCATCGAACAACACGGCAAATTCATCGCCGGACAAGCGCGCAATAGTGTCGGCCTCGGGCAAGGCGTTGATCAGGCGGCGCGCCATTTTCTGCAGTAGCTGGTCGGCCACTTCGTGCCCCAGGCTGTCATTGAGCAGCTTGAAGCGGTCCAGATTGATGTGCAGCAGCGCCAGGCTGCGCCCTCCTTTACGCACTCTTTGATGGGCTTCACGCAGCCGTTCACGGAACAGCGAGCGGTTAGCCAGGCCGGTCAGTTCGTCGTAGTGAGTAAGGTGACGCATGCGTTCTTCGGACTCGCGGCGCGCCGACAAATCGGCGAAGAACCCCACGATATGACTGACGTTTCCCCGAACATCGCGCACTACATTAAGTTGCAGCCACTGCGGGTAGAGTTCGCCGTTCTTGCGCGTTTCCACCAATTCGCCCTGCCAGGTGCCGTGCGTGAGCAGTGCCTGACGGATCATCGGGAAGTGACGCCGCGCATCGCGGCTGCTGGGCAACTCCACAACGTTGCGACCCAGCATGTCATCGCGCTCAAAGCCGGTGACACGGCTGAACGCCTGGTTGACGGCAATCAGCACGTAGTTCGGGTCGAGGATCACAATGCCTTCGCTGGCCGCCTCGAACACCGTCGATGCCAGGCGCTGTTGCTCTTCCAGGGCTTTGCCGGCGCTGATATCCCGGCGGGTGCCGAGCATACGGATCACGCGCCCGCTGGGGCTACGTTCAACCGCACGGCCGCGGTCTTCGATCCAAACCCAGTGACCGTCGGCGTGCCGCACACGGTATTCCACCTGGTAGTCCTCGCTACGGCCTTTGAGGTGCTCTACCAGTGCGCGCTTGAGCAATGGCAGGTCATCGGGGTGCAGGCGCGGCTTGAGGTGACTGAGCATGGCCGTGATGCATTCAGACTCCAGGCCGAACAGCTCTTTGATCTGGGTGTGATGCACTTCGTCGGTTTGCAGGTTCCAGTCCCACAGCCCCAACTCACTGGCCTGCAACGCCATGGCCAGGCGCGCTTCGCTTTTATTCAGGGCCTGGCTGGCGAGGTCCAGTTCCTGGCTACGTTGCGCCACGCGATCCTGCAAGCCGACTTGTACGTCGCGCAATTCCTGCTCGACCTGACGCCGTTGCTCGACTTCACGCACCAGGTCCTGATTCAACTGCTCACTGCGCTGCTGCGCCTGCTGCAGATGCTCGATCAATGCCTGGTTCTGAAAGCGACGCAATAAGCCACGCTGAATCAGGCGATTGACCTGCCATGCCACCAGGCTCAAGGACGCCAGCAGAATCAGGCCGAGTACGCCCCAACCTTGTTGCTGCGGCTCGCCGTTCCAGAACAGATAGACAATGGAAGGCACCAGGCAGGGCAAAGCAAATGACAGAAACGCAGGAAAACTTACGGCGTACGCCACGCTGGCCGACAACGTGGCTGCACCGATCAGGCCGAATACCCAGGCCTGCTGCATAAAGCTGTTGACCGGCGCCAGGGCGATGGCGGCGGTGGCCAAGGTCAGACCGCTGACTGCCGAGCCGAGCATGAACATGCGTCGCCAAATCGGCCTGGCCTGACGGCTGGGCATGGCCGAATCGAAAGCCGCCACCTGGATCACGCGCAGCGCCACCAATGCCAGCAGCCACACCAGCCAGATGCTGTCGAGCAGGTATTGGGCGGGGTTCCACAACAACCAGGCACACACCACCCCGTTGACCAGCATCAACAAGGTCGGCAGCAGCGACCCCTGATACAACAGGCGTGTGCGTTCGACGGCCATTTCGGTGGCGTACTGTTTGTGAATAACCTGCGCGGGCGCGGCCGAGGAGCTGGGCAGGTCAGTGCTGAGGGTCATAGGCAGTGTTCTTATAATGGTGAGCCCGAAACGTCGACGGAGCATACACAAGCAAGCGCTCCGGCCAAACTGCTCCACGTCATAAAAACCTCACGGCTGCGCCGCGCAAACCTTTGGGCCAGACGGCTTGAGCGAGACACCGCGCGGGCTGCGGCGCCTGACTAACCGGTCATCCGCCTCACCGCCCTAAGGAGCATGCCGATGGTTTTGTCTCGACCGCCCGGCATTGGCATTTGCCCCACTCCCCCGAGGGCCATAGAATGCGCCGATGCGCGATGATCTCTCTCTTTTGCTTAATTCCCTCAACGATGCCCAACGCCAGGCCGTAGCAGCCCCCGTTGGCCGTCAGTTGGTCCTGGCCGGTGCTGGCTCCGGTAAAACCCGAGTGCTGGTGCACCGTATCGCCTGGTTGATCCAGGTCGAGAACGCATCGCCGCACTCCATCCTGTCGGTGACGTTCACCAACAAGGCCGCCGCCGAGATGCGCCATCGCATCGAGCAGCTGATGGGCATCAGCCCGGCCGGTATGTGGGTCGGCACCTTCCACGGCCTGGCGCATCGCCTGTTGCGTGCCCACTGGCAGGAAGCGGGCCTGAGCCAGACCTTCCAGATTCTGGACAGCGACGACCAGCAACGCCTGGTCAAGCGCGTGATTCGCGAGTTGGGCCTCGATGAACAACGCTGGCCCGCGCGTCAGGCCCAATGGTTTATCAACGGCCAGAAAGACGAAGGCCTGCGCCCGCAACATATTCAGGCCAGTGGCGACCTGTTCCTGGCCACCATGCGCAGCATTTATGAAGCCTACGAGGCTGCTTGCGTACGCGCCGGCGTGATCGACTTCTCCGAATTGCTGCTGCGCGCCCTTGACCTGTGGCGCGACAATCCGGGCTTGCTGGCCCATTACCAGAAGCGCTTCCGGCACATTCTGGTGGACGAGTTCCAGGACACTAACGCCGTGCAGTACGCGTGGTTGCGCCTGCTGGCCAAGGGCGGCGACAGCCTGATGGTGGTGGGCGACGACGATCAGTCGATCTACGGCTGGCGCGGCGCGAAAATCGAGAACATCTATCAGTATTCCGAGGATTTCCCGGACGCGGTCACTATCCGCCTGGAGCAGAACTACCGCTCCACCGCCGGCATTCTCAAGGCCGCCAACGCCTTGATCGCCAACAACACCGGGCGTCTGGGCAAGGAATTGTGGACCGACGGCGGCGAAGGCGAAGCGATCAACCTGTACGCCGCATTCAACGAACACGATGAAGCGCGCTATGTGGTCGAAACCATCGAAAGCGCCTTGAAAACCGGCATCGCCCGCAGCGATATCGCCATTCTGTACCGCTCCAACGCCCAATCGCGGGTGCTGGAAGAAGCCTTGTTGCGCGAGCGCATCCCCTACCGCATTTATGGCGGCCAGCGCTTCTTCGAGCGCGCGGAAATCAAGAACGCCATGGCCTACCTACGGTTGCTGGAAGGCCGTGGTAACGACGCGGCGTTGGAGCGGGTGATCAATATCCCGGCCCGTGGCATCGGTGAGAAAACTGTTGAAGCGATCCGCGAGCATGCCCGCCACGCCGATGTGTCGATGTGGGAGGCCATGCGCCTGCTGATCGCCAACAAGGGTTTGACCGGTCGCGCAGCCGGGGCGCTGGGCGTGTTTGTCGAACTGATCGAGAACCTCGCGGCCAAGTGCGCGGAAATGCCCCTGCACTTGATGACACAGACCGTGATCGAGCAGTCCGGATTGATCGCCTATCACGAAGCGGAAAAAGGCGAGAAAGGCCAGGCCCGGGTGGAAAACCTTGAGGAACTGGTCAGCGCGGCCCGTGCGTTCGAGAACACCGAGGAAGACGAAGAACTGACCCCGCTCGCCGCATTCCTCGGCCATGCGTCCCTGGAAGCCGGCGATACCCAGGCCGACGAGCACGAAGACAGCATTCAACTGATGACCCTGCACAGCGCCAAGGGCCTGGAATTCCCGTACGTGTTCCTGGTGGGCATGGAAGAGGGCCTGTTCCCACACAAGATGAGCCTGGAAGAACCCGGCCGCCTTGAGGAAGAACGCCGGCTGGCCTACGTGGGCATTACCCGGGCCATGCAGAACCTGGTGATGACCTACGCCGAGACCCGACGGCTGTACGGCAGCGAAACCTACAACAAGGTGTCGCGCTTCGTACGCGAAGTGCCCAAGGGTCTGATCCAGGAAGTGCGCTTGTCCAACAGCGTCAGTCGCCCGTTCGGCGGTGGCCAGCAGCAGAACTCCAGCAACATGTTCGCCGGTTCCGAGATTCCGGAAACAACGTTCAGCCTTGGCCAGCAGGTCAAGCATGCGATCTTCGGCGAAGGCGTGATCCTCAACTTCGAAGGCGCCGGTGCCCAGGCCCGCGTGCAGGTGAACTTCGCCGAAGGCAGCAAGTGGCTGATGATGGGTTACGCCAAGCTCGAAGCGATCTGAACTGCGGGCTTGCCGCTCGTTATCCTTGTTTTTAACGAGCGCGGGCCCATATCTGTAATTAGTCCTACAGATCTTTCGGATTCAGTCCTACGCAAAAGCCCGAAACATTATGTCGCTAGCCACTGTCATTACACCTGTGCAACATGGCGCGCGTGCAATCCACAAATGGGAATTCCCTTTATGAAACGTTTTCTTAGCATCGCCATGGCGTTGTGCATCGGCCTGACGATGAGCCTCGACGCCAACGCCAAACGCTTCGGTGGCGGCAAAAGTTCGGGCGCAGCCCCCACTCACCAGACCAGCCAAATGGCCCCATCCGCCGGTGCGGGCGGTGCAGCAGCCACCGCAGGCGCGGCCGGTGCAGCAGGCGCTGCGGCCAAAGCTGGCGGCGCTTCGCGCTGGTTGGGCCCTCTGGCCGGTATCGCAGCCGGTGGCCTGCTGGCATCCATGTTCATGGGTGGTGGCTTCCAGGGCATGCAGATCTTCGACATCCTGATCCTGGCGGTCATCGCCTTCGTGATCTTCCGCTTTATCGCCGCCCGTCGCCGCAAGCAGCAGGAGCACCTGGCTCCGGCCGGCGCGCCGATGCAGCGTGAAGTGTTCGAGCAGAAGCCGGCCATGGGCTCGATCTTCGGTGGTTCGGCAGCGCCTGCCGCCCGTCCGGTGATCAATGCGCCGGCCTGGTTTAACGAAGAGCGTTTTATCGAAGCGGCCCGCAGCCACTTCCAGTCCCTGCAGCAGCACTGGGACGCCAACGAAATGGACAAGATCGCCGAGTTCGTGACCCCACAACTGCTGGAGTTCCTCAAGCGCGAACGCGCCGATCTGGGCGACGGTTTCCAATCGACCTATATTGACGACCTGCGCGTCCAGCTTGACGGTGTGGATGACCGCGCCGACAAGACCATCGCCACCCTGACCTTCAGCGGTGTGTCGAAAACCTCGCGTTTCGACCAGGGCGAAGCGTTCAGCGAAAGCTGGAACATGGAACGCGCCCAGGGCGATAACCAGCCTTGGCTGGTCGCCGGTATCCGCCAGAACGGCTGATCCCCGCTCGCTTGAGCCCGCAACAACGAAACCCCGGACCTGTCCGGGGTTTTCTATTTCACGGTTGCACTTATAGCGAGCTACTGTATAAAACGCCCCTATCAACCCGCGCCATCAGCAAGAGGATCCCGGCCGTGGAAGAAATCATCGAACAACTGCGTGAAGCCAACGAACCGGTTCCGGTTCCGCTGGAACTGCCTGACGAAGACCTGCTGGTGGAAATCGAAGAACAGCTGTTCATCGATATCCCCTTTGTCTTCCGCGAATTTCTGCTGACCGTCAGCGACGTGGTCTACGGCAGCCTGGAGCCGGTGACCGTCACCGACCCTCAATCCCATACCTACCTGCCGGACGTGGCCGCCAATGCCTGGGATGCCGGTGTGGAGCGTAGCCTGATCCCGATCTGCCAGGACGGCGACGACTACTACTGCGTTGAGGAAGACGGCACTGTGGTGCTGTGGTCCGCCGAAGAGGAACTTGTCCAGGAAGAAACCTGGGAATCGGTATGGCACTGGGCGCGGGACGTCTGGCTGGAAAGCTGAGTCCCGTACTCGGCGCTTTAGTGCTCCGGCGTATCGTTATGGTTGTCCAGCGTTTCCAACAACGCGACCTGCATCCGCGTATGCACGCGGATGAACCAGCGCCAGAGCACCGCCGCCACCGCCGCCGCCACCACCGCGATCAGCACCAGCAACTTGTTGGTCGGCAGGATACTGGCCGACAACGCGGCCAAAAGCAGAAAGATCACCAACAGCGACAGAATCGGAATCAGCTCGGCAATCACCCGCCGCACACGCTGGGTATGCCGTCCGGCCATTTCCGGCTTGACGCTCATCTCCGCCAGCAACATCGACAGGGCTTTGAGCTTGCGGTACGCCGCGATCAAAAACGGCAGCGACAACAGCAGCGCCCCGCCCCAGATCAATGCCTTTTGCCAGCTGGGATCGCTGATCCAACCTTCCAGATACCCGCCGATACGTGCGGCGAAATAGCTGCCGGCAAAGAAGATCGCCACCACCAGCGCCAGATTCACCCCCACTTGCAGGACGATTTTGCGGATCATCGCCGCCAGCATCGCGCCCTCTCCCTGAGGCTGAATGCTGCGCAGCCATTCGCCATACATACCGAACACCCGGCTCATGCGCCGAGGCATCACTGCCGCCATCTTCAATGACAACGGGTCGGCCCCACGAATCAGATAGGGGGTGAGCAAAGTGGTAATTGCCGAGACCGCCACCGCCACCGGATACAGAAAGTCGCTGGTCACCTGCAACGTCATCCCCAGCGCCGCGATGATGAAGGAAAACTCGCCTATCTGTGACAGGCCCATGCCGACCCGCAATGACGTACGCCCATCGTTACCCGCGATAAACGCCCCCAGGCCACAGGAGAGCATCTTGCCCAGCACCACCGCCACGGTGATCACAGCGATAGGCCAAGCGTACTGAAGCAGGATCTGAGGGTCGATCATCAGACCGATGGCGACAAAGAAAATCGCACTGAACATGTCACGAACCGGCTCGATCAGGCGCTCAATCTTAAGCAACTGCCGCGACTCGGCCATGATCGCGCCAATCAGGAACGCGCCCAGCACCATGCTGTATTCCAGCTTCACCACCAGCAGGCAGAAACCGAAGCACAGGCCCAACACGGTAATCAGCAACATCTCGTTGCTTTCGAACTTGGCCACATAGGCCAGCAGGCGCGGCACCAGCAAAATACCGATCACCAGCGCGACGACCATGAACAGCGAGAGCTTGCCGACCGTGGAAAACACCTCGCCGGAGCTGACCGTGCCGCTGACGGCGATGCTCGACAACAGCGCGATGATGCCGATCCCGAGGATGTCTTCCACGATCAGCACGCCGAAAATCAGTTGGGCGAAGCGCTGGTCTTTCATCTTCAGGTCATTGAGGGCTTTGACGATGATGGTGGTGGAAGAGATGGCCAGGATCGCGCCGAGGAACAGCGAGTCCATGGTGCTCCAGTCGAACCAGCGGCCAATTTCGTAGCCGATCCAGATCATCAGGATGATTTCCAGGAACGCCGCGATAAACGCAGTGGCCCCCACCTTGAACAACTTGCGTAGGCTGAACTCCAGGCCCAGGCAGAACATCAGGAAGATCACCCCCAGCTCGGCCAGGGTCTTGATGGTGTCTTCGTCGTGGATCAGCCCGAAGGGTGGCGTGTGGGGGCCGATGATAAAGCCGGCGACGATATACCCCAGCACCACAGGCTGCTTAAGCCGATGAAACAGGATGGTAACCACCCCTGCCACCAACATGATCACAGCCAAGTCCTGGATAAAGCTGATGGCGTGCATGGCGAGGGGGCTCCTTGAGGGTACCGGCGCTTTTCCCACTTCAGCTCGCAGCGTTAACTGGTCTTAAAAAGCTGAAGGAAAAGTCTACCTAAATCGTAAGAAATGCCCTGAGACGGGCTTTTGAAGGTTAACACCGCGACTTCCGGCGAAAAGCCGGTGCAATATATGGAAACAGATCGGCCTACGCGTGACGGCAAGCCGCCCGCCGGCGTCCCGTTAGGGCTAGCGCAGTAAAGAGTCCAGCACCCGCAGAGGTGCTCCCCCCACCAATGCCTACAACCCGTGAGTGTGCTATGGAACCCGGAAACGCCCAGCTGTCGATGACGGTCTTGATGACCCCTGATATGGCCAACTTCTCAGGCAATGTCCACGGCGGCACGTTGCTCAAGTACCTCGACGAAGTGGCCTACGCCTGCGCCAGCCGTTACGCCGGGCGCTATGTGGTGACGTTATCGGTGGATCAGGTGATTTTCCGCGAGCCGATCCATGTCGGCGAGCTGGTGACCTTTCTCGCTTCGGTCAACTACACCGGCAATACCTCCATGGAAGTGGGCATCAAGGTGGTGACCGAGAACATTCGCGAGCGCTCGGTGCGGCATACCAACAGCTGCTTCTTTACCATGGTGGCGGTGGACGACCAGCGCAAACCGGCGGCCGTACCGCCGTTGCAACCGCATAACAGTGAAAGCAAGCGGCGCTTTGTGCAGGCCCAGCAACGTCGGCAGATCCGCCAGGAGCTGGAAAAGCGCTATCAGGAAATCAAGGCCGACGCACCGTAAGTCCGAGGCCGTAAACCCAACAACAATGTGGGAGCGGGCTTGCGCCCACATTGGGTCAGGTGTGCTTACAAAGTGATGGGTGTCGCTTCGAAGCGAACGCGAGGATGGGCGATACGGTCCTGGGCGCGCACCAGTTCCAATTCATAACTGGCGCAAGCCTGGGTCTCCAGCAGTACTTCGTGTACGGCCGCAGCGGTGAACTCAAAGGCCGCCAGTAAGCTGTCGCCCAACAACACACGGGCGAGGAACAACCCGGATGTCAGGTCACCCACCCCCACCGGCTGGCGCGGGAAGGCCAGCAACGGCCGGCGCAGGTGCCAACTGGCGTCGGCGGTTACCAGCAGCATCTCGAAGCCGTCCGGCAACTTGCCCGGGTAATCCAAATGCTTGACCAGAACCGCCTTGGGCCCACGGGCTAGCAACGCCTTGGCCATGGCCAGGCAATCGAACAGCGAGCGCGGTTTGCGCCCGGCAAAACTATCCAGTTCCAGTTGGTTGGGGCACAGGAAGTCGGCCATGGCCGCGGCTTCATCAAGCAGAAAATCGCTGACTTCCTGGGGCACGATGCAGCCTTTTTCCGGATGCCCCATTACCGGGTCGCATAAGTAAAGCGCCTTGGGATTGACTGCCTTGATGCGCGCCACACCACTGAGGATCGCCCGGCCCTGGTCCGCACTGCCCAGATAACCGGACAGGATGGCGTCGCAGTTACCCAGCTCGCCGATGGCGGCAATGCCTTCCACCAACGCAGGAATTTGCTGCGGCGCCAACACTTCTCCCGCCCACTGTCCATACTGGGTGTGGTTGGAGAACTGCACCGTGTTGAGCGGCCAGACGTTTACCCCGACCCGCTGCATGGGGAACACGGCGGCGCTGTTTCCGGCGTGGCCAAAGACCACATGAGACTGGATCGCAAGCAGATGAGGGGTGCGTTTCATGCAGGGGATTTCCGTAAAGCCGTTTGGATTCTGGCCGCGCAGTATGCGACTAAACGCAGCCTGTACGACAGACCGGCGACACAGTTAAGCTGCTCTCACTTTGTTGGAGTTCATCGCATGCTGACCCTGGGAAACATGTTTGTGTTGATGCTGCTGGCGACCGGTGCCGCCTGGGTGTGGCACAACCACGGCTTGCGCGAGCGCGCGTTGGAGCGGGTCAAGCAGCATTGTGCCAAGCTCGACATCGAGCTGCTGGACGGCGCGGTAGCGCTCAAGCGCATCGGCTTTGTAAAAGATGCCAATGGGCGGCGGCGTTTGGCGCGGGTCTACAATTTCGAGTTCACCGTGACTGGCGAAACCCGCCACCCCGGCACCATCACTCAGTTCGGCGCCCATAGCGCGCAGATTGAACTGGCGCCCTACCCGTTCGAGATCAAGACACCTTTGCCCAGCGCCGAGATCATCGAGCTGAGCCAATGGCGCCAGGACCACAGCACCAAGCACCGTCAATAACGGCAGGCCGCCAACCCGGCCTGCAATGCCGCCACGTCCTGTGGCGTGCTGAAGATCAATTCAACACGAGAATCACGGCGCCATTCGCTGGGCAGCCACGCGAGCGAGCAGTTATCCACCGCATTTTCGCTGACCCAACCGTCGCGGCTGTGGATAACCAGCTTGGCGCGCCGCCACGCGAGGTCTGCCAGCCACGCCGCCACGCGTTGAGTGTCGAATTGCTGGCTAGGATGCCAACGCCAACCCACACTCCAGCCGCCGTCCTGGGCGTGGCTCAGGCAGATCGGCACGGCCGGGTCACTCCAGATCGCCGGTATATGCGCCAAGCCCGGGGACTCATGAACGTTATCCACAGCCTCGCCCGCGTGCTGATCCAACCCCGGCAGCAGGGCCAATGGCAGATGCGCCTGATGGGTCCAGTAACGCGGGCAATCGGGTAACCGGGCCTCAATCGCCTGACGCTGCACCGCGTCCAGCCCCTCCTCCTTGTTCAAGACCAGCAGCCCAGCATTGGTCAGCGTTTCCTGTTGTGCCGGCGGCAAGGGGTTGCCTCTGGCCAGGGCCTGGGCATCCAGGACCAGCACACAAGGCTGGACCGTCAACACGCCCTGCCACGGCACTTGGCGCAACTGCTTGAGCAACTGCGCCGGGTGGCCCAACCCCGATGGCTCGATAAACAAACGATGCGGCTTGGCCTTACGCAACAAACGGCCAAGACCTACCTGGAACGGCGCGCCGTTCACACAACACAGGCAGCCACCGGCGACCTCGCCCAAGGCAATACCGTCGTCATCCTGGGTCAGCAGCGCGGCGTCCAAGCCGATCTGGCCGAACTCATTGATCAATACTGCCCAGCGCTCATCTTCCGGGCGTTGGGCCAGCAGTTGCTTGATCAGGCTGGTCTTGCCGGCACCTAGTGGCCCGGCTATCACATGAGTGGGGATGTTCTGCAGCATGGAGGGCATCATTCAGGCCGTGTAGAGCGCTTGATCCTACGCGGTTATGCCAGCCAATCCAGCGTCAGGATCAATCGGCGCTCGCCTTCTTTGAGCGCCGGCGAACGATGGATCAAACCGTGGCCTTCGTTACCGTGCCACTTGCTGCCTTTGAGCAAGGCCACTTCGCCACAAAGGATCTGCTCAACGCGCGCGGTGGGTTCGGCTTCGGGTTGTCCTAAGTGACGCCGGTCCATGACCCCCTCCCGCAACCACTGGCTGCCGACCCCGGCATAGGTGGTGATCAGCCGCACCGGTACGTGGTCGACGTGAAACCGTGGGCACATGGCTTTATCCAGCAAGCGCAGGCGCACGCCTATGCGTCGGGCGCCGAGCAGGCAGGCAAAGGCGCTGGTCAACCAGGACACATCGGCAATAAATCCCTCATAGCCTTCAAGATCGCGGCAATTGCCCGCCAATCCTTGCAAATTCGGCACTGCCTCATCACTGCCCAGTTCCACCACCAACGAATCGGCTACGGGCTCGTTGAGCGAAACCAGCAAGGCGCCGAATTCGGCAATGTGCAGGGGTAATTGGCGCTGCCACAGCGCCAGATTTACGCCATCTTCGAGGATCTCAGACAGCGCCAACGGGGTTTCGCCGCGGGTTTGGCGAATCAGCGGGCGCAAGGGCGTCAGTGCAGCGAGCATCAGGCCACCTCGTCGTACCAAGGGCCAAAAGGATCGGCCAGCAAGCGCCATCCATCGACACCCAAAGCCATTTCTGCATCGGTGAGCAAGCACGCATCCAACTCGGCGCGTAGCTGGGCAAAGTCGATGTGTTGCCCGATAAACACCAGTTCCTGGCGGCAATCGCCGCTGCTCAGTTGCCAATTGCCCATGATTGCCGCGACGCTTTCTTCATCCTGCGGCCACTGGTTTTTCGGCACGAAACGCCACCAGCGCCCGGCGAATCCATGGCGCATCAAGCCACCGGCCTGGGACCAACTGCCCGCATCCTGATGCTTGCTGGCCAGCCAGAAAAAGCCTTTGGAACGCAGCAATTTGCCGTTGACCCAGGGGCGGTCAATAAAGTCGTAGAAACGCTGCGGGTGGAACGGGCGCCGCGCACGATAAGCGGTGGACGCGATACCGTACTCTTCGGTTTCCGGCACATGCTCGCCGCGCAATTCCTGCAGCCAGCCGGGCGCCTGGGCGGCGCGCTCGAAGTCGAAGCGGCCGGTGTTGAGGATCTGGTCCAGAGGCACCTCGCCCATCACCATCGGGATGATCTTGGCGTGAGCGTTGAGGCGCTCAAGGATCGCCATCAACTCCTCGCGCTCGTGCTGGCTGATCAGGTCGATCTTGCTGATCAGAATCACGTCGGCGAACTCGATCTGCTCGATCAGCAGGTCGGTGATCGAGCGCTCGTCCTCTTCACCCAACGTCTCACCGCGCGAGGCCAGGCTTTCGGCAGCCTGGTAGTCGAGCAGGAAGTTGATGCCGTCGACCACGGTGACCATGGTATCCAAACGTGCGATATCCGCCAGGCTTTGCTGGTTTTCATCGCGGAAGGTGAAGGTTTCGGCCACCGGCAGAGGCTCGGAAATACCCGTGGATTCGATCAGCAGGTAATCAAAGCGCCCGTCCCTGGCGAGCTTGGCGACTTCTTCCAGCAGGTCTTCACGCAAGGTGCAGCAGATGCAGCCGTTGCTCATCTCCACCAGTTTTTCTTCGGCGCGGTTGAGCGTGACATCGCGCTGCACTTGGCTGCCGTCGATGTTGATTTCACTCATGTCGTTGACGATCACCGCCACCCGCAGGTTGTCGCGGTTGCGCAGGATGTAGTTAAGCAGCGTACTTTTACCGGCGCCGAGGAAGCCGGACAGCACGGTAACGGGGAGTCGATTGGGCATCAGGTCATTCTCATCAGGCCGCCCGTTCGAATCGGGCTGTTATTAATGTTATAGTATAACAGCACAAATAAGCCAACCCCCGCTTGCTCAACGTGATGAAGACGGCAATGCTGGCGCCTGCTGATGTCGAGAACGCCCATGAACTATCTGCTGTATGGCTTGCTGCTGATTTTCGCGACCCAGGCCAATGCCCAAACACCAAGCCTGTTGGCCAACTGCACGCGCAGCGCCAACCTGCTGGCCTGCGTAGACCCGTTGGGCAACGCCTACAGCGTAGCGACGGTTGGCAGCACCACGTATTTGCGTGGTTTTGAGGTGATAGGTAAACGCTACTGGGCGCAGACCAACAGTCGCTACGGACAATTGACGTTCTTCACCGGGCTGGCGTCGGACGGTGAAGCGTGGGTCGGTTACACACGCAGAGTCGGTTGGACCACGATCAACCGCTTCTCCAGTTCCGGGGGCGCCGGCGCCACCTTCACCTGCAGCCGTCTCACCGGCTGCTAAGCACGGGCGTTTTTCTGGTCTTGCACCCAGGCCATATAGCTGTTGATCGGCGGATTCTTCTGGAAGTAATTTCTCAGGCCCTCGAATAATCCGTCAGCCACAGCCTGCTGGTGACGTGCAGTCACCAGCCGCTGCGCGTCCCGGGCATTGGAGATAAACCCGGTCTCCACCAAAATCGACGGCACATCCGGTGACTTGAGCACCGCAAACCCCGCCTGTTCCACACGCTTCTGATGCAACGAAGTGATGCTCTGCAAGCTGCCCAGCACCGAACTGCCCAATTGCAGGCTGGAAGCGATGGTGGCGTTCATCGACATATCAAGAATCACCCCGGCCAGCATCGGGTCCTTGTCCTTGAGATTGAGCAGCGTGGTGGCGCCCAGCAGGTCCGCGCCGTTTTCGCGCTGAGCCATAAAGCGCGCCGTGGCGGAGGTGGCGCCGCCTTCGGACAACGCATACACCGAAGCCCCCGACGCGGTCAGGCGTGGCGCGGCGTCGGCGTGTACGGAGATGAACATATCGGCTTTGTGTCGACGGGCGATGTCCACGCGCTTGCGCAGCGGCACAAAGAAGTCGTCGTTGCGCACCAGCTTCACATCAAAGCCCTTTTCGCGCTTCAAGCGCTTGGCCAGCAGTTGGGCGATGGACAACACCACATCTTTTTCGCGCTGGCCCTTGGAGCCAATGGCGCCGGGGTCTTTGCCGCCGTGACCGGGGTCGACCACTACGATGATGTCGCGCTTGGGATGGGCTTTGTCCACCGGAGCCACTAACGGTGCCGATTCAGCTGCGATTTGACGGGGCGCCTGAGTCGCGCGGGTCAGGTCCAGCACCAGACGGTGCCCTTGGCCATCCTGGGGCGGCAGCACAAAGCTGTTGAGCTGCATCGGCGCCGCCAGGTCCAGCACGATGCGCGTGTCGTTCTGGCCGAAATGTCCCGAACGAATCGAAGTGATGCCGCTGTTTTTCAGCACCAACTGCGAAAAATCCCCACTGAGCCCGGCGCCGCTCAGGTCGATGATCAAACGCTCCGGCGCGGTCAGCGAGAATGTCTTGTACTGCACCGGTCCACTAAGGTCGAACACCAGCCGTAGCTTGTCGTCCGAACGCCATAAGCGCGCGTTGCGGATTTGCGTGGCGCGAACCGTGAACGGCAGGACGAAAAGTGGGCTAGCCAGGAGCAGGTTAAGAAGCTGACGTCTGTGCATGACAAATACCGCAAATAAAGGAGCGTCCCTGCTCGACATGGCTGAACAAAGGCGGGCGTAGAAAATTCATCGTCGATTTGATTGTTATACTATAACATGTCGAATTATTTCCAACGATGGACCTGCTTATGAACGCGCTGACCTTGCCGGACATTGCCGCGCAGGCTTCACGCCAAGCCTTGCCACTCGACTGGGTCGGCATGTGCGGCATTGCCCTGCCAATTCTGATAGACGGCCAGCGCCTGGCCGCCACCGCCGACGCGGGTGTCAGCCTCGACGACGGCACCGCACGCGGCATTCATATGTCACGCCTGTACCTGGCACTGGAGATACTCGACCAGCAGCCCCTCACCCCTGCACTTCTGCGCACTGTACTGCAGCGTTTTCTCGACAGTCATGAAGGTTTATCTAAGAACGCTTACCTGCGCATCCACACTGATTTGCTGCTCAAGCGCCCAGCGTTGGTCAGCCCGTTGGCCGGCTGGAAAAGCTATCCGGTCAGCATCGAAGCGCAGTTGAAAAACCAGATGTTCCACGTGGAACTAAAAATTGACGTCGCGTACTCCTCAACCTGCCCATGCTCCGCTGCGCTCGCCAGGCAGTTGATTCAGCAGCAATTTATCGATGATTTCGCCAACACGGCCTTGCAGCATGCAGACGTACTGACCTGGCTCGGCAGCGCCAAGGGGATTGTCGCCACACCCCACAGCCAGCGCAGCAGCGCGCAGTTACATGTGCACTTACAAGGTGAGCAACTGCCCTTGGTCGAGCTGATCAATGACGTCGAAGCCGCACTCGGCACCGCCGTGCAAACCGCGGTGAAGCGCGCCGACGAGCAAGCCTTCGCCCTCGCCAACGGGCAGAACCTGATGTTCTGCGAAGACGCCGCCCGCCGCGTCAACCTCGCCTTGAAACGCTCGGACGCGATCAACACCTTTCACCTCAAAGTGATCCACGCCGAAAGCCTGCACGCGCACGATGCCGTGGCTGAAAGCCGCTGGACGAGACACTCTGCATGATCACCTGCACCGCTTTGCGCTGGGGCGCCCCCGGCCAACCGCTGACGCCACCTGTGGATTTCACCCTGGAAAAAGGCAGCCTCACCGGCGTGATCGGCGCCAATGGCACCGGCAAGAGCAGCCTGCTCAAAGTCATTGCGGGCCTGCAAAAGCCGTTGACCGGTAAGGTCAGCGTGAACGCGCCGCGACGTGGCGGCCTGGCGTTCCTGCCGCAGCAACAGCACTTGGATCGCCAGTTCCCCATCAGCCTGCAAGAACTGGTCGCCGCCGGTTTCTGGGGTTTGCAGCTCAGCCCGCAACAGCGCAGCCAGCGCCTGCAAGCCGTACTTGAAGACTGGTGCCTCAGCGGCCTGGAACAGCGCCCGTTAATGGCCTTGTCTGGCGGCCAGTTGCAGCGTGCGCTGCTGGCACGCATGAGCCTGTCGGAGTCGTCGGTGCTGCTGCTCGACGAACCCCACGCTGCCCTTGATGAAGAGGGCCAGGCGCTGTGCTGGAAACACATCCATGCCTGGCACGCGTCGGGCCGCACCTTGTTGGTGGTCTGCCATGACCTGGCATCCGTGCGCCATCACACCCAGAACGTATTGCAGATCAAAAGCACCGGCTGCTTGTTGGGCCCGAGCAAAGAGCTGATCCGACCCCAGCCCCAAATGCAGGTGGCCTGATGCACTTCGCCGCCCACCTGTGGATGCCATTCTTTGACTTCGTGTTTATGCGCCGCGCACTGATTGGCGGGCTGGTGCTGGCGTGCAGCACCGCGCCGCTGGGCGTGTTCCTGATTCTGCGGCGCATGAGCCTGATCGGCGACGCCGTGGCCCACGGCATCCTGCCCGGCGCCGCTCTGGGGTTTTGGTTCGCCGGTTTGAGCCTGCCGGCGCTGACCCTCGGCGGACTCGGTGCCGGCCTGGGCATGGCCGGATTGTCGGCGTGGATCACCCGCCGCACCGGCCTGCGCGAGGACGCCAGCCTCGCCGCCATCTACCCCATTTCCCTCGCCGCCGGCGTGTTGATCCTCGGCATCGCCGGCAAACGCCTGGACCTGTTGCACCTGTTATTCGGTTCTGCCCTGGCAGTGGATGAAACCACCCTTAGCGGCATGCTGTGGGTGTCAGGGTTCAGCCTGATCGCCATGACGCTGATCTACAAACCGCTGCTGCTGGACACACTCGACCCACTGTTCCTGCAAACCGTCAGCCGCCTCGGCCCTCTGGCTCACGGGCTGTTTTTGACCCTGGTGGTGCTGAACCTGGTGATCGGTTTCCAAGCCATCGGCGCGCTGATGGTGGTGGGGTTGATGATGCTGCCGGCCATCGCTTCACGGTTCTGGAGCCGGCGCCTGCCGGTGTTGATCGCGGTATCGGCGGTGCTGGGATGCCTGTCGGTATGGCTTGGCTTGTTGCTGTCGTTCTACTACTCGTTGCCCAGCGGCCCAGCAATCGTGCTGGTGGCGGGCGCCGGGTACTTGTTGTCCGTGGTCTTCGGTCCGGTGCACGGCTTGCTGCGCCGCCCGCCCCTACTGTCATCCCAATGAGGTGTTTGCCGATGCGCGCTCTACTCGTGCTGTTCAGTTTGTTGCTACCGCTGTCGATGGCCCAGGCCGCCGACAAACTCCAAGTGGTCACCAGTTTCAGTATTCTCGATGACATCACCCACCAGATTGGTGGCGATCACATCCAGATCAGCAATATGGTCGGCCCCGACGCCGACGCCCATACTTACGAACCCACCCCGGACGATGCCAAGGCGCTGCTCAAAGCCAAGCTGATTATCAAGAACGGCCTGGGCTTCGAGCCGTGGCTGGACCGCCTGGTGGCGAGTACCGAAACCCGGGCCACCGTGGTCACCGCCAGCAAAGGCGTGATCTCTCACACCATGGAAGAGGACGGCGAAACCATCCCCGACCCACACGCCTGGCACAACCTGGCCAACGCCGAAATCTATGTGAACAACATCACCAAGGCGCTGATAGCCGCCGACCCGGCCAACCAAGCCGATTACCAGCGCAACAGCCAAGCCTATCTGAAACAAATCTACCGCCTGCTTGCCGACGCCAAAGCCAAGTTCGGCGCGCTACCGCCGGGTAATCGCCGCATCGTCACCTCCCATGATGCCTTCGGTTACCTGGGCCAGGCCTATGGCATTCAGTTCCTCGCCCCCCAAGGTTTGTCCACCGAGCGTGAGCCTTCCGCAGCCGAAGTCGCCGCGCTGATTACGCAGATTCGCAAGGACAAGGTCAAAGCGGTGTTTATGGAGAACATCAAGGACGCGCGCCTGCTCAAGCAGATCGCTGACGAAAGCGGCGCACAGATCGGCGGGACGCTGTACTCCGACGCCCTCGCCGCCGAAGGCCCGGCCAGCACCTTTATCGGGCTGTTCGAATACAACCTCAACACCCTGTGCAACACATTGGGCAAGCCATGATCCGTAAGAACCCTTCAGGCGATCTGCCGGTGATTGCCGAATCGGCCTACGTGGATAAAACCGCGATCATCTGCGGCAAGGTGATCATCGGCGAGAACGTATTCGTCGGCCCTTACGCCGTGATCCGCGCCGATGAGGTCGACGCCAGCGGCGCCATGGACCCGATCACCATCGGCGCCAACTCCAATATCCAGGACGGGGTGGTGATCCACTCCAAGTCCGGCGCGGCGGTGACCATCGGCGAGTTCACCTCCATCGCCCACCGCTCCATCGTCCACGGGCCTTGCACCGTGGGCGACCGCGTGTTCATCGGGTTCAACAGCGTGTTGTTCAACTGCACAGTGGGTGACGGCTGCGTGGTGCGGCATAACTCGGTGGTCGACGGCCGCGATTTGCCGGACACCTTCTACGTACCCTCCACCACCCGCATCGGCCCGCACACCGACCTGTCGCAGTTCCCGCCGGTCAGCATCAGTGCCTCGGAATTTTCCGAAGACGTGGCGCGCACCAATGTCGATCTGGTGCGCGGCTACAAAGCCCTGCAAAACGAGTTCTGAACCATGAGCCGGCTGCTGATTCGCAACGCACGCTTGGTCAACGAAGGCCAGATCCGAGACGCCGATGTGCTGGTCGCCAACGGCCGCATCGAAAAGATCGCCGACAGCATCACCGGCTGTAACGCCGCTGTGGCGATCGACGCCCAGGGCCAGTGGCTGCTGCCCGGCATGATCGATGACCAGGTGCATTTCCGTGACCCCGGTGCGCCGGACAAAGGTAGTTTCTATAGTGAATCGCGGGCGGCGGTGGCCGGGGGTATCACCAGCTTTATGGACATGCCCAACACCTCCCCCGCCACCTTAAACCTGGCGGCCCTGGCCGACAAAAAACGCCGCGCGGGGCTGCATTCGGTGGCCAACTATGGCTTTCACTTTGGCGTCAGCCACGACAACCTCGATACGGTTGCCGCCCTCGACCCGCGCGAGGTCGCCGGGGTCAAAGTGTTTATGGGTGCCTCAACGGGCAATATGCTGGTGGACGACCCGCGGATTCTGGAGCGGCTGTTCGCCGAAGTGCCGACCCTTCTGCTCGCCCATTGCGAACACAACCCCAGCATCCAGGCCAATGAGCAGCGCCTGCGCGCACGCTTCGGCGATGGAATCCCAGCGGTGGCGCACCCGCTGATCCGCGATGCCGAGGCGTGCTATCGCTCGTCGTCTTATGCGGTGGAGCTGGCCAGGCGGTACGGCACGCGGCTACATGTGCTGCACCTGACCAGCGCCCGCGAGCTAGGATTGTTCGAAGACAAACCTCTGACGGAAAAACGCATCACCGCCGAGGTGTGCCTGCACCATCTGCTATTCGATGACCGTGACTATCACCGCCTCGGCCATCAAATCAAATGCAACCCAGCGATCAAGACTCGCGCCGACCGCGACGCACTGCGCCAGGCCTTACTCAGTGATCGTCTGGACGTGATTGGCAGTGACCATGCGCCGCATACCTGGGCACAAAAGCAGTTGGGTTATCGCGAGGCACCGGCGGGCTTGCCTCTGGTGCAGCATGCGCTGCCGGCGTTGATGGAATTGGTGGCCGATGGGCTATTGCCGTTGACCACGCTGGTGGCCAAAACCAGCCACCGAGTGGCCGATCTTTTCGCCATCCCGGATCGAGGCTATGTACGCGAAGGCTATTGGGCCGACTTGGTGCTGATCAAACCCGAGCCCCAAGGCAAGCCGGTCAGTGAGGAACCGATCCTGGCCCGCTGCGGCTGGACGCCCTTCGCCGAGCGCCGCTTTCGCCACAGCGTCAGTACCACGTTAGTCTCCGGCCACCTGGCGTGGCACAACGGCCAGGTGGTCGACAGTTGCCAAGGCTTGCCGCTGTACTTCCAGCGTTAGGCGCGCGGCTTGACGGTGCCGCAGTCGTTGCCCAGCCATTGGGCATGGCTGTCCAGGCTGCCCTTTTGTTGCATGCCGGTGGCATTGAAGGTGCCATTGACGGTGGTGGTGAATTCTTTCTGGCTCTGGAAGGTGGCCACGCCCGTACCCTGGGCTTTGGGGCAACTGAAGCGGAATTTCCACTGGTTGCCGGTCTTGTCGGTCACTTCCTGGCGGCAGCCCGATTGTGGGTCGGTCAGGGGGATCGAATCGGACGCCACCTGCGCCGGCGTCAGACACACCTGCACGCCTTTACCGGCCATGGTGATGCCCTGTTTTTCCAGCATGGCGCGCTGTTCGGGGGTCATCTGTTGCTTGAGCTGGCCGAGGATCAGCGACAGATCCGGCAGCTCCTGGTTATCGACTTTCATATTGCTGGTGGTCACTTCCCACAAGCCCGGCGCCAACATCTGGGCCTGCGCCGCCACGGGCAACGACAAACCAACAACCATGGTCATACACAGCAGACGAGCATTCATCGGGTAACTCCTGGGTAAAGGTGGAGCGTTAGACGCCGCAAAACAGCCAGTGTTGCACGGCAAATAAAATAGCGACATTCGTGGCCGAACATGGTCTGTTAGGCACTGGATTGCCTGGAGTAACGTCGTCCATGGATTTTTTTGGCCCGCACCTGCTGGCGTACTTTATCGCCACCCTGCACTTCTTCGGCACCCTAGCCGCGATCCACGCGGTGCTGACCGTCCGGACCGCCCAAGGCTCCATCGCCTGGGCCTTGTCGCTGATGTTCATGCCGTACCTGACCCTGATCCCTTACCTGATTTTCGGCCGCAGCACCTTCGATGCGTATATCCAGGCGCGCCGCCAGGCCAACCAGGAAATGCACAGCGCCATCGCCGCGCTCAACTGGCGCCCGTGGGTCGAGGAAGCACTGGCCGCGCGTCACTCCAGCGCCTACGGCTCATTGCGCGCCATGCCCAAACTGGGCCGCATGCCGTGCCTGGCCAATAACCAAGTGCAACTGCTGGTCAATGGGGATGCCACTTTCAGCGCGATTTTCGACGCCATCCGCAACGCCAAGTCCGCTGTGCTGTTCCAGTTTTTCATCATTCATGACGACGAACTTGGCCGGCAATTGCACGCCCTGTTGAAGGAAAAGTCCGCGCAAGGCGTGGCCATTCATGTGCTGTACGACCGCATCGGCAGCCACGCCCTGCCCCATCACTACGTGCAATCACTGCGTGACGCGGGTGTGCAGATCAAAGCCTTCGCCACCCGCAGCGGCTGGCTCAACCGCTTCCAGGTCAACTTCCGCAACCATCGCAAGATCGTGGTAGTGGACGGCATCACGGGGTTTGTCGGCGGGCACAACGTGGGGGACGAATACTTGGGCAAAAAGCCGCCACTGGCACCGTGGCGTGACACCCATGTGCAAGTCACCGGCCCGGTGGTGGCGTGCCTGCAGGAGTCGTTTGCCGAGGACTGGTTCTGGGCCGCGCGGGAACTGCCGCCGCTGATCCTGCCGGATGCCTATCCCGAAGACGGCGTGCTCTGCCAATTGCTGTCCAGCGGTCCGGCCGACCCGTACGAAACCTGCTCACTGTTTTTCGTCGAGGCGATTCACGCCGCCACCGAACGGGTGTGGATCACCAGTCCGTATTTCATCCCCGACGAGGCCGTGTTCGCCGCCCTGCGCCTGGCGGTGTTGCGCGGCGTGGATGTGCGCCTGCTGCTGCCATCGCGCCCCGACCATCGCATCGTCTACGCCGCCTCCAGTCTGTACGCGATTGAAGCCGTGCGCGCCGGGGTGCGCGTGTTCCGCTATACGCCCGGTTTTCTGCATCAGAAAGTGGTGCTGGTGGATGGCGAAATCAGCGCCATCGGCAGTGCGAATATGGACAACCGTTCGTTCCGCCTGAATTTCGAAGTGATGCTGCTGACCGTCGACGAAGCCTTCGCCCAGCAGGTGGAGCAGATGTTGCTCGACGACTTCGCCCAAGCCCATGAAGTCAGCCAGGAAGAAAGCCGCGAAACCCGCCAGTTGCAGCATTTGGGAATGCGCGTCGCGCGCTTGATCTCACCGATTCTCTAACAGCCAACACGGTAGAAAAATGGTGGGAGGGGCTTGCCCCCCTCCCACCTCTGTATCACCGGTTCAGCGGTAGATATCTTCCCGCGTCCACGGCAGTTCATGACTGCCATCGGCATGGGGTTTGACCGCCAGGATCTGGTGCAGGTTGATCCAGCCCCGGGCGAACGCATAAGCACAGCCTGCCAGGTACAGCCGCCAGATACGCAGTGCCTGTTCCGGCACCATTTTGGCTGCGGCTTCCAGGTTGTCTTCCAGGCGCTCGCTCCAGTGGTCCAGCGTGCGCGCGTAGTGCAGGCGCAGGCTCTCGACATCGACCACTTCCAGCCCCACTTCGCTGAGCTCGGCGGTCATCATCGCCAGATGCGGCAGCTCGCCATTGGGGAACACGTAGCGCTCGATAAAATCACCCGCGCCACGCCCGACCGGGCGGCCGTCGGTGTGCTTGGCGGTGATGCCGTGGTTCATCACCAGGCCGCCTTCACGCACGGCGCCGAACAGGGTCTTGCAGTACTGCGCCAGGTTAGCGTGACCAACGTGTTCGAACATACCCACGCTGACCACTTTGTCGAAGCGGCCATCCTGGGGCAGATCGCGGTAGTCGAGCAGTTGCAGGTCAACCTGATCCTGCAGGCCATCGGCCTTGACCCGCTCCCTGGCCAGTTGCAATTGCTCTTTGCTCAGGGTGATGCCGAACACCTTGACCCCAAACTCCCGCGCCGCAAACCGCGCCAGCCCACCCCAGCCGCAACCGACATCCAGCAGGTATTCGCCCGGCTGCAACCGCAGCTTGCGGCATAGGTGGCGGAATTTGTCCTGTTGGGCCTGGTCGATGGATTCGCTGCCGGTTTCGAAATAGCCGCAGGAGTACGCCATGTCCTGATCGAGCCACAGCTGATAGAAGGCGTTGGACAGGTCGTAATGGTAGGAAATGGCCGCTGCGTCTGTGGCCTTGTCGTGGATCGAGCGCACCGGACGACTGCCTTCGTCGTCATCGACCAGAGCGTGACTTAACTCGTCGCACACCCGGATCACTTCGGTGATGGAGCCTTCAAGCTCCAATTTGCCCACCACAAAGGCTTCGCCCAAGGTATCGAGCGTGGGATGGCAAAGCTGAGACACGACCGTGGGGTCCTTGACCACGATGGTGACGCTGGGCTCTGGGCCCAAGTTGAATTCATGGCCATCCCAGAGTCGAAGACGCAGCGGCAGCTGAAGATTCTGTAAGGCCGGTGGAAGTTGCGCGAGCATGAGTAGTCCCCCCTTGTTTCAGACGTCTGCTGTGAGGGTAGACCATCTCAAGACGCGTAGGAGGCTATCGATTTAATAGCGCCTGACTATGGCGCTCGATGCTGCAGCAAACCGTCCTGGACCCACTGTTTCAGCCATGTAACAGCCTGCAATGGGGCACCCTCTGCATAAGTGACTGCCAGTTGGGCACACAGTTCTGCAAAACACCCACCGGTCGTCACCATGGTCGCCAGGGCGCTGGCTTCCGCCGGCTCCAGCGTGCGGTAGCGACACACCTGTTCATGGCGCCATACCAGGCAGGTCTGCGCAGGTTCCACCGCATGGCTGCCTGGAAAGTCACCGTTATCTTTGGCCGCGCGCCAGATTGCCAGGGAGTTGAAATGGCAACCCAGTTGCTGCACCGACGGAACCCACGCCACTTGCAGCCCCGGCCACGCCTGCGGCGGCAGCTCGGCCATGTCCGCCAGGGTCAACGGCTCGCCATGGGGCGCATCGAAGGCCAGAGTAAACGCCCATTCCAAACGGGCCAGTTCGGCCAGCGGCGCGCTGTGTTCTTGCGCCAGGTGCTCAAGGATAAACGTCGCGAACCGCTCACCGAACCAGCGCAAACTGTAATGCTCGGACGGACAACGTCGCACATAAGCGCCGGCCAGCGCGGCAAACTCATCATCCCCTAACCAGTAGCGCACGGCGCTGAAATCATGTCGCAGCACGTCCAACAGGCGCGCGCGATAAGCGTTGTGGTAGATCGCCAGGCCCGTGTCCACATCCAGGCTCGGCCCGCCGCGCAATGTTGCGGCAAACCCTTGGTCGAGCGCTGGCGCGTCGTTCAGCAGGTGCGCCTCGAACGCCAGCTGCCAGTCGGTCAGGCGCATAAGGCTCTCCCGGCCAAGGCGGATGCGCCTAATTGGCGAGCCTTAGCCAATTCGTCGAGCAGTTCCTGAAACGGCGGGAAATGGTCATCGCGCTCCAATAAGGTCGACACCGGCCCGATGTGCGCGAGGGTTTGTTGATACAGCGCCCACACCGGATCACACACCGGGTGGTCATGGGTATCGACCACGTAATCGCCATAATCGCGGTGCCCGGCCAGGTGCAATTGGCGGATGCTCTGCGGCGGCAGGTTACAGATAAAGGTCCACGGGTCGAACCCATGGTTACGCGCGCTGACATAGACGTTGTTCACGTCCAGCAGCAATTGGCACCCCGACAAATGGGCCAGGGCATTGAGGAATTCCCACTCGCAGAACTCATCGGCCTTGGCACGCACATAGCTGGAGACGTTTTCCAACACCAAAGGCCGCTGCAATACGTCCTGCACCTGACGAACGCGGCCGGCCACGTAATAGAGGCTTTCTTCGGTGTAGGGCAACGGCAGCAGGTCATGCAACTGGTGCGCGTTGCCGCGGCTCCAGCACAAATGGTCAGACACCCACGCCGGCTGGATGCGCTCGGCGAGCTGTTTGATCTGCTTCAGATAATCGAAATCTAGGGCATGGGGCCCACCGATGGACAGGGACACGCCGTGCATCACTAATGGGTAGCGCTCAGCGATGGCGTCCAGGTAGTACAAGGCTTTGCCACCCTGCACCAGGTAATTCTCGGAGATCACTTCAAACCAATCCACTGCAGGGGATTGCTCAAGAATCTGTTCGTAATATTCGTTGCGTAGACCCAGGCCGTAACCCAGGAAGGGAAGAGAGGTGGCCATCATGGACTCCGGAAAAAGTGTCCGCAGCGGTCGCAAAACACGCTGCGGGAGCACTTGGCTTGCGTTTATTCGCCGACTTTGCCGCCCGCCTTATCGCATTCCGCCTTGGTCATGGCCTTGAAACCGTGGCCCTTGCACACCGCCTGGCCTTTGCAGGCGTTTTCCGCGGTCTTGCAGTCGTTCATGCCTTTGCAAGACGTGACGCCATAGCAATGCACCTGAGCATCAGCCGCTTGTGCCTGGGTGGCGACACCGGCAAACATGGAAGCGGCGGCGATCGCCAGGGCAGCACCGGAAACGGCTTGTTTGATATTCATGGGGTCATCCTCATTGTTCAGTTGGGAAGTCGGCCGAGCACTGCGCTCGGTCCTGACATGCCACTAGAGTGAGGCCCCCCATCGGCGTTACAGCCGTTCGCAATTATTTCTGAAAATTTATTCTTCCGGTTTCAGCAGCGGCTCCTGAAACCGCAGCAAACGCCCGGCATTGCCCAGTACCAGTAGTGTGCTGAGGTTATGCAACAGCGCCGCAATCATCGCCCCCGCTGCACCCAACCAGCCGAAGGCCGCGAACACGACGATGGCCAGCGTCCAGCCCAGGCCAATGATCACATTGACCTGCAACGTCTGCCGGCACTGGCGACTCAAGCGCACACAGGTGCCCAAGCGCCGCAGATCGCTGCCGATCAGCACCACGTCCGCCGAGGCCAGCGCGATATCCGCCCCGCCCGCGCCCATGGCCACGCCGACCACGCCGGCCTTGAGTGCCAGGCTGTCGTTGATGCCATCACCCACCACCATCGGCCGGAAGCCGCTATCGATCTCGGCCAGCACGCGGTTGAGCTTGTCCTCCGGCAGCGCCTGGGCGGCGACATCACTGATGCCCACCTCCAACGCCAGGCTGTCGGCGACACTTTGGCGGTCGCCGGTGAGCAGCAACTGACGCCCCAGGCCCAGCTCGCGCAGCTCTTGCAGAGCCTGGCGGGCCTCCGGTTTGACGCTGTCGGCCAGCAGCAGCCAGGCCAAAAATTGCCCGTTCAGCGCCAACCCGGCAATCGGGCCGTCATGGGTCGGCACTGCGCTGGTCACGATGCCCAATTGCTTGAACAACTCAGGGCGTCCCAGGGCCGCTTCGCCCTCCTCGGTCTGTGCCACCACGCCCAGGCCCTGGCGTTCGCGGATGTCGGTCAGCACCCACATCTGTTCCTGCGTCGCCAACCCCGCCAACGCCCGGCTGACCGGATGGCTGCTGGCCGAGCCCAGGCTGGCTGCCAGGTTCAGCAACACCTGCCGATCGGGCGCAGTGGTTTCGATGGATTGCAGGCGCAGGGTGCCAAAGGTCAGGGTGCCGGTCTTGTCGACCACTAGGGACGTCAGGTCCGCCAATTCCTCTAGAAATGCCGAGCTGCGAATCAAAATTCCATGGCGCGCCGCCACGGCAATCCCGGCAATCGCCGTGGCCGGTGCCGACAACACCAACGCACACGGGCACGCCGCCACCAGCACGGCGAGCATCGCCTGGGCGTCGTTGGTCACAAACCAGGTGACCGCCGCCAACAGCAACACCAGCACCATGTAACTGCCCGCATAGCGCTCCAGCAGCCGCGTGATCGGCGGCTTGGAGCGTTCCGCGTTCTGCATCAATGCAATGACTTTGCCCAAGGTCGACTCATGACCGGTACGCGTCACTTCAAGACGCAACAAGCCATCCAGATTGATCGCCCCGCCAAACACCTGCACACCGGCGCTGGCCTCCAGTGGCACCGATTCACCGGTGATGGGCGCCGTGTCCAGGCTGGCCTGGCCCGACAGCACCACGCCATCGGCTGGCACCCGGTCGCCCGCGCGCACTTCGACGATATCGCCGGTGTTCAGCGTGGCGTTGTCCACTTCCTGAATGCTGCCGTCGGCCTGCACAAGCCGCGCGTGGCTGCGGGTCAGCTTGCCCAGGGCGTGGATCGCCTCTTGGGAGCCGATCACACTGCGTTCTTCCAACACATGGCCGAAAATCATGATAATCGGCAGCAACGCCGCGGTCAGCAGATCGCCAGTGGCCCAGGCGCCGAGCATGGCCAAGGCGATCAGTTGGTCGGTGATGCCATGCAGGCTGGGAAAACGCAGGCTGTACCAGGCCGAACGCATCACCGGCACCGCCACCAGCAGCGAGGCCACGCCCAGCAGCAACTGGCTCACCCCGCTCTGGTCCGGCGCCAGCCAGCGCCACACCAAGCCCAGTATCAATAGGCCCAGCGCCAGCATCGCCAGGGTCAATTGCCGCGCCGCACTGCGCTGCTCGGCGGACGTCAGCATGGGTGTGCTCATTGTTCGGCTCCCTGGATGATCAAGCGGGAGTCGTCTTTAGGATCGACGGTGGTCACGGAGCCGGCCTGGCCAAGTATTTTCGGCAGGCGCTCGCGGTACAGGCGCAACAGCAGGCCAGAATCTTTCACCTGGGCCAGGCTGGCCACCGCAGCGGTTTGCGCCTGGGCATTGGCCAAGCGTTCGCTAGCCTGGGCATGGGCCACTTGCACCAGCCGGTCGGCCTGCTGGGTGGCGGCCTGGGTGAGTTTCTCGGCTTCGGTGCGCGCATTCGCCACGGCTTTATCGGCCTGTTGGCTCGCGGTGAGCACCGCGTTGAAGGCATTGACCGCCGGGCCCGGCAGGCTCGATTGCACATCCACACGGGTGACTTCGATACCCAGGCCTAGCCCACTGGCGGTCAACTCGGCCAGGCGTTTGTTAATGCCTTGCACCAAATCGCCGCGCAAGCGCTCGCGGCGTTCGGCGGCGCCGTTGTCACTGCCGATCAATTCCGGGCGGGCCACCAGGATCGTGTCCAGGTCCCGCGCCGCCGTCAGCGCCACCGCGCTGCGGGTCACCAAGCGATCCAGCGCGGGCAGCACATGTTCGCCCTGCAATACAAAGGCGTAGGGTTCGGTGACCTTGTAGAACACCCGCACATCCAGTTGCACCACGCCGGCATCGCCGGTCAACAGATAACCGGAACCGGCCAAAGCGTCGCTGAGCGGCGTGGCGAAACTGGCCACGCGGTCGGCCTGGAGTGCCGCGTCCGAACGCAACAACCCTTCCACCCGACGCTCGATCACGCGATCCGCCGCCGGCAGCAACACCACCTGTTCGAACGGCTGCGGCCAGGCCAGCAACAACCCGGCATTCTGGATGCGGTCCAGCGCACCGAAGTGCAACACCACCGCGCGATTCTGCGGGTCGATCTGGCGCACATTGGAAAACGCCCAGGCCAACGCCGCCAGCATCGTCACCGCGTACAGCGCCATAAAGGTCAAGCGCCCGGCCTGGATCCAGGGGCTGTCCGGGCTGCTACGCTCGGTCATGGCTGAACATCCTTGGGCCCGTCCACCAGCGCGCGAAACGGCGCGGCATCGGTGCGCAGGATGATTTTGCTGCCCGGCGTGACCACCGTGCCCAGGGTGTCGAGCGAGCGCAGCAGGTTATACAACTGCGGATTGCTGGCGTAGGCGCGCCCGTAGATCTGCGCCGCTTCGACCCGCGATTGGGCTTCGATATCGGCGGCATTGACCGTGGCATCCGCTTGCACGATCCGTGCGTCACGCTCGGCGGCCGAACGGATCTGCGCCGCTTCACGCTTGCCCACGGCGGTACGTTCAGTGGCAATGGTTTCACGCTCGGCGCGCATGCGGTCGACGGTGGCGGTGAGGGTCACCGACGGCAAGGTCAGCCGTTCGACCCCCACCTGCGCCACGCGCACGCCGTACGTGGCAAGCAGTTGTTGATCGATCTGCTGGCGCAACTGCGCCTCGAAATCGGCGATGCGCACCTGGCCGGCGTCGGTGTTGACCAGGCTGGACAGGTCGAAGCTGGCGGCGGTGGTTTCCAGCGCCGAACCGACAAACGTACGAATCTGCCGCGCGGCTTCATCCGGTTGGTTCTGCACCGCGCGCATAAAGCGCTGCACATGCTCGGCGTCGCCCTGCACCTGCCAGGCCACATAGGCCTGCACGATGATGCGCAGGCCATCGCGCGTACCCACATCCTGCAAACCGCTGGAAGTGGTGCGCAGGCGCAGGTCCACCGGGATCGCCGCTTCGAACGGCGCCGGCCAGCGCCAGCCCAGGCCCGGTTCCAGCAATACCCGCGACGGGTTGCCGAAGCGGGTGATCACCGTGGCCTCGCCGGAACGCACCTGCACCAGGCTTGCCGCCGCCAGCGCAAACAGCACCAGCAACGCGGCCCAGCCCATGCGCCGCCAAGGGAACGGGCCGGCGGCGTGCTCCTCGCCATGGTGATGGTGGTGATGATGGCCGTGGTGATGACCGTGATCGTGGGAATGAGCGCTCAACAGACAGACTCCTTATTGCACGGCTTTACGCGGCGCCATGGGGTCGGCCGGCAAAGTGAAAGAACGCAGATCGATGGTCGGCGCGCCATCGGCGCCCAGACGGTGATCCAGAATGAGCAACTTGGCGTGGGCCAGGCCCTGGCTGAGCTGGCTGAAATACTGCTCCAGCACAAACGCCCGGCCCGCCGTGGCATAGGCCTTTTGTTCGGCCGTGAAACGCAGGTCCGCGGCCTGTGCAGCGGCATTCACTTCACGAGCGCTGGCCTGGGCCTGGTCACGGGCGGTGCTGGCTTGCAGTTGGGCCTGGTTGGTCTGCTCGCTGGCGGCGCCGCGTTCGCGGGCAATCAGGGCCTGGGCACCGATCTGCGCGGCCTGTACGGCGTGGTAGGCGTTGGCGGCGCCGGCCGGCGGGTGGATGGCTTCCACCACCGTGGCAAGGATTTCCACCCCGCTGTTCAGACGCTGCAAATCCGCTTGTACGGCGCGGCCGATTTCATCCGCCAGGCGGGTGCGCTGCTCACCGAGCAATTCATCGAGGGTGCGCGAGGCAAACTCATGCACGAGGATGCGGCTGGCGGTGCTGCGGATCAGCGTCGGCACATCCGCGCTGTGATAGATAGCGGCGAGCGCAGCCTGGTCGCTGAGGCCGATGCGGTAGACGAAACGCACGTCCATATTGACGATCTGAAAGCCCTGGGTGTCGCCCCGACGGCTGGCGATGACCTGGGATTTGTCGTTCACATGGCTGGCGTCCCAAAGACGATTGGCAATCAGCGGCGGCGGCCCTTCGGCGGGTGCCAGTGCCGGGGCGGCGGCGTCGCTGGCGCTGGTCGCCAGCTCATGCACCACGCCGTTTTCCACCGGCAACACACGCCCTAATGGCCAGGGCAATCCGGCGTGCAGTCCGGGGCCGAATACCTCGACCGGTTTACCGAAGCGCTCATAAATCCCACGGCCTTGCAGCGGGACTTCATGCACACCGGTCAACGCCCAGCCAATCGCCAGCACCACCAGCAACACCGGTAAAAATGCTCGGCGCATGTAGGTAAATGCCCAGATCTGGCGCAGATCGATGCCGAAGCGGTTGTGCAATTCGTGCTGCAGCGCCAGCAACGGGCGCGGCGGCCAACGCAGCAGATCGGCGATAAAGCTCTGCGCCAGCAGGCGCGGCTCGCGTCGTGGCTGGCGCGGGCTGAACAGCGACAGCACGGCCCTGAGCAAAAACTCCAGCGCCACCAGCGCCGGCAATAACCCAATCAGGGTCGCCAGACGCAGCGGCCACACCGATGCCTCACTGGCAAACAGCAGGCAAACCGCACTGATCACCAGGCAACCGATCGCCACCCGGCACAACTGCGCCAGCTGCGCGGCTTCCGGCCATTGCGCGGAGGTTTCCTGGGCCAACCGACGCTCGAACACCAGCACGCCAAACGCCAGGGCCAAGGCCAGCGCGGCGCCGATACTGGCGGATTGGCCGACCTGGGCGGCCGGCAACGTCAGGTTCCAGAACTCCACCACGCTGATCAGCGCCAGCAGCGACCAACCGCACAGCCATAACACCGGCGTACCGACCTGCGCCAGTAGCCCGCTACCGAAGCGCTCGAACAGCCGCGCCGACCAGCCGTTGGACGCCTCGGAGGAGGCGCTGGGCTCAGCCGTCGTCGGCTCCAGCGCCTGCGCGCGCCAATCCGCCACCCACCATGCCGATTGCAACCCAGCCACCAGCACCAGCAACGCCGAAGCGCAATTGATCAACACCACCGGCCAGATCGACAGCGGCGCAAACAGCGCGACAAACAACGCCAGTACCCAGCCGGTCACCGCCAGCACCGTCAGGCTGATACCGGCCTGGCGCAATCGACGGGCATGGAACAGCCCCTGCTGAAAACGCGGCAGGCCCTCCACCGAGGCGCCGTCAGCTTCTAGATCCACTTGCATCCCAACACGCCTGCTCGTACACAATTCGTTACGATATAACACAGAGCGTGAAATTTTTGTTCGCTTTGGGAGGGGCTTGCCCCCGATGAGGTTGGGTCAGCCTACACATGCATCGACTGCCAGGCAGCTATCGGAGGCAAGCCCCCTCCCACCGTTGAGTGTCAGTCAAGAGCGTGATTAAACCCCCATAAACACGCGCTATCACTGGTGCAGGCCCGGAATAATCGGCACACTCCAGCGGGCTCACGGACAAGGAAGCGTCACCTCCCATGATTTCGATCTATCAGCTCAAACCGCGGTTTCAAAACCTGCTGCGTCCCCTCGTGCAGCGCCTCTACGACAACGGCACAACCGCCAACCAGATCACCGTGCTGGCCGGTGTTATTTCACTGCTGGTCGGCCTGTTGATCGCCGGCTTTGCCCAACACTTGTGGCTGTTTGCGCTGATCCCGCTGTGGATGATCCTGCGCATGGCGCTCAATGCCATCGACGGCATGCTCGCGCGGGAATTCGGCCAGCAGTCGCGCCTTGGTGCGTACCTCAATGAACTGTGCGACGTGATCGCCGACAGCGCGCTGATCCTGCCGTTTGCGCTGATCCCCGGCGTCAGCCTGGCGCCGGTGTTGCTGGTGGCGTTGCTGGCGGTGTTCAGCGAATACGCCGGCGTGCTGGGCCCGATGGTCGGTGCATCGCGCCGCTACGACGGGCCGATGGGCAAAAGCGACCGGGCCTTTGTGCTGGGCGTGTTGGCCACCGGTGTGGCGCTCGGCTGGTTGGGGGCCGGTTGGGTCGACACGGTGATGTGGCTGGTCGCCGCGCTGCTGGCCTACACCTTGGTCAACCGTGTGCGCCAAGGCATTAAAGAAGCTCAAACCACCTCCCCTTCTGCATAAAGGATTCTGCGATGCGCGAACAGCAAGAGCACACCTTCAGTACCCATGATGGCGTCGAGCTTTTCTATCGGCACTGGCCGGCCACCGCCCCAGCGGGCGGCGAGCCGCGTAAGGCAATCGTGTTGTTCCATCGCGGCCATGAGCATTCGGGGCGTATCGCGCATTTGGTCGACGAACTCGACCTGCCTCAGTTCGACTTCTTCGCCTGGGACGCCCGTGGCCATGGTCAGTCACCCGGCGAACGCGGCGACAGCCCCAGTTTTGCTACAAGTGCTCGCGATGTGCAGACCTTTTGCGACCATATCGGCGTCACCTACGGCATTGAGCAAGACAACTTCGCCGTGGTCGCCCAAAGTGTCGGCGCGGTGATCGCTGCCACCTGGGTACATGATTACGCGCCGAAAATCCGCGCGCTGGTGCTCGCCTCCCCGGCGTTCAAGGTCAAGCTGTATGTGCCGTTCGCGCGGCCGGGCCTGGCCTTGATGCGCAAGTTTCGCGGCAACTTTTTCGTCAACAGCTATGTGAAGGCCAAGTTCCTCAGCCACGACCCGGAGCGCGTGGCGTCCTACGACAGCGACCCGCTGATCACCAAGGCGATTTCGGTCAACGTACTGCTGGGCCTGTACGAAGCTGCCGACCGGGTAGTAGCCGACGCCCAGGCGATCCAGGTGCCAACTCAGTTGCTGGTGTCTGGCGCCGACTTCGTGGTGCACCGCAAACCCCAGCAGCAGTTTTTCGACCGCCTGGGCAGCCTGAAAAAAGAACTGCACATCCTCCCCGGTTTCTTTCACGACACCCTCGGCGAACGCGACCGCGCGGTGGCGGTGAGCAGCGCACGGCGGTTTATTCTGCAGAACTTCAACCAACCGCTGGACCGCGCTTCGCTGCTGGATGCCGACAAACTGGGCGCCACCTGCGCCGAGTCCGAAGCCCTCGCCGCACCGCTGCCGCGCAACTCCCTGCGTGACCTGTACTGGCGCATGACCCGCGCCAGCATGGGCCTGGGCAAGAACCTGTCCGAAGGGGTCAAGCTGGGCTTCGACACCGGTTTCGACTCGGGCAGCACCCTGGATTACGTATACCGCAACACCCCCACCGGCAAAGGCGCCCTGGGGCGGATGATCGACACCAATTACCTCAACTCCATCGGCTGGCGCGGCATTCGCCAACGCAAGTTGAACGTCGAAGAACTGCTGCGCCTGGCCATGGCCAGGTTGCGCGATGAACAGCGCGCGGTGCGCATCGTCGACATCGCCGCCGGCCATGGCCGTTACATTCTGGAGGCGTTGCAAGGGGTGACACCGCTGCCGGAATCAATCCTGCTGCGCGACTACAGCGACATCAATGTGCGCGACGGTGGCGCGCTGATCCGCGAAAAGGGCCTGGGGGATATCGCGCAGTTCGTCAAAGGCGACGCGTTTGACCGCCAGGATTTGGCGGCGCTGGACCCCAAGCCGACCCTGGCGGTGGTGTCCGGGCTGTACGAATTGTTCGCCGATAACGCCATGGTCGGCGGCTCGCTGGCCGGCTTGGCCGAGGCGGTGGAGCCTGGCGGTTATCTGGTCTACACCGGCCAGCCATGGCACCCGCAGCTGGAGCTGATCGCCCGCGCGCTGACCAGCCATCGCCAGGGTCAGGCCTGGGTCATGCGTCGGCGCAGCCAGGCGGAAATGGACCAGCTGGTGGAAGCCGCCGGTTTCCGCAAAATTACCCAGCGCGTGGATGAGTGGGGCATTTTCACCGTGTCCCTGGCCCAGAAGATCTGATCATGCGCGAACCCGGCCTGTTAAAGCCTGCCGTTCTGTGGCTGCTACTGTTGGCACCGCTGTTTTTCAGCACCTACGGCTTTGCCACCTGGGTCACCAGCCAGCGCAGCGATGTCGGCACACTGGTGTTCGATTGGGAAAGCCATATGCCCTTTTGGGCCTGGACCATCGTGCCCTACTGGTCCATTGACCTGCTGTATGGCTTCTCCCTGCTGCTGCCCAACAGCCGCCATGAATTGAAACAACACGCCCTGCGCTTGCTGTCCGCCCAGGTCATCGCTGTCAGCTGCTTTTTGATCTGGCCGCTGCGCTTCACCTTCGAGCGGCCCGAACTGGATGGCGTATTCGGCTGGTTGTTTGCCGTACTGGCGGGCTTCGACAAACCCTTCAACCAGGCGCCCTCGCTGCATATCGCGCTGCTGGTGATTCTGTGGGTGATGTACCAGCGGCACGCTCAAGGCGTGTGGCGCTGGGTGGTGCATGGCTGGTTTGCCTTGATCGGTATTTCCGTACTGACTACTTATCAACATCACTTTATCGACTTACCCACAGGCGCCCTTGCCGGCTGGCTGTGCGTGTGGTTGTGGCCGGTGGAGCACCCGAGCCCGCTGCTGAATGCCCACCTGGCCCGCGACCCTAAGCGCTGGCGACTGGGGTTGCGCTACGGGCTGATGGCCATGGCCCTGGCAATACTGGCATTGGCGTTTGGCGGCGGCTGGTTATGGCTGCTGTGGCCGGCGGTGTCGCTGGGGTTGGTCAGTACGAACTATTGCGTGCTGGACGCTGCCGGTTTTCAAAAACGCAGCGATGGTCGACTGACGCCAGCCGCTCGCTGGCTGTACGCCCCTTACCTGGCCGGGGCGTGGATAAATTCGCGGCTATGGACACGCAAACATCCCCAGCCGGATCTGATTGTGGATAACGTCTGGCTCGGGCGAATTCCCACAACTGGCGAGCAAACTTCCTTCAACGCCATCGTCGATCTATGCGCAGAGTTACCGATTCATCCACAGGGCCGTGCCTATCAGTGCATTCCGGTGTTGGACCTGACCACGCCCACACCCGCCGAATGCCTGCAAGCGGCCCAGGCCATCGAGCGTTTGCACGACGACGGCCCATTGCTGGTGTGCTGCGCCCTGGGTTATTCGCGCAGCGCCACCGCCGTCGCCGCCTGGTTGCTAAACAGCGGGCGCGCCGCAACGGTGGATGAGGCGCTGGCTATGATTCGTACAGCGCGGGCCGAAGTGGTCCTGCATCCTGCTCACCGTTTAGCCCTGGAGGGTTTGCCCCTTGCCCGCTGATATGGAACTCCAGATCGTCGCAAGCCTGCTGCGCCGTGGCCGCTCGCTGGATCAGTTATCCACAGGCCTTACGCTGGTCGGTGTATTGTTCGGCCTCGCTCAGTTGCTGATGGCCAGCGTGTCGCCGATCTGCCTGTTGCTCAGCCTGTGGATGATTATTCTTGGGTTGCTGCAAAAGTATTGGGCGCTGCGCGTGGCCTTCGATGCAGACCTGTTTGCGTTGCTGGCCCGCGACACCGAACGCACCGCCGACCTCGACCAAGCACTGCAAAGCCTGGGCCTGCAATCGGCCAAGCGCGCCGGCCGGCCTTGGGCCGAGCGCCGTCGCGGCGCCCTCAAACTGCTGCGCAAACAAGCCTGGTTGCTAGGCGCGCAAGCCCTGCTGACACTGGCCGTGATCCTCGCCAGCCCTTGGCTGCCTTTTGCCGGATAAGGAATTCCCATGTTCGAACCTGTGGTTGCCACGCTGATTACCTCCATGGCCCGCACCGTCACCGGCGCCCGCAGCCTGTGGCTGGGTTGCGCGCCGGTGCCGGTGCAACGTATCTACTTCGCCAACCACAGCAGCCACGGCGACTTTGTGCTGCTGTGGGCCTCGCTGCCGCAAAATCTGCGCGCATTCACGCGCCCCGTGGCCGGTAGCGACTACTGGAACAAGAGCGCCCTGCGTCGCTACATCATCAACCGCGTATTCAATGGCGTGCTGATTGATCGGGAGCGCAAAGAGCCTGTGGATAACCCCTTGCAGCCGATGCTCGATGCCCTTGAGGGCGGCGATTCACTGATCATTTTTCCCGAAGGCACGCGCAATCTGGAAGACGGACTGCTGCCATTCAAAAGCGGCCTCTACCACCTGGCAAAAAGTTACCCACAGGCCGAGCTGGTACCGGTGTGGATAGCCAACCTTAACCGGGTCATGCCCAAGGGCCGCGTTCTGCCGCTGCCGCTGCTGTGTACCATCAGCTTCGGCGCACCGCTGCACCTGGAGGACGGCGAAGACAAAGCCACGTTCCTCGCCCGTACCCGCGATGCCTTGCTCGCCCTCGCCCCGGAGCATTTCTGATATGCCTAGCCAAACCCTGATGTTGTTCGGCGGGATCGGCGCGATCCTGGTGCTGGCGTCGTTGATCGGGCTGATCCTCAAACTGCGCACCCGTGGCACGCCAAACGCGGTGATCGACAACCTCAACGCACGCATCAATGCCTGGTGGGTGATGGTGGTGGTGATCGGCATTGCCTTCTGGCTCGGCACCGGCGCGGTGATCCTGTTGTTCTACGCCGTGTCGTTCTATGCCCTGCGCGAATTCCTGACCCTCACGCCCACCCGACGCAGCGACTACCCCGCGCTGGTGGCCGCGTTCTACCTGGCGCTGCCGCTGCAATACCTGCTGATTTACTCGGACTGGTACGGCTTGTTCTCGATCTTTATCCCGGTGTACGTGTTCCTGCTGCTGCCGATCCTCGCGTCCCTGGGCGGCGACAGTACGCACTTTCTGGAGCGCGCGTCGAAAGTGCAGTGGGGGCTGATGATCGCGGTGTTCTGCGTGTCGTTCGTGCCCGCGCTATTGACCCTCGACATTCCCGGCTACGAAGGCCGCAACCTGCTGCTGATCGCCTACCTGGTGATCGTGGTGCAACTGTCGGACGTGCTGCAGTACGTGTGCGGCAAGTTATTCGGCAAACGTAAGATCGCGCCCAACCTGTCGCCGTCCAAAACCGTGGAAGGCTTCGTCGGCGGCATTCTGCTGTCCTCCCTGATCGGCGCGGCGTTGTGGTGGACCACGCCGTTCAACCCGTGGCAGTCATTCCTGATCGCCTTGCTGATCAATCTGCTCGGCTTCGCCGGCGGGATTGTGATGTCGGCGATCAAGCGCGACCGGGGGGTGAAGGACTGGGGGCATATGATCGAAGGTCATGGCGGCATGTTGGATCGGCTGGATTCGGTGTGTTTTGCTGCGCCGATTTTCTTTCATCTGGTGCGCTACTGGTGGACCTGACATCACCGCACTCAAACAACTAATGATCAAACGGTGGGAGGGGTAAAACCCTCCCACTTTTTGTTACAAAGACCCGTGTAAGATACGCCGCACTCAGCCAGGGATGCTCACCATGTTCGATTCGCTTAAAGCCATCAGCCGCCGTGTTGTGGGTGTGTTTCTGACTCTGGTGGAGGCCGTGTTTGGCCAGTGGCATCCGCCGCGCTGGCTGCGTGCTATTGGCCATGGCCTGGCGAATCTGGGCCGCAAGGCGCGTGCTTATCCACGCCAAGCCGGTGCCGGGATTTTGGGCCTGATGCTGCTGGCGGCCATGGGCTTTTATGGCTGGCAGTGGTATTCCAACCTGCCGCAGCCGCACACCGTGGGCTATTCGCTGCACAAACCCAATCTGACCGACTACACACAGCCATCCCCCGTTGTGGATAACTTGCAGGTGCGTTTTGCCGAATCGGTGGCCCCATTGGCGGCCATCGGCAAACCGGTGAGCGAAGGCATCAGCCTCAAACCTGCCGTGGCCGGCACCTGGCGCTGGGCCGATGACCGCACCTTATTGTTCGTACCGGAGAAAGACTGGCCCGTGGATGCGGGTTACACCCTGGACCTGGCTAAGAAAAACCTGCTGGCCGATGGCGTATTGCTCAGCCAATACAGCAGCCAGTTTTCCACCCAGCCCTTCCGCGCCACCTTGGCGCAAAACGAGTTGTATCAAGACCCTGCCAACCCGACGCTAAAACAGCTGGTGGCGACCTTCCATTTTTCCCACCCGGTAGATGAAGACAGCCTACGTAAGCGTGTGTCGGTCATCCTCGGCAAAGGCCTGGCGTACCGTGATGCGCAGCTGCCCAATCGCCCGGAAATCACCTTCGACGAGCACAAACTCAACGCCTATGTGCGCTCCGCCGCGCTGGCAACGCCGCTGGAAAGCACGCCCGTCAGTGCCAAGTTGGATGAAGGCATCAAGGCCCGCGACGGTGGCAACGCCAGCACTGCACCGCTGGTAGCGGAAGTGACTGTGCCCGGGCGTTATCGCCTGACGTTTACCGGTGCCGAAGTGAGCTTTGTGGACAATGCGCGCGGCGAGCCGGAGCCGGTGCTGATGTTCAGCAGTTCCAGCGCCGTAGCCGATGACACCATCGCCGGTAAGGTGCAGGCCTGGCTGTTGCCAGAAAAAGCCGAGGACGACACCCGTCCCTACACCACCCTCGACATTGACGATGCCCTGCTCGCCCGCAGCACCAAAGTCAGCCTCACCCACGTGCCCAGCGTGGAACCGCTGAACACCCTGCACGCGTTCAAGTTCAAGGCCCCGGCCGGCCGGGCCCTTTATGTGCGCGTACCCGCCAATTTGGAAGCTATCGGCGGCTACTTGGCGAAAAATCCCACGGCGTCCTTGGTAAGCATGCCGGCGTATCCGCGCACGTTGCAGTTTCTGTCCGACGGCGCGTTGCTCAGCCTCAACGGCGAAAAGCGCTTGGGCTTCATGGCCCGTGGCGTGCCCGGCGCCCATGTGGAAATTGCGCGCCTGCTGCCTAATCAGCTGCAGCACCTGGTGGATCAGAGCAGCGGCAGCTTCGCCCGCCCCAATTTCGGTAACGAGTACTTCGATCGCATGGTCGAGCGTCAGGCACTGGACATTCCCCTGTCGTCCAACGACCCGGCCAAAACCGTCTACGACAATGTGGACCTGAGCCACTACCTCACCGCCAACGGCGGCCGGCGCGGTATTTTTGTACTTAAGCTCAGCCCCCAGGATGAACAGGCCGAACGCACCTTCGACTATGACCGCAGCGGCACCCGCGACCTGCGGTTTATCGTGGTGACCGACCTGGGCATCATCGCCAAACGTTCCAGCGATGGCAGCCACGATGTGTATGTGCAATCCATCGGCAACGGTTCTCCGGTGGCCGACGCGCAGGTCGACATCATCGGTCGCAACGGCCTGCCGGTCGCCAGTGGCCATTCGGATGCCGAAGGCCACGCGCATTTCGCCAAGCTCGATGAACTGCGCCGTGAGAAAACGCCGCTGATGTATGTGGTCACTCGCGGCAATGACCAGTCGTTCCTGCCCATTGCCCGTCAGTCCCAACAACTGGATTTATCGCGTTTTGATGTAGGCGGCTTGGAAGAAGACGGTGCGATCGATCGCCTCAGCGGTTACCTGTTCACCGACCGCGGCCTGTACCGGCCCGGCGAAACCGCGCACCTGGGCATGATCGTGCGCAGTGGTAACTGGAAAGGCGCCCTGCAAGGCTTGCCGGTGGAACTGCAAATCACCGATCCACGCGGCCTGGAAGTGATCCGCCAGCCGCTGAAGCTGTCCGCCAGCGGTTTTGAGAGTTTTGATTTCCCCAGCAGCGAAGTCGCCCCCGCCGGGGATTACACCGCAACGCTGCAGCTGATCGGCCAGAAACAGACGCGCACCGACCTGGGCAGCGTCAACTTCAAGGTGCGTGACTTCGAACCGGACCGCATGAAAGTCAGCCTGAGCCTGCACGACACCCCGGTAGCGGGTTGGATTGCGCCGGACCAAGTGGTGGCCAAGGTCACTGCCATGCACCTGTTCGGCGCGCCGGCGGCGGACCGTCGCGTCACCGGCAAAATGTCCCTGAGCCCGACGCTCGCGGCCTTTGATCGCTACCCCGATTACCGCTTCCGTCTTAACGACTCCTTGGAGGACGCAAGCACCGAAGACCTCGCCGAAAGCAAACTCGACGACAACGGCCAAGCCGTGCTCGACCTCAACCTGCAACGTTTCGCCAACAGCACCTATCGCCTGCAAGTGATGACCCAGGTGTATGAAGCCGAGGGCGGTCGCAATGTGGCAGCGCAGAGTGCCTTGCTGGTGTCGTCCGCGCCCTACCTGGTGGGTGTGAAAAGTCAGGATTCGCTGTCGTACGTCGCCAAGGATGCGCCGCGCCAGGTGCAATGGCTGGCCGTGGCGCCGGACCTCACGCCGCTGGCGGTGGATGGCCTGACCAGCGAAGTGGTCGAGCACCGCTATGTCTCGGTGCTGGTGAAACAATCCAACGGTACCTACAAGTACGAGTCGCGCATCAAGAACATCAGCCAGCCAGCCTCACCGCTGGCGATGACCAAGGACGGCGCTACACAGACGTTGAACACCGCGACACCGGGCGACTTCACCCTGCAAGTCAAGGACGCCAACGGCAACCTGCTCAACCAGATCGACTACAGCGTCGCTGGCCATGGCAATACCTCACGCTCTCTGGAGCGCAACGCCGAACTGCAATTGCGCCTGGATAAACGCAGCTATGCCACCGGTGACGAGATCGCTATCAGCCTGCGGGCGCCGTACACCGGGGCGGGCCTGATCACCATCGAACGCGACAAGGTCTACACCCAGCAGTGGTTCAAGGCCGACAGCACCACCAGCGTGCAACATATCCGCGTACCTGCGGGCCTTGAGGGCAATGCCTACGTTAACGTGCAGTTCGTACGCGATATGGGCTCGCCGGAGGTGTACATGAGCCCGTTGTCCTACGGGGTGGTGCCGTTCAGCATCAACCTGGATGCACGGCGCATGGCGTTGAAAGTGGAAGGCCCGGCGAAGATCGAGCCGGGGCAGACATTGGACATCAAAGTCAGCACCGATCGGCCGGGCCGTGCATTGGTGTACGCGGTGGACGAAGGCATCTTGCAGGTGGCGCGCTATCAGACGCCGGACCCGCTGGGCTTCTTCTTCCAGAAGCGCGCGTTGGAGGTCGGCACCAGTCAGATCCTTGACCTGATCCTGCCGGAATTCAGCCGCCTGCTCAGTGGGGCGGCGCCCGGTGGCGATACGGAAGGCGCCCTGGCCAATCATCTCAACCCGTTCAAGCGCAAACACCAGCCACCAGTGGCCTGGTGGTCCGGCCTGGTGGATTTGCCGGCCGGTGAAACCGTGCTGCACTACCAGGTGCCGGACAGCTTCAACGGCAAGTTGCACCTGTTTGCGGTGGCGGTAGACAGCGACAGCGTTGGCGTCAGCGAAGCCAACACCGAAGTGCGCGGCCCCATCGTGATCACGCCAAACGTACCCGCCTTCGTGGCGCCGGGTGACGTGTTCAATGTCAGCGCCGGGGTGTTCAGCAACCTCGACGCCGCGGCGGACGTGAAGTTTGAACTGCAAACCAGCACCGGTCTGGTGGTACAGGGTGACAAGGGCAGCACGTTGTCCTTGCAACCGCGCAAGGAAGGCACCGCCGAATTCAAGATCAAGGTCGGCGAAACCCTGGGTTCGGCAGACCTGCGCTTTGTCGCGGTGCTGCCGGACGGCAAACGTATTCAAGTGGCCGAAACCACGTCGATCCGTCCTCTGAGCGAGCATCGCGTGGCCCTGAGCCTGGGTCGCTTCGACAGCGCCAGCAAAGAACTGAAACCGACCCGCGAACTGTTCGGCCAACTGCGCGACGTGCAACTGGGCGTGGCTGCTTCGCCGCTGGTATGGGCCAACGGCCTCAAGCATTACTTGGATGACTACGGCTACGCGTGCACCGAGCAATTGGTGTCCAAGGCCATGCCGGCGTTGATTTGGGGCGGCACGGCACCGGAGGCTGAGCAAGCCTTCGGCAGTGCGGTACGCATGCTGCGCCAGCGCCAGAACCAGGCCGGTGGCTTCGGTTTGTGGGCTGCCAACCCCGACGTGGCGCCGTACGCCAGCCTATACGCCACCGACTTCCTGATCGAAGCCAAGGAGCGCGGGCTGCCGGTACCGGAAGACCTGTTGGTACGCTCGAATGCTTATCTGACAGACCTGGCCAATGGTCCTAGCGAGGGCCTGTCGGAATTGCGCAATCGCGCTTACGCCAGTTACCTGTTGAGCCGTCAGGGGATTCTGGTCAGCGGCGCCTTGAGCGATATCCGCGAACGTTACGAAAGCTACTTCAAGGACACCTGGCAGAACGACTTGGGCGCAGCTTACTTGGCCGCCAGCTACAAGTTGCTCAAACAGGATCGTCAGGCCGATGCCTTGTTCCGCAAAATCCCATGGCGCGCCCTTGTGGATAAGTGGGACAGCGACGGCCTGTATTACGACCCGCTGGTACACGATGCTGAACACCTGCACCTGCTGGCCCGGCACTTCCCGCAAATGCTGGACGACGTACCGACAGCGTTGCTGGATAAACTCGGCAAGCGCCTCAACGAACAGCGCTACAACTCGCTGTCGGCGGCCCTGCTGCTGCGCGCCCTGGACAACTACGGCCAGCGGGCGCAAAGCGACATGACCCTCAAGGCCAGCGCCTGGTTGAGCGACAAGCAGCAACAACTGTTGGAGATGGCCGGCCAGCCGCCGCGCGCTGCCGTGCCGGCGGCCACGAAGAAGCTGGTGATGGAGAAGTCCGACGGCCCGGCGGCGTTTTACATGCTCAGCGAAGCCGGTTTCGACAAGGGTGCCAAGCTCAAGCCAATCAACAATGGCCTGGAAATCATCCACGAGTACCTCGACCTCAAGGGCGAGCCCGTAAGCAAGGTGGCCGTGGGCGATGAATTCTTGGTGCGCCTGCGTCTGCGTGCCACTGACCGCGATCAAGTGCAGCAAGTGGCGGTGGTCGATCTGCTGCCTGGCGGCGTCGAGCCTGTGTATAACTTGCCGCCGGAGCCGGAAGCGGCGAGCACTGAGGAAAGTGAAGGCGAAGGTGACGACGCCGAGTACGTGGAAACCAGTGAAGACAGCCAAGAGGCGGACACGTGGCAAGCCCCCATCGGCGAAACCGAGCTAAGTAATTGGCAGCCGGACTATGTGGACGTACGCGATGATCGAGTGGTGCTGTACGGCACTGCCCTGCGTGACGCAGGCACCTTCGTGTACCGCGTGCGCGCCACCAACGCGGGGACCTTCAATACCCCACCGGCCTACGCCGAAGGCATGTACGAAACCACCCTGCAAGGGCGCGGCAAAGTAGGCCAGCTTGAAATTACCAAGCCTTAAGCGCCTGACGCCGCTGCTCGCAGCGGCGGTGGTGGTGGCGGGGCTGCGCCTGTGGCCCCATGCCCCGCTGGAACAGGCCGTCACCTCATCGCGGGTGGTGCTAGCCGACGACGGCGCGTTACTGCGCATGACCTTGGCGGATGACGGCCAATACCGTCTATGGCTACCGCTGGAGCGGATATCGCCTTCGTTGATCGAAGCCTTATTGCTCAAGGAGGATCGCAACTTCTACTGGCACCCGGGGATCAATCCCCCGGCATTGCTGCGCGCGGCCCTTGCTACCTACAGCGGCGGCCAACGCCAGGGTGGGTCGACCCTGAGCATGCAACTGGCGCGGCGCCTGTGGGACCTGAACACTCGCCAGGTACCGGGCAAGTTGCAGCAGATGGCCTTGGCGCTGTGGCTGGAGGCGCGCTACAGCAAGCACGACATCCTTGAGGCCTACCTCAACCTGGCGCCCATGGGCGGCAATATCGAGGGGGCCGAGGCGGCCAGTCGTATCTACTTCGGTAAATCGGCAGCGCAGTTATCGCTGTCCGAAGCGCTGGCGCTGGCGGTGATTCCGCAGCAACCGGGGCGGCGTGCGCGCTTCGGGCCGTCGCTGCAAAACGCACGGCTGCGCTTGATGGCCGACTGGCGCGAGACTTATCCACAAGACCCGCGCAACGACAGTCTGCTCGACCTGCCGCTGGAGGCGCGCAATCGCCAGCAGATCCCGTTTCTGGCGCCGCACCTGAGCGAACAGCTGCTGGCCTCCGAGACCGGCACGCAAATCAACAGCACCCTCAACCTGCCGCTCCAGCAATTGCTGGAACGTCTGATCAGCGGCTTTATTGCCGAGCGACGCAGCACCGGCGTGGAAAACGCCACGGCCATCCTGATCGACAGCCGCGACCAGAGCGTCAAGGCGCTGGTGGGCTCGGCGGATTACTTATCCACAGGCATCCATGGCCAGGTCAATGGCGTGTTGTCCCGACGCTCGCCGGGGTCGACGCTCAAGCCCTTTCTGTACGGGCTGGCGCTGGACCAAGGGATTATCCATCCCATGAGTATCCTCAAGGATTTGCCCAGTAACTTCGGCTACTTCCAGCCGGAAAATTTCGACGGCAGTTTTGTCGGCCCGCTGACGGCGCGGGATGCTTTGATCCGTAGTCGCAATATCCCGGCGGTGTGGCTGGCCAGCCAGGTCAAGTCGCCGTCGTTGTATGGTTTGCTGCAACGTGCCGGCATCAAAGGCCTGCGCGATGAGAGCCATTACGGCCTGGCCCTCGCCCTTGGCGGCGGCGAAATGACTCCGGAAGAGTTGGCGCGGCTATACGTAATGCTGGCGGGTGACGGGCATCTGCGGGCGTTGCGCTATGTGCAGGAACAAGCGCCATCCACAGGGGCGCAATTGCTCACCCCTCAGGCCGCCTTCATGGTGCGCGATATGCTGCGCCGTAACCCGCGTCCGGATGGCCTGCCCGCGCGCCATTGGCGCACCGCATGGAAAACCGGCACGTCCTGGGGCTTTCATGATGCGTGGAGCGCCGGCCTGGTGGGTCCGTATGTGTTGGTGGTGTGGGTAGGTAACTTCGACGGGCGCCCGAACACGGCGTTTATCGGCGCCAAGACCGCCGCGCCGCTGTTCTTCCGTATCGCCGACGCCTTGCCCCTGGCCTTGCCCAACGTGGTGATCAAACCCGACAAACCGCCCGCCGGGCTGGTGCGCATCGACGTCTGCGCCGCCTCCGGCGAACTGCCCAACCGCTGGTGCCCGCAAACCCGCAAGACCTGGTACATCCCTGGCGTCTCACCGATTCGCGTGTCCAACCTGCACCGCCCGGTACTTATCGACACCCGCACCGGCAAAGCGGCGTGCCCACCGTTCGAGGCGCAGTACACCCGCGAGGAAGTCTTCGAATTCTGGCCCAGCGACGTACAACGCCTGTACCGCGCCGCCGGCCTGCCGCGCCGCACACCGCCCAACGTGATGAAGAACTGCCAGCCCAACCGCATCAGCGACCAGAGCGAAGCGCCGCAGATTCGTTCGCCGTTGACCCAAGTGAGTTACCAACTGCGCCTGTCCCCGCCCCAGGAAAGCATCCCGCTGAACGCGAACGCGGCCAGCGACGCGGTGACCCTGTACTGGTTTGCTGACCAAACGTTGATCGGCCAGGGCCCGCCACAGGCCACGCTGAATTGGCGACCGGGAAAGTCGGGGGATTATCGGTTGCGGGTCAGTGACGATCAGGGCCGCAGTGCGAGTCGGGGCTTGCGGGTGGAGTTTGTGCCTTAGGCATGCCGCTTGTTCTCAACAACCTCTACGTAGCTGGACTCCCCTCCTCCCACAGCCCCCGACAACCAACCCCAGACAAAACTCAGGATAGTACGCCCGGTCTGATCCACACCCACCGTGCCCCGCGACCAACCGGACAGCAGTTCACCGTCCAGTGTCAGACAATGAAAAAGCAGCTCGATGGTATCGACTCCGGTTACGCGTCCGACTTGCATGCCTAGGCGAATTCGACCGCCCTTGTAGGTGCTGGAAATAGCGTCACCCTCAACAAGGTAGTGAAACACCGTGCCGGCACCGGATAGCCCGTGGGTATTGTTGGTGACCGCAAATCGACGATTGTGCAAACGCTCGCCAAGTTGGGAAAAGGTTGGTGTCATCTGCGTCGCGTCCTTGCATAGGCGCCTGGTGACCCAGAATGGGCCCCAGGCGCGTGCGGTATTACTCCACCGTCACCGACTTCGCCAAGTTACGCGGCTGGTCGACGTCAGTCCCCTTGAGCACGGCCACGTAGTACGACAGCAGTTGCAGCGGGATGGTGTAAAGGATCGGCGACAGGGTGTCGTGGATGTGCGGCATGTTGATGACGTGGGTGCCTTCGCCATTGGTCATGCCGGCCTTTTCGTCGGCGAACACAATCAGTTGGCCGCCTCGGGCACGCACTTCCTGCAGGTTGGACTTGAGCTTTTCCAACAGTTCATTGTTCGGCGCCACGGTGACCACTGGCATGTCGTCATCCACCAGGGCCAGCGGGCCGTGTTTGAGTTCGCCGGCTGGGTAGGCTTCGGCGTGGATGTACGAGATTTCCTTGAGTTTGAGCGAGCCTTCCATCGCCACCGGGTACTGCGCGCCACGGCCGAGGAACAGGGTGTGGTTCTTGTCGGCGAACAGTTCGGCGACTTTCTCCACGGTGCTGTCCATGGCCAGGGCTTCGCCCAGGCGGGTCGGCAGGCGACGCAGTTCTTCGACCAGGGTGGCTTCCACGCCAGCGGCGAGAGTGCCACGCACTTGGCCCAGGGACAGGGTCAGCAGCAACAGGCCGACCAGCTGGGTGGTGAATGCCTTGGTGGAGGCCACGCCGATTTCGCGACCGGCCTGGGTGAGTAGGGTCAGGTCCGACTCACGCACCAGGGAACTGATGCTGACGTTGCAGATCGCGAGGCTGGCCAGGAAGCCCAGCTCCTTGGCGTTGCGCAGGGCGGCCAGGGTGTCGGCGGTTTCGCCGGACTGGGAGATGGTCACGAACAACGTATCGGGCTGTACCACCACCTTGCGGTAACGGAACTCGCTGGCCACTTCGACCTGGCACGGGATGCCGGCCAGTTCTTCCAACCAGTAACGCGCGACCATGCCAGCGTGGTAGCTGGTGCCGCAGGCAACGATCTGCACGTTGCGGACCTTGGCGAACAGCTCGGCGGCCTGTGGACCGAAGGCGTTGACCAAGACCTGGTTCTGGCTCAAGCGACCTTCCAGGGTGCGTTGCACCACGGATGGTTGCTCATGGATTTCCTTGAGCATGAAGTGGCGAAACTCGCCCTTGTCGGCGGCTTCGGCGCCATCACGGTATTGCACCGCCTCGCGCTCGACAGAGTTGCCGTTGACGTCCCAGATCGCCACGCTTTCGCGACGGATGTCGGCAATATCGCCTTCTTCCAGATACATGAAGCGGTCAGTCACCTGGCGCAGGGCCAGTTGGTCGGAAGCCAGAAAGTTTTCACCCAGGCCCAGGCCAATCACCAACGGGCTGCCACTGCGGGCGGCCACGACGCGGTCGGGCTGGCTGGCGCTGATCACCGCCAGGCCGTAAGCGCCGTGCAGTTCCTTGACGGTGGCCTTGAGGGCGGTGGTCAGGTCGCCGAGGTCTTTGAGCTTATGGTTGAGCAGGTGGGCGATCACTTCGGTGTCGGTGTCCGAGGTGAACACATAACCCAGACCCTTGAGTTGCTCGCGCAACACTTCGTGGTTTTCGATGATGCCATTGTGCACCACCGCCAAATCACCGGAAAAATGCGGGTGGGCATTGCGCTCGCACGGTGCACCGTGGGTAGCCCAGCGGGTATGGGCGATGCCCAGGCGGCCGACCAGCGGCTCGCCGGCCAGGGCCTGCTCCAATTCGCTGACCTTGCCCGGGCGACGGGTGCGCTCAAGCTTGCCGGCGTTGGTAAAAACCGCCACACCGGCGCTGTCATAGCCGCGGTATTCCAGGCGCTTGAGGCCTTCGATCAGGATGGGCGTTACGTTACGTTCAGCGACTGCGCCAACAATGCCACACATGGTATTTCTCCTAGATGATTGCCGCGCATATCAGCGTAATGCCGCGGGCTTGGATCTGGTCGCGGGCCTCAAGCGGCAGGCGATCATCGGTAAT
>Ga0308172_1000445_pt1 | contig 53151 bp, 59 predicted proteins | sample PhyGR2_FD_202134 | JGI IMG/M metagenome (GOLD analysis project Ga0308172, IMG submission 202134) | Phyllosphere microbial communities from UC Gill Tract Community Farm, Albany, California, United States - DLSLSG.R2 | ecosystem: Host-associated > Plants > Phyllosphere > Unclassified | place: USA... | reverse complement strand
CCAAGGGACTTGAGCAGCTCGGAAGACATGCAGACTCCTGTGTTTCGTTACGTTGTTTGGCGCCATCGCGGGCAGGTGGGGGACGCGATGAACAGAACCGCCGATGGTAGCAGAGGGTGGTGGTTGGGCTTTGGTGCGGTGCGGGGTGGATTGAGCGCCAGTGAACCGACATGAAGTGCGCAATGACGTTCATTTTTTGACGCTAAATGACGCATGTTGATGCAAATTGACACACTGGAAATTGTCAATATTTTCAATTGGATAGGGTGATTTCATGGCATTCGTCCGAGCCTGTGCCCAGTCGGGATTCCTATCTTTTGGCCCAGACTTCATCCACAATTCCTCCACATTTGATTGACACAACCTCGACGATTCCGTGCTGGCTGGGGAGTCCGCGCACGTGGACGCAGACAATTCCGCGTCCCGTCGAGCCGAGAATGGAGAAGTGCGTTGCTACAGGGATCAGTAGAAGACCTTTCCGCAGAGCGGGCCCGGGCTGGCCGCCGCCGCGTCGAAGCCCGGGCTGCCTTGGAGTTGGGGCTACGCCTGGGCGACATGTTGCTACTGCCAGGCATGGCAGTGCTTTCCCATATCGTGTTGTATGGAGCAGCTGCGCCGGACTCCTCCCAGCGAATCGTGTTTGGCGCGGTGATTCTCAGCGCCATCGTGTGTTTCTCCGTGGCGCCGCTGTATCGGAACTGGCGCATCCGGGGGCTGCTCGCTGACCTCTGGCTGCTGTTGCTGGCGTGGTCTGCCACCTTTGCGCTGTTTTCGCTCTACGTCGTGCTGGTTGGGCTTGCCGACGTGGTGCCCTCGACATGGCTGATTGGCTGGTACGCCTTTGGTCTGGCATCGATGGCGGCGCTGCGCGTATTGCTGAGAGTGCAGTTGCATCGCCTGCGCTCGCGCGGAATGGACCACGAGCGCATCTTGCTGGTTGGGCTAAGGGCTCCCGCTTTGAGGTTGCATCGCCTGCTGCGCGGGAAGCCAGAGCTTGGCAAGGACGTCATCGGCTACTTTGCCAGTGCGGGCGATATCGCCACCCGCCGCGGAGGGGACGCGCCGTGCAGGCTGGGGCGACTGGAAGACGTCCCGCAGTACATGGATCAGCACCGCGGCGAATTCGATCAGGTATGGGTGTCTCTGCCGATGGGGCATGCTGGCGCCATCAAGGACATGCTTAAGCAGATCGAGCGTTTTCCGGTGCCTGTGCGTCTGATTCCTGATACCACGGGCCTTGGGGCGCTGAACCCTGGTGTGCACCAGGTGGGTGATGTGCCGATGATCGGTGTACGCCAAGGCTTGGTTGATCATCGATTCCGCTTGTTCAAGCGCGTCGAGGACATCATGGTTGCAGGCGTGGCAGTAATCCTGCTGGCGCCTTTGTTTGCCGTGTTGGCCATTGGTGTGAAGCTGAGTTCTCCGGGGCCGGTGCTGTTCCGCCAGAAGCGCCATGGACTGGGCGGAAAGGAATTCTGGATGCTCAAGTTCCGCTCCATGCGCGTACATGCAGAGGGCGCCGGGCAGATCACCCAGGCGACGCGCGGTGATCCGCGAGTGACCCGGTTCGGTGCGTTCCTGCGTCGCAGCAGCCTGGATGAGCTGCCACAGTTCTTCAATGTGCTGGGCGGGAACATGTCGGTGGTGGGGCCACGGCCGCACGCGATCCAGCACAACGACCACTATGAACGGGTGATCGAACGCTACATGCACCGTCACTACGTCAAGCCTGGAATTACTGGCTGGGCGCAGGTGAACGGGTTGCGCGGTGAGACGCCGGAGCTGCGCTCGATGAAGAAGCGCGTCCAGTACGACATCGATTACATCCGGCGCTGGAGTCCGACGCTGGATGTACGGATCATTTTGATGACGGCCTTCAAAGTGCTGGGCCAGAAATCGGCATACTAGGCGAGGCTGCTGCCGGCATGTGGCGGCACGTTCGGATGGAAGTGCCCGGTCTGTAGGGGCGGCCAGGTGTTGCGTGCCATGTATTGAAGAATTGATGGAAGCCGTTGTCCGTGTTCAAGAATATTCTGGTTGTGTGTGTCGGCAACATCTGCCGTAGTCCGTCGGCGGAAGTGATGCTGCGTGAGGCTGTGAGCGGCAGGGGCATCACGGTGTCCTCGGCCGGGCTGGGGGCCCTGGTCAATCATGGTGTGGATGCCACCGCGCAGGCGCTGTTGACCGAGCATGGCCTGGATGGCAGCAGCCATCGTGCGCGGCAGATCGACCGCGGCATCCTGGCAGCTTCGGATCTGGTGCTGGTGATGGAGCGCAAGCATGTCCATCGCATCATCGAAATCGCGCCGGAGGCGTCGGGCAAGACCTTCCTGCTGGGAAAGTGGCAGTCCGATCGCGAGATTCCCGATCCCTATCGCCAGCAGCGTGCTGCATTCGAGCACGTCTACACGCTGATGGATGAGGGGGTGAAGAGCTGGGTGCGTTACCTTTGATTGCACAAGCTCTTTGAAGTTGCGCTGCAGACGAATGGCCGGGAGCCGTCAGGCTCCCGGCTTTTGTCATTCCCCGACGTTACGCAGATTGTCGTAGAAGAAGCGCTCGTCGCGATCACCAGTCATGCCGTACAGGCCGTACTTGCGGCCGAGCATGGCGCCACCATCGCGGATCAGCGGGTTCCAATTGAAGGCCGCACGGCCACGCGTGGAGCGTGGCAGGAATCCATCGAGCGGAATGCTGAAGTAGATGCCCTTGTCGAAGCTGCCCTCACCGAAGTCGCGCGCCGAGACATTGGTCTTGGTCGCATACGCGCCCATTGTCACGCCGTTGTCGAATACGCGGGCCAGGTCCAGAGTGGCGCCCTTGTCGCCGGCCAGATACTGGCCGACCGATAGCGAGCCGATGATGCGTTCACGGGCGTCGAAGGCGTAATAGAACGTGGCGTGGCCGGTGGTGATGCGGTAGTCACGAAGGCCCCAGTGCTGGTCATAGTCGCGCTGTTGCACCCGGTTGAGATTTGCGCCAACCGCCCAGCGCTCGCCGCTTGGGCGATACAGCAGTTCGCCGCCGACGCCAGCATACATCCACTCCAGGTAGCCTGCGTAGGCGATGCCATACAGGTCCGGTGCCAGCCGCCCGGCGATGTTGGCCTGCAGGTTGGGCAGCATGATGTCGGAGGTGGTCAGGTACTGGCGGATGTCGGTACGTACACGCGGCAGGCGGCTTGGGGCGTTGTACTTGAACTTGTGGTAGTTGTTGGTGACATCGGCACTGATGGTGCCGGTCAGCCAGATGTTGTCGCGCAGGAACAGGCTGCCCGTATAGTTGGCTGCGACCTGGTACAGAATGAAGCCATCGGGGCCGCCAAGGTTCTGCCGGTAGCCGATGTTGAAGCCGCCGCCGAACGGGTTGCGCTTGGGTGTGTAAAGCGTTTCGCGCGCGCGCGCGTCAGGCGCCTGCAGTTCCGTGCTCCGTCGCAGTACGTCTTCGCTGACGGTGCCATCCAGGTATCCCGCGAACGCTTCGCGGTTGATCGACAGATCGGCGATCGGCATGCCCACGCGGGTGGTACGCAGGGTGAACCAGTTGTAGTCATCGCCGGTCGCGTTGGCAAGAATGCGCGTGGCGCGTCCCAGGCCCTTGGCGGCATGCAGGTAGCGGGTCTGGTAACCGTCGACATACAGTTCGTTGCCGCGGCGCGAAATGCGTTCGACACGGAAGCCGGCATTGCGCTGCAGCTCGGTGCTGATCGCTGCCCAATCGGTGCTGGTGCCAGGTGCGGCACCAGAAGCGTCGCTGTTGGCAACTGATGCGCGCTGATCGACGGCGGCCGTCTCGGGCAGCAGTCGCTGCGGTGGCGGGTCGAACGGCTTCGGTGCAGCAGGCGCATTGCCCGGGTTGCCACGCAGGGTGAGCGAGAACATCGCCGCGTCGCCGCGCTCCCAGGCTGCAGTCAGCTCTACATTGCGGTTTGGCACATAGACCAGGCCCACGTTGACGGGCGTGCGCTGGCGCAGGTTGTTGTTGCGGGGTTCGCGGCGGTAGTCGTTGCCGTCGTATTCGACTTTGAGCAGCAGCTCATCCATCGGCGTCTGGTAGGTGATGCCGCCAAAAACGCCAACTGGCCCCTTGAACATGTTGCTCAGGCCGAACTTGCCGGACTGGGTGATGTCACTGTTGGCAATGGAGCGGCGGTCCTTGAAGCGATCATCGATAGCGCCGAGTGGATTGGAGAAGTCGCCGCGGTTGCCAATGTAGCCGGTGGCAAGTCCGATCGACGCATCGATCGGACCGAAATTCTTGTTGGCAACCAGGTATTCGCTGGAAAAGAATCCAGTGCCACCCAGATCGCGCACACCAAAGGCCAGCTCCGGCAGCAGGCGTGATTCCTGCCATAGGCGCAGTTTGAAGTCGATCGACTTGTCCTTGTAATGCTGATCGCCTGCAACGCTGGGCCCGTACAGTAAGTTATTGACATTGATGTAGCGGAATGACGCCTCCAGCCATGGGAATGGCTGCATGGTCAGGTTATAGCGGGCGTACGGAGCGTTGTATGACGCCGTAAAGCTCAGGTCTCCGTCGCTTGCCATGCGCGCGGTAGGCGTCTGCAACAGGCCGATCCCGCCCCATTCGTTGGCGGTGGGTGGCGGCGCCTCCTGTGCATGCAGCGCGCAGGACAGCGACAAGGCGAGCGCGCTCAGTGCGAAACGGGCGGGGCGCACCGGGTGCGCGCGCAGGCAGGGCTGGGTCATCACGGATTGATGGGCTGGGTGGCGATGAACGTGGCGAAATCGCTGTTGAACAGCGGGTCGATATGCTTGATGAGGGACGCACGTACGGGCACGAAGACCGTACCTCCAGGCGCGACAGCTTGGGGATCTGCGCGGTTCCACAGGCCGATACCCAACTGCTGGATTCGCCCGTCGGGTTGAATCACGTAAATATCGTTGCGGTCGGCAAGAGGACTGGGATGACAGTCACGCAGATAGTCGCGTGCATCGCGCTGCGGGACGTGCGGCAGCTCGCATTCCTGCTCCACTGCGCCCATGACGGTGATCGTGCGTGGCTGCAGTGGGAACCGCAGCCTATCGCCTGTGGCTAGTACCGGGTTGTTCGCGGGCTGGACCTGGATCAGTCGGGCGGGGCCGGTGATGGGTGTCCGGCCGGTGGCCGGATGTGTCTCCAGCCAGGTCTGCAATGCCTGCGCGAGCGTGACCACCTGTGCGTCGGCAGACTCTGCCAGCTGCCCGGCGCCATACTGCAGCCCTGCGCGCAGCCGCACTTGGTCCTTCAGGGCGTGTGGGCGTTCGAGGCTTGTCCCCAGGAGGTAGGCGTCGGTGTTTGGGCGGGCTAGCAGTAGCCCGTCGGCCAGACGGGCGCCAGCGCTCAGCTCGTACTCCCCGGCTGCTTCGACGGCACCTTCAATATGTATCTGCGCGGCCTGGACGCCAGTGGCAGCAAACAGCGCGGCAAGGATTGCCGGGTTGGGAAATCTGAACGTCATGGCTCAATCCTTGGCCGTGCGATAGGGTTTGAGCTGGGTCAGTTCTGCGACGCGGCCGGGTGCCAGATGTTGTCGGCTTTTCCAGATGAAGCCCGTGACCGGATCTGCCCAGTAGACATTGCGGCCACTCATTCCGCCGCCCTGTAGCCGCTCGTCGAACCGCTGCAGGGTTCGACGCGAACCCAGTATGTCTACCTGCTCCAGTGCACCCCTGCTCAGTGTGCCGGTCACGGCGACGTCGACCTGGTAGGCGGGAACCCAGTCATAGCGGCGTTGCACCGTAACGGGCGCGGTCACTGTACGCAGGTCCTCGAACGGCGAAGGGCCATCGATACGCGCATGCCATTGCTGCCCCAGGCCGCTGCCACCCAGCAGCAGGCCGTGAGCGTCCATTTCGAACACCGCATGTGAGCCTGCGAACCACTGCTGGCGGCCTCCATCGATGTAGCCCAACACCGCCACTGCGGTGAGGTCAGGAGTTTCTACCTGCATCTGTGGGAAGCGGTTGTTGGCCACGCCTTCTGCGGTCGCCTGCGCCGGGCGATGGGTGATCAGCCGGAAGGTGTCCACTGTGGAACGGCTGCCGGTGGTGCACCCGGTGAGCAGCAGGGCGGCGACGATGACCATCAACACCGCGCCATGGGCCCGATGTGCTGGGCAGTGGCAAGCCGCATCCATGCGAGCCATGTCAGTTGTCCTTGATTTCGGTTCCGGTACGCGCCGCGTTGTACAGGATATTGGTGAAGGGCAGCAGCTGATTTACGAATCGGTTCCAACGGCTGACGCCGGCTGCGCCGACAAATACCACGTCGCCCGGCTGCAGATGGAACTGGCTGCCGGCAGCAAATGCGGTCGGCGAGCGCGCCTCCAGCTGATAGACCATCGACGGCTCCTGCTGCAGGTCCGTGCTGCCGCGGATGACATACACGGCGTTGCCGTTTGCGGTCTGTTGAAGCAGGCCGCGAGCACGGCCCAGTGCCTGGTTCAGCGAGACATCGCCCGTACGGAAGCTGTAGGCGCCAGGCTGATTGACTTCGCCCACCACGAAGATCTCTTTGCGATCCAGATAAGGGACGAAGATGGAGTCGCCATCCTTGAGGAGCAATTGGCGGCCGCCAAACTCGCGGGCCAGGGTTTCCAGATTGATCGTGTAAGTGGTGCCTTCCCGGCTGAGCTGGATGCCGGACAAGTCGGCCTGCTGGTTGTCCAGTCCGGACTGGCTGATCGCATCCGCCAGCGTCAGCGGCGAGGTGCCCAGAGCAATCGGTGAGGATCGCTGGGCAGCGCCTGTCACCCAGACCCGCTGGCTGCCATAGGTGAGGACGGATACGTCCACTTGGGGCGATTCCACGTACTTGGCCAGGCGGGTGCTGATCTCCTCGCGGAGCTGCATCGGCGTCTTGCCTGAAGCTGTGACCTTGCCGATGTATGGGTAGAACATCGTGCCGTCACTCTGCACAAGGCGCCCTGCCAGAGCACCTTGCTGCTGGGGACCGGCCGGCACGGTCAGTTCCGGGTGATCCCATACGGTGACATAGAGAATGTCGCCGGCGCCGACCGTGTACGGTGCCGGCTGGTAATCGAACAATGCAGCCGGCAGTGAATTCTGCGTACGCGCGGCGTTTTCCTGCGCGATCAGCTTCGGCGTGATGGTGACGATTTCCAGCTGACCATCGCCGCTCTTGCGGTCAACGGCGACGTCGCTGCGGCGCAGGTGCTGTCCCGGCGCAAGCGCACAGCTGGACAGTGCCAGTGCGGTCAACGCAGCGGCAAGAAGGCGAGGGGTGATGTTATTCATGGGAATGAGAGTCTGGCAGGCATAAAAAACCCCCGCCGGGCCGCGCCCGGCGAGGGCCTGAGTGGTACGCGGTGCGCTGATCAGCCGCCGGTGCCGCCCGTACCACCGGTGCCGCCCGTACCGCCGGTGCCACCCGTACCAGGGCCGCCCGGACCCGGGCCGCCCGGATCAGTGCCGCTGCCGCCGTCATTGCTGCCGCTCGTGCTGTCGCCGCCGATGCTGTAGGCAACGGCAGCGGCGGCCACGCCGATTACGGTGGTGCCCACGACTGCAGCGGTCGAGACGCCAGCAGCTTCTGCGCCGGCAACTTCAGCCGCAGTAGCCTCCGTGCCGGCCGTAGCCTGCGCTTCCTGCGCGAAACTCATCATCGGGGAGGCGGACAGGGCCGCCAGTGCCACAACTGCGATCGTCTTCTTGAACATGGGAGGCCTGCTCCGTCAGGGGAAATTCCTTTCACATATTCTGCGGATGAACCCTTGCTGTCAAGATTTGTGAAAACTTCGTGCCTAATGATGGCTTCTGTCTGGCGACGAATTGCCGCGTAGATTCTGGCGCTCGAATGCCTGCGTGCGGCCGGACAGTGTCTTCGCAGCGGCCTTCACGAGGTCATGAGTGTGTAAATCTGCGAGCAATATCGGCGTGGTCATGGCGGCGGCAATGGTCAGCAACGCGGCGCGGCCATGCACCGCCAGGATGTTGCCCAGCGTCTGTCCGTGACGCAGCACCCAAGCCGACGCAGCCAGGCCGAGGCTGAGTCCTATGATGATCTCGGAGGGGGAATGGGCCCGCAAAGGCAGTCGAGAGTATCCGATCGCGACTGCAAGCCCCGCGCCAGCGACGGCCCAGGCCCGCAAGTGTCGGCTGCGGCCGCTGGCCAGCAGCCATAAGGTCACGGGATAGAGCACGCTGGACATGGCGGCATGCCCGGAGATGCCGGTGAAATCCAGATGCTCCAACCCGAAACCCCAGCCCATGAAGGCGATCTTGCTGGCCAGAGTGGTCGCGGCGACTACAATGATTGCCGTTGCCCAGCGCCATAGTAGGCGGCGGTGAGAGGCTGGCAGGAACAAGGCGAGTACAGTGGCAAGCGGAAACAAGGCGCGGCTGTCGCCGAGCGCAGACAGGCTCTCCCAGAAGGTCATCATGCGGCGACGGTATAAGTGCAGGGGGGGGATGTGCGCAGAATACTGGTGCTGGACGTCCTGCAGAACGCCCAGCGCTTGGTCCATTCAGCTGGACGCGGTATCCTGTGCCGCTGCCAGTGGCCCCGTAGCTCAGCTGGATAGAGCGTCCCCCTCCTAAGGGGAAGGTCGCCCGTTCGAATCGGGCCGGGGTCACCATAATCAACAACTTAGGCAGACTCAGTGGCGATCATTTGCCACTGTTTCCCGCATATCCACAGGATTTGGTCCCAGTGGTCCCAGCGGCGCGGATCAGTACCTGAGCGTCGCCACGGCGCCATCATCGCCCTCAGGCGTCAGATGGGCATAGAACTTCTCGGTCGTGGCGTAGTCGGCGTGGCCGGCGAGGATCTGCACCCTTCGCAATGGCACCCCGGCCATGACCATGTGGGCGCAGAAGGTGTGCCGTAGCCGGTGGAGGCTGCCACCGATTCCTGCACGCTTAGCATCCGAGGCGAACCAGTCGGACAGCGTGTCCCTGTGCACGGCCACCAGCGGATCGGGTAGGTGGCGCAGCGCCCAGCGCGCATACCGGTTCAGTGGCACCTCGCGCCACTTGCCCGACTTCGTGCGCCCCTGCCCGTCCTCGTCTGGATCACTCTCCACCCTGAGCCTGCGTCCGGCGACCGAATCCTTGCCCAATCCAACCAGCTCACCGCGGCGCAGACCCGTGTGGGCCATGAACAGCCACAGGGGTGCCCGGGCAGGGTTCGCCCGATACAGCTTGCGCATCGCGGCCCGGTCGTAGAACCGCACCGCCACGCTGCGAACCCCGCGCGGTGCCTGCGTTTCCTCCAGCGGATTGAAGTCCAGCTCCTTCCACTTCACGCCACGCCGGAACGCGGCCTGGAGCCTGCGCACTTCCTTGCCCACGGTCTCCGGTGCCACCTTGTCCTTTGTCAGGCGGTCCGTCTTGTAGGACTCCATTTCCATTGGGCGCAGGGTGTCGATCGGACGATGGCCGAAGCGAGCAATGAACAGCCGGACCTCGCTCTTTGCCTTGCCGTGCGTGGTGGGGTGCTCGGCCTTGTACCAATCCAGGTACGCCTCCAGGAAGTCCCTGACGGTGGGTAGCCGCGGAAGGATGCGCACGCCATGAGTCAGTTCCGCTTCTTTCGCTGCTCGTACGCCCTCAGCTTCGCGTGGGCTGACGCGACCAATGGTGACACGGCTTCGCTTGCCGCCTTCCCGCCAGTTGAGGTACGCGGCGCCGTCCCGCCAGAAGATTGTGACCTTGACCATTGTCTGGAGCCGTAGATTGCAGAGTAAAGGGCAGCTTTCTCGTAGAGCTTTTTGCCCATGAAATTTCGTGGTTCGATGCCGTAGTCGGCGATGTTCGAATCGAACTGGCTTCGTGACACGCCGCAGTAGTGCGCGGCCTCGTCCACGGTCAGCCAGTCCTTTCCGACGATGTCCAGCCTTTCAGCAGCTCCCATCGGGTCCTCCTTCAGTTCGTGGCCAGCGCAGCGCGCAGCTGCTCGGTGGCGGTGTTCATGCGGTCATCCTCCGCAGGTGCAGAATTGATCCCCACTGGTCGGCCATCGCTGCAGCAATGCCCGGATAGGTCTTGCTGCGTTCCTTCCAGCGATCAGGCCCCGGCGCCATGCGGTGGATGCGGTCCTCGCGGCCTTCCACAATGCTGGTCGGGGTCAGGCGGGGCAGGCCCTTCAACCACAAGGCGGTCGCCTTAGTTTCCCCATGACCGAACTGCCACGGCTGGATAACCTGGTCCGGCTGGCGCCACATCGAGGACATGATGCAAACCGGGTTCTCGATGGCGATCATCGGGATGTCGGCCTTGGCCAGCATCATGAAGAACGACACCGCCGACTGCTGCCGTCCATCCATACGCTTGGCATCGAAGTGACGCGCGCCGCTGACAGACAGGTGGGTGCATGGCGGGTGCGCGATCATCAGATCCCATGGGTAGTCCAGAACGTCGCGCACATCACCCTGATAGTGCGGCCCAGGAATATCGGTCGGAAGGAGGTCACAACTCATCGCCTCATGCCCCCCCCCCAGGAACTGATCTCGGACTGCGCCGCTGTACTCGCATGCAATCAGAACTCGCATCACTCAACTCCCTTGAATTCTTGGAGGTCTCTCGGGTGCACTCTGATTCGCCATCTCGGCCGAGTTCGGCCGCTACAGTCACGAACTACAAGGTGATCTGGGAGATCCTTGCTAGCTCCTAAGATCAACCCGACCTCGCGGGCATAGGTGCCGTTTATGATCTTGATGTGCTGACCCACCTTGACGCTAAGCCCAAACTTCTTTCGGATTGCCGCCATGCTCATGCGTGAACCCTCCGCCAGCACCAGCGCAGCCCGGCGCGCGCGGCTCGGCATACGCGGCTGATCGCCCACAGGGTGGCGATGCCGGCCGCAAACCCGGCCAGGGCGAACACGTGGACCATTGCAGCGGTGAGCAGGCCGTCCGCCATTGACCAATGAGCGGCTTACGGCGACCATCTCCGAACCAGCAAGGAGCGCGTGATGAAGCCAGAGATCCAGTGTGATTCGTTGAGCACCAGCTACTACGGCCAAGACATCTACGTTGAGGCTTCGCAGCCCGCAGGCGGGAAGGCATTTGTGCACCTCGTACAAGCCGGTGAGTTCCCTGAGATCAACAACCCCGACTGCGGCGAGCACGACACGCTCGAACAAGCCCTGCACGCCGGTCTGCGGTTCGCGACGTCCTTGATCGACAACTAGCGCTGTGCTCATGCGGCGTCCGCCGGCGGCAACGTGACTGGGTCCAGGTTGGTGACGATCAAGACGTAGAAGGGCGGCGGACTGACGCTGAGGCCGCACATGCGGACCTGCGCGGTGGTCTTCAGCACCGTGCCGCCGCCGGCGAACAGGTTGACCACGATTTCGTTGGGGCGCAGGCGGGAGGCCTGTGGCGGCGGGAAGTTGAAGGAGCGGGAACCGTCAGCCATGTGCTGCCTCCCAGGCGATGATCGCCTCGGCAGCAAGCGGTCGCACGAACCATGCGGCTGGGCCATCTTCGGTATCACCCAGCCAGACCAGGCGCCAATCTGCGCCGGGGCCAGTGGGCTGCCACGCGCGCATCTCATCCCAGTAGCGATGGTCTCCGGTCTCCACGGCTTCTTCGGTGAAGTCGCCAAACGTAACCTGCAGGTCGAAACCCTGCGCAAGCAACAACGGTCGCAGCGATACCTCGCGACCGTCGGCCCACACCGGCACGTCCGGATGGCACGGGATCTCGCCGTCGGCATTGCGCGCCGGGAGTCGACTCGGGTGATACAGGCCGCGCCATGGGTCGGCCGGATCGGCGACGGTCCGCGCCTGATTCCTGACCAGCTCCAGCAGCTCGATCGCCTGCGCCAGCCGGGCGCGGGTGGTGTCGCAGAGTGGCATGTCGCCGTCCTGCATGCTGCTGCGCAGAGTCGACACGTACGCTGTTACAGCGGCTTCGAACACGCGCAGATCCTGCAAACGCGGCAGGCGGTGGTGGAGATCGCGCAGCGCGGTCTGGGCCTGCGCGAGGGTAATGGCCTTCGCCTGATTTGGCAGCCACACCGCCTCGACAGCGATCGCGCTGATCGTTTCGAATGCGTCGCGCAGAACGGGGCAGTTCGTGGGGAGAGTGACAAGTTTCTCGGTCATCGGCGGGCCTGCTCGAATTGGGCGTCGGTGTTGACGAACGCGCCAGCGAGCGGCGCTACCTGTGACGCCTGCTCGGCGCCAGCGGGGCGAAGGGGGAAGGGCGCGGCGTGGCGATAGCGGCGGTTGGGGTCCGATGCGAACTTGCCGCCTTCGATGCGGATCACCTGGTACTCAGGGAACGCCTCATCGGGCAGCGCTTCGCGTGCCTCTTCCATCAGCGCGACAAAGCGCGCCTGCCATTCGACCGGCATCGACTGCAGGGTGCGTCGCGGCACCACGTGATAGGCGGCGCGACTGAGGCCGAAGGCATGCCATGCCGGGCCATCGGAATTGGTGCTGCCGGGCCTGCCGGGCTCGATCACGGTAGCTGCGTGCGATTCGCTGCTCATGCGGGCCTCAGTCAATGTCATGGGCTGCCACGCGGTCTGCATAGCTGCCGTGGTTGGCGGCGTGACGGCTCATGAGCGGGCGAAGTGGTGTGTGCCCCAGCACCTCGATGTGCCCGCCCGCTGCGAGGAAAGCGTCCAGGTCCTCGGCAAGCTGCTGCCGGTCGAGTTCCCGGTGTCGGATCGTGGTCGCCGCGTCACTGACGCCTGTAAGCGGACCTGGCGTGCTGATCGGCTGCACCCGGACAGCTGTCGCGCGCAGCGGGGCGATCGCATGTTGCGTGTGGCTGGATAGACGCCAGATCCCGCGCACGCCCGAGCGGTGGCATATGGCCTGGCCGCTGCGCGCCAACCCCTTCAGTGTGTAGCCGATGGCCTGGTGGGTGCTGTTGATGCGGCCAGCGGTCTTGATCTGCTCGACGGTGGCGCCTTGCGGGAACATGGACAGGACCCTGCGCACTTCGGCCGCGCGGCCGGTCTGCTGCGGGCGGGCGCTCATGCGCGGGCCTCCGCGAGCAGCTCGCGCATAGCCCAGCCGTGGTGCATGACTTTGGAGGAGCTGTCCGCGACAGCGTAGGGGTTCTCGGTCAGGACCAGTGTGTTATCCAGCGGATAGCTGCTGTGCCCATCCCAGTCTTCAACAACGGCCTGCAGGCCGAAGTGTTCGCGCAGCTCCTGCGCGTTGGCGTTTTTGCCGCACAGATGCGGCCCGTAGATCACAACAGAACGGCTCATGCGGGGATTCCTCGCGTGCGGCGCGTAGCGCGGTTGATGGGGGAGATCGACCGAACACGCACGCCCTGGCGGTCGAGCCAGCGGTGCGCGGCCTGTGCGGCCAGTCGGTTGAGGGGAAACGTGACGCCGCCGAGGGTGAGCGAGTGGTGCGATACCCCCACGCTCCGGCTGGCGCTGGCGGCGACCTTCAGGAGCGACTCGCGCGGTGCGGAGGTGTAAAGACCGGCCCATAGCCAGCCCTGGCACACCATCAGGACGAGCGACTCGCCCTGATGGCCGGTGGCGAATTGCTGTTCCACGGGCATCGTGGTCTGAACGCTCATGCCGTCAGCGCCAGGTCGCGCGCCTTGGCGATCTCGGCCTCAGCGGCAGCGAGGCCGAGATCGGTCAGGGTCGCCTTGCGCGGCAGCTGCGGGTCGTCGTACCGGATCAGCACGCGCTCATCCAGCCAGTTCATGACGCGGCGCGTGAACAGCTTCTCGGGTCGGTTGCGGGGCGCAAAGCCGTTGGCGGTACGGTGGAGTGTGTGATCCGAAGCGCCATGCGCTGCGAGCAACGCGGCTTTTTCCTTCGGCTTCAGTGGAGCGGCCATGGGCAGTTCTCCTGGTCAGGCGGCGATGGGCGTGGAGGGGGACGCTGCGGCGATCTCGGCCAGCACCGCGCCGCGATGGCGGGCGAGCAGGGAGATCGGGATGCGCAGGTGGGCAAGACTCGGATCGGTCCAGCGCAGCTCAGCCAATGCGGCCTTTTCCATCGGTACCGGACGGGTGGCGAGGCCACACCGGTGGCATTCGATATGCAGCAGCGGTGGGCAAGGAGCGCCCAGGCGGTGTCCGGTCGGAGCGCCTTGGGTCACCACGATTTGCGGTCGATGGCCGGGCCAGCACAACGGCACGGAATCGGGGAGCGGGCGAGCGGTCTGGCGCATGGTTAGCCCCTCACCGAGGTGCTGAGCGCCCAGCGCGCCTTGGCCGCATCACGGTCGCTGTGCGCCTGCTGGATCTCGGCGATGCGCAGCGGTACGACAACCGCGGCCAGCAGCGCGACAGCTGCCCAAGCGAGGCGGAGGCGCCGGTTCATGCGGCACCGCCCTGGACGCGGGCGATGGCTCGCTGGCAACGAGGGCACGTCACCGGCTGCGATTCGCACACCGTCCAGCCGACAGAGCGGCGACCAGGCTGTGCGCCGCACATTGCCTTGCCTGCGAATCCAAAGCTGCGGCGCACCTCGGCTGCGGGGACCGCGTGCAGATTTCTGCCCTGCCCGCGCTCTAGGCCGTTTGTGCACCTGCCGGCGAGTTTCGCCGCCACAACATCGACAGGAGCGCTCATGCCCGCACCTCGGCCGACATATCGCGTGAGCACGCTTCCAGGCGGAGGCTGGCGACGCCCATGCGCCGGGAGCGACGGAGTTGGTTGCGGCTGTGTTCGCCCTTGCTGCGAGCCCACAGGGTCCGGGCGGTGCTGTGATCGCGTGCTGCCACGGCCCGCAGGGCCTTTACGGCCAACAGGGGCAGCAGGCAGGGGCTTGGATCGGCGTAGCGATGAGACATGGCGCGCTCCTGTTCGAAGGAGGGCGCCGGCGGGTCAGTTGCCGAGGGGGCGGCTACTGCCGGTCAGGGGAGGGGCCGGCAAGGCGGCGACCCGCCGGTCGCCCGCCGGTCGTTGGCCGGCGAGGCAATTTATCCCACAGCTAAATTGTCATTGCAATAGCTGTGAGCTAAATTTTCGTCAGGGGCTGAAAAAGGGAAGGGCACGCCTGATAATTCCTAGGCATACAGGGCCAGGGAGGCTGCGATGTTTAACAGGTTGGTGATGCTGGGGGTTGCGCTTGCAGTTTCACCTTGGGCTTCGGCAGAGGTCTTCAAGTGCAAGGGGGCAGCCGGGGAGACGGTCTACTCGCAAGCCCCGTGTTCCGCAGGCGCAGCGCCGATGAAGCTGCGCTCCAATCGAGCTTCAACAGAGAGTGCGGGCGAGGCTGCCAATCGTGCGGCGGTGTATCAGACGACAGAGCTTGCAGATGCTGGCATCTCCGAACGGAACTGCTTGTCCTCGGAGCAAAGTAGGATTTACGGCCCGGTCAACGCCCGTGGGCAGGATGTGTCACGTCAGATCGCTGCGCTAAACCGTGAACTGGCTACTGCAAGGAATAACCTTGCCGGCGCAACTTATGCGTCTGGGATAAGGTCTCAGATTGCTAGCCTGCAGCAGGCCCAGACAGCCGACAGAATCTCTGCAGATAGCCAGATGGCCGAGGCCAGGAAGCGATGCGGCGACGCTCGTGCTGAGCGAGAACGAGCCACGCGGGAAAAATACTCAGGTGCCGGCACGCCATAGGTGTGGGCGCGTTGCGCGCCCACTTGCTTTGATTCAGGGTCACGCGTCCTGGATGGAAACATCTCGGATGAAGCCAGCTTCATCCAAAGGAACTCCGTCCATGCAGCATTCTCTGGCGGCTTCCATCTCCCGATGCAGACGCACCAGCGCGTCGTTTTCAAGGCAATCGATGCCTGGCGTGTTGAATGTTGCCTGGTCGATCAAGCAGCCCAAGTTGTAGTGATCCCGGAGCCAGCGGATACGCCGGAGAATGCTGTCTCGCGTTACGTTATCTATGGCTGATGGCCTAGGTGCTTCGACTAAGCGAAGCTTGGGCTTTTGCCCGTCACGCCTTGCGACGCGTTGCGCGATCACCTGAGCCAATGCTTCGAGCGTCCCGGCGGCCGGGGGTTCCTTCTTCTGCTTCTCCATCCTTCTCCCTGAGCCTTTGTGCAAGCGCCTTGCTGAAGTCAATCAGGTTGTCGGGAGTTACCGTTGCCTCACCCCGCTGGTATAGGTACTCGTAGGCATAAGCCAGTGGCGTACCGTCTTCTTCATTGCTGAAGTCATCAATCCCAAGGTTGGCGAACGTTAGCCTCACGAGCCTGATCGCGGAGGCGATGATCTCAGGGTCGATTCGCAGATCCTGAGAACCAGCAGGGGCCCCAGCACTAGCGTCGTCGTCGGACCTCGGCTGGTCCAGCCAGCCATGGGATAGCCCGGCCGCGCGTTCGATCTTGCGCGCAACGTCATCCCCCATCTTCTTGCCGCTCAATAGCTGGTTCAGATAGGAAGGCGCCATGTCCAAGTGGATGGCGATCGCTTTTTGCGTCCCCAGCTGTGGTTTGAGCGTGGCGACCAGGGCCTGGAGGTTGAGGTGTCTGGCGGTGATGGCATCCATACGGCAAGCGTAGCTAGTAGCTAAACGCCGAAGTTGCGCTGTGTGCTTGACATTAACGTTTAGCTCGGGGCTAAATACTGGCCCTATGGACCTACTCACCTTCATTTCGGACCCCGAACGTAAGCGGCGCCTCGCTGCCTTGACCGGCAGTTCTGAGGGATACCTGTGGCAGTGCGCGACCGGTTGGAGGAACAAGAAGCCCAGCCCGATCCTGGCGCGAAAGATTCAGCTGGCGTCAGTGGAGATCGGTGGCGAGCTTGGCTGCGAGCCTTTGGCTCTTGCTGCGATCCGCCCTGACATCTGGCCGGCTGAGACGGCATGAATCGGTCTACATACAAGAGCCTTGCGCGCCGGGGCGAACAGGACCGCTACCACGCCGCCGATGCCGGATGCGGCGTCGTAGGTTCGGATCGCGGTGAAGCGCATGCGCTGCGGGAAGCTGATGATCTCTGCCATGGCGCCAATGTTGCCCCGGCCGCAATCAGCCTTCCCACGATGATCGTTGGCCCGTTTCAGGGGGACGCATGACCTGCCTCCGCTCTGATCTTTACTGGCGGGATGCCCTGCACAACGCAGTGGCCCGCGCCCCAGGTGGTCTGCAGGATGCGGCCGCACACATCAGCAAGCGTAGGGGCAAGTCGATCTCGGCAGAGACCCTGCGCAAAAAACTGCGAGGCATCGATGGTGAGTCTATCTCCATGGAGATGGCCGAGATCCTGACGGACTACCTGCAGCAGTTCGTGGTCACGCAGGAGATTGCCACCGACTGGGTGTGCTCCCTCGCAGGTCAGTACGACCTGATGGTGGATTACGTACCGCCGCCACCCGAGGGTGGTTGGCCGAACGAGCTGGCCGCGATCCAAGCAAAGCTGCTGGAGCTGCACAAGCTGACCGGCGCGCTGGCTGGCGCCGGTATCGACGCTATGGCCGACCAGCGCTTGACCGTCCCCGAGGCGGATCGAATCCAGGACCTATCGCGCGACGTGCGCAGGCTCTGCTACCGACTGGAGCGCAACGCCTGCCGTGCTGCTGGTAAGCAGGGGATGGAGGACTGACGTGGCAACCCACCACGCCCATCGATCCCGATATCGACGGCGTGGCATAGCCAGCGCAGCTGCGCGGCAAGCAATGGAACTGGCCGCCTTGGCGCTGACTGACGCGGTGCCCGGTTTGGTAGGTGAAGAAGCATTGGCAGAGCGCGAGCGCATTCGCCAGCGACAAGAGCAGCAAGACAACCGGCAGCACTGTCTGCCTTTGGGGAATCCAGATGTACCAAGCAAGCATTGATTCGGCCCCATCCCCCCGGGTGGCTTGTGAAAGGCCGGGTGCTCCCCGCGCTACTGAATCCGCCTTGGCATTGCGAGCCATTTGCGATACCAGCGATGGGTCCTCCCTGGACCTGACGGACGCGGGTATTCCGACGCGCATTTCCTGGGTAGATAGCGGCTCGGGAAACTACTGAATGTCTGAGAACTATGGGGATGTGCTGCAGCAGCTACAGTCCGCTGGTCTGCTGATCACCGAACTGGACACCACCGGACGCATGGTCCGCTGCCGAGTCGAGGGCTCACGCGAGCGCCGCGGCTGGTACGCGCTCCACGAACTGAACACCTCGGCTGGCGAAGTGCTGGTCGTCGGCACATACGGCGTCTGGCACGGCAACGAGAACGGCGCAACGAAGGTCGATCTGCGCAAGCGCGACAAGACCTTCTCCGATGAACAGCGCGAAGCGCTGCGCAACCGGCTGGCCGAGGATCGTCGCAGGGCCGAGTCTGCTCGCCAGACCCAGGCGAAGCGGGCGGCCGAACGGGCATCGTCGGCCTGGGCCAAGGCGAATGCAGTCGGCGAGGCCGACTACCTGGTCAGCAAGGGCGTGCAGGGCTTCGGCCTGCGCTATGGCAACACGGGCGCAGCACTTGTGCCGCTGCTGGACGTGAACGGCCAGGTGCATGGCCTGCAGGTGCTGCGCAGCGCCAAGCTTGCCGCAGCAGGGCGCAAGCCAGCCAAGGAGTATTGGCCGGCAGGCATGGTCAAGAAGGGTCACTTCCATCTGATCGGCGGAAGTCCTCAGTGGATACTGCTGGTGGCCGAGGGCTATGCCACGGCGGCCACATTGCACATGGCGACGGGCTACCCGGTGGCAGTGGCGTTCGACGCCGGCAACATGCTGGCCGTCGCCTCGGCCCTGGCGAAGCGCTATCGCGGCATCAAGATGCTGCTGTGTGCCGATGACGACGTGCTGCAGAAGTGCCGGCACTGCAAGAGCCGCCTGGTGCTGGCCGACCATCCGCAATTCTGCCCATCGTGCGCGCAGCCGCATGGCGCGTCGAATGCCGGCCTACTCGGTGCCGAGGCTGCAGCGCTGGACGTGGGCGGAGCGATGCTGCACCCGGTCTTCGCCGATGAGTCGGGCAGGCGTGAGCGCTTCATCGACAGCGGCCGCAAGATCAGCGACTTCAACGATCTGCACGCCCAAGAGGGCCTGCACGTCGTACGGTCGCAGGTCGAAGCTCGCCTCACGGAGCTGTCATGGCGGGTGCCTGCCGAAAAACGCGCGCCTTCCATCACCAGCAACGGGGGCGAGGGGAATGATCGCCTGGCACCGATCCACTCGCTGAACGAGTTGCTTGAGCGCTTCGCCCTGGTCTATGGGCAGGGCGGCACGGTGTTCGACCACAAAGAACACATGCTGGTCGCACTGGGCGACATGCGCGATGCCTGCGTGCGCAAGGAATTGCACCGGGCGTGGATGGAGCATTCGGATCGGTCCATCGTGCGGGTACGCGAAGTGGACTTCGACCCCTCGTGTGAGAAGCCAAGGGTGACATGCAACCTCTTTGCCGGTTGGCCGACCATACCGCAAGAGGGCAACTGCGACCGGCTGCTGCAGCTGCTCTGGCACATGTGCGGCAACGAGGCCAACCAGAAGGCGCTGTACGACTGGGTGGTCAAGTGGCTTGCTTACCCGCTGCAGCATCCTGGCGCCAAGATGAAATCGACCATCGTCATTCATGGTCCGCAGGGCACCGGCAAGAACATGTTCTTCGATGAGTACATGAAGCTCTACGGTGACTATGGGCGCGTGTTGGACCAGGCGGCGCTGGAAGACAAGTTCAATGACTGGGCCAGCCGCAAGCTGTTCCTGCTGGCCGACGAAGTGGTCGCACGCACCGAGGTGTACCACCTGAAGAACAAGCTCAAGGCGTTGATCACGGGCGACCGCATCCGCATTAACCCGAAGAACATTCAGGCCTACGAGGAGGACAACCACGCGAACCTGGTGTTCCTCTCCAACGAGGCGATGCCTGTCGTGCTGGAGGAGGATGACCGGCGTCACGCGGTGATCTGGACGCCGGACAAGCTCAGCCAAGAGTTCTACACCGCGGTGCTGGCCGATATCCGCAATGGCGCCACGGCGGCGCTGCACCACTATTTGCTGCAGGTGGATCTGACTGGCTTCACCAATGGCACCAACCCGCCGATGACCCAGGCGAAAGAGGAGCTGATTGGCCTGAGCCAGGATAGCCCGCAACGGTTCTTGGACGAGCTTTACGGCGACGACATTCCCGGGCTAAAGCCCATGCCGGCGCTCTCGAAGGAGTGGTACGAGGTCTACAAGGCCTGGTGTGCGCGCGAAGGCCTGCCGCGTCCGGCGCCGTCACCAAAGTTCATCAACGCGCTGGTGCGCAAGCGCCAGATCACCCATCCCGACCGGGCGCGCAAGCGCTACCAGATCGAGCAGAGCGTGAACGGACCTCACGGCTTCCTGATGCTCGGCAACTGCACCGTGCCTGACGGGAAGACAGAGGCAGCATGGTTGGGAGACCAGGTCGTGTCCTTCCGTCGCATGTTCTCCGACTACAAGGGGCGTGCGTGATCACTACACCTATCAATGTGCGGTGCGTGCGGGACGTGCGGGTCGATGTGCGGGCATTGAATTGCCGTGAATCCCTTGCAGCACTGGGCGTGTGCGGGACGTGCGGGACTCGGCCTACATGGGCGGGCGCGGGCGCGAATAGGCGCTATGCCGCCGCACCACGATGCGCCTCGCGTGCGTGTATGGGTGGGCGCACATCCCGCACACGCCGCACACGGCTTGTGCCACAGCCCTTCAGCGGATATCGCATCCTGCACACGCCACCGCACAGCCCGCACATGCTCGCGCGCGCGTGTTTTTCCGCTTTAACGATCTTCGAAGGAAATGGAGTAGGGGGTAGCAATGGCTGAGGATGACGTGACGATCACTGGCAAAGAGCTGGCCTCCCTGATCGGCTGCAAGCCGTCCTACGTGGTCGAGCTGAGGAAGAAGGGTAGGGTGGTGGTGGGTGCTGGCGGAAAGGGATTCCTGAAGACCGCCTCCCTGGATCTCTACGCTCGTACCGCAGATCCGGTCTATGCCGGCGTAGCCCAGCGCCACGCAGAGGAGCGTGGCAGCTCGCTGGTGGGGAGCGGGGAGGGTGCCAATGCCATCGACGCCGACGCCGAGGTCGACGACGATGAAGAGGACGGCGACGAGGACGATTCCAGGCCCTCACGGGCCGGCCGGCCGCAGACTCCGGATTCCGCGCGCAAAGCAAAGGCGCTGGCCGACAAGGCAGAGACCGACGCGCATATGGCGCACATTGCGCTGCAGAAAGAGCTGGGTTTGCTGCTCCCTCGCGCGGACGTAGAGGCCTTCCTTGCTGAGCACGCAACGACCTTCCGGGGGGCGATGGAGCGCTTGGCCGATACGCTGGCGCCGCAGCTGGCTGCAACGCTGGATGAGGCTGGGTGCCGGCGTCTGGTGTGGGATGAGGTGAGCCACGCACTGGAAGAACTGAGCCAGGGCTTCCGCACGTTGGCGGCAAAGGCAGCGGAGGCTGCGGAATGATGGAGGCACAGAGCTGTCTGGCGTCGGTGCTGGCGCGCTCGCTGCAGCCGCGGCGGCCCATGAGCGTGTCGCAGTGGTGCGATGAGCACATGCGCCTGTCCACCAAGAGCGGCAGCAAGCCCGGGCGCTGGGTGACGGACCGCAATCCGCCACTGAGAGAGCCGATGGACAACATGTCCGCCCGCAGCCCGGTGCATGACCAGGTCTGCATGTTCCCGATCCAGTTCGGCAAGAGCCAGCTGGCGACGAATGCGATGGCCTACTGGATGGACTATGCCCCCGGTCCGATGATGTACGCGCTGCCGGGCGAGGTATCCATGAACAAGTGGATCGCCCAGAAGCTCAATCCAATGATCGAGGTGTGCGCGGCGGTCAAGAAGGCGCTGACCAGCACCGCCAGCCGCGACAGCGCCAACCAGCGCACGTTCAAGGACTTCGCTGGTGGCCAGCTGTTCGTGGAGCATATGGGCAGCCCGCAGCGCCTGAAGTCCTCGACGGTGAAGTACCTGCAGGTGGATGAAATCGACGAAGCGCCGCAGCAGCTCTCCACCGGCGACGACCCGGTGAAGATGCTGGATGGCCGCACATCGTCCTTCCCGACCACCTACAAGCGTCAGTACATCAGTACGCCTGGCATCGCCGGGCTCAGCCGGATTGCGAAGCTGTACGACAAGAGTGACCAGCGCCGGTACCACGTGCCGTGTCCCCACTGCGGCTATTACCAGGCGCTGCAGTGGAGTGGCCTCGTGTGGTCGGCCGACAGGAGCCACGCGTGGTACGCCTGTTGCGAGTGTGGCGTCGCCATCGAGGAACACTTCAAAACCGACATGATTGCCAACGGCCGCTGGGTGGCGGCCAACCCTGACTCGCCCATTCGCGGCTACACCATCAACTGCCTGTACTACCAGTTCGGGCTGGGGCCGCGCTGGTTGGACCTGGTGAAGGAGTGGCTGGAGGCCCAGGGTGATCCTGCCTCCCTCAAAACCTTCGTGAATGACCGGCTGGCCGAGACGTGGGAAGACCCGTCAATGCGCGCGGTCAAGCACAACGTGATCAAGGATCGCGCCGAGCCGTACACCCTGCGCTTGGCTCCGCTCGGGGTGCTGGCGGTCACGGTGGGTGTCGATACCCAGGATGGTCGCCTGGCGGTTCACACCATTGGCTGGGGGCGTGGCATGTCCGCCTGGACCCTCGACTATGTGGAACTGCAAGGTGATCCCGCAGAGGACGCCGTGTGGGTTGCGCTGACGGACCTGCTGAACCGCGCCATCGAGCGAGCGGACGGCTCTCTTCTGCGTCCGATGGCGGTCGCTATCGACGCCGGTGGTCACCGCACGGAGGCGGTCAAGAACTACGTCCGCCAGCGGCGTGTCACCAGGCCCATGTGTATTTTCGGCGCCGTTCCGAACAACGCCCCCGTGCTGTCGAAGGGCAAGCTGGCTGACGTAACCTGGAACGGCAAAACTGACAAGCGTGGCATCACCATTCACCACGTCGGCACCGTGGCTGCGAAGCACTATCTGTATAGCCGCCTCTCCGCCGATGCGGAGCGCGCTGTCGAGACGCGATTGGTGCATTTCAGCGATGAGTTGCCGGATGAATACTTCCCCGGTTTGGTGTCGGAGGTCTACAACCCGGTGAAGAACCGATTCGAGAAGAGGGTTACACGTAACGAGCCGCTGGACACTTGGGTCTATGCCTACGCCGCCGCGCATCACCCGGAGGTCCGCCTGCATCGCTACACGCGTGCAGACTGGGACGTTTTGGAGGCCCGCCTGCTGCTGACCGTGAACAGTGCTGATTCCCGTGAAAAAGAGGCAGCGCCGGTCGATGTCGAGGCGAAGAGTGTTTCGCGTGGAACGCAACAGGTCCGTCCGCGTAGCAGCGGGCTGGCGCGAGATGGGTGGGCGCTCTGATGGCGAAACGTACGGAGTCAGCCGAAGAGTTGAGGGAGCGGATCCTGGCCGCGATGCGGGCCGACATAGGTATCAGTGAGCGCATGGCGCTTCCGTTCGTTGAATCGGTGATGCAGTGCTTTGCCGGAGAGCAGCCGTACTTTCCTGCAGCGGCTCGAACCTACCCCTTGGCGGAGATTCGTCGTTCTCTGGAATCTGGGATTCCCGTGAAACAGGTCATGCGAGAGTTTGACGTGTCCAGATCAAAGCTGCACGAGCTGTTCCCTGGCGGGCTTCCGAGAAAGGGAAAACAGGTGTCGTCCACGGTTTCAATGAAAGTGGAGACAAATTAGTTTTCTGCTCCTTTTGAATCAGTAACTTAAGGAGGTCGCTGTCCACGGTTTTATTGAGTTCGTGGACAGTGCTATCCGTAGCCTATGTAGTCATGAAGACTGCTCAGGAAATGCTGGATTTCTACATCGACGCGGAGGTCGCCGTTCTTTCGGGCCAGACCGTTCGCATCGGTGATCGCCAGTTGACCCGGGTGGACCTGGCTGAGATCCGTTCCGGTCGGAAAGAGTGGCAGGCTGCGGTCCTGCGTGCAGGCTCGGTCGCCGGTCGGCGGGCACGCTGGGCCAACGCCGATTTCGGTGGGGTGACCTGATGTCCTCCGCGCAGATCGCCAAGGCACGATTGGGCGCCGCTCTCGGCGCCGATCGCGCTGTTCAATCGGCGCGGGCTCAGATGGCCCCGGTAATCGCCCGCGCGCACGAAGTCACGCGCCCATCGCGAAACAGAAAGCTGGCGAGGGACTGGGGCAGCGGCAATGCAATCGCAGGCATGGATGCGCGCCAGCTCCGCGATCAGGCCCGCCATCTGGAGCGCGACCTGGATCTGGCGGACAACGCGCTGAACGTCCTCGTGCAGAACACGGTTGGCGCAGGCATCGACGTGCTTTCTGCACCTCGACTTCCTGGGCAGCCGATCAACCGCGAACTGGCATTGCAGCTGGACGACCTCTGGGACGCTTGGTGGGACGCACCCGAGGCCACCCGGACGCACGACTACGGTATGTGCCAGCAGCTGCTGGCACGCAGCTGGTTCCGCGACGGTGATGCGTTCTATCAGGATCTGATCGGCACCGTGCCGTACTTCGAGCACGGCACTGCCGTGCCCTATAGCTTCGAGATGCTGGAAGCCGACCTGGTGCCGCTGGACTTCAACGATCCGGCGCGCAACATCCTGCAAGGTGTCGAGCGCAACGCCTGGGGCCGGCCTATCGCGTTCCACGTGTACAAGAGCCATCCGGGCGATCCGATGGGCACTCGGCTGGAGACCAAGCGGGTTTCTGCCGAATTCATGCATTGCATCGCGCTGATGAAGCGCCTGCACCAGGTGCGGGGGCTCAGCGTGTTCGCGAGCGCCATGTCCCGCTTCGAGGACGTGAAGGACTACGAAGAGTCCGAACGGATTGCTGCCAAGGTGGCGGCGTCGATGACGTTCCAGATCAAGAAGGGCAGTGGCGAGCAATACGGCGCGGATCTGGGCGGCCAGGCCATCCTCCAGGACGGTGTTCCGATTCGTGAGCTGCGCCTTGCCCCCGGCGCGATCTTCGATGATCTGCTGCCTGGCGAGTCGATTGAGAGCCTGGGTACTGACCGGCCGAATCCCAATGCCGCCACTTGGCGCAAGGAACAGTTGCGCGCAGCTGCCGGCGGCATCGGCGTGAGCTATTCCAGCCTGTCGCTGGACTACAACGGCACCTATTCGGCGCAGCGTCAGGAGCTGGTCGAGAAGTGGGGTAGCTACCTGATGCTGGCCGAGCGCTTCATTGCCCTGTGCGTGCGACCGCAGCGCATGCGTTTCGTGGAGGCATGCGTGCTTTCGGGACGCGTGCGCCTGCCCCGTGGATGGACGCTGCGGGACCTGGCCGCCTCCACGTACGTCCGCCCGGTGATGCCGTGGATTGATCCGTTGAAGGAGGCCTACGCACGCGGCGAGGCGGAGGACCGCGGCTGGGTGTCGCCGCAGCAGAACACGCTTCAGTACGGCAACAACCCCGCTGAGGTACTGCGTCAGCGTCAGGACTGGCAGGAACAGACCCAGACCCTTGCGCCGTCGGCGCCCAACACCAGTGCAGAAGCCCGTGCCCAAGTCTTGGGCCAGCTGACGCGCGATCTTTCCAGGAGCGAATGACATGCGTGTACGCCTGTTGGCCAGCGCGATCCAGAACACCGTCCGCGCGGACGCGGCAACCGAAGCCGAGCTTGGCCCGGCCCTGTATCAGGTCCGGGCAGAGGCTGATGTCGCCGACGTGATGATCTATGGCGCCATCGGTGGCTACCTTTTCGAAGAGTCGGTTTCCGCTGCCGACTTGGTCGAGCGGATCGGCCAGATCACGGCCGGCACCATTCATGTTCGGCTGAACAGTGTCGGTGGTGTTGTCGCCGATGGCATGGCAATCCACAACGCGCTGCAGGCCCATCCGGCACACAAGATCGTCACCGTGGAGGGGCAGGCCGCATCCATCGCCTCGCTGATCCTGCAGGCTGGCGATGAGCGCCGGGTCTATGCCAGCTCCCTGGTCATGGTTCATGCGCCACGTACCGTGGCTGCCGGCAGCGCTACCGCATTCCGCCAGAACGCAGAGGCGCTGGACGCGCACGCGTCGGCAATGCTGGAGGCCTATGCAGCCCGCTCCGGCCGGCGTGAAGAGATGGAGCGACTGCTTACCGACGACGCCGACCATTGGTTCTCCGGTCCGCAGGCCGTCGATGCCGGTCTGGCCGATCTGGTGGTGGACGCCGACCCCGGTGCCACGGCCATGTGGACGTCGGCATCTACCGTCGCCATCAGCGGCTATTTGCAGTCCATCGAGGGTGCTGGCGCGCCCGTTTTGTCCCAGCTGCGTCGAAGCATCGTCGCCAGCCTCTCTCCGCAAGTATTCGCCTCGCTTCCCGAGGTCAGCCAGTCGGCCGTGATCGGCCATATCGAGGATCCAACCATGAAGAAGCAGTACAGCGCCATCCTCGCGAACGCCGGTCGACAGAGCCCGGCAGTCGCAACCACCGCTGCCGCGCCGGTCACCCCGGCAGTCGCTGCGGCTCCCGTTACCGCGCCGGCTCCGAGCGATCCGGTCCAGGCTGCGCTGGGAGCGCTGCGCGAGCGCAACGCCCAGATCCAGGCCATTGCTCTCCCGCACATGGGCAACGAGCAGGTCCGCGAGTACGTGGGTGGCGTGATGGCGCAGGCGGACTCCAACATCACCGCCGACGCGGTGGGTCGCCACATCCTGGCACTGCTGGGCAGCAACGCTGCTCCGCTCAACGGTGGTGCGGCTGTCACCGCTGGCACTGACCAGCGCGATCTGACCCGCTCGGCCATGTCCAATGCGATCCAGGCCCGTGCTGGCCTGGTCCAGGCCACGGACGGCAATGCCTTCCGTGGCATGTCGCTCACCGAGATCGCCCGCGCATGCGTGCAACAGGCCGGCGTGGACACCCGTGGGATGGAGCGCCTGGAAGTGGTGGGCATGGCTTTCACCCACAGCAGCTCGGACTTCCCGCAGCTACTGGGAGACGCTTCGCGCCGGGCGCTGCTGCAGGGCTACCAGGAAGTGGAAGAAACCTTCGACCAGTACACCCGCCCGGTGAATGTGAGCGACTTCAAGCCGACCAACCTGGTGGGACTGGGCGCGTTCTCTGATCTGGATGTCGTCCCGGAAGGCGGCGAGTACAAGCAGGGTTCGTTCTCCGAGCAGTCGCAGGCCATGAAGATCGTGACCTACGGCAAGCTGTTCACCATCACCCGCCAGGCCATCATCAACGACGAACTGGGCGTGTTTGGCGACGTGCCGCGAAAGATGGGCCAAGCCGCACGCCGTACGCTCGCCAAGGCGGTGTTCGACCTGATCAACAGCAACCCGATCCTGGCTGACGGCAAGCGCCTGTTCCACGCTGACCACAAGAACCTGCTGCCGGCTGCACTGATCAGCACCGCGAGCGTCGGCGCGATGCAGGCTGCCATGCGCCTGCAGAAGGATGCGGACGGCAATCTCATCCAGGTGCCGATGCGCGGCCTGCTGACGCCGGTGGCGCTGAGCGGCCTGGCAAAGACCGTGCGCACCGCCCAGTTCGCCGTGGGCGCGGGCGTTGGCAGCAACGACCCCAACATCGTGCGCGAGACCTTCGAAGTCTGGGATGACGGTCGTCTGGACGCCAAGGATGCACAGGCCTGGTACGGCATCTCCAACCCCGCCTACGTGGATGGGATCGTGGTTGGCTACCTCGACGGCAACCAGACACCGTACCTGGAACAGCACCAGGGCTTCACCGTCGATGGCGTGGCGTGGAAGGTGCGCCTGGATGCGGCGCCGGCGATTGCCGACTTCCGCGGCATCTACAAGAACCCCGGTAACCCGGCACCCGCTCAGGGCTGATCACCCGCCATGGAGATCGCCACGAAACCGGCGGTCTCCTGAACCCTTTCACGCATCCGGAGAGTATTTATGAAGAACGCACATCAGGACGGTCGCGTGCTCGACGTGACCCTGACCGCTGACACCAAGAGTGGCGAGCTGGTGGTACAGGGCAAGCTGGTTGCCGTCGCCGTGACCGATGGTAAGGCCGGCGAGATCATCGCTACGCACGTCGAGGGCGTGTTCGAGCTGCCTAAGCTGCCGGCCGCCGTGTTTGCTGTCGGTACCGCCGTCAACTGGGACACCGATGCTGGGCACGCGACCGTCGGTGCAGCCGGTGCCGACCAAGTGGCCGACATCGGTTTCGCTGTCTACCCGGCCGAGGCCGGCGCCCTGACCGTTTTCGTCCGGCTTACGCCGGGCTCCGCCGCAGCAGGCGCGTAACCGAACAGGCCGGCACCGCTCACAGACGCCCGGGTGGCGTGAGCGGTGCCGGTTCTTCCACAGCGACAACGGGGGATCGCATGGGCACCACCAGCACGCCGCGCGGCGTACGCAACAACAATCCTGGCAACATCGACCGCACCAGCACGCCGTGGCAAGGTGAGGATCGGTCCGCCGCGGCTATCGCCCGCGAGCAGCGCTTCTGCGTGTTCCTGACGCCGCAGGCCGGGTTCCGTGCCTTGGCGAAGACCCTGCTCACCTACCAGCGCAAGCATGGCCTGCGCACGGTAAAGGAGATCATCGGGCGCTGGGCCCCACCGGTGGAAAACGATACCGGGGCTTACGTCCGGCAGGTTGCCACCGCCGTTGGTGTTGCGCCTTCGGAAGTCATTCGCTTGGACAACGCGGTCACCCTGAGCCGCTTGGTCACGGCCATCGCCAAGCATGAGAACGGAGGCATGTACTGGCGGCAGGATGTGATCGACTCCGGCATTGCAGAGGCGCTGCGCTGATGGTCGGCGGCGGCGTGACTGCCACAGCACCCTGGTGGGCTGCAGGCAGCGTAGTAGCGCTTTGGCTTCTCCGCGAGACGTGGACGGCGTTCCTCTCGCGTAGGAAGGAGCGTACCGAGACCGACGCGAACGTGGATCTCATCAAGGGCCTGTCTGACCGCGTGTCCTTCCTCGACCAACGAGTCACTGCCCAGGATGAGCGGCTGCAGGCTGAAATGCTGTTGCGGCTCAGGGCGCAGGAGGAGGCCAGCGCCCTGCGCACGCGTGTGCGCCAACTCGAATCGACGCTGCGCAGCCTTGGTGCAGTCATCCCGCCCGAAGACCCGGTGGTGACCGCATGATCCGCGCCCTCATCGTCGCCATCCTCCTGCTGCTGGGCGTCGTCGTCTGGCAGCGCGGCTCGGTCTCCATCGCGCACCGTGCGGCCGACCAAGCCGCGTCAAGCCGTGACGCTATGGAAGCTGAGCGTGATGCTGCCCTCGCCGAAGCCAATGCCTCGACCGAAGCCCTCAAGGCAGAGCGCAGTAGCGCCGTCGCCGCGAATGCCCTGGCCTCCAAGTACGAAAAGGAAAAGAACGATGCACAGACGGCATCTGATCGCCTTGTCGCTGATCTTCGCGCTGGCAACCAGCGCCTGCACCAACGTTGGCAAGCGTCCATCGCCACCGCAGAGCTGTCCGCAGCCGCCGCTGCCGCCAGCCAGCCTGATGGTCGAGCCGACGACCGAATCGAAAGTGCGGGCCGAGCTGTTGGCGCCGCCGCCCAGTGCGACGCCCAGGTGAGGGGGCTGCAGGCATATGCGCTTTTGTGCTCGGGAGGTGCCCGGTGAGCGAGCGGGACTTCCTGCGGCAGATGGACGCAACCATTCATCGTGCGCTCGCAATCGCCGGCATGGTCTCCACCGCCAAGGTCACGTCGGAGAAGACCGGCGTCGTGACAGAGGGCGCACGGGTCTACGTCGACCGCGATGTGGAGACCATTGGGGATCTGCAGCAATTCGTTGCTGGTCGGGTCGAAATCGCCTACCTGCGAGCCGATGTTGACCCGGAGCAGGGTGATCGCGTCGAGGTTGATGGCGAGGCATTCGTGAATGTGAAGAAGCTCAGTGACGACGGCTCCCGCAGCCGGTGGCTGGTGCGTCGTGCCTGAGCTGGCTGAACCCCTCTCCTGGCAGCTGGTCGAGTTCCTGCGCGATCGCGTGAAGCTGATCCGCACGTCGGCCGGATTCCGCACCGATATCGGGAGCGGGCTGATCGTGGTCGATGATGATGAGGTGCCCGAGGACCAATCCGAGCCAGCCACCGTCATCTCGGTCCAGCAGCTCTCGCGGAGTGGCGGCGGTAGCGCCCAGGCCAGTTCCGACGCCGCTATCACCATCGAGTTCGAGGTTCCTCGCGGGAGCGGTCGGGAGAACCCGCGGTTGCTGGTTCACCGTGCCAGGCACGACCTAATCCGAGCCCTGACGCTGAACGCCAAGATGCTGCCGATAGGCGTCACCGCCTTCGAACTGCTGACAACCCAGATGGCAACCCTGGAAGACGACGCAGGGCATTCCGCCGTCGTCGCTCAGATCACCGCGCGGGCTGGTCTGACCGAGACCTTCGAGCCCGTCCCCAACCCGAACCCGTAGGAGCAACACCATGGCACAGCCCCAAGTTCGCAAGTTCGCAGGCGATCTGCGTTTCTGGGAGCACGGCGCGAACGGCGCCCGCATTCCCGTCATTCCCGAGCCGGCCGACAAGTTCGGCAACCAGCCGCTGGAACAGTCGTCGCTGACGTTCAGCTATGAAGCCGGCGACTCGGTGGAGATCAAGAGCAAGCGCCGCGATGCCCGCTATCAGCAGATCATCCACAAGGATTCGAATCCCGGCGTCACCAACGTTTCCATCACCGCGCTGGAAGTGCCGCCGGCCATCCTGGCCCGCATGCTGTACGGCACCTTGGTGTCCACCAAGATCGACGCCGGCACGGCCCCTGATATTTCCGTGACCGTGGGTAGCGTCAACGCGCCTGTGAAGCTGCCTCACAACTTTCTCTTGGCCGATACCGCGCCGACCTTCAAGAAGGGCGCGGTCGACCTGGTTAAGGATCAGGACTACACCCTCGACCCGGTGCATGGCCTGCTGATCCCGAAGCCCGGCGGCGCGCTGCAGGATGGCGACATCGTCGTGGCCAATTACAAGTACGACGCGTACCTGGAAACGGCAATCAGCGGCGGCACCACGCCCAGCAAGTCCTTCCTGATCCTGGGTGATATGCAGGACCGCATCAATGGCGATGAAGGCCTGCTGACGATCCCGAACGTCGACCTGACGGTGGATGGCGATGTGGATTGGTTCAGCGATGAGCCGATCCAGGTAACCCTGACCGGCCCGGTGATCTTCCAGTCCGGCGAGACCGATCTCTACACCTTCAAGATCGCGGCGCAGTCGGCGGATTGAGCGGGCTGGTGACCTCGGCAAGGGGAGGGCGCCTGTGTGGCGCCCTCCCGGCATGAATCAGGAAGGGCTAAGTGGCATCCAATCGCGCCAACAATCTGCTCAAGTACTACGTCAGCGGCCGCCGCGCGAAGGGCTTCCACGGCCTGACCGATCTGGCCGGCGAGGTGCTGAATCGCTATGACCTGTCGGTGCAGCGGGCGTTCATTGGCCTGCAGCGGCGCGCTGGGCCGGCCACCACGCAGGAGGTCCGGTCCTCCTACAACATCAAGGCGTCCGCGCTGCGGGGGAAGTATCGCGTTGAGACTGGCGAGCGTGGTTACAGCACGGGCAAGCGCGGCAGGGACGATTTCCTGTCTATCTGGGCGAGCACGCGGCAGATCTCGCTGATCGACTTCGGTGGTCGCTGGGCCGGTCGCAGATCCCGAGGCGCCACGGCCGGCATTGGCGTGGGCGAGTCGAAGACCTACGACGGCGCCTTCATCGCGACGATCAAGGGCCGCAGGGCGATCCGTGTGCGCGGCTGGGATCGGGCACAGCAGAAACGCCACGGTCGAGGCCCGGTTCGCATCCTCCGAGGGCCCAGCCCGTTCGAGATGCTCTCAGGTGCTGATGGAAACAGCCGCGCCCTTGAGGCCCGTCGCCGGCTGATCGAGCGCTTCCACACCACCTACCTGACAGAACTGCGCCGCCAGTGGCGCGTTAACGGAAGCTCCAATGGCTGATCGGCTGGAAGAAGCAATTCGGGTCGTCATCGAAACGCAGGGCCGCGAAGGTGTGGACGAACTCCGCGCGGCGTTCGGCGATCTGGGGGATGTGTCGGTCGAGACCGCTGGCAAGGCGACGAAGCTGCTCGACTCGCTGACTGGGCTGAACGAGGCGGCGGCGAAAGCTGATGCCTTTGACGGCATGCTGGCCGATCTCGCGGAGCTGGAAAAGCAGTTTGATGACAATCAGAAGGCCGCGCTGGCGCTCAGCCTCGGCATCGGGGAGATGGAGCAGCCCTCCCGCGAGGTGCTGGCTGCCCAGCGCGATCTACGTAAGGAAGGCGAGCGCCTGAAAAAGGCGCTCAACGAGCAATGGGACGCAGTAGGCAAAGCCGACGACGAGCTTTCTTCACTCGGCGTCAACACCGCGAACCTGGCCGATCACCAGCAGCGCCTGCGTATCGAGGCGACCCGCAGCGCGGCAGCGCTCACTGAGCAGGCCCGGGCCGCTGCAGCAGAGGCCGAGGCTGGGCGTCGGCGCAAGCAGCAGATCGAGGAAGGCGAGGCTGCCTTCCGCAAGCAGGCTACTACCAGCAAGGCGGCCGCGAAGTCGTTGGCTGAGTACAGGGAGCGCGCCGCTGATGCCGCCGCCGGCAGCGGCGACCTGGCAAACGCCACGGAGAGCACGGTCAGCTGGTTAGGCAAGCTCAAGGCGGTCGCCGCTGGTGCGATCGCGTTCGTCGGCCTGAACCGAGTGGTCGATGGCATCAAGGCCATTGTGAAAGAGGGCAGTGACGCTGAGCAGGAGCTGGCGCAACTGGAGGCAGCTCTGCAGGCGACCGGGCGCAGTGGGGAGTTCACAGCGCAAAGCTTGGCCGCAATGCGCAAACAGCTTCAGAGCGGACTCTTCGATGATGGGCAGATCAGCGCGGCCCAGGTGCGCCTGCTGTCCTATACCAACATCGTGGGCGAGCAGTTCCCGGCGGCGATGCAGATCACCATCGACCAGGCTCAGCGGCTGGGTATGTCGCTGGAGGGGTCTGCCGAGGTGGTTGGCAAAGCCCTGCAGATCCCGTCGAAGGCGATGGAGAGCCTGAGCAAGCAGGGCTTCACGCTGGATGACAGCCAGAAGGCGCTGATCAAGAGCCTGGAAGCCACCGGTCAGGTGGCAAAGGCGCAGGCCATCATCCTCGATCTGTTGGCGGAATCCTATGGCGGCGCGGCCGCCGCCGCGAAGGTTGGCACCATCGCCGGCCTGTGGAAGACGGCCACCGATCGCTTCAAAGATTGGAAACAGGAGGTCGCAGACCAGGGGGTGCTGAACTACTTCAAGGAGCAGCTGAACACCCTTCTGGCGACGCTGGATCGACTGGCCGCCGATGGCAGCCTGTCCCGTTGGGCCAAGCAGACCGCCCAGGCCATCATCACCATAGCCGAGGCGGTTAAAGGCACGACGCAGTGGGTTGTGGACCATGCCCGCGTGATCGGCCTGATGGCTGCCGCATATGCGCAGTTCAAGATCGTAGGGGCCCTGCTCCAGCTGAACGCATGGCGCGCGGCACTGATCGCGACCACGAATGCGCAGATTGCCAACAATGCAGCGGTCGCAAGCGGCAGCCGGGGTATCGGTCGGTTCGGCGCGTTGCTGCGCGGGTTGCCGAAGGCAGTCCCCATCACGGTGGCCGTGCTGGGATTGGAAGCGGCGATGGGCGGTCTGGATGTCCTCAAGACCGTGGCGCAGGACATCTGGAAGCAGCACGACCCGGCGCTGAAGCGTGCCGGCGAAGCGCAGCGGGCCTACATCAGCCAAGTACGCGATTCGGCGCTGCAGCTGCGTGAACAGGCAATGTCCTTCGTTGCGTACCGTGACGTAGTCATCAAGTCGGCCGAGGAAGTCGCCAAGCTGGGCGAGGCGGAGCGGCAGGCATACGAGAAGCGTCTGTCTGGCTTGGAGCAGTACCTCACGGCGCAGGAAGGCTTCCTGCTGATGCAGCAGAAGGCTGGCGTCGCGACGGCGGAGCAGCTGCAGCAGCTGGGCCAGGTCACACAGAAGTTGTTGGAGGTGTCGACGGGCTTTGCGTCGCTCCGGGGTGGCGTCCAGACCGCTGCGGACGCGCTCACGAATGGGATCGGCCCGGCTGCACAGCTGGTGGTGCAGCAGTTGGCGGGGATCGACGGGAACGCAAAGCTCGCGAGGGAATCGATCGGGAAGGTGTTCGAGGGCCTCAACTTCGCGGACACGGCGAGCTTGGAGGCGGTCGGCGCGGCGTTGGGCTATATCGCTTCCCAAGGCGCCGCCGCAGAGCGCAACGTGCGCGATGGGCTGCTGGAGACGCTGAAGAAACTGTCCGGTGACGAGCTGCTCCGCTTCCAGGCTTCGGCCCAGTCGGCGTTCGAGGCTTTGCCACAGGGCGCCACCAATGCCGCCGCCGTGCTGCAGACCACGCTTGTTGCAGCAATGGAGCGGCTTGGTGTTTCCGCATCGCGCATGGGCGTCGGCTTCAGTGCTGGTGGCAAAGACGCGATCGCGTCGTTTGGTGCTGTGGCCGAGAGCGCCATCGCCACCGGAGTCCAGATCGAGGCGGCATTCAAGGCAGCCCTTGGCAAGGTCGCGACGCTGGACGAAGCGCGCACGCTGGGCGCGCTGCTGGAATCGGCAGGGCGGCAGGGTAAGGTCGGCTTCGATGCGGCCGCGCGGTCAGCCGCAGCGCTGAACGCTCGAATCCGCGAGATTCAGGTCGCCATCGATCCGCTGGCCGACGAATTTGCCAGGCTTGGCATCCAGTCCCAGGCGTCGCTCAATGCGACGCGGGACGCCGCCAAGAGCGCCTTCGATGCGATCCGTGACGGCGCGGCTAGGGGCAAGGCATCCGTGGAGGACGTGCGACGAGCCTTCCGGGCATATGCCGATGCAACCCGCGCTGCAGCTGCGGACAGCGACCAGTGGCGCCGGGACAACGTCGATAGCCAGCTCGCAGTGCAGGAATCGATCTACGACACCGAGCGCAGCATGCAGCGGCTGGGTGATGTGAGTGACGTGGCAATGCGCCAGCTGCAGGACGGGGCCAGCCGCAGCCGGGAGCGGCTGGACGAGGTGCGCCAGAGCGCGGGAGGTGCGGCGGACGAGGTTGACCGGGTGGGGAGTAGCTCCGAACGAATGGGCAAGCAGATGGGGCAGGCCGGGGCCGCTGCGCAAGGAATGGCGTTCAGCATTGGCGAGGTCTCCGAATCTGCATTGCAGGCAATGCGCAAGCTCAGCGGGCCCAACCCGCTTGTCCAGTTTGCCAACGCACTAAACCGGGTCACTGACCAGCGTAAGCAGCTGGCTGAGTACAAGGCAGAGCTTCAGGCGACCGCCGAGGCGGAGGACGAACTCTCCAATGCAGCGAAGGAGCGACTAGCCGGGCAGTTCGATTACGTGGGCAAGGGCGAAATCGCAGAGGTGGCGCAGTTGGAGGCCCAGGTCATGCGGCAGCGGCAGCAGCGAGACCAGGAGGCCGCTGCCGCGCTCGCCGAGCGCCGCAAGCAGGCAGAAGCTGAGGCAGAGGCGCAGGCGAAGGCGGACGCCGCTCGCATCGGCAGCAACGCCACCAACGAGCAGGTCATTGTCATTGACTGGAAGCTGCCTTCCAAGGAAGTGGTGGCCGGCGCCACCGCCGCCGAGGTGCAGCAAGCGCAGCGCCTCGCGGGCCTCGTCGCTCCGTTGGTCCTGCGGCAGGTTCAGCAAAGCAGGGCCGTTTCCATTCGGGGGCGTAGCTGATGACCCGCATCGTTCTTGCTGGAATCGAACTGCCGGCTGACCTTCAGTGGACCGATGAGTTCACGGCCTGGAAGGTCGGGCAGCAGGCGCGCACGAGCCTGACGGGTGCCTTGATTGTCCAAGAGTCTGCGCGCCAGGCCGGGCGGCCGATCACGCTCCAGACAACGCGGGACGGTACCGCCTATGTCGGCGTCGTCAGCCTTCCTGTGCTGCGGGCGCTGCAGGCCAGCGAGAGCGAGGCTCGTCTGACCCCGCTGGATCTGGTCATGCCGGCTCACAACAGTGGCGAGCGGTCGTTCCAGGTGCGATGGCGCCGCATCGACGGACCGGCCATCGAAGTCGATCCCACTCGCTTTGCTGTCCCCGCGCTTGATGCGGATCTGTTCTCCATCACCCTTCGCCTCATGACGGTGTAATCCATGACGATTCTTGCTACCGATATCAAGCTGCGACAGTCGCAGCGCTTGACTGATAACCCTGACGGCGGTGGCCGCATGGTTCAGACCGAAATCATTGATGGGGCGATGAACAACCTCTTTCCGGATATCGGCGATGAAGAGCGGACGACCGGCCGAACCACCCTCCGCAAGATGTTCGTGCATGTGGATACGCCGGCGCCAGACGTGCTGAAGGACGCGATCGCGGTGCTGATCGATCCTCCGGCAGACCCGCGCGTGACCGTCACAATGTTTGCGACGGGCTCTTACAGTGACGTGCGCCTCGACGCCAAGAACCGCGTCGAGAGCTACATCACGCGAGGCACAGAGTCCCGCTTTGTCCTACTGGGGAACCACTTCAGCGGCCAGATGACTATCCAGGTCTACGCGATGAAGGACGCGCCGAGCCCTGACATCAATGACAACTTCTCGCTGCTGACCCTCGCCAGCTCCGGGCACGATCCGGCAGAACAGTACGTGCGGGTCAAAGGCGTGCTGTCCCGTACGACACGGACTTTTACCGATGACCAAGGGGCATTTGAGCGGGATGTCTTGGTGATCGAGCTGGTGAACGCGCTGCTGCGCGATTTCTACGGCCAGGAAGTGGTGCGGTACTCGGCCACCAAGCCCGCGACCAGGATCTACGAGACCAACGTGGTGGAGGCCACGAGCTATCACAGCGTCAAACGCCTCACTGCCGCTGGGAAGCCTGGCGATCTGGCTGTGCAAGTCGATACCCCGTACGTGTCCATCGTCCCTACCTCCACGGCTGAAACCCCGGTCAGTGACGTTCTGGCCGGCATGGGCACCATCAGCCAGGTCCCGTCCGGCCCTGCCGGCAGCCTCGGCCAGAACTTCAGTGCGAGCTTTGCTGCTGGCGTGCCGGTCAGCCGATACCTCGGTACTGGGTTGGTGGTGGGCGCAGTAAGGGTTGTCGCAGGCAGTGTCGAACTTACCGACGACGGTACTGGCGGGCTCGCTTCCGCCGTGGCGACGCCCTGGAGCGGTACGGTCGACTATCAGGGTGGGGTCGTTGCCTTGACGCATGCGAGTGGCGTCGGCAGTACCAGTATCAGCATCACCGCGTCCCCGGCGGGTTCCATCCCCATGCAGGGCTTCACCGACGAGATTGAGGTGACGCAGAACAACCAGGGCATGGTCTGGCTGTTCCAGCTGACTCCGTTGCCGGCCCCAGGAACGGTGGTGGTCGACTACCGCGCCCTGGGGCGCTGGATCAGATTGACCGACAACGGCCGCGGCCGTCTGATTGGCAAGCCGGGCCAAGGCACTGGGACGATCAACTACCAGACCGGCTCCGTTGTGGTGACCGCTGGCGCGCTGCCGGATCTGAAGAGCAGCATCATCTCCAACTGGGGCACTCCCATCATCGCGGAGGCCCGGGTTGGTGATGCTGCCATCCTGCCGCCGGCGCTCCGCTTTGTGCTGGGCGAGGGCTCGGCGGTACCGGAGACGGTGCAACTGACGCTGCGTGTCGGCGGCTCCAATGTTGTGGTCACAGATAACGGGAACGGCGGCTTGCTGATTGGCGGGCAGGTTCGTGGACAGATCAGCTACTCGACCGGTGAGATTTCGCTCCGGCCGCTGAGTCTGCCTGATGCGGACAGTCAGCTCTCGATCGCCTACGACTGGGGGCAGCCGCTACACGCAGCGCCGCAGCCTGTTCCGGACGCGGCCGGGATCGTCTCGTTCACCCTGCCGCAGGGACCGGTGAGGCAGGGCACAGTGCTTCTCGACTGGCTTGTGAGTGTGCGGCGCGATCGCGATGACCTGTCGTCGGCCCCTCAGGCGATGCGGGTTATCGCCAAGGATGATGGCGCAGGCAACCTGGTGGGCGTTTCGGTTGGGGATACGGCCTTCAGCACAGTGCTGGGCGCCGTGAACTACAGCACGGGCGCGGTCTCGCTGCAGGCGGGGAAGTTCATGGTCCGTCAGGTTTCCTATCCCGTGTACGAGATCCGCTCCGGGCGTCTGAAGGTGGTTGGCTACGAGCGCCTAGACGTGCTGGCGCAGTTCTCCGCCGGCAGTATCGTTTCAGCCGGTTGGATGCTCGCCGGCGAGGCCGCCCAGTCTGCGCAGGAGGCCATGCCGCTGCCTGCGGTCCAGCTGCAGCTCACCCCGACGATCAGCGACAGCATCGTTCCGGGCAGCGTCCGCTTCGCATTCCGTGGGCGAACGTACGTAGACCGTAGCGGCGGTCTGTATCACTCCATCGATCCCGCCACCGGCTCGGGCATCTACGCAGGCACGATCGACTACGCGGCGGGTGTGGTGAACCTGGTGCAGTGGCTGGCAGGCGGCGAGAACACTGTCCAGATCCAATCCCTGCTGACCCGGATCGCCGACCCGGGCGTGGCCGTCAGCTTCTTCCGTGCGCCCGGTTCACCGCTGCGCCCTGGCATGTTCACGCTGCGCGCGACCCGCATCGATGGTGAGTTGCTCACGGTGACTGCGGATATCAATGGTGTGCTGTCGGCTGCGGAAATTCGTGGCAAGGTCGATTGGGAAAGTGGTGTGGTCAAGGTTCAGTTCGGCCAGCTGGTGCCCGTGGCCGGGAACGAGGGCAAGCCTTGGTTTGATCCCGATCAGGTTGAGGGGGATCAGGTCTGGAGACCGACGCTCGTGCTGCCGGGCACGATCTATATGGGCGCGGTCGTGTATCGATCGATTCCGCTGTCGGAGGTGGTGATCGGCTTGTCATCTGTGCGTCTGCCCAGCGACGGCCGTGCGCCGGCGTTCAAGCCGGGGCAGACCGTGCTGATCCACCACACGGCGAAGCACGTGGTGCCCTCGCCGCAAGCGGGACAGTTGGTCACCTTTGGTCGCGGCAGGATAGCGGGCATCGAAGTACGTGACGCGGCGGGGCGTCCGGTCGACGCCGCATGGTTCACGGCGGATCTGGACGTTGGCAATCTGCGCTTCAGTGACCCGCTGAACCTGGCCGCGTACACGCTGCCACTGACGATCAGCGAGCGCGTCGAGGACCGGCGCTTGGTGGTCCAGCCTCAGATCACCGGCGAGATCGAGATCAACACCTCCCTGACGCACGACTATCCCGTAGGCGAGGCGATGATCAGCACCGCACTGCGCTTGGGCGAGGCCAACGGGTCGCTGGACCTGCAGGCGCGTGTGGTGAGTCTGTTCGACCAGGCTGCATGGACCAATGTGTGGGCCGATTCCCCGAGCGGCAGTGTTGCGCCGGGCACCTACAACGACACGGACTATCCGCTCGCCGTGACGAACAAGGACGCGATCACCGAGCGTTGGGCGGTGCGGTTTACCAGTGCAACCCAGTTTGAGGTGATCGGTGAGACGGTCGGCACGATCTCTGCCGGAAACACCACCACGGATCTTGCGCCCATCAATCCTCGCACCGGGCAACCGTACTTCGTGATGAAGAAGGAGGGTTGGGGAACCGGGTGGTCTACGAACAACGTCGTTCGTTTCAACACCGTGGGTGGTTTGGCGCCGGTATGGATGATGCGCACGACGTTGCCTGGCACGCCGGAGGGCGCGACCGACTCCACCCGTTTCCAAGTCATTGGCAATATTCCAAGCGAGTAACCATCTATGAGTCTTGTACCCACCGTTTACGAAAGCACCGATCCGGGAGCACCACAGCTTACCGGTCAGGTCGGTAGTCTGACTGCGCTCCTAGATGCCGTGCTGGTCGATGGATATGGGGTTGGAGCAGAACGTAAGAGCGGGGCCGGCTGGAGCCGTGTCTTTAGCGCCCCGAATGTTCGGGCTTACCGGGGCAGTTTGACCACCGGTAGTGGCTACTACCTGCAGATCGATGACACGGCGTCTGTTGGCAACGCCCGACATGGATGGGCTAGGGGATATGAAGCGATGACTTCCGCAGTGGCCGGAAGCAATCCCGTTCCAACTATTGCTCATCGTGCAAATGGCATCCTGCTACCAAAATCTACAACTCTTGACTCCGTTGCAAGGCGTTGGAGAGTGATCGCGAACGAGCGGTTCGTGTACTTGTTCGTTGACACCAGAGGCGCCGGAAGCCTGTTCTGCTGGTTTGCTGGCGATTGCATCAGTTACAAGCCGGGAGACGCGCACAATTTCGTTGTTTCTTGTGTGAACACGAGCTCATGGACGGGTGGTTATTCGGATAATGCTTATCTACTGACCTGGTTTCGTTATGACTACGCACCAGACTCGACATCGTGCAGCCTGTTTATCGCCAGGGCTCATACCGGCGCTGTCGGGGCGGTTCCGTGCGCACATTTCGGCGCGCTGCAGCCAGGGACGATGTTTGGCGGAACCGGCGGTGGCGCGTATCCAAGTGGCATCAATCAGGGGCTGGTCTATGAGCCGGCGCGCTTTACGAGCATCGCCTACGGTCCGCGTGGTGAACTCCCTGGTCTGCTAGCGCCCATGCAGAACATCGCTGGGACAGATTATCTACTGGATGGGCAGATCATCGAGGGTCTCAATGGTGCAGTGACGGACCGCGTCATGGCGGTGCGGACGAATCGTGCATGCAACATTGATACGGGCACTACTTGGCGAGGCGTGGTACTGGTTCGTATCAGCGGAGGGTGGGGAGAATGAATGCGCTAGGACTGAACATGCTCGTGTCGAGGCCGGTCGACGTGTGTGGCCGTGGAATCATTGGCGGTATGGCGCCTGATGCTGAGGGTGTGGACGGCAGGTTGCGCAAGCTCAATCAGCCGTTTCGCGGCAGGGTACTGGTAATTGAACGCAATACATTGGCTTGCTGCGCTTCGGTGATGAGCGACGCCAATGGTCAGTGGCTCGTGACTGGGCTCTCGCCGGATTGCCGCTTCATGGTCATCGGGATCGATACCACCGGCGGCGTGAACTCCGCGATCCAGGATTGGGTTCAGCCCTACGTCGAAAGCTGATGGCCGACCCTACTCCTTTGCGCCTGCGGCTGAATCTGGGTCCCCTCGTCGGGGCGGACGCGCGACATGCTGGGCTCAACCTTGGGGTGTACTGGGACGATGATGCTCCGGAGCCGGTCATCCGGGGAATCCGCCAGGCTGCTGCACTGGCCTGGGCGCCTGCTGGTCGGCTTGGCCGGCTGTCTTCGATCCAGTGGCAACGGTCAAGCGCCGTCGATGTGGTTGCCCGTCAGTGGTGGGCTAAGTCGCCTCAAGTCCGGCGAGAGATTGCTGTCGGTTGGGGAATGAGCGGTTTGATCCAAGGAGAGACGGGGTTTGTGTGGCGAACCGGCATGGCACCGGTTGGTGGCAAGTGGCGAGCGGGGTGGGGCACCCTTCCCCTTGCAAACCGCCAAGCCCTGTACGCGTGGCATTCCTCTATGCGCCGTATGACACGAACGACCGCGTTGCCTATTCGCTGGCTTGCAGTCGAGGAGAGCTCTCGCGGGTTGCTATGGGGCAGTCGCCTTCCCCCGGCCAACGCCGGTCGCGCGATAGCGTGGACAAATCCAGTCGCCAGCCGAAGCGCGTTCCGGTTGCCTTGGGGCTCAGCGCGGCGAGTTCCTTGGGGTGTCCGCCCAACGCCTGGCCCGGGTCCCGACCCTGATCCAGATCCCACGTTCCCGCCTGGCAACCGTGTCGGCCTCAATCTCGGTTGCGCCGTGATTGGCGTGCCTGGTCTGGCTCCCCTGAATCTTGGTATCTCGGCGTGCTATGTGGTGCGCCCCCAACGTAGGACCTACGTCGTGATCAATGAGGTTTCATTTGTGCGGCTACCGGATCGGGTGCCGATCGAATTGGTCCGCGTCTCGCTCAGCTCCGGCCGTTCGGCTTGGGGCTGGACCTTTGACATCGAGCTGGCCGATGCCGATCAGCTGGGACTGCTCAAGCCCACGGCCTCGGGCCCGCGACAGTTCGAGCTGGTGCTGAACGGCTACGTCTGGACGGGCATCATCGAGAGCTTCCAGAAACAGCGCGAGTTTGCTGGGGGCGGTGTGCGTTTGAGTGGGCGTTCAAGGACAGCACTGCTGGCACCGCCTTACGCTCCGGCTCGCGTCAAAGCCACGACGGAAGAGCGCAGCATGGCTCAGCTTGTGGCCGAAGAGTTGGTTGATACCGGATTTGCCAGCGACTACCAAACAGTGGATTGGCCGGTCCCGCCTGGCGCTTGGTTCTATGACGCAAGCACACCACTGGATGCCATCAGTGCGCTCGCTGGTGCGAGTGGCGGGGTCGTGCAGTCCCATCCCTCGGACCTGGCCCTGGTTGTCCGCGCCAGCTACCCGGCTAGCCCATGGCTGTGGCGGGAGACAACGCCGGATCACGTGCTGCAGGAGGACATTGTTCTGACCGAAAGCCTGCAGATGCGCAGTGCGCCCCTGTATGACGCAGTGGTGGTCACGGGAGAGCTGGCCGGGAAGGGAGTTACCTGCAAGGTACGAAAGGGCGGGGAGGCGGGGCAGCTCTTCGCGCAGCAGGTAAGTAGCCCCTTGATCAACGTCGCTGCTGCCGCAGCTGAGAGGGGGCGCAACATCCTCTGCGATCGCGGTGAGCAGGCGGCGGTGGACCTGACGGTGCCGCTTTTCCCGAGGCCGCTGAAGGCGGGGGAGATCGGGGTGATCTTGCCGCTGGACTTGGTGCAGGTGCTGAGTTCTGAAGGAACCTGGCACGGCCAATGCGAGTCGATCCGTATTGAGGTCCTCGTGGATCAACAGGCTGTCGTGATCGAGCAGACAGCAACTCTGGAGAGGCATTTCACCGATGCGGACTGATTTGTGGGATCAATTCGGCGAACTCGTCAGCGGACGGCCGCGATTGTTGGCAACGGTCACTGCACACAATGCAGATGGCACCAGTAGCCTGACAACCTATGACGGCGCGCAGATGCGTGCGTTCGGTCAGCTGCAGCAGCCTATTCCGTACAACGTTTGGGTCAGTGGTGGCCGACTGCTGGAAGCCGCGCCCAATCTCCCGTTGGTAGAAGTAGTCGTCTGACGAAGCAGGGCGCTGCCCGGATGCCGGCAAGCATCCAGGCAGCGCCGCAACACAGGTGATCTCAGCACCTGGCATTGGCCGTGGCCCTGCCGCCCTCGCGAGAGCGGCGGGATTGTCGGCTCCCCCTATCGCAAATACTGAGAACCCATGCCCAAGCCCATCATCTCCTGGCCGGGCGGCAAGCGCCGCCTACTGAAGCACCTCTATCCGCACTTCCCAATCCATGAATGCTACGTCGAGGCGTTCGCCGGTGGCGCCGCGTCGCTGCTTATGCGGCCGTACCCAGCACAGATGGAAGTGCTCAACGACATCAACGGCGAGCTGGTGTCCCTGTACCGGTGTGTGCGCCACCACCTGGACGAGTTCGTACGGATGTTCCGCTGGTCGCTGGTGTCGCGCCAGATGTTCGAGTGGGCGCAGATGGAGCGGCCGGAGACCCTGACCGACATCCAGCGCGCCGCCCGCTTCTATTACCTGCAGAAGCTCGCCTTTGGTGGCAAGGTGCAGGGGCAGTCGTTCGGCGTGGTTACCGCTGGCGGTCCACGATTAAACCTTCTTCGAATCGAGGAGGAGTTGAGTGCTGTGCATCTCCGCCTGGCGAATACCGTGATCGAGTGCCTGCCGTGGCAGGAGTGCGTGCGGCGCTACGATCGCCCGGGGACGCTCTTCTATCTGGATCCGCCGTACTGGGAGACGGAGGGTTATGGCGTTGAGTTCCCGTTTGCTGAGTACGAGGCGATGGCCGAGCTGATGCGCACCTCGGCCGGCCGCTTCGTGGTCTCGATCAACGACCATCCTGAGATCCGCGAGGTCTTCGCTGGCTTCGACCTGGTGCCGCTGCAGCTCGACTACACCATTGGCGGCGGGCAGGGGAGAGGGAAGAAGTTCGGAGAGTTGATCATCAAGAGCTGGGACGACAGCCAGGCCACCCTGCTGTAGGCATCACGCAACTTGCTGGAGTAGGTCATCGCGATTGTTGCGTGGCGTGTTGACCGCGCGACTGACCCTGTACGCCTCCATGGATGGAGGCGAGCTTGCCAGTAGCATGGCCATTGCATCGTCGGCGCTAGCGGCCATCCATTCATCGATCTGGCCGGCCTGCAGCCAGACCGGCATGCGATCGTGGATGTCGGCCGAGACGCCGCTGCTGTCGCCGGTGATGATGGTGAACGTGCCCAGGTTGCCGTCGGGTAGCAGGGGGCTGGTGTCCTCCCACAGGCCGGCGGCCAGCAACGGCTCGGCGGCGTGGATGAACCAGGGGTCTTTCTTTCCGTCCTCGGGGCTGACCGACCACTCGTAGTAGCCGACCATCGGGATCACGCACCGGCGCTTCTTGAACGCCGAGCGGAAGGCAGGCTTGGTGGCCACCGTTTCGATACGGGCATTGATGGTCGAGCCCTGCAGGCCTTTGGTCTTGGCCCAGAACGGCAGCAGACCCCATGCCAGCCGGGTTACCTGCCGACCTTCGCCGCGATCCAGGATCACCGATGCACGCTGTGTAGGCGCCAGGTTGTAGCTAGCCTGGATCTCGGCCAGGCCGGGGGCGAGGTCAGCCAGCCCCGGCTGGCCGAAGTCGATCACGGGGAGCTGGACGAATCTTCCGCACATGCGATCAGGATATCGTTTCCGATCGTTGTGAAAATGTGCACTTCCAAAGATCTATGGCTTCATCATGGCGGGCGAGAACTTTAGACTAGGTGGTGGGACGGATGGAGTCCGGCCTTAATCTGATAGAGCTGGAAAAGGCCCTTGGGCATTGGTAGGCCTTCTTCATAATCTCTCCATCTCTGCTCGGAGACAAAAATCAGCTTCGCTGCCTGTGCAACTGAGTGGCCGGCTTCATCGCGTTGACGGCGTACGTCTTCAGGGCTTGGCTCGCCAGGGCGGCGGCTAGGCCACAGAGATGGCGGCCTCATGTTCTTGAGTGCGAGGTCAATTCTGACGTCATCCCAGTCAAGCATTATATGTCTTGCCGATTTGGTGCCGTCATCTACTCCGATTGTTAAGCCTGCTGCTGAGCTATTTCCGGCGGAAAGATACCCTGCGATCGCACCTTCCACTAGCGTCCGAGCGGCCTCGATAGAAGGTTGGACGATATCCCTCAATTGCATGTGTACTGCCCCTAGTCCCCTCACGCTAGCGCGTGCCAACCTCCGTACATCAATCTTATCTGGCTGGTTCTCAAGTGCAGATTTCTTGAAGTCCTTATCAGCTTCTAATGTTTCCTTGGTGAGCGTGAACATAGTTCTGGATACCCAAGACTCGCTCTCGCTGACGCTCATATCATTTCCTGAAAATCCGTGTACTGCGGTGGCCTTATGCTGAACATGATTGCGAAGTGCATACATGAGCTTATAGTCAGCGCTCGTATCCCAGAGGTTGCTTAGCTTGTTCTTTGCGGCATCCTTAAAATTCAAAGATGGTGCGAGGTGTTTGAAGTCTTGCACTACTTGGTCAGAATATCCGCGCATTGATGTGAGAAGGTTAACCAAGCAGCGATTTACTTTCTCAATCAGTGCGGACGAGCTTTTATAGCTATATGTGGGCATCACTTGCAAATTTAGACAAATCTCGGTCATTTCAAGTTCGAGTGCCATAAAATTTCCAAGTAGCAGTTCGTATTTTTGCTCAAAAGAAAGTCCGTCAATTAGCGTGGTCATTGCGCTATTTAGCGCGTGGAATCTTTCTTCGCTGATGTAAATGGGCGTGCATGGATTGATTATTCTCTGTTTTAGAACGTATTTCTTATTCACTGAAATTCAGCCTTCAACCGGTTCTTGCTGGGGGGCGTTTTGCTGCGGGCCAGTCATTACGATTTGCAATCGCCCATCTTCAATGGTGCTGGCAAATTTCTTGGTTAGTTCGCACTGGGCATTCAATGCGTCGTCATCTACGGGGAAGCCTATGACATTCATTTGCAGGGGCTGCTGTCCGCTCAATACGTCTATTGCAAGGCGCCGAAGTCTATGCTGCTCAGCCTCAAGCTGGGAGTGAGCCTCAGGGGAGTAGATGCCTTTCCGCAATTGAACGCGATCAAAGCTGTAACCGACATCTTTAGCAATCGGCTCAAGCAGGTTAACGAATAGCTCGTCGCCCCGTGTAAACCACGCAATCTGATCGCGATCTCTGGACTCGTGGTCGGCAAGGTGGTCGTGATATTCTTTCCAGCGATCAAGAACCAGCTGTTCCCTGGCGGTTCTTTTTCTTATGATTCCATTCCCGTAAAATGCCAAGTCGATCATATTCAGCGCTTGTACGTGTTCTGGTGAGACACGTGCGGCCCTGGTCGACATCAATTGGTGGAATACCCAGTTCTTCCTGTTGCGGGACTCTCTCGCTGCTTCTACGGCTTTTTGTACCTGAACGGCAATGATGGGGCCGGCCAGCGTCGCACAGACGATCATCCAGTCGCTAATTGTCATCATTCTCTCCTTTCCCCTGGTGGCCGGATAGTAACCGCACGGAGTGTCGTTAGGTGCCATTCGCCCTGTTCGATGCCGCTGGCTTCGGTCCTCGCGGTCCGTTAACGGCATCAGCGACGGGCTGGCGGGATTTCATGGATCGAGACGGCGAAGTTCGGCGAGAGCAGGTGCTGCCTCATTTCCTACGCCGTTCGTCCTGGCCAACCTGAAGCGCTGCGGCCACTCGTGCCCGGGGGAGATCCCGAACGGTTCAGCCGGTGAACGATCCCTTGTCGCAGCCTTTGCGACCGCCGGCCGTATCCTTCCTGCCATGTATTCCTCCCACGGCTTCCGCACCGCCCCAATTCCCTCTGGCTGGGTCCAGACCGGTGAGCGCTGGGCGCTCTGGTACAACGGCCGGGAGACGGCCAGCGTCACGCCCGATGGCGGGCCCGGGGTCCGGCTATGGATGGAAGGCCAGAAGATGTGGCATGTGAAGCAAGTCCGCGCCGCGAACGTCCGGCAGGCGAAGCGGTATGCCGAGCGCTGGTGTGCAGCCAGGCTCTATCCTGATCTGCCCCTGCGCCAGGCGGTTGCCCGGCTGACCGACAGCACCCCGACCCAGCCGCCGCCGCCCCTGCCAGGCCTGCCGCCGACCCGCGAGCAGCAGCAACAGGCTCGGCGCCTGGCCGAAGCCGGGGCTGTGGAACTGGCACGAATCAAGGAGGCGCTGGAGCCGCGCCGGCCGCTGAAGGAAACCAAGCCGAGGGCGAAGGACCCGATGAAGGCTTGGGTCAGGGCGGGACGAGGACAGGTGATTTCTCGCTATTGAGACTCGTTGTCTCGAGGCGATTCAGGTACAAGTGAGGCCTGGTTGCTGTCGTAGATCTCGCGGCAATGCCGGAACTCCTCGGCGTGCTGCACGACCCAAGTCCACATGGGGATCATCAGAACTAGAAGGTCTTTGCCCAGCGGGGTGATGCTGTATTCAACGCGAGGGGGAACTTCTCGGAAATCGTGTCGGTAGATCAAGCCATCCCTTTCCAGCTGGCGGAGGGTGCGTGTCAGCATGCGCTGGGTGATTCCCTTCATCCTCCGCGCAACATCGGCGTGACGCAGTGTTCCGTACACGCCCAAGGCATGAATGATGCCAAGCGACCAGCGGCTGCCAGCGTGCGCAAGAACCTCACGCCTAAGGCCGTCGTCGTCCGCGCTCATGCCGTCGCATATCGATTGGGAATGCCGCAGGAGCTCGTCAGAACTCATGAACGGTACGGTCGGTATCATCGGTGTGCCTTCTTACGTCGCGATGAGGAGGGGGGGCAGAATCGCCGCCATCGTACACACACATGGTGGTTTGAATGTCTACCCCGATCCAATCCCGCGCGATCCTGGTCCTGGGTGCCGGTGAGCTCGGAATGCCAGTTATTCGGAATCTCGCCCGTCTAGGAAAGGAGCACGGCGCAAGCATCAGCGTGATGCTCCGATCCGCTTCCATTGCTTCGGACTTGCCTGAGAAGCGCGTTGTGGTTGATGAAATCCGCTCGCTGGGTGTGGCCATTGTTTCTGGCGACCTGGTGGCTGCCACTGTGGACGAGTTGGCGGCCATTTTCTCCAAGTACGACACCGTGATTGGCTGCACGGGTTACGCGGCTGGCCGCGACACGCCGATGAAGGTTGCGCGTGCTGCAGTGAAGTCGGGTATCCCGAGGTACTTCCCTTGGCAGTTCGGTGTGGACTTCGACGCAATTGGGCGAGGTGGTCCGCAGGATCTGTTCGATGCCCAGCTCGATGTGCGCGACTATCTGCGTTCTCAGTCCGCCATGGACTGGGTTGTCATTTCCACCGGGATGTTCACGAGCTATCTTTTCGAGCCCGAATTTGGTGTCATCGATCTTAAGGGGAAGAGGGTGAATGCCCTGGGTTCGCCGACTAACGCTGTGACGCTCACCACACCGGATGACATTGGCGCAATGACCGCTCAGATCGTCTTCCATACACCCACGATTCGCAACGAGATCGTCTATCTTGCGGGTGACACGATTCGGTATGAAGCGCTGCCGGCCATGTTGGAAGAACAATTTGGTAGCCCCTTCGACTTCGCAGTGTGGGACGTTCCGCGATTGATGCGGGAGCTGGCAGACGACCCCTCGAATATGATCAAGAAGTACCGCGCTGCCTTCGCTCAGGGCAGGGGCGTATCTTGGGGAATGGAAAAGACCTTCAATGCCAAGACCGGAGCGAAGCTGGAAAGCGTCAGGGACTGGATGAGGGCCAACCTCACTACCTCGTAGGCGTTGCTGGCTTCTAAGAAGGGCACCGGGATCCGGTGCCTTTTCTTTTGGGCATGGCACGGGCGTGGCCTCGCAGCTGCAGCAGGCCCGGCGCCTGGCCGAGGCCGGGGCGAAGGAAATCGAGCGGATCAAGGCGGCGCTTGAACCGCGCAAGCCGCCGGCAGAGACGAAGCCCCAAGCTAGGGACGCCCGCACCAAGGCGTGGGTGAGGGCAGGGCTGCAGCAGATGCGGCGGGGCATTTGAGCGAAAATGGACCCACGCCGGTCCCATCTGTCTCGTAAGCCATTGATTAAACGAACAGTGGAAGCCCCCTCCTAAGGGGAAGGTCGCCCGTTCGAATCGGGCCGGGGTCACCATAAGTCAATGGCTTGCGGCATTTGGCCAGCTTGCAGATTGTCTTGAAGCGCCAGTTGCTCCCACAGGTGCGGAATGCAGGCGCTGCGCGGAAGTTCGCTGCGCTGATGGTGTGGACCTCCGCTCATTTCAGGCGGCCCGCAGCTTGCACTACTGTGGTCATTCATCCCGGCTTCTGTCGCGGAGGGCGAGGAATGCGGCAATTGCGCTTGCAGCGACGCCAAGCAAAAAGCCGAGGACCATTCCGTCGAACCAACTCAAGCTCGCCACGTTGCCCCCATGCAAAGACTGATGCGCGAACAGCGTTCTGCTGCTTGTGTTGTACTGCGAAGGGGCAAAGGTATGGTCCCGGGCTTTCGCGGGCCTTACAGAGAACAATTCGCATCTTGGTGTCGCGAATCCCAGGTGATCTGCAGCAACAGATCTTCGCGGTTGTTCCGGGGCGCGTTCACCGTGCGGCTGACGCGGTAGGCCTCCATCACGTCCCCAGAACGGCACCGTGGTCAGATAGCCGCCATGTGTTAAACCGCCCAGATCATGGCCGCCTACCAGGATAAGGTCGCCCGTTCGAATCGGGCCGGGGTCACCATTCGGCACTGCTGCATTGCAGTCGCTGGCTGGAGTTCTATAGCAACCCCAGCCCGCCCAGCACCGTCGCCACCTCCTCGCGCTCGCCACCACGCAGCCCCTGCAACGGCAGCGGCAGGCAGTTCTGGCCGCACAGCCCCAGCAGGGCCGCCGCGCAGGCCATGACGCGAATCCCGCCAAACCGGTCATACAACGACCACAGCGGCGCCAGTCGCGCAGAGAGGGCAACGGCGCCCTCGGCATCGCTGTTTCTCACGGCCCGCATGATCTGCAGCGCAACCTCGGGGAACAGTCCGGCTGTCACCGAATACCAGCCATCGCACCCCGCCAGCAGTCCACGCACCGCCGAGGTGTCACCACTGACGCCCAGCGTCACATGCGCAGGAACGCACGCACGGAGTGCAGCAACGCGCGCGGCCGCCTCGGCCGGATCATCAGCAAGGCGCGGGATCTTGATCGAGGCGATGTTGGGCAGTGCGGCGATCCGGCCATGCAGCGCATCGGTGAAGCGGAAATGCGTGGCGCCGGGATTGTCATAGACGCAGATCGGTGTGCGCACCGCAGCGCATACGGTTTCGAACAGCGCTTGCACCTCATGATCCTTCAGGGGCTGGTAGGACACGGGGGCCAGCAGCAGGCCAGCAGCACCCGCATCCTCCGCATCCAGCGCCAGTGCCAGCACGTCGCGGGTACGCAGTGCACCGATGCCGGCGATCACCGGTACGCCCCCGGCATGCGCGAGTGCTTCGCGCAGCACCCGCTTGCGCTCGGGCTTTTCAAGATAGGCGTAGCTGCCCGTAGAGCCCAGGACGCCCATTGAATCAACACCAGAATCAGCCAGGCGCTCGATCAGGTGCGCAAATACCCGAAAGTCGATGCCGGCTTCAGAGAGCGGGGTCAGGGGAAACGCGCTGAGGCCATTGAACATGGGATCTCCCGGAACTGGGATGGGTTGGGTGCCACCGCGCCTGGGGCGTGACGACTGGACGTCTGGAATTGTTTATTGTCCTATGACAAAACTCAAGTGCGGCCATGCAGCGTGTCTATCCGGTGCAAATGGCGCACCATGAATGTCATGGAACCCAACCTTCGCCCCGTCCAGCCTTCGAACTACGCCACCGTCGCCAGCTGGCCCGAATCCGCCGGGGCCACCCAGCGCTGGGCAGGCCCGGGTGTGCCGTTTCCACTACCGCCGCAGCGGTTCGCGCAGGTGCTTGAGCTCGAGGTGCGCCCGGGCTGGGCGCTGCTGGACGAGCAGGGTGTTTGTGTAGGCTTCGGCCAGTACTGGATGACCGGCGCCGGCACCGCGCACCTGGGCCGCATCATTGTTTCCCCACTGGCACGCGGGCGCGGCCTTGGCCGGCTGCTCGTTCAGTCCTTGAGTGCACAGGCGCTGCGCGAAAGCGGTATCCAACACCTCACCCTGCGCGTCTATCGTGACAACGCGGCCGCCGCAGCCCTCTATCGCGATCTCGGTTTCCAGCAGGTTGAAGCGTCCTCAACGCCGGAACTTCTGTTCATGCAGCGCACGTCGGGCTGAATCCTGTTCAAGCCGGTGTGGCGGCCTGCAGGGCACACCATTGCTCCCGGGTGATGCGGCTGATGTGCTCGGTACGGTAGTCACCAAGGAAGCTGTTGAACTTGTTCACTTCGGTATGGTGATGCTGGAAACCGCATTTGCGCTGCGCGGTGAGTGATTGGAGGTTGTCAGCGAAGTAGCCGCACCACAGCGCTTCCAGCTCCAGCTGCAGGAATGCATGCCGCATCACTTCGCGCACCGCTTCGGGGACCAGCCCGCGACCCCAGTACGGTACGCCGATCCAGTAGGCGATCTCGCCTTCGCGGTCGCTGATCTCGAAGTTGCTGTCAGCGCCGATCAGGATGCCGACACAGCCGATGGCGCGGCCGTCTTCGCGGTTCTGCAGAGCGTAGACCTCTGGCTGGTTGAAGACGGTGCGGATGATTTCGGTACTTTCCTCGACACTGGTGTGCACCGGCCAACCGGCGATCGGACCCACGCGCGGGTCGCGGGCGTACTCGTACAGATCGGCGGCGTCGGTGTCTCGCCAGGGGCGAAGGATCAAGCGTTCGGTGTGCAGCTGCATGTCGATTCCAAGGAGACAAAGAGAGTGCACAGGCTAGGTCGCCAGGCGCGACCGGCCCAGAACGGGACCTTGATGGTTTCGGTACTTTTCACAACTGATGGTCGAGCCCGGGTATGCTGGGGCCCGGAATACCGCCGGATCGGCCCATGGACCGCGTACCCCAGCTTCTGGACCAGGACGAATCCATGCGGCTGGAGGTCAGTACGCTGGCCGAAGGACAGGGCGTCCCGTTGTCGTTCGGTCACGCCTATCTGGTGGTACTGGTATGCGTCTCGGGGTGCGCGCGCTTTGCACTGAATTTCCGCGAAGTAGCGGTGCAGCGTCATGATGTGCTGGTGCTGGCAGAGGACACGCTGGCGCTGCTGCGGCATCGCTCGCGCGGCTTCCTGGCGATGGTCTGCCTGATGCCCAAAGCGCTGGCATCGGAGGTGGCCTATGTGTTGCCCAATGCGCTGTTCCAGTTCCTGCACGAACAGCCGCACTGCCGGCCGTCACCGTTGGATGTGCCGTTGCTGCAGGGATGGTTGCAGCTGATGATGGACGCGCAGCACAACGGTGGACGGCATCGCCACGTGATGCTGCGCAATCTCCTGCAGAGTTTCTTCCTGAAGATGGCCACGTTGCTGCCGAAGCAGAAGCGGGCGCCCGCGCAGGTCAGCCGACGCGAGCGCCTGGCCTGGAGCTTCTGGGAGCTGGTCGGGCAGCGCAGCACGCGCCAACGTGACGTGCAGTCCTACGCCGAGGCGCTGTGCATCACCCCGTTCTATCTTTCGCAGCTGACCCGCGAGTGCTTCGACGAGACGCCGAAGGCATTGATCGACCGTCAGGTGGTGCTGGAGATCAAGGCACTGCTCACCTACAGCGAATTGCCGATCGGTCGCATCGCCGAGCGCCTGTGTTTCGAGGATGCGTCCTACCTGTGTCGCTACTTCCGGCGGCATACCGGTCAATCGCTGACCGGCTACCGCCGGGCGGGGCAGGGTGGCACTAATGTGATACGAACAGCGGCGCCGGTACTTCGGCGAGCAGATCCTCGGTGACTCCGCCGAGCACGCGCTCGACCACCCGGCTGCGGCTGTAAGGGCCCAGCACCAGCAGGTCTGCGTCGGCATCGAGTACGTGCTGGCGGATGGTTGCGGCAACGCCGCCCTGGCTCGAACTGATCGTCTGGATCTCCACCTCAACGCCATGCCGCGATAGATGCTGGGCCATCTCTGCGCCGGGTGTGGCCTCGGCCTTGGGCGTGTCGACCATCAGCAGGTGCACCGCTTGTGCACGCGCGAGCAGGGGCAGCGCATCGGCCACCGCGCGACGTGCCTGCTTGCTGGCATTCCAGGCCACCACAATGCGATGGCCGACCTGATCGCCCTGCCAGTGCGGCGGCACCAGCAGCATCGGCACGCCGGTCTGGCGCAGGGTGCCCAGCGGGTGCCAGCCAGAAGGGGCGCCGGGAGTACGCGGATAGCCGGCGATGATCAGGTCGCAGTACAGCGACTGCAGGGCCAGGTCGGCGCCGCCCAGATAGTCCGAGACGATGCGCAGTTCGGTGCTGATCTGCAGCGGCTCGGACACGGCTCGCAGGTT